>Ga0207696_1000420_pt1 | contig 39046 bp, 34 predicted proteins | sample KBSS54metaG_FD_184403 | JGI IMG/M metagenome (GOLD analysis project Ga0207696, IMG submission 184403) | Switchgrass rhizosphere microbial communities from Kellogg Biological Station, Michigan, USA - KBS S5-4 metaG (SPAdes) (version 2) | ecosystem: Host-associated > Plants > Roots > Rhizosphere >... | reverse complement strand
CTCAGTGCTTCATCGCCACGGTTAATCGCCACCAGCACACGTTCGTTTTGCCAGACACGCACGAATACCACCACGTCGCCCTCGGCGTAAATTACCTGGCAGCCGCCGTGGCGCAAGGCGCGGCTTTTGTGGCGTAATTTTCCGAGCCGTTGATAAAGTGCCAGCAGCCCCAGATCTTGTTGATCCGGATTCCATGGGAAAGGTTTACGGCAAAACGGATCGTTATTGCCATCTAAACCCACTTCATCACCATAGTAGACGCAAGGCACGCCGGGCCAGCAATACAGCCACACGACGGCCAGAGGTAAGCGTGCCGCATCCTTGCCAAGGATCGACTTGAAGCGTGCGGTGTCGTGGCTGTCGAGCTGGTTAAACATGCGCAGTTGCTGCTGATGAGAAAGCCCCGCACGATATTCATCCATCCACGCCATACAGGTTTGTGCGTCGATATGTTGCGGATCATAGGAAATATCGGTGTTGGCAAGAAATCCCCACAGCGGGAAGGTGAAACCGCGATAGTTCATCGCCGCATCTTCGGCATCTGTCTGCAACCACTGGCGGGCGTCGCCAAAATGTTCACCCAAAATATAGGCATCAGATTTGGTTTCTTTCGCCGCTTTGGTGATACCGGAAACGTGCAGCAGGTTGTTTTTCGCGCCACCCTCTTCGCCTAGCATATGCACCACATCCAACCGCCAGCCGTCTATGCCCCACGGTTCACGCAACCAATGGCGCACCACGCTTTCGTCGCCCTGGTAAATCTCGTCAACCAGGTTGGAGGAGTGGTAATCCAGCTTTGGCAAACTGGAATAGCCGAGCCAGTCGAGCGCTTGCCCCTCCTGGTTATAGCTGTAAAAATCGCGCCAGGGTGATTGCGGGTTGTGGCTCGCACCGCTGCCGTGTGTTTGTTGGCGGTCAAACCATTGGTGAGTATCGCCGCTGTGGTTAAACACACCGTCGAGCATCAGGCGCATACCGTAACGCTGAGTGTTTTTACGCAACCGCAAATAGGCGTGATCGCCACCAAACTGCACGTCGACGTGGCGATAATCCTGAGTATCGTATTTATGGACGCTCGGCGCGGTAAAAATCGGGTTGAGATACAGCGCAGTGACACCCAGCTTCTTCAGATACGAAAGATTTTCACTGATACCGTCAAGATCGCCGCCATAGAAGGTCGATCCGCCTGCGTCCGCGATCAGCGGCTCATCCCAGTCACGCAAGATAATGTCGCGCTTTGCGGCGTGGTGATAATAGATCCGATCCTGTTCCGGAGTACGTTGTTCACTGCGGGCAAAACGATCGGGGAAAATCTGGTAGAAGATCTGATCCTGTACCCATTGTGGGCCATCGTCAGGCAGATCGACCGCAAACTGCTCAAGACGTGCCGGCGGGATCGACCCGATACCTTGTGGCGTTAACCAGCGCTGTTTATCCAGCCACAACATTTTAAAACTGTAGCGGCGTCGCGGTTGCCCTTCCGATAAATCAATCACTCCGCGCCAGGCGACAATACCTTCAGCGGGTGCGGCTTTCTGGCGAGTCATCTGTACCGAGGTTTCTTCGTTATCCTTTTCATAACGGAGTACCACGCGGTGCGGCAAATCATCACCAGAAACCCACAAACTGATGTACAGCTTGTCTTTACGTGTCTGAATAAAAGGGGGCACCGGAAGGTGCCAGGCATTAAACATAATCGCTTTCCCAGAGAATAAATTGACGCCACCTTGCCACAGCGTAAGCGCTTATCACTCATCATTACTATTTTTATTGGGGGAGGAAAGCGGGGGCGGAGAAATAGCGTCGGTTGCTTAATAAGTTAGCGATACCTATAGTGAGAATATTCTTACTCCATCTGCCCTGCATCAAGGAGCTCGCCATGACTATTGCCCGTAGCCTTTCCTTGCTTCTGTTCGTATTTTACTCCGCCAACACGCTGGCTGCCTCGCCTTATGAATCGCTGCAATTTGGGAAGTATAAACAACAGATTACTGCGGATTTAAAAAAGACCTGCCATCCACAAAAGAAAATGACGGATGAAGCCTGGGGGAACAAAATTCTCGCCAACGAAGATAACAAAATGTATATCCGCGACGCGAGAATTGCGCTTGAACGCAACAACGAGAAAAACTACTGGGAAGCAATAAGTAAAGTAGAGTGCCCGGAAATGTAAGTTATAGGGTGGATTTTGCTAACGCTAGTCCACCCTGTAAGACGCTTACGAGTTTGTGGCGAGTATTTGACGACGTTTAAACATCCAGCCAACCAGCAGCAACACAATCCACACGCAGCCGACATACAGCGAGATGCGCGTGTCAGGATGCCAGCCAATCAGCGCGATAATAAACACCAGGAACACCAGGCCCACAATGGTGGTTACCACGCCGCCCGGTACCGGGAATTTGAGCGCCTTAGTTTCTTCAGGGGATAGCTTGCGACGGAACGCGATCTGCGACAGCAGGATCATTATCCAAACCCAAACCGTGGCAAAGGTCGCCAGCGAAGCAATCACCAGGAAAACGTTTTCTGGAATCAGGTAGTTGAGCACCACCGCCAGTAACAGTGCGCAGCACATGACCAACACAGTGACCCACGGAATACCGTTGCGTGATGTTTTGGCGAACACTTTCGGGGCGCTGCCCTGCTCTGCCATACCGTGCAACATGCGGCCGACACCGAAGACATCACTGTTAATGGCTGAAAGCGATGCGGTGATCACCACGAAGTTAAGAATCCCTGCCGCAGCCGTAATCCCCATATGCTGGAACGTCAGTACAAACGGGCTGCCTTCCGTACCCACCTGGTTCCACGGATAGATAGACATGATGACAAACAGCGTGCCCACATAGAACACCAGGATACGTAGCGGAACAGAGTTGATGGCGCGAGGAATCGACTTCTGCGGGTCTTTCGCTTCACCCGCAGTGATACCGATAATTTCAATCCCGCCGTAAGCAAACATCACCATCTGCAACGACATAATCATGCCTATCCAGCCATTGCTGAAGAAGCCGCCATTGCTCCACAAATTATGGATACCCGTTGGCTGACCACCGTTACCAATACCCCAAACGATGATGCCAATACCGGCAGCAATCATGATGATAATGGTCGCGACTTTGAAGAAAGAGAACCAAAATTCCAGCTCGCCAAACACTTTGACGCTCATCAGGTTAATGGCGCAGATAATTAGCACTACGCTCAATACCCAGACCCAATGTGGTACCGCCGGGAACCACAGCCCCATATAGATACCAAATGCGGTGACGTCGGCAATTGCGACAATCAGGATCTCAAAACAGTAAGTCCAGCCGGTGATGTAACCTGCCAGCGGACCGAGGTTATCTTGCGCATAGCGTGAAAATGAACTGGCGGAAGGGTTATGAACCGACATCTCGCCAAGGGCGCGCATAATGATGTAAGCCGCCACCCCACCGATGATGTAGGCCAACAACACACTTGGCCCTGCCATTTTGATAGCGTCTGCCGAACCATAAAACAGCCCGGTGCCAATTGCCGAACCCAACGCCATAAAGCGTATGTGCCGGGTACTCAAGCCGCGCTTGAGCTTATTAGCGTTTTCCATTAATTCCAACCCTGCTTAACAATAAAAAAAACCACGGAGCAAAGCCCCGTGGTTGTACAAAATTATAATTTTTAGTGGGCGGTGGAGGCCACCTGTCGACCTGCGGCGCGGTCCCATACGATGGCAATCACCACCATGATAATGGTCGGAAGCAACCATGCCAGGCCTTGTTCGGACAGCGGCAAGTGGGAAGTCCACGCGGGTAAAATATCGCTGATTGCCGAAGCTTTAATCCCGTCCATGATGCCAAACAAGGTGCTGATGACCATCGCTGGCGCAATCACGCGGGTTGAGTTATGCCACCACGGACGGGTGAAACTCAGCACCACCAGCGCAATACACGGCGGGTAAATCGCCGTCAGCACCGGAATTGAAACCTGAATCAGATGACTCAACCCGAGGTTAGAAACCACCATCGAGAACAAGCCAAGGATAAACACCAGCGAACGGTAAGACAGTGGCAGATACTGGCTGAAGAACTCAGCACACGCACAAGTCAGGCCAACTGCCGTGACCATGCAGGCAAGGAAAATCAGCGCGGCGAGGAAGAAGCTACCAGCACTACCGAAGGTATGAGCCACATAGGCATGCAGGATCGCAGCACCGTTAGCATTTTGGTCAGCGACCAGCGTAGCGCTATCAGAACCCAGGCGGAACAGCGCAAGGTAAATCAGCGTTAAGCCAACACCAGCAATCAGGCCAGCCAAAATGGTATAGCGTGTCAGCAAGCGGGATTCAGTCACGCCACGGGAACGTGCCGCGTTAACAATCACAATCCCGAACACCAGCGACGCCAGGGTATCCATCGTCAGATAGCCATTCACAAAACCGTTAGCAAACGCCGCATTCTGATACGCCTCAGTCGCAGTGCTGATACCGCCTGCTGGCCACAGCATTGCACCCGCCGCCAGCGCCAGGAGCGCAACGATTTTCACCGGAGCCAGCACGTGGCCAACGGTGTCCAGCAATTTACCTGGGTACAGTGAAATACCGATAACAATCGCGAAGTAAACCAGACTGTAGATAAACAGTGGCAGTTCACCCGAACCCACCAGTGGTGCAATCCCGACGTCGAAGGAAACAGTAGCCGTACGCGGGGTGGCAAACAATGGGCCAACCGCCAGGTAACAAATAGTCGCTAACAGCACACCGGCACGACGGCCAATCGGTGAGCTCAGGCTATCAATACCCCCACCGACACGAGCAATCGCGACGATAGTTAAAACGGGCAGACCAACCGCGGTCACCAGGAAGCCAAGTGAGGCAATCCAGACGTGTTCGCCAGCTTGTAACCCCACCATTGGTGGAAAAATGATATTGCCTGCGCCGACAAACAGCGCAAAGGTCATAAAGCCTAGCGCGAGGATGTCTCGAGATTTCAGATGATGGGTCATAAAATTTTGGCAGCCTGTGGATGTGTGGTGTTGTAAGTATTCAAATTTTTATGCGTGTATTTGCCAATCCTTAGACAGTCATACATCGGCATAAAAGCGGTGATTGGCAGTAACGACAGCGGAAAATCCTTTCCGGGATCGGTGGCGAAGAATAGTTGTTTGAATTACCACTCAAATCCAGTCGGTCTGCTATTCACAGGGGCGCAATTAAAACGCTTATAGCGTTTGAAGGCAAGAAGGGATCCAAAAACCAGATTGATCTCCTTAAATTAGACTTAAAATCAGTGGATTTGTTTATACATTAGAAAATTGTATGGTTTTTTGTGTGGTTAAAATATCACCAATTAAGCTTTTTTGATTTACATGTGGGCAAAAAAAACACAGGCCAGCAAGCTGACCTGTGGAAAGTTATTTTGACACTATTCAGCGATAAACGGGTTTTGCAGGGTAGATAAGCGATATCGTCATCCACCATTTGCGCCAGTTGTTACAGAGAGAAGTGTCGGATGACGCTTCGCTTATCCGATCTACGAAAAACTTGTCATCAGTGTCATAACTTACGCGGCTTACAGCACTTTATCGTTAACGATTAAACGCTCAGGCAACACAAAGGAAAACGTGGAACCTTTCCCTGGCTGGCTTTCGATATTCAGACGCGCATCGTGATGGCTTAACGCATGTTTCACTATTGCCAGGCCTAACCCACTACCACCTGTTTGCCTTGAACGCGCTTTATCCACTCGATAGAACCGCTCGGTCAGGCGTGGGATATGTTCCGCAGAAATACCAGGACCAGTATCTGCCACGCTAAAGCCCACACCACCCGCGACCCGTTTCCAGCTCACGGTAATTTGCGTCCCTTCCGGCGTATGGTTTACCGCGTTGTACACCAGGTTTGAAATCGCGCTGCGTAACTGTTCTTCATTACCGAAGACTCTGAGTGAGGGATCAATATCGAACTTTAACGTCTGCCTTTGCTGACTCAGGGTTTGCGCTTCTCGCTCCACCACACGCAGCATCAGTGGCACATCAATCTTTTCATTGAGCACCATTGCCGGTGCCGCTTCAATTTTAGATAGCGTCAAAAGCTGTTTCACCAGACCTTCCATCCGCGAAGTTTGCTCGCGCATGGTGCCCAGAGCCTTGTCGCGCAGCGGCCCTTCAAGCGCCTGATCCTGCATCATCTCCAGATAACCTTGCAGTACCGTCAACGGAGTACGCAGTTCATGGCTAACGTTGGCAAAAAAGTTACGTCGCGCCCCTTCCAGTTGGTGCATCTGCGTGACATCACGTGCCACCATCAGCCACTGCTCGTCGCTGTATGGCATCACACGGAATTCCAGATGACGGCCATTGTTAAGCACCAGCGTCAACGGCCGGGCGAAATCTTTTTGCGTCAAATAGCGGGTAAATTCAGGGTAACGCAGCAAGTTAAGGATGTTCTGCCCGTTATCGTCCGGCCAGCGTAACCCCAACAACTGTTGGGCCAGCCCGTTACACCAAAAAATGGTCCCTTCTTCGGTAGTCAGCACTACCGCATCGGGCAGTGATTCCGCGCCGCTGCGAAAGCGTTTGATTAAATTGCCTAATTCTTTACGGCGTTTTTTATTACGCAGCTGCATTTGATGAAGACCGTATAACAACGGATCCCAGCTCCCGCGACCAGGGGGCGGTGTCATACTGCGATCAACCCACAACCACCACGACAAACGAAGCAAATTCCAGAAATGCCAAACCAGCAGTCCTGTGACCGCCAGTAATAAAAACCAGGGTAAATAGCCAAAAATAAGGCCCAAGATGACAGCAGGTAAGCAACAGAGCAGCAGCTCCATCACCAACCTTTTCCATGACAGCCGTTCCAGCACGCGTCACTCTCCTGATAAGGAACTAAAAGCGGGTTGAGAACCGATAACCCGTACCGCGTACTGTTTGTACCATTCGATCATGCCCGCTATGCTCGAGCGCTTTACGCAACCGCCTGATATGTACGTCCACTGTTCTGTCTTCGACATACACATTGGTGCCCCATACATGGTTAAGCAACTGTTCACGGCTATATACCCGTTCCGGATGCGTCATAAAGAAGTGTAATAACTTAAATTCAGTTGGGCCCATGTCCAGCGGGTTTTCACCGGTCATCACGCGATGCGATGAAGGGTCAAGGCTCAGCCCGTGCATCTCAATAACCTCTTCCACCGCCATCGGAGAGATTCGGCGCATCACAGCTTTAATGCGCGCCACCAGCTCCTTCGGTGAAAACGGCTTGGTAATATAGTCATCGGCACCAACTTCCAGGCCACGCACGCGATCTTCTTCTTCACCTCGTGCTGTCAGCATCATTACCGGGATTTCCCGCGTCAATGCTTCACGCTTCAGGTGCTTGATAAACTGAATACCCGAGCCGCCTGGCAACATCCAGTCCAGTAAAATCAGGTCCGGGAAGGGTTCGATAAGCAGATTCACTGCACTGTCATAATCTTCCGCTTCTACAGGCTGAAAACCGTTTTGCTCAAGCACAAAGCTCACCATTTCACGGATTGGAGCTTCATCTTCTACGACTAAAATACGCTTCGCCATGATTCGCCCTGCTCAAGGAATAATTATAGTTGTTTCAATGCGGCGCCATTATGCGTCAGATTTATGACAGATTTATGAAAAACATGACTGTTTAGTGACTCATCAATTTGATTTATGACACAGAGACCTATGCCGTTTTCCGCCTCGCCCCCTTATAATCGAGGCCTCGCTTTTAAGCCACCGGACAGGTTATGCGCATAATTCACACATCAGACTGGCACCTTGGTCAAAATTTTTATACCAAAAGCCGCGGGCCGGAGCATCAGGCTTTTCTTGAATGGCTGCTGAAAGCTGCCGTTGAACATGATGTGGATGCAATAATCGTCGCGGGCGATATTTTTGATACTGGCTCGCCACCAAGCTATGCGCGAGAACTGTATAACCGCTTTGTGGTGCAACTCCAGTCTACCGGCTGCTCACTGGTGGTGCTCGCCGGTAACCATGACTCAGTTGCCACATTGAACGAATCACGCGAACTAATGGCGTGTCTTAACACTTATGTCGTCGCCAGCGCACGCCACGATACCAGCCAGCAGGCAATTGTGCTGAATACGAAAGATGGCGCGCCTGGCGCTATTCTCTGCCCCATTCCCTTTCTGCGGCCACGCGATATTCAAAACAGTCTGGCGGGTTTATCCGGCCATGAAAAGCAGCGTTCATTAATGGAAGCGATCGGTGAACATTATCAGCAGTGTTTTAGCGCCGCTTGCGTTCTGCGCGCTGACGCGCAGTTGCCAATTATCGCCACCGGGCATTTAACCACCGTCGGCGTGACGAAAAGTGACGCCGTGCGTGACATCTATATTGGCACACTCGACGCTTTCCCGGCGCAGCATTTCCCGGATGCCGATTACATTGCCCTGGGCCATATTCACCGTGCGCAATTAATTGGTGGCACCGAGCATATCCGCTACAGCGGCTCACCAATACCGTTAAGTTTTGACGAAACCGGTAAGACTAAAAGTGTTTATCTGGTTGAATTTTCAGAAGGTAAACTTCATGAAGTCACCCCACTTACGGTACCAGTTAGCCAGCCGCTGGCGGTGATCAAAGGTTCGCTGAACGAAATTGAACAGCAGCTTGAACAATGGCGCGATGCACCGACAGAACCCAAAGTGTGGCTGGATATTGAAATCGCCACCGATGAATATCTGCATGATATGCAGCGCCATATTCAACAGCTAACCGAAACGCTACCTGTTGAAGTGGTTTTGCTGCGCCGTAGCCGTGAGCAGCGCGAGCGTGTTATTGCTCAACAACATAAAGAAACCCTAAGTGAATTGACGGTTGAAGAGGTTTTTGAACGCCGCCTGGTTCAGGAAGAAACCACTGAAGAACGCGCAAAACGCCTGCGCACTCTGTTTGCCCAAACGGTCGCCAGCCTGCATGACGCGGAGGAACAAGCATGAAAATCCTCAGTCTGCGATTGAAAAACCTCAACTCCCTGAAAGGGGAATGGAAAATTGATTTCACCCGCGAGCCTTTCGCCAGCAATGGTTTGTTTGCCATCACCGGGCCAACAGGAGCGGGTAAAACTACGCTACTTGATGCTGTCTGCCTCGCGCTTTATCACAAAACGCCACGTCTCAACACGGTCTCGCAATCGCAGAATGACCTGATGACCCGCGACACTGCCGAGTGTCTGGCGGAAGTGGAATTTGAAGTAAAAGGTGTTGCCTACCGCGCATTCTGGAGCCAGAACCGGGCGCGTAATGCGGCCAACGGCAATCTGCAAGCCCCGCGCGTTGAGCTGGCTGAAGTAGAAAGCGGCAAGATCATCGCCGATAAAGTGAAAGATAAGCTCGATATCACCGCCAAATTGACCGGACTCGATTACGACCGCTTCACCCGCTCCATGATGCTTTCTCAGGGGCAGTTTGCGGCGTTTTTAAATGCCGACGCCAATGACCGTGCCTCATTGCTTGAAGAACTCACCGGTACTGAAATTTACGGTACAGTTTCTGCGGCGGTGTTCGAAAATCATAAAAATGTACGCAGCCAATTAGAGAACCTGCAAGCGCAGGCAGCAGGTGTAGCACTTCTGGATGAATCCCAGCGCCAGCAGCTTTCAGAGAGTTTGCAGGCACTTACTACAGAAGAAAAAAACCGCCTGGCTGAACAGCAGACACTTCAGCAACACCAGCAATGGCTCAGCCAACTCGACCTGTTGACTCAAAAACATTCGCATGCGGGAACGGCACTGAATGCGGCAACTCGCGCAATCGAAGAAGCAGCGCCGCTTCTCGAAAAACTAACACGAGCCCAGCCCGCAGAAAAACTGCGCCCTGACTGGCAACGCTTGCAGGAATTACAGGCCACGCTGCAAAACACCCGCGTACAAAGCGAAGAAGTGAATACTCGCTTACATCAGGCGACAGTGCGTCGCCAGCAGACCCGGCAGGCCGCCGCAAGCCAGGCAGCAAAACTGGCGCATGAAAACAGCGAGCTGCAAGCCTGGCTGAAAACGCATGACAGGTACCGCCTGTGGGGCGCTGAACTTGCAGGCTGGCGCATGGCATTCAATCAACAACAACGCGATGCCAGCCAGCTGCAGACCTTGCAGCGTGATATTGAAACTAGCCAGAAAAAGCTGGAACTGCTGCCAGCCGTTGAGCTTACGCTCACTGCTGATGAAGTGAGTACTCATTTACAAGCAACGATTACCGCGCGCCCTTTGCGCCAGCAGCTTGCTGCTTTACAGCCGCAACTTGCCTCACTTCACAAGCGAAAAATCCAGCAGCAACAAGATATTACTGCGCTTGAAAAACAGATCACTCAAGGCGATGTCGAGCTGGCACTCAAACGCCAGCAATACAAAGAGCGCCGCCAGCATGAAAGTGACCTGGAAAAAGTATGCGAACTGGAAATGCGCATTGTCAGTCTCGAAGCTGAACGCGCCCATTTGCAACCCGATCAACCTTGCCCGCTGTGTGGTTCCACGCAGCATCCGGCAGTGGCGGATTATCAGGCCATACAGCCAGGAGAAAATCAGCAGCGTCTGACGGCACTAAAACGTGAAGTTGCCAGCCTTGCGGAAGCTGGTTTTGCGATGAAAGGCCAACTCGACACGTTGCGTTCACAGCGCGAAAACCTGGTTGTCGCCATCAAAACGCTTGATGAAGAAGAGAAGGCATTACGTCTACGCTGGCAGCAACTGTGCGCCAGCCTGCAACTGGCGCTGAAGCCCGAGGACGACCTCCAGCAGTGGCTGGAAAGCGAAGAAAAACGCGAGCAGCAGCTGCATCAACTCAGCCAACGGATCGTGCTGGAGGAGCAACTCGCTCGGACGCGTCTGCAACACAGCAAACTAGCGGCAGAGGCCGCGGCACAACGAGAAACACTCAATAGCGTGCTCGAAAATGCTGGCCTACAACATCCCGCTCACGGTGAAGAACATAGCTGGCTGGAACAGCGCCAACAGGAATCCCAAAGCTGGCAACAGCGCAATGAACAACTTCCACGTTTACAACAGCAACTAAACGCCCTGGAAAACCCGCTCAATGCGCTGATTGATGATGGCACCACGCCTGCTCCGCTATCCGAAAGCGAACAAATTTCAGCGTTGCAAAACTGGCATAACTTGCACAGCGACTGTATTGCGCTGGAGAGCCAGTGGAAGACGCTGCAACAGCAGTTGCAACAGGAAGAAGCCCGCGTGGGTCAGGCAAATGAGCAGTTCCTGTCCGCCCTTGCCGCTAGCCAGTTCGCCGATGCACCGTCATTCCAGGCCGCATTACTCGATGAAAGTGAACGCCAGCAACTTGAGCAGAAAAAACAGCATCTTGAGCAACAGCATCAGCAGCAAACCATTCTTTGCCAGCAAGCTGAGAAAGCGCTCACTGACCATAAAGCGGCTCGCCCAACTACGCTTGCTGACGATGCAGAACTGAGTTTGCTGGACGCACAATTAACGCTGTGTAATCAGCAACTGCGCGAGAACACCACGCAACAAGGACAGATTCAGCAACAGCTTCGCCATGACGCAGAAAATCGCCTACGCCAGCAAGGGCTGATGCAGTCCATCGTCGAGTGCCAGCAGCAAGTTGAAGACTGGGGCTATCTCAATGCGTTAATTGGTTCGAAGGAAGGCGATAAATTCCGTAAGTTTGCCCAGGGACTAACGCTCGATAATCTGGTGTGGTTGGCGAACAACCAGCTAAACCGTTTACACGGGCGTTATTTGTTACAACGCAAAGATAGCGAAGCGCTGGAATTGCAAGTGGTCGATACCTGGCAGGCCGATGCGGTGCGCGACACTCGCACGCTTTCAGGTGGTGAGAGTTTCCTGGTCAGCCTGGCGCTGGCGCTGGCGTTATCCGACCTGGTGAGCCACAAAACCCGCATCGACTCGCTGTTCCTTGATGAAGGCTTTGGCACGCTGGACGCAGAGACACTGGACACCGCGCTGGATGCGTTAGATACGCTGAATGCCAGCGGCAAAACCATCGGCGTGATAAGCCACGTTGAGGCAATGAAAGAACGTATTCCGGTACAGATTAAGGTGAAGAAGATCAACGGATTGGGTGTTAGCCGCCTGGCTAAGGAGTTTGCTGTCGAGTAATTTTTTCGGATGACCCTGCGCTTATCCAACCTACATGTGAGATCTCGTAGGGCAGATAAGCGTAGCGTCATCCGCCAGCTTTTACTTCTCCAGCGGCCACAACCATGCGGCACCGCGCACGCCGCTGGAATCGCCGTGCACTGCTTTGCGGATTGGAGTTTCGCATTCGCCACCAAACACCCACGGTTTCACCAGCTGTGGCACCGTTTTGTACAAGCGTTCGTTGTTGCTCATGCCACCGCCTAACACGATCACATCAGGATCGAGAATATTGACGATGTGTGCCAAAGATTTTGCGAGGCGCATTTCATAGCGTGAGATCGCCAGTTCAGCGATCGGATCCTGTTGATCCACCAGATGCATAATCTCATTGCCTTTCAATGATTTCCCGCTCAGGCGATGGTAGTCGGTGCCGAAACCAGTACCGGAAATAAAGGTTTCGATACAACCTTGTTTTCCGCAGTAGCAAGGCACTTCTTCACGAAAACGGAGTTCGTCTTCGTCCATCCACGGTAATGGGTTATGGCCCCACTCGCCCGCCGTGCCGTTGCCGCCGATCAGGCTGCGGCCATTAATGGCCACGCCTGCACCACATCCTGTACCAATAATCACGGCAAAAACCATCGCCGCACCAGCCGCCGCTCCGTCGATAGCTTCCGAAACCGCCAGGCAGTTGGCATCGTTTGCCAAACGCACTTCGCGCTGGAGCGCATCGCACAAATCTTTATCAAAAGGCTGCCCGTTAAGCCAGGTGGAGTTCGCATTTTTGACCACGCGTGTATAGGGTGAAATCGAACCTGGAATACCCATTCCGACCGTTCCCTTCTCCCCGGTAGCCTCTTCAGCCAGACGCACGAGTTCAACGATAGTTGCGATGGTTTGCTGATAATCATTTTTTGGTGTTGGCAGGCGATGACGAAAAAGTTGCTTTCCGTCGTTCGCCAGAGCGATCACTTCTGTTTTTGTCCCACCCAGGTCGATACCAATGCGCACAGCAACCCCCTCATTTGATTAGTATTATCAATAGAATAGAAGTGTTACGCCGTAAAGACAATGAAACACAGCGCCTGATTCGTTATCATGCCCGCTGCGTTTAACTGACAGTCCGGGAAAAAATCATGCTGTGGTTCAAAAATTTAATGGTTTACCGTTTAAGCCGTGACATCACGCTTTCAGCGGATGACATGGAAAAGCAGTTGGCCGCATTTACTTTTACCCCATGCGGTAGCCAGGACATGGCCAAGACCGGTTGGGTATCGCCAATGGGCTCACACAGCGATTCATTAACCCATGTCGCCAATGGGCAAATTGTGATTTGCGCCCGTAAAGAAGAAAAAATTCTCCCGGCTCCAGTGATTAAACAAGAGCTGGAAGCAAAAATCAGCAGGCTCGAAGCCGAACAAGCTCGCAAGCTGAAAAAGACCGAGAAAGATTCTCTAAAAGATGAAGTGCTGCACTCTTTGCTGCCACGCGCATTCAGCCGTTTTAACCAAACGATGATGTGGATCGATACCGTAAACGGTTTGATCATGGTTGATTGTGCCAGCGCCAAGAAAGCTGAAGATACGTTGGCGCTGCTGCGTAAAAGCCTCGGTTCGCTACCGGTTGTCCCGTTGGCACTGGAAAACCCAATTGAACTGACGCTGACTGAGTGGGTGCGCTCCGGCGATGTACCTCCAGGCTTTGCGCTGATGGATGAAGCCGAGCTGAAAGCCATTCTCGAAGGTGGTGGTGTGATCCGCTGTAAGCAGCAGGATCTGGTGTGCGATGAAATTGCTGCGCATATCGAAGCCGATAAAGTGGTGACGAAATTAGCTCTGGACTGGCAAGAACGTATTCAGTTCCTGGTTGCCGATGATGGTTCAATTAAGCGTCTGAAGTTTGCCGATACGCTGCGCGACCAAAACGAGGATATTGACCGTGAAGATTTCGGTGCTCGTTTTGATGCAGATTTTATTCTGATGACGGGTGAACTGGCGGCGTTGATTAAGAACCTGGTGGAAGCGTTAGGCGGCGAAGCTCAGCGCTAAAATCTGTTCCCTCTTCCCGACGGGAAGAGGGAAATAAAGACATTATTTATCAGCCAGATAACGGCAAAGATAAGAGGTAGGTTCAGCAACTTGTAAATGGAATTCGCTGTGTCCTGGAACATGGAACACGGTGCCCGCCGCATAGGTTTTCCACTCGGTTTCACCCGGCAGTAACACGTGCAATGCCCCACTAATCACTGTCATTTCTTCTGGTTGGGCGGTCCCGAAAGTGTATTCACCTTCAACCATCACCCCAACACTTGCGCGGCCAGTGCTGCTGCTGGTAAACCCAATAGATTTCACTTTACCGGAAAAGTACTCATTACTTTGAAGCATAACCAGGCCCTTTTTAAAATAGTTGAAAAAACAATATAGAGGGGAACGGAAGAGCCTGTCACGCAAATTATTGACCGTTGTTATGCGAGCAACTCTGACGCTAAGCGCGCAATTAACACGTTCGATAACAATACCGGAACATCGAGTGATTTTTGCAACAAATCACGATGTTTTTGGTGGAAACCCAGACAGTCCAGAACCAGCACATCCGCACCATCTTTAACCAGTTTCTTTCCGGCTTCGATTAAATCCTGCTCGCTTCCATGAATGGGATTCGCCAATTCATACAGCGGCTCGTTTTCCAACAACTGCCATTTTTTATTCTGAAATTTCAGCAATTCAGGAACGGGGATGATGATACCGACTTGATGCCCATCGACAATTGAGGCCACCAGCGGTGGGATAATACGTTCCGGCTCGAGCAAAATACCGTTACGCACGGAGAGATTCGATAAGCGGTGGGTGCTCATCAGCAAAATGACATCGAAGCCCTGATTATCCAGCACTTCAATCACACTCTGCAGCGCCTTCTCAACTTTTTGTTTATCGACATAAACCAGCACGTTGCCGGATAAAAGCGTCAGAAGTGGTTCATTTCCCGGTGTAGGGGCGTATTCAGCCATCACTTCATCGTGAGAGAGGTGGCCCAGTAAACTGAGGTGTCTAATTTGTTCTTCAGAGATGTGATCTGTCAGTAACGGCAGTATTTCACTGACCGGGACGACGCCGATGGTAATAATTGCCAATGTTTGTTTCATGTTCGTTCCGCCCTTGTCCCATATCAGCCCCTCAATGCTGCGCTGGTACCAATCCTTACAAATGATACTCTGCTGAAGGTCGCTCAATAATTAACCACAAAGCGTAGCAGCATATTTGCAGAGCACCTGCCGGAATATTCAACGAAACGTCAACGACATTGATACAACATCATGGTAATGAATATTTAACAAATGAATTGAGCAAAAGATGTGATTAATCACCAGGTCAATGAATTCACTTAAAAGATGAGGGGATTCTGGCGTCCTTGCCGGGATGTTACGTCTTTTGCGGATCTTCATAACGCTGTTTAGCATCCAGCGCTTCTTGTTCGCTTTCGTGCTCACTAATCAGCGTATCAGGATGGGGATGATCGGCTCGAAGTTGATACCAGGTCACAGTTTTATCTGTCGCACCTTTTTCAACGGCAACTATACGCGCTTCCCGGGGGTATGGAGGATTGCTCGCCATCGCTCTTCCTTTGGAGATGAATGAGCGTTAAGTATAGACAAAAATCAGCTGGCTCGAGCCGTATGCAGTACCGCTTCAACAATTTCCGCAGGCGGACGAGTGGCATCAACGACATGGTGTGCAGCCTGGTTGTAAAGCGCTTCACGCGCGGCGAGAACCTCAACGATTTCATCCGTAATAGGTCTGCCAGTGAGCGTTGGACGCTGGCCTTCTTCCGGGAAAGCTTCTAAACGTGATGCCAGGATTTGCGCAGGAGCTCGCAAATAAATGACGACACCATGCTCACGCATAAACTGACGGTTACTTTCGGCCAGAACCATGCCGCCGCCGGTGGCAATAACCGTACCGGGAGCAGTAACACTTTGCAGCGCACCTGATTCACGACGACGAAAACCTTCCCAGCCCTCTTTTTCCACAATATCGGCAACGCTCATTTTGGTGTTGTCTAAAAGGTAATGGTCGGTATCGACAAAGTTACAGCCCAATGCCTGCGCTAATGCAACACCGACGGTTGTTTTGCCACAACCTCGTGCGCCGACTAAATAAATGGGTTGAGTCATCAGTGGCTAATCCTCAGCAGTACGCCAGAGTTGGTAAAAATCTGAGTAGGTAAAAATCCAGAGACTGATGACAAACTTCTTCGTAGGTCGGATAAGCGCAGCGTCATCCGACACAACTGGCGTAAATGGTGGATGACGCTAACGCTTAGCCACCCTACAAAACACATTTATCACCCTTTGTCAGCAATCTGAATCTATAACGTTTTTCGTTACGCTAATCATCATATCAGCAAGCTAGTACGCGGAATAGAATTACATCGGTTTTAGGCGCTTTTTGAACGGCTGGCAACCAGCAGCCACTTTTCCAGTTCGTTGGCAAACAGCTGGCGGTCACGCTGGTTGAGGCTGTCTGGCCCGCCAGTTTGTACACCACTGGATCGTAAAGTATCCATAAAATCGCGCATCGTCAGGCGTTCCCGGATAGTCGCAGGCGTGTACAGTTCTCCACGAGGGTTCAGTGCAATCGCACCTTTTTCCAGCACGTCAGCGGCCAGAGGAATATCTGCGGTGACGACTAAGTCGCCCTTTTCGCAGCGGCGCACAATTTCGTTATCAGCAACATCAAACCCGCTTGCCACTTGCAGGCTGCGGATATAACGCGATGGTGGAACTTTTAGCCCCTGGTTGGCAACCAGAGTTACCATCATTTGTGCGCGTTCCGCTGCACGAAACAGTACTTCTTTAATCACTTTTGGACACGCATCAGCATCCACCCAGATTTGCATGACGATTCCTGTGGGTCGGGGTTTATGGTGGCGATCTTGCCGTGCTTTTGCAGAATCGCAAACTTTATCTTTGCTTACGGTTAGCCGAAGCGGCGGAAATCACGTTAAGCTATGCTCATCGTACAACTCAGAAGATGGAGTGAGACTATGGATAAGAAGATTGGTTTTATTGGTTGCGGCAACATGGGGAAAGCCATCCTTGGTGGTCTGATAGCCAGTGGACAGGTGCTTCCTGGTAATATCTGGGTCTACACACCTTCGCCCGATAAAGTGCAAGAGTTGCACGATCAATATGGTATTAATGCGGCAGAAAGTGCGCAAGAAGTGGCACAAATTGCAGATATTGTTTTCGGTGCCGTGAAACCAAATGTCATGCTAAAAGTGCTGAGTGAAGTCAATTCCAGCCTGAATAAAGACTCGGTGGTGATTTCCATTGCTGCGGGCGTAACGCTGGATTCTCTGGCTAAAGCACTGGGCCACGATCGCAAAATTATTCGTGCCATGCCCAATACCCCAGCGTTAGTGAATGCGGGTATGACGTCCATCACGCCAAACGCGCTGGCTACTCCCGAAGATATTGCCGATGCGGTTAACATTTTCCGCAGCTTCGGGCTTGCCGAAGTGGTGTCTGAAACCATGATCCATCCGGTTGTGGGGGTTAGCGGCTCTGCACCAGCGTATGTGTTTATGTTTATCGAAGCCATGGCTGATGCCGCTGTGTTAGGGGGGATGCCGCGCAAACAGGCCTATCAATTTGCTGCGCAGGCCGTCATGGGCTCAGCCAAAATGGTACTGGAAACGGGTAAACATCCTGGTGAGTTAAAGGATATGGTGTGCTCGCCAGGCGGCACCACTATTGAAGCCGTGAAGGTTCTGGAAGAAAAAGGGTTCAGAGCTGCAGTGATGGAAGCCATGGTGAAATGTATGGCGAAATCAGAACACTTGGGCAAATCATAATTTTGTTACCCTCTCCTGTTTCCGGGAGGGGGTTTTAAGCTGCAATATCGGCCACTTCAGTACGGCTGCGCCCCAGGTTTTTAGCTTTATACAACGCAACATCTGCCGCTTTTAACCATTCGCGATAGCTCACCATGCTGTGATCAAACTCTGCCACACCGACACTGATACGCAGTGAGATATGCGGTGCATGCGGTAAACGAAACTCATCAAGATAGTCACGTACACGAGCCATGGCCTGTATCGCGCTATCTTGCGCCGTGCCTGACATAATCACGCCAAATTCGTCACCGCCGAAGCGTCCGACAACATCTGTAATGCGCAAAGTGAGCTGCAAATGCTCTGTAATGGCCAGAATCGCCTCATCACCCACATCATGGCCGCATGAATCATTAATTGATTTAAAGTGGTCAATATCAATCAAAATCAAGGTGGCACTGCGATGATAGCGCTGGCAGTTGTCATATTCACCGTGCAGCAGATGTTCCCAGTGACGACGGTTATATACGCCGGTCATGCCATCACGAGTGCTCATGTGCATTAAGCGCCGTTTATGCTCGGAAAGTTTTAGCGCGGTTCGGTAACTGACCAGTCCAAAGTAAGTAGGGTAAATCAACAAAAACGGCAAGCAAATCCAGACCTGAGATGGCATGGTTTCTAGATTAAGGGGTATTAGGAACATACCTAGCGTCAACAGGCAACTCAGCACTATAAAGCCCAAGCCGTTGAAGAACAGTTTCAATCCACCGCAACCGACATTGTTCATGCATATCATCGCGAGGATTAATGCTGATGGGAGTGCATTCATTCCCATCACCCCAATCCATACGCCGCCCATTAACGAATCAATCATTAAATTACGGGTTTCTGCCCGGGCTGGGTCAGGTGCGCGATCGGCCATTTGCCATGCTAAGTGCGGCCAGATATAGCCATAGGCGATAAGTAACAACCACCACCACCCCGATACTGGCTGCATCACCAATACCGAAGCGACACAGAAAAAACCGGTCCCTAACCCAATAGTTCTCGGTATGTAAAGGCGGCGGGCAAACCGCCTTCCCGAACGATGTCGATCCTCATCGAGGTATGTTGAACCGTCCATAAGCCCCCCAGGAATCCATCTACCAGAATTGTGATCATTAATCATGATATTTAGGAATATTCTGAAACATTTGCCGTAATTATAGAAAGCATGCTTTGGGGGAAAGTATGATTTTTAGGGTGAGGCAGCGGAGCGTCTCACCCATTTAGCTTATTTAGGCTGTTTTTTCAGGCAATTATCCATGAAGGTTTTTCGCACATCACCGGATAAGGTTTGTCGCCCCGCTTGCGCATTACACTCTTTCATCTTCTGTTGTTGCGGGGTCAGGCTTTTATCTGCGGGGGGCGACTCGCTATTTTTTAAGCAGTTGCTCATGTAGGTTTTGCGTTCATCCCCTTTTAAGATTTGTGCAGTGGCTTTTTGATTACACGTCGTCATACGCTGTTGCTGCGGCGTCAGCACTTTGTCTGCCGCCCCCGCAGAGCCAACAATACCTGCCAATAAAGCGAACATTAATACCGTTTTCATAGCACCACCCTTTTTAATGTGATGCTTTAATTTTGGTCTGTAGAGTGCGAAAAGGCGAACTGCCGGACGCAGGTATTCTGCCGCTTCGTCCGTTATCGAAACTCTGCTATGAGGAATAATGGAGAAATAAAAACGATGAGTACAACTTAATTACCCTTATTAACTATTAAGGGTATTAATAATAAAAAACCAGACAGAAAAAAGAGTAATACCGAAATTCAAACTGATGGGCGATTCAGAAGTCGGATTAAATATTTCTTCAATAGATCAGTGTCATAAGATGTGACTGTATCACTGGGCCTGACATTGGCTAAAGAGTCTTCAATGCTAGATGTTATTGCCTGCTGATCCTGGTGCCCCATGCGGTGGAGAATGGCAGTAACGACTATTTCAAGGGCTTCTATCTGTGCAACAAACTCTTTTGACTCTTCTTCTTTTTCGGCGAGTCTGGTCAGTAACTCAGAAATGAGGTTTCTCATCATAATTATCCCAAAGGATTTGAAACCTGACGTTATCATTCTGTTTTCATGTTGCCTAGAGGGAGTAGCGACTATTTTTATATGGATTAACAAATTTGTGTTGGAGCGCAAAAACATTTTATAGATGACAACTTAAAAATATCACCATGCAGTTATTTCAGATCTAAAATTAACAACATAGTTTGTGGTTGATGTAATTTTGGTTGGTTTTTGTCCCTTTTAAAAGGGGTAATACCTTGCAGAAACTTTAAAGATTAAGGCAGCATCTGATTTCGCATGGCATCTTGCTGCCTTTTACGCCTTAACATCACGGCCAACTGCCATACATTAAGTAACACCACCAACGCCGTAGCAATAAATACCCAGCGATAGCCAGCCATGGCAGATACACCCGCACCAATTAAGGGGCCAATCACATTCCCCAGATACATAAACGACTGGTTATATCCAAAAATCCGCCCGGTCACCTGGTCACTGCAATACTTCACTAACAACGTTTGAACCGCTGGTAGCATCGCGCCATCGGCAAAGCCCAGTAAAAAACGTAATACGGCTAATTGCATAGGCGAGGTCACCCATGACATAGCAAAAAATAATAGGACTGAAATAATCAACGTTGCCATTAATACACGGGCAGTGCCAATTCTGTCACCCAACTTACCTAATCGTGGGGCCGAAATAAGAGCCGAGATACCGGGAACCGCCGCAATAAAACCACTGATAAAAGCGATATTGTTACTTTCAGGAGAAAGCTGTTTGATAAACAGAGTGAGTATTGGTCCCACCGAACCATTACAAAGCTGAATGACCATGGTGGTGACAAACAAACTCATCATTAATTTAGGATAAGGAAGTGAAGCAAACACGGCTTTGCCTGACAAACGGTCGGATTTACTTATTACAGGTCGTGCACCTTCTTTAATCAGGAATAATGTCACTAAAAAACTGACCATTAACAACGCCGCGGTGACATAAAAGACCATTCTTAAACCAAGGGTATCGGCCATATATCCACCCAATAATGGGCCAACAATAACCCCACTAATTTGCGCGGTTGAAAGAGTACTTAATGCCCAGCCGCTACGTTCCCGAGGGACTTGAGAGGCCACTAACGCCATCGCATTGGGGATATAGCCAGAGGTGAGCCCCATGATGGCTCGTAGAATAAAAAGTTGCCAGACGTTGGTGGCAAACGCCTGTAATAAAATGGCGACAGCCATCCCCAGTGATGCCCGCAGCAGCATTAATTTCCGCCCCTTGCGATCGGCAAGACTACCCCACATTGGCGATACAATAGCGGAAACCAGAAACGTCACGCTGAAGGTCAGCCCTGACCACATAGACAATGCTTGATGGGACGTTACGCCGAGTTGTTCAACATACAGCGGCAAAAACGGCAGAATTTGGCTAATGGCTAATCCGGTAAAAAAACACCCGAACCATACCGAGATAATATTGACCTTCCAGGATTCCATACCGTGCACATTTTATAAGTGAGATAAAAAAGAATAGCGAAGAATGTGAACTTTATCATACAAATTGATTTTATCGAGCCGAGTTGTTGCCCGGTATTTTCACTGCCAAGCCCTAATAACATGCAATATTGATTACGGAATAATCATTATAGAAATTGCGTTGTTTTAAGCTGCAGGAAGCACATGAATCCTCGCAATGAGCGTGGTATGTTGTCCGCCTTTGCACAGTTTAAGGATGGGTTTAGGCATGGCAAAACTGCGGGTGGGTATCGTGTTTGGTGGCAAGTCAGCAGAACACGAAGTGTCGCTGCAGTCAGCGAAAAATATTGTCGACGCCATTGATAAATCAAAGTTTGAAGTGGTGTTGCTGGGAATTGATAAACAAGGCCAGTGGCATGTCAATGATGCGTCGAACTATCTGTTAAACGCAGAAAATCCGGCATTGATCGCCCTGAATCGCTCCGGAACAAATGTCGCCGTGGTGCCTGGTCAAACCCAGAACCAACTGATTGAATCCTCCTCTGCGCAGTTTTTAGCCCCGGTGGATGTGATTTTCCCAATCGTTCATGGAACGCTGGGCGAAGATGGCTCCCTGCAAGGGATGCTGCGCATGGCTAACTTACCGTTTGTCGGTTCTGGTGTGTTGGGTTCCGCCGTAAGCATGGATAAAGACGTGACGAAACGTCTGCTGCGAGATGCCGGGCTGAACATCGCTCCGTTTATCACACTGACCCGAGCAAACCGTAACAAAACTAGCTTTGCCGAAATCCAGGCTAAACTCGGCCTGCCGCTGTTTATTAAACCTGCTAATCAGGGTTCATCCGTCGGTGTCAGTAAAGTCAGCTCCGCTGAGCAGTACGAAACGGCAGTGGCATTAGCTTTCGAATTTGATAGTAAAGTCGTGGTGGAAACTGGTATTAAAGGCCGCGAGATTGAATGTGCGGTGTTGGGTAACGATGAACCACGAGCCAGCACTTGCGGTGAAGTGGTTGTTAACAGCGATTTCTACTCTTACGACACCAAATATATTGATGATAAAGGCGCGCAAGTTGTGGTACCTGCGGCGATCGAGGCTGATATCAACGATAAAATCCGTGAAATTGCGGTACGTGCTTATCAGACGTTGGAATGCAGTGGGATGGCGCGGGTGGATGTGTTCCTGACCGCTGATAATGAAGTTATTATCAATGAGATCAACACGCTGCCTGGCTTTACCAACATCAGCATGTATCCAAAACTCTGGCAAGCAAGCGGCTTAGATTACCAAACGTTGATTACGCGTTTGATTGAGTTGGCTCTTGAGCGCCACCAGCAAGATAGCGCTCTGAAAAGTTCGATTACAGCTTAAGTTCTACTCTTTCGCTGCCGCCGGTTCTTCTGGTTCTGGACGGCGGCGAATGATTAACCCAGCCAACCAGAAGCAAATTACCCACGTCACCAACCCGACTGCATAGTTCTGCCAGCCTTCGGTTTTAAATCCCAGCAAGCCAATCACACCATTCAAAATAAAGATCATGCCAATCGCTACGGCGTAATAGTGCCAGTCACGGCGCATTTTTAAAGACAATGTTTTCGCAGACATGGTGCAACCCGTCAGGACAAAAAAGAGGACTTATTGTGGCATAGCCTGCGGCGATAAACCGCACGTTGATGCGGGCTAAACAGCATAATGTTACGAAAATTTCACCTAAGTTACGAATATGTGATCTCAGACATATAATCGCAAACCAGGACTATTCCGCCCCCTAAATTACCAACAATCTGATATTGACAAACAATATGACCTGCCAAACTCAGCGCAATTGATTTATCAGGCCGATGCCTGAATCGTTTTACTGTTGCATGGGAGGTCGTGATGACTGATATAAGTTTGTCGAAACAGGTTGTTCCGGTAGGCCTTGTTTCAACAACGAAAACAGAGAGATCTACCCGGAGTAATCTGGCTTATGCCGCATTCATTTTGTTCTGCTTCTGGGTGGGGGCGCAAATCCTGAGTTTGATGGTTCACGCCCCTGGCGTACTTGAACATCTCGCCCAGGGTAATGATGCCTCGCGCCCGCGCATTGAAATGGGTTTTGCAGTTAGCACTGTTTTTGGTCTGGTCCCCTTTCTTGCAGGCTGTGCATTAGTCGGAGTCATTTGCCTGGCGCTGAAATTCCATCAACGCCATTATTTTTAAACCTGTTTTGGCGGATAACATTTCGTTTATCCGCCTGCGAATTCCGACTTACAATTTCATACACGCAGCACGCCGCTCATCCACTCGCTTAGCAAACCAGGCTGTCGTCAAATTACGGGTGATTTTTGGACTTTCGAGCGTAATGCCTGGCAACATTTCTCGTGGCAACTTCTTACCGGTTTTCTTCTCCGCTATCGCATAAACCTGCTGATATAAATCAGTTTTCTCAAAGTCGATGCTGTCGCCTTTTTGCAGTGCACGGTGAATCTGGCTTTCACTCATATCAAGTGTTTTCGCCAGCTTCCTGACAGCCAGTTCGGTGTTGCCTGCTTTATCGGTGTTATACAAAATTAAGTCGCCATCCAGCGCCAGTTTTACACCGCTGGCCTTGCTGACGGCGCTCTGAAATGCGGCGTTGCGGCTGGCGTACCATCCGGCGTTGAAATCCGCAAAACGGTAGAGTGGTTTTGTGTAATTCGCTGGGTAATTCAGTAAATGATACGTGCCAAACCACAAGCCACCACGACGCGTGAACACTTCCTGCCGCACGGTGCCTTCCATTTTCCATGGATAGCCGTTGGTGTGCTGTTCAGCAAAAGCGATACTCACCTGCATTGGGCCGCCGGTATGAACCGGGTTCAGATTGCCGAATAATTTCTGCCCCATCGGCACCATATCGATGAAATCATCAAAAATGGCGCTCAACTGCCCTTCCGTTTTCACGTTATCCAGACGTTCACTGTAGCTCTTGCCATTCGGCGATTTGATTAACAGCGCGGTGTGAACCAGGAACACTGGAATATGCATTTTCTCGGCGCGACGGTCGATTTCCTTCCAGGCAATTTTATTCAGATTTGGCACGGTCGGGTCGGCAACCAGATTGGATTCTTGCTGCGCTACCGCCAAAACCGAGCAGATATTTTCCTCGCTTGGCGCAATATCCTGGCTCTTAAAAGTGCTCGCTAAATCTTTCGCCCAGTTGTTACGGTCTTTTACGCTAGCAGGGATTTTCTGCTTTACCACCGTTTCGACATCAACCGGCTTTGCGGTTTCTGAAACAGAAGGCGTGGTTTTAGTGGTACAACCCGCCAGCACCAAAATGGCGCCGAGGCTGAGTGCAAAAAGTCCTTGTTGCCTGCTTAAAGTCACTATAGTCATAACGATCCGTTGTAATTGTTTTGTAAGGCTGGATAAACAATAACAGTTCTGCAATCTGGCGTTTATCAGAGATTGACTGATAAATGCCAGGGAGCATTCGGCGCGCTGACAAAAAGTGCGCTTATCTTGACGCAAACTTGACAGTTAATTGCCTGGTCAGTAATTTCAAATGTAATTACTGACCAGGCAACTATCATGACGAACAATCCGGGTATTATCGATAACAAGCTTCATCTCGGTTTGCTTATCCACCTCGCGAACCAGTTTAAAGATCAGTTGATCAGCCAATATTTCTCTGGTGCGGATATCACCGCAGCGCAATTTAAGGTACTGATTAATATTTATAAAGGCGTGACCAGCCCTGTTGTCATCAGCAAAAACCTGGTGATGGATGCTGGCGCGATGAGCCGTATGGTTGGCCGCATGGTCAAGCGCGAACTGATTGTTCGCCATCCCAATCCACAAGATAAGCGCCAGGTGATTCTGGCTCTGACAGACAAGGGCCAGTTGATTTGCGATCGTTTTCAGAATGAAGCGCTCGCTTCAATTATTGCCTCTCTCACCGCACGCCTGACGCAGGATGAATCTCAACAACTGGTGGCATTAATTACCAAAATGCTGCCGGATGACATCACCGCGCCACATCGCTAACACCGTTTAAAGGCCAAAAGATGGAAACCACTCCAGAAGAACACGTTCAGCGATCCAGTAAGCGCAAACGTAATTTTATTATTTTTATCCTGATTCTTGTGCTGGCCGCCGCCGGCTGTCTCACATGGTATTTCTTGTATGCTCGTTTTTATGAGTCAACAGATGATGCCTACGTGAATGGCAATCAGGTCGCGCTAACCCCGCAAATTAACGGCACAGTGACTCAGGTCACCGCAGACGAAGGGGATTTCGTCGAGAAAGGCCAACCGCTGGTATTACTTGACCCAAGCGATACTCAGATTGCACTACAACAAGCAGAAGCCAGCCTGGCAAACACCGTTCGCCAGGTGCGCGGTTTATACAGCACAGCGGATAATTACCGTGCGCAAGTCGCCGCTAAACAGGTCGCCCTGCAAACGGCTCAAAATGACTATGCGCGCCGCGAGAAAATATTCTCGACTGGTGCGATTGCCGCAGAAGACCTCGCGCATTATCGCGATGCCGTCACCAGCGCACAAAGCGATTTGGCTGCTGCACAACAAGCATTGCGTACCAACCTGGCGATGGTGGATGACACCGTTATCGAAAGCCATCCGGAAATCAAAACGGCTGTTGCAACACTTCGTCAGCGTTATCTGGATAACTCGCGTACCACTATTGTGGCTCCGGTAAGTGGCTATGTCGCCAAACGCGCCGTGCAATTGGGGATGCAGGTCACTTCTGGCACCACTTTGCTGGCCATCGTGCCGCTCAATGAAGTGTGGGTGGATGCTAACTTCAAAGAAAGCCAGATGAAAACCATGCGTCTGGGCCAGAAAGTGACGCTTAACGCCGATCTGTACGGTGATGATGTTGAATACCACGGAACGATTGAAAGCCTTGGGATTGGCACTGGCAGCGCGTTTTCGTTGTTGCCAGCGCAGAATGCCAGCGGTAACTGGATCAAAATCGTTCAGCGTCTGCCAGTACGTATCACGCTCGATGCACATGATATGCGCAAGCACCCGCTGCGCGTTGGGTTGTCGATGAATGCACGTGTGGATATTCGCAATGAAGAGGGTCACCTGCTGCCACAAAAAACTGTCAGCGCCCCTCGCTTTACCACTGATGTCTATCAAGACTCACTGGAAGCGGCAGACAAACTGGTGACGAAAATCCTTCATGACAACAGCAATGCGGTAGCGTCAAGCGCCCATTAAGAGAGAAGTTATGCAAGATAAGGCGGCGTATACGCCACCCAGTCTGCTGCTCGCGACGCTCGCACTGTCGCTGGCAACTTTCATGCAGGTGCTGGACTCAACCATTGCAAACGTCGCATTGCCGACGATTGCCGGCAATCTGGGTGTTAGTGCAGATCAAGGCACGTGGGTTATCACTTCGTTTGCAGTGTGTAACGCTATTGCTTTGCCGCTCACCGGTTGGTTTACCCGACGCTTTGGTCAACTGAAACTTTTTATCGGATCGGTGGTGATGTTTACCCTCACCTCATTCCTGTGCGGTTTTGCCCACAGTATGACCGAGCTGATAATCTTCCGCGCCATGCAGGGTTTTTTCGCCGGCCCCATGTTCCCGATGTGCCAGACACTGTTGTTGGTTATCTTCCCGCCGATGAAACGTGGGATGGCGTTGGCGCTGTTGTCGATGGTGACAGTGGTTGCTCCCATCGTTGGACCAATTACCGGTGGCTGGATTACTGATAATTATTCCTGGCCATGGATTTTTTACATCAACGTGCCAATCGGCATTTTTGCCTCGATTGTAGTTTGGACACAGATGCGTGGGCGCGAAGAAACTACCACTACATCACCGATTGACTATATCGGCATCGGATTGCTGGTAATCGGTGTAGGGCTGTTACAAGTAGTGCTGGATAAGGGCAACGATCTTGATTGGTTTGCCTCACCAGAAATTATCATCATGTCGGTGATTTCGGCGATTGGTCTGGTGGCTTTTGTCATTTGGGAGTTGGGCGAGCGCCACCCCATTGTGAATTTGCGTCTGTTTAAAGAACGCAACTTTGCGATTGGTACCACGGCATTAATGCTGGGATATGCGGCTTTCTTCGCTATCAACATTATCCTGCCGCAGTGGCTGCAAACACAGATGGGCTACACCGCAATCTGGGCCGGACTTGCCGCGGCACCGATGGGTTTCTTGCCACTGTTACTGACGCCGATTGTTGGCCGTTATGCCAGCAAAGTGGATTTACGAATTCTGGCGTCAATGTCGTTCCTGATTATGGGCGCGTCCTGCTTGTTCCGTGCGCAGTTCAATACCAACGTAGATTTCCGCACTATTGCTGAGGTGCAGATGTTTATGGGTATCGGCGTGGCATTCTTCTTTATGCCGTTAACAACGATTGTGTTGTCGAATCTTCATGGTGCTGAAGTGGCGGAAGGTTCTGGCTTAGCCACGTTCTTCCGCGTATTGGGTGGTTCATTCGCTTCGTCACTGACAACCTGGATTTGGTCACGTCGTGAAGTTTTCCATCATGCCAATCTGACCGAAAGCGTGTCGATTTATAACCCGTCTGCGGTGGATTATCTGGATAAAATGGGTGGCGCGACGCAACAGCATCTGGCGTTGGTTGATAAAACTATCGAACAACAGGCCTACATGATGTCGACCATCGACTACTTCTGGATTTTGGGCTGGGGATTTATGGGGCTGATTGTGATTATCTGGTTCGCACGACCGCCGTTTATCCGCTCTGGCGCACCAGGCGCTCCGGCTGCGGGGCATTAATAGAGTCTGGCGGGTTTCCCCGCCAGACTTTTATTCTTAGACTGATTCGCCTGCCGCTTCCACTGGAATATCCTGCAACGTGCGCTCAAAACTGCGCAGACGTTTGTAGATAGACATCAGTTCAACGAGTGTGGTCCACGAGCTAATCAAATACTGGAATGAGCCGCGAACCTGACCGAATGCGTTAGTTATCTGCGTCATAAGGCCAAAAGTGATCGCTCCGGCAGCGATTGACGGGAACAGCAGAAATACACCAAATACGCCATCTAGCTGCAAATAGAGAATTCGCACGATGTTGAAATAGGTATAGTGGAAATAGAGACGAAAATAGTTATGCCGTACGCCGGCGAACAACTCTTTCACCGTCGGTGGTGTAGCGCGTGATGCATCATCTTCACCGTAAACCAGCTCTTTACGATAAGCCGCTTCTACTTTTTGATTATTAAACTGTAAGCCCGGCAGCTTAATCCCGACCGCGGCCAGCAGCCCCGTTCCCATAATCGACCAGGCTATAGCCGCATAGACAAGGCCATAAGGGATTTGCCCGACTATTGGCAGTTCTTTAACGTGTGGGGAAAGGGCAACCAATACAGGTAGAAAAGCAATCAACGTCATGATGGATTGCAACAGACTGACGCCCATATCCTCAAGCGTCGCGGCAAAACGCATCGTATCTTCTTGCACACGCTGAGCGGCCCCTTCAATATGGCGCAGCATCTGCCAGTGTTCCATGTAGTATTCGTTCATCGCGGTACGCCAGCGGAAGACATAGTGGCTGATGAAGAATGTATTCAGTACGGATACCGTAACCGCAATCAGGGCGATTGCGAGGAACACACCCGTCTCGCTGTAAAATTGACCAATAGGGACAGTGTTCGGCGGGCTACTCAACGCTTTCTGAATCAGATCGTAGAAAGGGGCATACCAGGCGTTAATAGCCACTCCGACTTCCACCAGGAACCAGGTGACAAAGACGATCAGCGCCGAACCAAGAATTGACCAGTACTGCCAGCGATGTGGACGATAAATAAACCAGAACCCGGCGAACAGTCCTACGCACACGGCGTAATAGGCATAAAAGACTAACGCCTTCGATGTCCAAAAACGGGTGACATTAACAGGGATTTTATCGCTCGCACCAAACAGTTGCTCAAGCCAGTGTCCCCCGCCTACTTGCCAGAAAATGACGGCAAGCAGACCCCAAATAGCCGCCGACAAGAAAAAAGCTCTTGGGCTTGGGAAAAACGATTTAAACATCTACAACACTCCTGAAAACAAACTCTTATTGTTATGACCATCACGACTCAATAAGGCTCACTGAATGTTGTATCAAGAGATGTCAGGTTTACTGCTTTACCACTGTTCGAGAATCTCCGCGGTAGATTTTACCCGCAGCGTGTTTCCCGGAATCGTAAAGTTACGCCAGACATCGTTGTAATGCTCGATCAACACTTCGGCAAGCGCAGCCGGACGATTTGCTGTTGTATGCGCGTCTGCAGCGACAGTCATGGCATAACCGCGACTGGCTCCGTTTTTAATAGTAGCGTCCACGCAATAATCCGTTGCACAACCGCATACCACAAATTCTTTTATTTGGTGGCGATTGAGGACTTCATCAAGCTCAGTACGGTAAAACGCATCGCACGCTGTTTTGGTAACATAAAGCGCATCAATGGGTTGTATTAACTCTGCTAAAAGATCAAACGCCGCAGTCCCCTGCTCCAACCCCTGTTCAGTATGTTGGATGAAAATGACTTTATCAGCGGCGTTAATCAGTTGGTTAATACGTGTGGTGCAGATGTCCCGGTTAATACGAGGGGCTTCAAAGACCCCATTCTGCATATCAATAACCATCAGTACACGTTGGGCAGGCATGATTGAGCGCTCATCAAACGAGGAATTGCGGAGCGTACCACATACCTGTTTTGGCTTTAAACTGTATAAAGTTTAGGCTCACCCTCTGGCCGTGTTTTGAATCGACGATGCAGCCATAAGTATTGCTCTGGCGCACGCATGATTTCGCGTTCGATCTTCCGGTTCACGTACTCCGCTGCGGCCTGTTCGTCATCTAATGGATAATCTTCAAACTCGGGCTCAATAACCAGTTGATAACCTGTTCCATCTTGCTTACGGATTAGCACGATGGTCAGAATCGCAGGTTTTGCCAGACGAGCAATGGTGTAAGTTCCGTTGGTTGTCGCAGCCTTTTGCACAGCAAAAAATGGCGCAAATGAACTGCCTTTCGGGCCATAATCCTGATCGGGTGCGAACCATACAGCTTCGCCTGCTTTAAGAGCCTTCACCATGCCTTTCAGATTACGACGATCCAGCATCGCTTTATTGGAGCGAGAACGGCCGCGCGTTTGGATAAATTCCATCGCTTTATTGTTGTGTGGGCGGTACATCGCCATCATCGGACGGCAGAGCCCCATCACGCGGCCACCCAATTCCAGCGACATAAAATGCACACCGATAGCCATGACACCTTGCCCTTTATCACAAGCAGCAGTGATATGTTCAAGCCCACGCACTTCGAACCATTTGCGTACCCGTGCATCCGGCCAGAACCAGGCCATACCGGTTTCAATTAAACCCATTCCTAGCGACGAGAAATTCTGTACCACGATGGCGTCAACCTGCTCATCGGTGTAATGCGGGAAACATAGTTTAAGGTTCTGGCGGGCAATGGAAACCCGTCGTTTGAGAAAACGCATGGATGCGCGACCAATGAAGTCGCCCATTTTCAGTAGCACAGGGTAAGGCAATTGCACCCACAACCACAAAATAGCCATACCAAACCAGGTCAGCCAGTAGCGAGGGTGGAGGAGTTCAGTTCGAAAGCGCGGTTTACTAGACATTATCAGCTTCTGTATGCGTAATGGGTGTGTATCGCATAAAGAAGTCACTCATTAGCGGTACAGCATAGTGCTCGTACTATGACGCCACTCGGCGGTAATAGTTGCAGCAGTGAAATCAAAGTGACTCCGATAATACGCATTTTCTGATCAAGCCATATATAGATGTTGTCAGTTTTTTTACGTATTTCGCTTCATTGCGTCAGGATTAGGAGTTACGCACCCATTTTAGTTTAAAAAATAGACGATTCAAAACATGTTTCGACGATTTACCAGGAGAGAATGTTGCATTTGCCAGTACCTCAATAGACGGTGAAAACACGAAGCTAAAATTGTGATTTCTAACGGATAAATTTTAGTCTTTTCCGCTGTCGAAAATCAATTTCTGGACTAATACTTATTGGGATTTCCCTACAATCTTCAGGAACCTGGCACAATGAAAAAACTAACTTTAGCGTTACTTTCCAGCACTCTTCTATTCGCAAGCGCCGGCGCCTTTGCCGAGAACCCAGCCACCAGCACATCGGGAATGCAGGCAGAAAAGGAACAACTCAGTAACCCTGGTCATATTATTGATGACTGCCGTGCCGCTGGAAATGAAAACAAGAAAGGCTGCGAATCAGGACACGAGATGCGTTCTGAGCATAAAAGTGACGATAAAATGCTTAAGAAAGGCGGGACAACTGACGAAGTAACGCAGAAAGATGTACAAAAGACAAATTAATGCAAATTGCACCGCAGCCTCAAACTGTGGTGCTTTACTAACCGATAATCCCCCTGAAATGCCGCGTTACGCTTTTTCTCATCACAATCCTCATTTTCCGCGTTTGCGTAGCGCCATAGAGTAGTATAAATACGATCAATATCGCTTCACTTCGTTTATGGGTTATCCGCGTTGAAAATTCGTCTCCCACGTCTCGCAGTACTCGTCATTGCTGCACTGCCAATTATGAGTTTTGCTCAAACTTCTCCCGATCCTGTTTTTGCTTCTGAAATAGCAGATCGTTATGCCAATCATATTTTTTATGGCAGCGGTGCTACAGGAATGGCAATGGTCGTGATTGATGGTAACCAGCGCGCTTTCAAAAGTTTTGGTGAGACACGACCAGGTAATAACGTTCGCCCGCAACTTGACTCGGTTATCCGTATTGCTTCGCTAACCAAACTCATGACCAGTGAAATGCTGGTAAAAATGTTGGATCAGGGCAAGGTTCAGCTCAATGATCCATTAAGCAAGTATGCCCCTGGCGGAGTCAGAGTCCCTACTTATAATGGCAAACCCATTACACTGGTGAATCTGGCGACTCACACCAGCGCATTACCTCGTGAGCAACCTGGCGGTGCCGCGCATCGAACTGTGTTTACCTGGCCGACGCGTGATCAACGCTGGAATTGGCTCGCCAATGCAAGTTTAAAAAGCGCACCAGGTACAATTGCCTCTTATTCAAATCTCGCATTTGATCTTCTCGCCGATGCGCTAGCCCGAGCTGCAAACAAACCTTACCCTCAATTGTTCGAAGAACAAATCACCCGCCCATTGGGTATGAAGGACACAACATTTACTCCTTCACCTGACCAGTGCAAGCGCCTGATGGTGGCAGAAAAAGGTGCCAGTCCTTGCGATAATACACTCGCAGCGATTGGCAGTGGCGGCGTTTATTCGACACCTGACGACATGATGCGCTGGATGCAGCAGTTTTTGAGTTCTGATTTTCATCGTCGTAATACTCAAGCTGACAGAATGCAGACGCTTATCTATCAACGCACACAACTCACCAAAGTTATTGGTATGGATGTTCCAGGAAAAGCCGATGCTTTGGGACTGGGCTGGGTGTATATGGCACCAAAGAATGGTCGTCCTGGCATTGTGCAAAAAACAGGTGGCGGTGGCGGATTTATCACGTATATGGCAATGGTTCCGCAAAGCAATGTGGGAGTGTTTGTTGTCATCACACGCTCACCATTAACTCGTTTTGTGAATATGAGTGATGGTGTAAATGATTTAGTTTCTGAACTAAGTGGTTCCACGTCTCAAGCCGGCCCTGCGTCCTGATAGAAAAGCAGGTCGATGTTTCGACCTGCTTTCTCAATAACTGGTCGGCAGACGACCAACAGAAACCAGCTTACCTTTATCCATCTCAATGTAATTACCTTTGCGTAGCGCAGACAATATTTCAGCAATTACAGAGCGTGATATTTTAGTTCTTTTTTGTATAAAACTAATGACCCCAATACGCGCACGTAAATCAAAACTCCATGAGTCCATAATGAGCAACGTCACCCGAATCTGAGAATAGGTTGTTGTACCAATAAAACGAGAATCACGCCTTTCAAGCCCACGAACAACATAGCTTGTCCAGTGACATGCCTGTTGCCACAATCTATTTTTTTCAATAATTTCAGATGCAAGATGTGCGGGAACGGTGAACCCTTGGCAATCAGTTTGCGTAACCAAGCGATATTTAATTGGAGTCGTTTGGAATATATTTGCCAAACCTAGCAGAGTGGGAGCAGATACGAGCTCCATCAAAAGTTCGTCTGTTTCCCTGTGTAAAATAATACTCCCTTCGCTAAAAAACCAGATTAATGGTTCATTATGTTCATTAAACATGCTTAATTCACTGTCTGCTGGCAAGGTGAATTTATTGCCAACCTCCACCAACCTGCTACGAATAGCTTCGAGCGGGGTTAATGGTTTTGTAATCATAATAGATACTCTTTTATCTAATGATAGCTCAATAAAATGCCTGTCTCTATTCGAGACAGGCATCTTTATAATCACTTGATTCACTTTGAAGAGAATACTAAGGGGAGGCAAAAACCTTATATTCAGTGAGTCGTATAATTATTTATTTAATTACCAAGTGTATTTAACACCCACGTTTGCCGACCAATCTTGGTCAACATCACCACCACCAAGGTAGTTAGTGTCAGCATAGGCTGCAAAGTTTTTAGTGAAGCTGAACTGAGTACCAAGTCCTACGCGTACCGCAGAACCTTCCACCCCATTGTCAATATTGTCGCCATTCACATCAGCACTATTGCCGTTAGAATCGTCATAGACGTACGCCAGCTTGAAGTAAGGAGTCAGAGCTTGATCACCGTAGTCGAAGGTATATCCAGCGTCCATACCTAACTCATAACGCATGCTGTCATACGACTGGCTACCCACTTTCATATCATTGCTAAGTTGGTAGTTGTCGCCATCCTGGAACAGACCAGAAATAGAAGCATAAGGGGTCAGATAACCTTCCTTGCTGAGCTGCCAGTCGTAACCCAGTTTCAAGCCAAAGCCCCAGGCATCGGATGAAGCATCGCCACTGACTGCTGCGCCATTGCTCATGGTTGCAGTCAGGTCATTGCTGTAATGGCTATAGCTCAAACTTGAATCAAAGAAGATATTGTTCTGGAAGCGAGCCGAAGAGTAGATACGAGCAGACTGGCTGTCTTGATCTACGCTACCGCTGTTATCATTGATATCGCCTTTCGCAAAGCCTGCTGCTGCACCGACAGTCCACTTAGCACTATTGCCTTCGATCTGTTTATCCAGACCAACCATGATACCACTTACATCCTGGTCATAGTTCAACACGCCATTGTCACCGGAGAAACCGCCACCGATGTAAGTGACCCATGCACCGCCAGTATCACCTTCAGAATGACGGCCATTTGCCAGGCGGGTTGCCAGCGCGTCTTGCTCCAGGTTCCAGATATTGGTATTTGCAGAAGGAATGCTCAACGCCATGTTAGCGTAGTCAGTCAGCTCACCCTGCTTGAGCACAACAGTATTACCATACTGCTCAGCGTGATAGGTGTAAGCACCCAAATCAGCTTTGTTAGCAGCAGAGAAAGTTGCAGTGCTGTTCACATCGTTAACATAGATAATTTCTTTATCTTTATAGTTAGCAACAGAACCTGCACCCGTTGAATTATTGATACGCACTTTGTAGTTACCAGCAGCCGCTACTGTTCCATCGTTGGTATCATCTACACTGAATTCTTGATCAGCATTGTTACTATTACCGTTACCATTAATGGTCAGATGTCCGTCAGAGTTCATAGCAATTACGCCATAACCATAAGTCGCATCTTGAGTATTCGAGGTATTAGTATGACCATTCACTAAGTCAGCATCTAATACATAGTCGCTGCTATTGATGTTGAATACACCACCATTAGTCAGTTCCATTCTATCAGTGCTAAACAGGTTGGCATCGAAATCACCAGCACCAATGCTAAATTCGCCACCGTTAGAAACGGTAACAGTGTTAGCACGCAGGTAGGTGGTTTCATCAGTCAGATCGACTTTACTGTAACTATCAACAGTCAGATGGTCAGTGCCCACTTCACCGCCAGAACTCAGGTTCATCGTAGAACCGTTGGTCAGAGTAATTGAGTCTGACAGCAGAGAAGAATCTTGGGCTACGTTAACCTGAGAACCATTATTCACGGCCAGTGTATCAATATTGGAATTATTGACTGTATCCCATTCTGAACCGTTGTTCAGTGCAACGTTGAACACACCGCTCTGGAAAGTCTGATCATCGACAACATTACCCCAATGATCATAAGTAGAGTTTGGCTCAAGGCTATTGACTGCAACATCGTACATGCTTGCAGGGCCAATAGCGTCATAGCTGAATACAGCTGCACCAACCCACTTACTACCGTTATCCAGGGTGATATTCAGTTCGTCAACGTTCAGACTATCGTCAGCCCAACCGCCATTGGTATCAAGAACACCATTATCGATAGAATCATGACCACTTGGATAGAAATTAGCATTCCAGGTGCTGGCAAACGCAACATCGCCCATCAGGGTAGAATGGTCGAATCTTACATTGTTTTTCATCGCATAATTTGATGCTGAACTATCAGCAAAAGACATTGCGATGTCGTTTACACTACCATCACCGTTATAGTCACTTGGTTCCTCAGAGTTACCATAGAAACCGTCGCCTTCCAGTGGGGTGTAAGCACCTGAAGTCACTGTAGAGTTAACAACAGAGATGTTGTTGTCCCAGGTGCGATATTCTGTGGCGTAATCTGTATTGCTGGTGTCCCCTTGAGACAGTGCAATACCGGCAACACGAGAGTTATCACTAATGTTGATATTGCTTTCAACATCTAGCGTTACTGCTGCGCCCAAATAGGCATAATCAGCTGTGCGATACTGTTCTGATGCTGCTATAGCATCAGCATTCAAATAACTGTCAGTAAAATAGAAATATTCGTAATCGTCGTCAATTGTAGAATTAGCGATATTCAGAGTGAATACATCACCATCAACCCACTTATAATCAACAGCAGTACCGTTCGTCCAGCCATAACCATCGTGGTCGTAAACTTTTTGAGAGGTAACCATACCGTGAATGACTGAGTTGGAAATGTTCAGCGTATTAGCATCACCATCTGCGTAATCATTATTCAGATAGTAAGTAGAGATAACGCCGTTTACTACATCGTTATTGAAGGTTTGATCATAAGCGCCATCTGCCGCATTGTTATAGATATAACCATCATAAGTAATATAGTTAAGCTTATCGGCATTTTCCCAATCGCTCCAGCTAAAAGCGGTGGTCGCGTCATCGTGATAACCGAAAGTGTTATAAGTAGTAGCATTTGCCTGAGAAGCAATTGCCAAAGTGCAGGCTAATGCTAGTTGTGATACAACGAGTTTCTTTTTCCAAGAGTGCATTTATCATCCCTCCTCAGGGACTAGATCTTATGTTGGTCCATCAATAGTCAATGCAGTAAGCGGTAACCACTAATACATGTAACGTTATTAGTGAGAGGATTATTATGTTCCAATAGCAAATCGTTCAATTAATTTCTGCTGTAAGTACGAAAACAGATTTATACCTAAAAAGTGTTATTTCATACAAAATGGAGAAACATTTTAAACATCAATGACATTCATTAAAAAAAGCATAACACATATAAATAATGCATAAATTTCACAACTCACTTAAATACAAAGTATCATTCAACAAACAAATAAAAACAGAGGTGACATATAAGACAATGCCATATTAACGAGTAACATTAAATTTATTGGAATTAATTAAAACTTATTAAGGCGGGTTGTTTTAATAGATCACTTGAGGTTTCAGGGCAATAGTAAATAAAGAAGGGTAGGTAACACGTATAATCTTATAGTTTCCAGAAAGACGTATTACCTTTGGTTCAATTACGCTCGGATTGTATCGTCGCCGAATCCAATCCATTTATAAGTCGTGAGTGCTTCCAGCCCCATCGGGCCACGAGCATGAAGTTTCTGCGTACTTACCGCGACTTCGGCACCAAGGCCAAACTGGCCGCCATCGGTGAAACGTGTTGAAGCATTCACATAGACGGCAGAGGAATCAACTTCATTCACAAAGCGGTTCGCATTACGCAGTGTACGAGTCAAAATCGCGTCAGAGTGTTGTGTGCCATGTTCCCGGATATGGTCAATAGCGTCATCAATATTAGCGACAACTTTCACATTCAAATGCAGTGACAACCACTCGTCATCATAGTCTTCTGCTTTTACAGGCAGTACTTCCGCAGGCCCATTCTGTAACAGTGGCAGAGCCTTTTCGTCAGCATGCAATGTTACGCCAGATTCAGCCATTTGTTGGCTTAGCGCAGGCAAGAAGTTTGCTGCTATTCCTTGATGGACCAGTAAGGTTTCTACTGTATTGCAGGTACTTGGACGCTGAGTTTTGGCATTAACAATAATTCTCAGTGCCGGCTCAAATTCGGCACTGTCATCCACAAAGATATGGCAAACACCAATCCCTCCGGTAATAACTGGAATCGTTGATTGCTCGCGACAGAGCTTATGTAAGCCTGCGCCACCACGAGGAATCAGCATGTCTACATAACGATCCATGCGTAGCAGCTCATTCACCAGTGCGCGATCGGGACTTTCTATCGCCTGAACCGCTGCCGCAGGTAGGCCACACTCCGTCAGCGCTTGTTGAATAACCTTGACCGTTGCGGCATTAGTGCGCCAGGTTTCTTTCCCGCCACGCAAAATCGCTGCATTTCCTGTTTTCAGGCACAGTGAAGCAACATCAACCGTAACATTAGGACGAGCTTCATAAATCACACCAACTACACCTAATGGAACACGCCGACGCTCAAGACGTAAACCACTGTCCAGCACACCGCCATCAATGATTTGACCCACTGGATCTGCCAAATTGCATACCTGACGAACATCATTCGCAATGCTACTCAGACGTGAAGGAGTGAGTTGTAATCGGTCTAACATCGCTTCGCTTAGGCCATTGGCCTTTGCTTCGGCCAGGTCTTTTTCGTTGGCTTCCAAAATAGCTGCAGCCTGAGCTTCCAGATTATCTGCGATACATTCCAGCGCGCGGTTTTTTTCGCGGCTGGAGAGCAGAGCCATCTGATAAGAGGCAGCTTTAGCTGCTTTACCCATTTTTTCCAGCATTGCCTGCTCCTTAGTTAACTATCATGTCGTCACGATGAACGGCTACTGGGCCATATTCGTAGCCAAGAATTTCACCGATCTGTTGAGAGTGATGACCTGCGATACGACGCAAAGCGTCACTATTGTAGCGACAAACACCATGGGCAATATCGCGGCCTTCAAGGCTGCGAATGCGAATAACTTCACCGCGGGAAAAGTTTCCAGTGACGTTTTTGATACCCTTTGGCAATAAAGAGCTTCCGCGTTCAAGAATCGCCGCAAGCGCGCCATCATCGACCGTGATTTCACCTGCAGGAGGCGCACCAAATATCCAACGTTTGCGGTTTTCTAATGGTGATTGTTGAGCATGGAAACGAGTCCCCACTGGCGTACCCGCCATAACATCACCAATCACCCCGGGTTTGCTGCCAGCCGCAATGACTACGTCGATACCTGCGCGGCAAGCGACATCAGCAGCCTGCAATTTCGTCCCCATGCCGCCAGTTCCCAGGCCAGACACGCTATCACCAGCTATTGCTCGCAGTGCGTCGTCAATGC
>Ga0207696_1000416_pt1 | contig 39503 bp, 37 predicted proteins | sample KBSS54metaG_FD_184403 | JGI IMG/M metagenome (GOLD analysis project Ga0207696, IMG submission 184403) | Switchgrass rhizosphere microbial communities from Kellogg Biological Station, Michigan, USA - KBS S5-4 metaG (SPAdes) (version 2) | ecosystem: Host-associated > Plants > Roots > Rhizosphere >... | reverse complement strand
CCGGTGCCGTTGGAGTTCAGGCCTTCAGGGTCAGTGACGGTCAGGTCAATCTTCGGCAGTTGATTGCCGGCGTTAACAAAGTCCGCGCCCTTCTGGGTCAGCACGACGTTGTTATCAACGATGGCGTAGTAGCCATCTGCATTGCTGTTGCCGGTGAAAGAAACAGTCAAACCTTCGCGTGGCGTTTCTTCATCAGTCGCGGTGAAGCGGCCAGCGACAGTACCCGCTGTAGCGGAGTTCTCATCAATGGTTTCTGGGGAAACGCTGATCACTGGCACGTCGTTGTGCAGAGTGACAGTTGGTTGACCGGTGCCGTTGGAGTTCAGGCCTTCAGGGTCGGTGACGGTCAGATCGATCTTCGGCAGTTGATTGCCGGCGTTGACGAAGTCAGCACCTTTCTGAGTCAACACAACGTTGTTATCAACGATGGCGTAGTAGCCGTCTGCGTTGCTATTGCCGGTGAAGGAAACAGTCAAACCTTCGCGTGGAGTTTCTTCGTCGGTCGCGGTGAAGCGGCCAGCGACGGTGCCCGCCGTAGCGGAGTTTTCATCGATGGTTTCTGGGGAAACGCTGATGACCGGCACGTCGTTGTGCAGAGTAACGGTTGGTTGGCCGGTGCCGTTGGAGTTCAGGCCTTCTGGGTCAGTGACGGTCAGATCGATTTTCGGCAGTTGATTGCCGGCGTTAACGAAGTCGGCGCCTTTTTGAGTCAGTACAACGTTATTGCCGGACAGGCTGTAGTAGCCGTCTGCGTTGCTGTTACCGGTGAAGGAAACAGTCAGGCCTTCGCGTGGGGTTTCTTCATCGGTCGCGGTGAAGCGGCCAGCGACGGTACCCGCAGTAGCGGAGTTTTCATCGATGGTTTCTGGGGAAACGCTGATGACCGGCACGTCGTTGTGCAAAGTAACGGTCGGTTGGCCGGTGCCGTTGGAGTTCAGGCCTTCTGGGTCAGTGACAGTCAGGTCAATCTTCGGCAGTTGATTGCCGGCGTTAACAAAATCCGCGCCCTTCTGGGTCAACACAACGTTGTTATCAACGATGGCGTAGTAGCCGTCGGCATTGCTGTTGCCGGTGAAAGAAACAGTCAAACCTTCGCGTGGTGTTTCTTCATCGGTCGCAGTGAAGCGGCCAGCGACGGTGCCCGCGGTAGCGGCGTTCTCATCAATGGTTTCCGGGGTAACGGCGATCACTGGCACGTCGTTGTGCAAAGTGACGGTCGGCTGGCCAGTGCCGTTGGAGTTCAGGCCTTCAGGGTCAGTGACGGTCAGATCAATCTTCGGCAGTTGATTGCCGGCGTTAACGAAGTCAGCACCCTTCTGGGTCAGCACAACGTTGTTATCAACGATGGCGTAGTAGCCATCTGCATTGCTGTTTCCCGTGAAGGAAACAGTCAGGCCTTCGCGTGGCGTTTCTTCATCGGTCGCAGTGAAGCGGCCAGCGACGGTGCCCGCCGTAGCGGAGTTCTCATCGATGGTTTCTGGCGCGACACTGATGACCGGCACGTCGTTATGCAAGGTAACGGTCGGCTGGCCAGTGCCGTTGGAGTTCAGGCCTTCAGGGTCGGTGACGGTCAGATCGATCTTCGGCAGTTGATTGCCGGCGTTAACAAAATCCGCACCTTTCTGAGTCAGCACAACGTTGTTATCAACGATGGCGTAGTAGCCGTCTACGTTGCTGTTACCCGTGAAGGAAACAGCCAAACCTTCGCGTGGTGTTTCTGCATCGGTCGCGGTGAACGTACCAGCGACGGTACCCGCTGTAGCGGCGTTCTCATCGAGGGTTTGCGGCGCAATACTGATGACGGGCGCGTCGTTGACCGGTGTAATCGTCACCGTCAACGTGCTGCTCGAGCCGGTATTGGTGGTGTAGCCAATCTGCGGCACTTCGCCGCTGTAATCCTTGACCGGCGTAAACGCATACGCGCCATCGGCACCAATCGTGATGCTGCCTACGCCTGCAACGATGGCGGTCTGGCCCGCGTTGTAGGTGGTACCCGCCACGTTGAAGGTCGCGACAGTCAACACGTTATCAATGTCGCTGTCATTGCTCAGCACGTTGCCGGTAGCGACGCTATCTTCGACGATTGTGTTGGTATCGGCAACCAAGACGCTGGGATCATCCACAGCAACAACAGTGGAAGTGGCCGGCGCAGGATTGATCGCCAGGTTCTCGTAATTACCACCGGTGGCACTGGTAATGGTGGCGCTGACGGTAAGGTCTTTGCCATCCGCCAGGTTGGCAGGTGTGTCGACACTGACCGTACCGGTGGTTTTACCGGCTTCGATGGTAATGGTCTGGTCGTTGGACAGCTTGATGACAACGTCGGTCTGCGCCGCGTTGGTCACCGTCGCGGTGTAGACGATCTTGCCGCCCTCATCCACCGATGCAGTCGCAGTCAGGGTGACGGTGGTGGTGTCGATGGTGTCGTTGATCTGCGTCACCGCCGGCGTCGGGTCGGTGGTGATGATCAGATTGCCGCCGCCGGAGGTACCGGCGATGGTCGCGGAAATCGACGAAGCGTCCAGGTAAGGCGTGTCATTACCGGCAAACGTGACGTTCAGCACACCCGAGGTCTGGCCGGCGGCGATCACGACAGCGAGGCCGTTGGACAAGGTCACGGTGAGGTCGCTGGTCGGCGCCTGGGTGATAAACACCGTGTAGGCCACAACACCGCCGGCTTCGGTGATGGTTGGCGTGGCAGTCAGGGTGATGGTGACGTTGCGTGGGTCGACGCCATTATTGTCGGCGCCAGTAAGAACAGTGTTCACCGCATCAGCGGCATTCAAGCCGGTCGTCGGGTAGCCGATGGTGGGGTCAACCACGCCAGCCGTGGCATCCAGCACAACAAAGCTGTGACCGCCGCCTACGGAACCGCCGTCTGAACCAGCAGCGGTTTGGCCGGCGGCAGTGGCCTCGAGGTCTTGGGTCGGGTCGGCGCCGGCAGCGATGGCTTGCTGGAGTTCAGCAACGGACGGTGCGGCTTGAGCAGTGGCGGCGCTGAGGTCGGTCACCGAGTCAGGAGCGTTCGCGCTCCACTGACTGTCACGGCCCAGATCGAGAATACGGCCGTCGGCCAGTTCCAGAGACACGGCGCCTGCAGGGCCGGTGTCGATCTGCTCCCCAGCGAACAAGCGATCCCCTTCTACAAGCAGACGACGAATCCCTTCAGGGGAAACCGCAAACACCTGACCGACAATGCTTTTGACGACCGCAACGCTGCTCATAAAAAAGACTCTCCGTGTATTACCGTTCAATGGTATCCATCATGGAGACCGGCCTCTTTCTCTTTGCCGATCGATAGCTGGAGTACTTACATTTTGCGTGGTTATTTTGGCGTCAATAATTTGTTGTTTGGTTCATCAAATTACTTTTCCGTCAAGGTATTGACCTATTGGGCGTCATCCTAAACAATCCGCCCAGTAATGTCACATTGATATTTAAGCGGCCTCGCGACTTTCTGTTTACGCCCTTCGGCACCCAAGAAAAACGGGCGTTTCGAGTTGCCACTCCAATGCAATATTCCAATTTTGTTGCGGTTTTTCAGGCAACCAATCCCCGGGGAAACACCAGAATGCGTTTGCACCTTCTTAAAGCTATGCCTTTTGCTCTAGCCGCCAGTTTCGCCCAGGCGCAGACCTTGCCCGAAGCAATGCAAAGCGCTGTGGAGAATCACCCGGAGATCCAGGCAGCTATCAATGCGCGCATCGCCGCTGACTACCAGGTCAGAGAGGCCCAGGGCGGTTATCTGCCTAAAGTCGACGTGTTGGGCGGTTATGGCCGTGAAAGCTCCGACAACACCTCGACCCGCGCCGCCAGCAACAGCCATGATTGGAAAACCCTGAACCGCGGCGAATCGACCATCCGCCTGCAACAAAATTTGTTCCAGGGCTTTGGCACCATTAATGAAGTCGGCCGCCAACAAGCCACCGCCAACTCCCGTGGGTATGCGCTGCTCAATACGTCCGAGCGCACCGCACTGACGGTCGCCCAGGTTTATCTGGATGTCCTGACCCGTCGCGAGATGGTGCAATTGGCAGAAGACAACCTGAAAAGCCACGAACGCATTTTTGACCAGATCAAACTGCGTACCAGCCGTGGCGTGGGCAGGATGGCGGACATGGACCAGGCCGAAGCCCGCCTGGCTCAGGCGCAAAACAACCTGATCACCGAGCAGACCAACCTGGCGGACGCAAACACCAATTTCCTGAGCGTGGTCGGCAAAGAGCCGGACCAGTTGGAAAAGCCGATGGGTATTGTGACCGCCCTGCCGGCCAGCCTGGATCAGGCACGCCGTGAGATGATCGCGGACAGCCCGGTGTTGCGCTCTGCCGAATCGGATATCGCCGCTGCCGAAAAGCAGTACGAAGCCGCCAAGTCGACCTTCTACCCGCGCTTCGATGCGGTGCTGCAACGCTCGGCCAACAACAACATCGGCGGTGAAGAAGGCCATGACAATGGCTACTCCGCCATGCTGAACATGCAGTTCAACCTCTACAACGGCGGCAGCGACAAAGCCAGCCTGCAGTCCAAGGCCTCCCAGGCCACTCAGGCGCTGGACATCCGCAACAACGCCCTGCGTCAGTTGAACGAAGAACTCGGCCTGGCGTGGAACGCCTACCACAATGCCAGCCAGCAGGTGCCGATCGCGCAACAGTACGTCGACCGCAGCACCAAAGTGCGCACCTCTTACCAGCAGCAGTTCAGCCTGGGTGAGCGTACACTGCTCGACTTGCTCGACAGCGAGAACGAACTGTTCACCGCTCAGCAACGTTTGGCGCAGATCAAGAGCCTCTATATCTACACCCAGTATCGAATCAAGGCCGACATGGGCCAACTGCTGAGAAGTCAGGGTGTGGTTGCCCCGATGGCATCAGTTGTGCAAAACGATATTAAACCGTCGGTAAACCTGCCAGGGATGAACTGATTCTTGACGGCGTTGGACCACACAACCGTTTAAGAGAGAGTCAGCTTGGATTCTGAAATAGGTTTGGCGCAACTCAACCATGACCCGCGCACTCAGCATGACGACCCGTTGCTGGATGGGTTGTTGGCTCTCTGCTCACTGCATTACAAGCCCGCCAGCCGGGCCATGCTGACCACTGGCCTGCCCTTGGCCGGGCAGCGCCTGAGCCCCGACCTCCTGCCGCGTGCAGCCGCACGAGCAGGTTTGCAGGGGCGTTTGCTGCAGCGCAAGCTGGAGCAGATCCCGTCCATCGCATTGCCGGCCTTGCTGCTATTAAAGGAAGGGCGCAGTGCGGTGCTGTTGGGATGGGAAGGCGATACCGCCCGCCTGTTGCTCAGCGAAAGTGACGGCGGCGAAGTCCAGGTCACCCGTCAGATGTTGAGCCAGGATTACAGCGGCCGGGTGTTCTTCGCCCAACCGCAGCATAAATTTGATATCACCAGCGGCACGCTGATCCCGCGCGCACGCTCGTGGTTCAAGGACACGCTCAAACGTTCGCGCTGGCTCTACGCCGACGCCATCGCCGCGAGCCTGGTGATCAACCTGATCGCCCTGGCCGCACCGCTGTTTGTGATGAACGTGTACGACCGCGTGGTGCCGAACCAGGCCACCGCCACCCTGTGGGTGCTGGCTATCGGTATTTGCGGCGCCTACCTGTTCGACTTGTTGCTCAAGAGCATGCGCAGCCTGTGCCTGGACCTTGCGGGCAAGAAAACCGACCTGATCATTTCCGCGACGCTGTTCGAGCGCATCGTGGGCATGTCGATGAAAATGCGCCCGGCGCGCGTCGGCAGCTACGCCTCCAACATCCACGAGTTTCAGGGGATGCGCGACTTCCTCACCTCCCTGACCCTCACCAGCCTGATCGATTTGCCTTTTACCCTGATCATCCTCGCGGTGATCGCGCTGCTGGGCGGCCACCTGGTGTGGATTCCCATCGTCGCCTTCCCGCTGGCCCTGGGCATCGGCCATTTCCTGCAAAAACCCCTGACCGCGACACTCGAGCGCACCATGGCCCTGGGTGCCGAACGGCAGTCGAGCCTTATCGAAACCCTCGCCGGGCTGGATGCGGTAAAGGTCAACAACGCCGAAAGCGAACGTCAATACCAGTGGGAACAGACCATTGGCACCCTCAGCCGCCTGGAACTGCGGGTCAAGGTCTTGTCCGGCCTGGCGATGAACATCACGTTGCTGATCCAGCAAGTGGCGGGCGTGGCGATGATCATCTTCGGTGTGTACCAGATCATCGACGGCACCCTCAGCATGGGCGGCCTGGTGGCGTGCTACATGCTCAGCGGCCGCGCGCTTGGCCCGTTGGCCCAGCTGTCGGGCCTGCTCACCCGCTACCAGCAAGCCAAGGTGACGATGGTCTCGGTGGACCAGATGATGGAGCTCCCCCAGGAACGCAACTTCGACGAGCGCCCGCTCAGCCGCAAATCGCTGCAAGGTGCGATGACGTTCCGCGAGGTCGACTTCACCTACCCGAACCAGCAAACCCTGGCCCTGCGCGGCATCAACCTGAATGTTCGCCCCGGCGAGAAAATCGGCATCATCGGCCGCAGCGGCTCGGGCAAAAGCTCGTTGGCCAAGCTGCTGGTCGGCCTGTACCAGCCGGACTCCGGCTCGTTGCTGGTGGATGGCGTGGACATCCGCCAGATCGACGTCAGCGAATTGCGCCACAACATCGGCTACGTTGCCCAGGACATCCAACTGCTGGCCGGCACCTTGCGTGACAACCTGGTCTCGGGTGCGCGCTACGTGGACGATGAGATGGTGCTGCAAGCCGCAGAACTCGCCGGCGTGCATGAATTCGCCAGGCTGCACCCGCAAGGTTACGAACTGCAAGTGGGCGAACGCGGGCAAAACCTCTCCGGCGGCCAGCGCCAGAACGTCGCCCTGGCGCGTGCGCTGCTGCTGAACCCGCCGATTCTGCTGCTGGACGAACCCACCAGCGCCATGGACAACACCGGTGAAGAGCGCCTGAAACAGCGCCTGCAGTCGGTTATCGAAAACAAGACGGTGATTCTCGTCACCCACCGCGCTTCGCTGTTGAGCCTGGTCGACCGCCTGTTGGTGATCGACCGTGGCCAGATCCTCGCAGACGGTCCAAAGGCGGCCGTTATGGAAGCGCTGAAAAAGGGGCAGATCAGTGTTGCTTAAGTCCGGCGCAGGCCGTTTGAAGGATGTTATCTTCCGCTATTTCAAGGGCCGCGACTCCCTCGATGACCAGCCACTGCCCGAGGTCGAAAAGGCCCTGATCGACGACGCACCCCGCATCGTGCGCCTGACCATCTGGGGCATCATCGGCTTCTTCGTGTTCCTGCTGCTCTGGGCCCACTTCGCGATCATCGACGAAGTGACCAAGGGCGAAGGCAAGGCGATCCCCTCGTCGCGCATCCAGAAGATCCAGAACCTGGAAGGCGGCATCGTCGCGCAGATCTACGTGCACGAAGGGCAGATCGTCGAAGCCGGCGCGCCGTTGATCCGCCTGGATGACACCCGATTTGCCTCCAACGTCGGCGAAACCGAAGCCGACCGCGTGGCCATGGAACTGCGCGTGGAACGCCTCAGCGCCGAGGTCGACAATCGACCGCTGAACATCACCGATGCCGCACGCAAAGCCGTGCCCAACCAGGCCTCGAACGAAGAGTCGCTGTACCTCAGCCGCCGCCAGCAACTGGCAGACGAAATTGGCGGGCTGCAACAGCAGCTGCTGCAACGCCAGCAGGAGCTACGTGAGTTCAGCTCCAAGCAGGACCAATACCGCAACAGCCTGAACCTGCTGCGCCAGGAAATCGGCATGTCCGAACCACTGGTACAGCAAGGCGCGATTTCGCCGGTAGAAGTACTGCGCCTCAAACGCTCCGAGGTAGAAACCCGCGGCATGCTCGACGGCACAACCCTGGCCATCCCCCGCGCCCAGGCCGCCATCAACGAAGTGCAGCGCAAAATCGACGAGACCCGCGGCAAGTTTCGCAGCGAAGCCCTGGCTCAACTGAACGAAGCCCGCACCAACCTGAGCAAGGCCCAGGCCACCTCCAAAGGCCTGGAAGACCGCGTCAGCCGCACCATGGTCACCTCGCCCGTGCGCGGCATCGTCAAGCAGATGCTGGTCAACACCGTCGGCGGCGTGATCCAGCCCGGCAGCGACATGGCCGAAGTGGTGCCACTGGACGACACCCTGCTGGTGGAAGCGAAGATCCGCCCACAAGACATCGCCTTTCTGCACCCCGGCCAGGAAGCCATGATCAAATTCACCGCCTACGACTACACCATCTACGGTGGCCTCAAAGGCAAACTCGAGACAATCGGTGCCGACACCGTGATGGACGAAGAAAAGAAAAACACCTTCTACATCATCAAGTTGCGCACCGACCGCAGCCACCTTGGCACCGATGAGAAACCGTTGCTGATCATCCCGGGCATGGTTGCCTCCGTGGACATCATCACGGGCAAGAAAAGCATCCTGAGCTATCTGCTCAAGCCGATCATCAAATCCCGCGCAGAGGCGATGCACGAGCGTTGATTTTTTGCTGGCGGCACGGAGAAATGTGGGGAGATGTGCGAAAACTTGGGTTTTCGCAAAAATAGTCAGATTTCAGGGGTTTACAGAACCTTGGCAGTCGCTATAATCGTCGCCCTAACACGCCGGTATAGCTCAGTTGGTAGAGCAACTGACTTGTAATCAGTAGGTCCCGGGTTCGACTCCTGGTGCCGGCACCATTTAAAATCAAAGGCTTGCAGCGATGCAGGCCTTTTTTTTCTCCGTAAGCGTACAAATAGACGTACAATTTTTGCCCTGCCCCCCAGGAAACCCGCCTTTCTAAATTTCTTTCCCAGCTCTAGCTTTTCCACAAACAACCTGATTCTTTCCGCCTCTTTTCGCAGCGTACAGATTCTTGTCAGCTAGAGAGATCCAGCAATCGACTTCTGAAATATGAATGTTCCATGGCACAATACCAACACTCAAAGTTAAACCCCCATCTGGAAAAATAGCATCACACTCACATCTAAAAGCCTCACATATCTCTCGCATCCTTGCCTCCGCGTCAGAAGCGTTTACATTTGTGAGCAGCACACAAAATTCATCTCCGCCATATCTACAAATATAATCAAACACCCTTAATTTTTCGGTCAGGACCTTACTCAATGTACGTAGTACGTTGTCTCCAGCCGTATGCCCGCAAGAATCATTAACCCCCTTAAAACCATCAATATCTATAATTGCCAACACGGAATTTTCTTTCTTACTCTTTCGCTTCAAACACGCAGAGACCATCTCACTCCAATACCGCCGATTAAGCAGTCCTGTTAGCGGGTCAATACGACTCAATTCACGGAGCTGCTTCTTATTGCTCCTAAACTCAGAAGCCAGGCTATAAAATGCCAAACCCAATATCATTGGATATATAACAGCCAATGGTACGCACACCCAATCATCAAATTCAGACGCCCCTTTGTAAGAAAACCCAAAAGCAAGAAACGCAATAAAGAAACCCGACAATTTGCATATTAGGCCTTTAATCCAGAACACAGGCCCACCAACTGAAATATTATTCATTGCAACCATCGCAAAAATCAATGCTGTTGGAATTGGCTTCGCATGCATCACAGCTATCCAAAACCCACACAACAAAGAATCAACTAATAGATTATTTTTCTCGGATCGAAATGGATCTGACGAATAAAATGCTATATACCTTGCAATATGGGCCCATACGAGAGCGTTTAAGCCGAGCAGCACTAATAAAACTTTAGTTAAATCTGAATATGTGGTTATCAGTATCACGAAACCGCACAGGACAGATCCAAGCACTCGTGGAAAGTAGATCCGACTTACGAATACTCGCCCTTCAATAAAATCTTCCGTTTCTAACATTTCGCGCGCCCTTACGTATCTCAAAACTAGTTCCCTACAAACTTCTTGGCGCCAATTAATCGACACCTTAAACTCGTAATCGATACTACGTCAGCGACATTGAGACAGACCTGACAAATAATCACAATTTCTCAAAAAAATATTTTCCCTCTTTGCTTTTACTATTAAAACGAATATAACACCCCCGACACAGTTGAAAATCTTACCAACGGCGATGACATGACATAACTAAAATCTGCAGCATTTAAATTCCGCGCAAAAAACAACTTCTAGAACTCTAAAAATGATGATACATCACAGCATAACAACTGGCACTCTAGTTAAGCAAAAACTTAATGTATGGACGCTAAAAAAAAAGAACGCACATTATTTAATGCACATTCTAATATCTCAATTCAGCTAACCAGAATTGAAAGTGAAATTCTTGAGCTATTCTCTATAAAATCTGGATACCCTGTAAGCAATGAAACCACAACCAGACATATAGGAAAGGACCCAGACAAATATAGAGGAATTTGCATGTGTTTTTGCAGGCTTCAGAAAAAATTTAAGATCTACACTTCAGGGGAAAAATTATTTCGGTCTGTTAGAAACAAAGGCTACTATTTGGTACAAATAGTTGAGATCGAAAACCTTCTTCAACCCTAAAAACCAAACACTAATTATTTAATATAACAATGCATACCAAGGACGGTTTTCACTTAACTTAAATCAACCATCACTCTTTTAATTTCGATACATAGAACCACCCGCTAGATAATTGGCCACTAAATCTTTGAAAAACAATTAAGATTGACGACATTATTAACCCCGCCTCATGACCTGTAGATAGACTAGCTCCAATGTATTTACAGTCATTGCATAGAAACTTCTTTTGCGTAGGCCTGGCAGGCTTGCAGGGCGATCAATCCTCGGTCGCCGGCATCGGTGATGCCGATAATTCGTTGAGCATGCGCTGGGTCAAGTTGGGCTCGACGGGCTGCATGAACCACGCCGACGGTGCCGGGGGTGGCAGACACGTTGCAACCACTGGCTGGGTCCTTGGCGTCGAGAAGGACTGACAGCCGCACATCAGCAGTAGCAAGGCGGTCACGCAATAGAGCCTGATTACGTTGGGCATTGGACAGTTCTCGGGTGTGCTGTTGATCGGAGACGGCGAGTTGTTGCTCTGTAGCCAGGCGCTTGTCCTGTTCGGTCTGCTGATGGCGGAGCGCGGCCTGGGTCAGATTGTTTAGATCGTCAGCCTGCAGCGCGGCCTGGCTCGCGAGCTTTCCCGTGTAACGCCACGCTTGCACCTGCCAGGCCGCGCCGAACGCAATGATCATCGCCATCAGCAAGATTGCCAGTTTCTGTGGTGTGGTCAGCATTACTCATCCTCCCAATCGGGTAGGTCGACGGTCTGTCCCGCCAGATGGTGAGTGCAGTCCTCAAGAAACTGAATGCGCCCACCGGTCACGAACGAATGGCAAACCCGGGGACCGTCCGACCAGCTGTATCGGACCAGAATGCTCGGCGTGAACGTCGGCGCCTCCATATTGCCATTCCACCCCCACCGTGGCCCTGGTCCATTCCCATGTGAAACACCATGCGCGATGTCGCAACCAGGGCATGAAAAATACAAATGATCCTCTCCGGCTTGCGCCAGACAGCGTGACACTTTCCGTAATGCCGTCATGACAGTGCTCCACCCGCCAGGCGGTACTGCTGGATCAGATCGGCAAGCCGGTGTTCACGCTGGCCATACCCTGCACCAGGCAGGCTTGCCCAAATATTCCGGCACTTTGCGATCGCGGATTCGACCCGGCCGGCATGCACGTCCGGTAGTGCGCGGCATTCGCGGATGTGTTGCAGAGCAAGCAGATCCTGGCTGATCGGGCTGAAGTCAGGCAGAGCTAGCAACGTTCGGTAATACGGCCAATCTTTGAGCATCTGCTGGTACCGGCCCGAGGCGTTAGATGTCAGTCCCTTGCTGTTGATGACCTTCGATCGCCGTCCCTTTGCAAAGGGGTGATCACTGAAATCTGTGAAGACCTCAGGCTTTCTGTCGATGCCCGTCACGATGACGTCGTAACCATCCAGGACCGTAGCCGGCGATGTGCTGGTCCCCTCGGACCAAGCGAGCATGTCGAGGAAGGCCAGCGCATTGCGGCTGCCCGCTTGAGTGGTAGAGAGTCGTGCCATAGCCTTTTCTCCAGACGAAAAAAACCCGCACAACGGCGGGAATTGGAGGTGAAATAAACGCTGTTGAGTTCGTTCTATACGGTGCTGCACTCAAACGAATGAGGCCTGATAACTCGCCGCTACAAGAAGTTCTGCCCTGTTATTAATTGACAGCCTTTGGATGGGGCACATAGCTATCATCCCCGCCAAATTCCCCCTAGAAGGAACGCGTCAATGGTGCAAAGGCCCGCCAAAACTACCAATCACCACGGATGGGTTTGGGTCTACAAAAAAATCAGACGTCTTGGATTCTCTCGATTCACTGCTTGGTACAGAGCAAGCCTTTACGCTCTCAGAGGAGACACCGGAACTTTCAGGTTCAAAAACGGTTGGGAAAAATTCCGCTTCCGCCGCAAACCATGAGTTGCGGCGGGCTTATAGGTTTACCTGGCCAGCTATGGGAAAGTCGACGGTGCGGTGAAAGTGTCTCCAGCAAACCGGCCACCTGCCGCGAAAGCGGCATCCCATAACGCCTTGTCGAGGGCGTCGACGTCAGCGTAGGTTCGCCCCGACACGGTCAGATCCTCGCAGTAGCCGCGATAGAAAATGTCCGAGGGGCATTGATTGGTCAGCGCGGAACCAGATCCGCCATTACCGAAAATAATGCTCCCGGCCGCTGCCGCAACCGTATCACCACTCCCCGCAGACGCTCGCATCGAGGAGTACCGGTTGGCCACGGCGTTGGCACCGCCGACGACGTTGTAAAGCCCGGAAGCCTTGCCGGTGTTTCCGGCGCCACTCATGTACCCCAGGAAGTTGCCGCCGCTACCGATCTCCATGTATCGATGCCCCGTAGAGAGCGCAGCGCGTGTGCGATGTGCCCATACCGAGAAATAGAACAGGTGGGTTTTGTTCGCGATGATGTAGTCACGGATCGCGGTTGCGACGTTGATCTGTGAGCCATGACCGCTCACCGTGTTGTTTACTTGGCTGTAAATGGCGTGCAGGCCCTTCTTGGGCGTCCGCTCAAACAATGCGTCGGCCGCGACCGCGTTGCTGCTGAACACCCCGGCCAAGCTGCTCTCGGTACCCGCGCCAAGCACCGCAGCCGCTTCTGCGTAAGCGATATTGGGAATAACAGCACCCGCTGCCGGCACTCCGCTCACACCACCCAAGCTATGCCCCAAGTCGAACAGATACAGCGACCCCGCACTCAGCAATGCATCGGAGCGCAGAATGGGTAACGTCGTATCGGTAAAGGTGATGCCATCCAGTACGGTTTTTTGTCCGGCCATTACCAGGACCTCCGATTAATTTCATAGGCAATGCGACGGGCGATATGCCCGTTGCTGATCGTGGTGTTGTGAATGATGTCCAGCCGCAGTGAACGCGGAACCACGCCCTTGGCCACGTCGTCCAGATCGTCGGCGCTGCCGTCGTTGAACTGCATGAGCCACTCGCGGATCTTGATCACGCGATCGCCGTACTCGGCGGTGGCCCAATCCTCCAGGGCGACACAATTGTTGTAGGTGGCGGTACCAACACCCTCTCCCGTCGACGTGCCCGGTGTCGGGTTGCCGCCAAGCGGCGGCGTGATAATCAGGTAGCGTTTTTCAACGGTTTTCTGCACACCGACCATGGCTCGAATGTCGGCCTTGATCTGCTCGATGTTGTCGAGGTTGTTGCGCCCCATCCAAATGATCTCTGTGTAAAACCCGTTACCGGGCACGTCGGGTACAAATGGCGACTTGGGCGCGCTGTATCGGGCGTCTCCGGCAGCATCCCGAGCAAAGGTGTAAACGTCCGAGGAGTCCCCTGTCTCACTGTGCGTGCACGTCAGCGTCCCGTGGATGCCGCCCAAGGTACCTGTCAACGTGTAGGTGCCGGAATTGGTCGCGGGCGTAGACAGCAATAAGGTGCTCAACGCCGTGACCGTCACCGAACCCGAGGCCGGGATCTGGTTGTCCGTGACGGTCAGCAGTGCGGTACCAGCACCGAAACGCGCGGCGATCTGGCGAGACGTCTGGCCGCCAATGCCGCCATTCACAATGGTCCGCGCACTGATCAGTGGCGCCAGTTGCTCGCGCCAGGTGACCTGACTGCTGTTGGCTGTCAAGGAATCCCCTACACACAGCAGGTCGTGAACCGGTTTGAGGTACTCGATCCCTGTGACATCGGGGATATGAATATCAAAATTACCCACCGTTTTGCCGGCTGTGGTGATGCCCAGCGCAATGCGGCCAACCGCATCAACAACGGCCCAGACATAGCCGGACTCTGGGCTCAGTTGAACCGCAATGAAGCCCGACAGATCGGCCCCCAGCGCTTTGCGAGGTACGGCACCGGTGCCGAGCAAGAATTTCCCGGTAACGGTCCCGTCCACTCGAAGAGCCAGCCCAATCCGGCCCAGGGTATCGATCACTGCCCACGCATATCCCGACTGAGGGTCCAACGCCTTGGCGATGAATCCGTCGAGGTCGAGTTTCAGCGTGTTGCGATCGACAGTGCCATCGCGCAGCATGAACTTGCCCACCAGTGAACCATCCACCCGGCACCCCAGCGCCATGCGCCCAACTGAGTCGACCAGCGCCCAGGTGTAACCAGACTCTACGGCCAGTCGAACAAACCGCAGCTCCAAGCCGTTAAACGTGCCGCTCTCAACCGCAGAGGTGCGCACGTCTATCTCTGCGATGTAACCCACTGACGGATCATCGGAGACGTGCCTGGCCTCCGTGGCACTGACCCGCACATACAGACTGCGCGATATATCTGGCGAGGTGGGTTCGACGTAAAAAGACTGGCCGTCGACCGTCGCCAGAAGACCAGCAGCGACAGTGGCATGCACTTTTCCATCGACCATATCGCGGTTGAGGCGATCAATTTCCGCATTGATCATATCCACCGGATCACTGGTACCGATGCCCTGCAGCAGCGGCGCTCGGTACCCCGCATAGCCGATCTGAATATCGATGCGAGCCGCCGTGGTGTAGAAGAACACCCGCGCACTGGCATCGGCGTGCATGGGATTGGCTAGAACCACGGTCGCCGCCGCATCGGAAAACAGCGGCGCCAACGTCTCACTCCCCGAGACAAGCACCCTCACCGTTGCTCCAGGCAATAGCACGCCGTCTTCAGCCCTTGCGGCAAAGAATTGAATAGGTTGCATGATGAGTCTCTATCAGGTGTTGAAGGTGATCGCCGGGGCGAAGTTGAGTTGACTGCGTACACTGCTCCAGGTGTCGTACGCTGCAGCGGAGAGGTAATACGTGGTGTCTGGCGTCAGTCCCGTGATCTGCCCGGTGCGTGATACGCCTTGATAGCCGACCGTTCCTGCAGTTGCCGGATCAAAGTCCTCCTCTGTCGAATACACAAACACATAGCCCGCCGTGTCTGCAGCTGCACTGGCCGAGCAACTGACATCCGCGGTGGTGGTGCCAGTGACCGTGGCGGCGGTTCCCGTAACGGGCGCCGGCGCCGTATTGGTGACCAACAACGACACCAACTGTGCCTGGCCTGCAGCGTTGCGCTCGATGACCTCCACCCGATAGCTTCGAATGAGCGCGCCATCCACCAGCGCATCTTCACGTTGGTACGTGAATGCCGTGCTGGTGGTCGCCACCTCTCGCAGGAGGGCATTACTGCCCGCGTGACGAACACGTACCAAGCGATCCTCGGCACGAGCTCCGGCCACCCAGCTGACGGTGAAGTACGGCGCCTCGAAGGCCCCCACCAGGGCGAGGTTTTGCGCGGTATCAGGCGCTACCCGAGCCGGCGACAACGTGACGCTGTAGGCAGTGACATCCGCCAGATCCTCAAGCGCTCGACCGAACACGTTAAAAGAACGGAACTTGACCCATACGGTCTTGCCGATCTGGTCGGACGTGTAGCTGTACTTCCAGACCGCATCATCCAACCGCACGAATGGGGAACCGGCCGAGTGGCTGGACACCGATGTGCTAAGGCGTCCACGTCGCAAATAGCTCAGCTCATAGCCTCCGACGCCGATGAGCACCGCGTCGCGGTAACTCAGCAGCTCGCCGGCCACCCAACACAGTGTGGCGCCACTGTCCGCCTCGGCGGTCGTGGCCGCTGCAAGCTCGGTCGCCGCTGCCAGTTGTACCGACAAGGTGTTGACCGTATCGGGGTCACCTCCGGATGCGAGCGTCGTAGTCAGTTGGCCCATGCGCGCCCTGCCGTAAATCGTCTCCGCTAACCGGTAGCTGTCACCATCAGCGCTGATCCAGATCTCACAACCTCCCCAGGCTTCACCCACACCGGCAACACCGCCCCAGATCTGCAATGTGCCGGCGGGCAGCAGGCTCTCGGGCGGGTTGAACATGATGGGCGCTAGGACAGGACCAGGCGCGACGTTCTGATTGCCCTGATAACCGCTCTTACTCTGTACTGGATAATTCGGGGCACTGCCGACACCCAGCAACGCATCCTCGGCCACGATCGCCAACTTACCCAGCTCGTCCTCCTCGACCGAAATCAACCGGACCAGGCGTTGATGCAGGTTCAAGCCAGGCTCAGTGATCGTCACCAGGTCCATGGGTTCGAGGAGCACATGCTGCCAGCCGAGTGAGAACTCGTATTCATTGCGCACATACAGCTTGCGTTGCACCAACAACTGCGCCGCATGGGCGCCGATGGCGATATTGCAGATCTCGTATGCTTTGATGGTCTCCATCGGTTTAGAGCCAAACTGCTCAATGGCAGCCTGATCAGGCGCACGCACCACGTCCGTGTTGTACTCGTGATCGCGATCGAGGATCTCTAGCGACACTTCGTTGTAGCTGTCGGCCTGGCTCTTGATCTTGAGCGAGACCGGAGGCTCACCGTCCTCTGAAAGAAAATCGTCATCGGTCAGATCCGCCACCGGCGTGATATTCGGAAACCAGGTCACGCCGTTACCGGTGACGGCCTGGTCGCCGTAGGGGATCACCTTGAGTTGACCGGCGGACCATACCATCTCGCTGTTGGTCAGTTGCAACCAGCGCGCGATCGCCTCATTCGCTGGCGACTGCTCGTCGAGCACCGGACTCAAGAGTAAGTTTTCCGCCAAGCAATAGTTGCGGTAGTTCGACATATCCGCGACCCATGCCGGGGTAAAACCAATGCCGTCCAACGGATCGAGTAACAACCCGGGCAGGAAGTCACCTGGGTTGGCATCCGGCAACCCGGGCACCTGATAACGACCGTCCACCTCAAAGGTATGATTCTGGACGCCCGCGTTATCATTGAGCAGGTACCTGCTGGAAAACACGTAGGCTGTATCGGAATAGGCAATGGCTTCAGCTGGGTGGCGAGTCTGAAGAAAACCCCATACAGTCTGGTCATGGGTGCCATTGGCGTAATTTAGTCCAATCTGCGCGAGCGACGAGAACACCTCTTTGTCGCGGAAGATCCGGTGAATCGCGCCCAGCGGGCCGCGCCCGATAGCCAGAATAAGCGCCGCGTAGTAAGTGTAAGTGGTGTCTTTCTGTGTTGCGCCACCACCGCCCTTACCGCCGGATTTGGTCTTGGTGGTTTTCGCGACCGCCTCAAAATCGCTGTAGTAGATAAGGTTTGGACTGACACGGTTACGGCCGGCGATCCAGGCGATCGGTTTGCCACTGGCGCTACTTTGGATCTGCAACGCGTTGATGCGCGTCGCGCTGGTAGAAATCGTGCTGCTGCTGCCCCCCATCGCTGACTCCATATCGGTTAAGTGTGTAATAACGCACGGTGTGGCTGGAGAGCCGCTCCTCGCGCATGTCTGCAAACTCAACGCCGATGTCCCGATAGGCGTGAATAATGCGGTGCTCATCGACCACCACCGCGCCGTGGCTAAAGGTCCGGCCGAATTTCCAGACCGCGACATCACCACGCTGCGGGACATCGATCTGCCGGCCGTACAACTCCAGCCAACCCAGGTAGCGTTCCTCGCTGCGGTGCAGGTGCCAGTCCTGGGCATACGCCCCGGGATCGATCGAGGGAATCAACCCGGTGGCGTGATACACCTCAATCAGCAACCAGGCGCAATCGACGCCGACGCCGGGCAGGTGCTGCCGGTGCTGGTACGGCGTGCGCAACCAGAGCTCAGCCTGCGCGACCACGGCATCACGCTGCAGCACTTCGAACGGGCTCATACCGATGTCTCCGCGACGGGAATGAACGGCATCCCCCGATACCGCGCTCGGTTGCCGAATTTGTTGGTGCAGGCATCCAGCGTCCGTGGGCAACCCGGGTAAATCAGAAACTGATCACCTGCCACTGGCACGCCTGGCAGTCCCAGGATCATCGTCACGGCACCATCAGCCGTGAATCGGCGTACAGTTCTTGTCACACCTGCATTGGCACCGTTCACAAAACGAATCACGCCCTGGTCAAACCAGCCCTGAGTGGCGGGCACATTGGAGTTCACACGCAGGGCCGTGCTGCCGCCCTGGACCACACCCACGGTTTCAAACAGGGCTCGATTCACTCCGCAATCGGCGCTGTACACCGTGCGCAGGCAGGAGGGCTGATAGACGCCCCGGGGCACCTTGGTATCCAGCAGCTCGATCGGCGACTTTACTGTCACCGTTGCCTGCTCGCGGTCGGCAGGATCCACCTCGGCGACCCGCCCGATAAAACGTGTGACCGTGCCCACCACGGGCGACCGCCAGTCCGCCATGAAGGCGCGGACGAGATTCAGGGTGGCCCCGTCAAAACCGCCGCCGGCAATGAATGGCAGCAAGGGCTCACCGAACACGGTGTCGTCCATGCCGGCGGTGAAGGTCACGTTCAACGTGTCGACCTCAATCCCGCGCACCGCACGTACGCCGGTGCGCTTGATCAGAGGCCCGCTGGCCGAGTAGTTCTGTCCGGCGTAGAAGATCTGCAAACCCGCATCGGTGTAACGCAGCACCTGGCCGCTGGCCAGGGCAATCGTGTACAGATCCGCCATGACGAAACTGCGCGCCGTGGCCAGAAAGGCTTTCAGTTCAGGTGTGGCATCGATCATGGCTTGATACTCGTGAACGCGATGTTTTTGAGCTCCCAAATCGCGCGATAAGGCTGAGCCCCGTCGAGCGAATCGGCCTCAAAAGCACAGCGAAAATAAAACGCCCCACTCCACACCAGCGCCGCGTCAATCGGAGGGGCCACCGTAAAGGTGATGCGCCCCAGCTCATCCACAGTGAAGGCTGAAGTAGGAGCACCACTGACAGTGACGACGTCGACATTGACGACCCCGTACACCGGCTCCACCCAGTGACCGATCTCCCGCGAAAGCTGGAATGTTCGCGTGGTGCCGTCCCCGGTGCCGAAGCGCTGAAGCGTTACCAGGTGATCACTGCGGTCAAAGAACAGAAACTCGCCGAATTGCCCTTTACGCTGATTAAAGAACTCAATCAGCCTCGACCACTCATCCAACCCAGGGCGCTTGCGTACGGCGTTGTAACTCAGCTGGAAAGACCACAGCGGCGCCGGGTAGTACGCCGTTGTCCGGCGTCGACCGCTGGCAGCTTTCTGCACACCGGTACTCCACTCAGGTGCCTTTTTTGAAAGCAGGGTTTGCCCGGGCAGGCGCGGCAGAACACCTTCCGCCGCCGCGCCCATATCGGGGTAACTGGCGATCCAGCGCGCCGGCCAAAAAGGTCCTAACGACATCTCGCCCCCCTAAGTTTTGATGGCGCCGTTGCGCCGCATTTTTTGCATTTCCTCAGCCAGCACCCGGGCACCACGCCGAATATCAGCGGGAGACATCCGGCCGCTGCTGTCGTGGTAGTGATAGCTGTCGCCAGAACCGCCTAACTGCCCTTCCCCATTAGCTGCCTGGCGAATGACATTGGCGTATTGCTTAGGCAGCACCATTTCCTGCTCGTGGAGCTGTGTCATGGGGTTGGTACCGGCAGGGATGTCATAGCCTCCCTCAGCCGAAGCAACGTTTTTCACCAGGCCAAATACGAACGCACCGGCGGCGACTGCCGCCGCCGCGCCCAGGACAGGGCCAATGATCGGAATAGCCGACATGGCTGCAAAGGCACCGGCCATGGCCTGCCAGGCGCTGGCAATGATGTTTTTGATCGTGGCTGCGCCCCAGATCGCTACGGACATAGCCGCACCGCCTGCCTCTGCAGCCGTTCGAGCGCCTACACCCACTACCGTCGCGCCGGTTTTAGCCGTCTCACCGAACATCCAGGCCATCAACGGCTTGGTGACCATGTTCTCAACGAAAGCGGTACCTATGCTGGTGAAGATCCCGCGCAACAGGCCCTGGGTGCTCATGGTGCCGCTGATGATGCCGGTAAGCCCGCTCGACCAACTGGTACGCAGACTGTCGACCATGCCCGTCCAGTTGCTTTGCGACTCGAATGTTTGCTGCCTGCCAATCACCGCCATGCTGTTGCGGTGCGTTTGCTCCAGCGCAAGGATCTGCTGCTGGACCTGCTGCAGGGCGACCGGGTTGCGGTCAGGATCCTGCTCCAGCAGCGCCTTACGCTCGGCCAATGCCTGAGCTTCGATCGCATACCGCTGCTTTTCGAACTCGGCCTGGGCCTGCAGCAGCTGGCCTTGGGTGATCAGGTTGGCTTGCAGATCCAGCTGGGCCATCTGCTCGGCATGCGCAACATCGGTAAGACGCGCCTGCTGATCGGCAGCCAGCTGCTGCTGTTTCATGTTGGTGATTTGCTGCTGCTTTTCGCGCTCGACAGCAACCACCTCAGCCGCAGCCTTGCGGTATTCCTGGCTGTCCTGGCCATAAAGTTGCCGGCTGCGCTCTAATGTCTGCTGAGCGATCTGCAGGCGCGCGTCCATGTTGTTGCGGTACTGCTGTGCCTGGGCCTGCAGATCGGCAAAGGCCTGGCCTTCGTCCTGCCGACGCAACGCATTCAGTGACGCCAGGTAATTGCGCTGAACGCTCAAACGTTCGGCCGCGCTCAAATCCGTGCGCTTGAGAATGCCCTGCCAGTACTGCATTTCCTGCTGCTGGGAGAACTGCAGGAAGGTGCCCTGTTCGGCCTGCTGCTGTGCGTGAGCGACCTTCTGCGCGTCCAATGCTTCTGCCCACTCACTGACCCGTGACGTGGCCTTCGTCGGCGCACTTACCGGGTCATCCGCTTTTTTAGGGGGAGTTGTGGACTCAACTACTTTTTTCCGATGCTCGACAGCTGCAGCGTATGCCTGCTCCAGCTTGGTCAACCGGGCGACTTCAACGCCGTAAGCGGTCGGACTTGTCCTACCCTGCTGTGGTGCTTTGGTCAGGGCTGTATCGCCGGTCGCGGCCATCTCCGCCACTTTGCGTCGCTGCTCTTCAATGCGAGCGGAACGGGAGCGCATACCCGCGTCGACTTCTTCCAGCTTATTGGACACCAACTGCATGTTTTCCAGCAGCAGGCGCTCTTCGACCAGCGTGGCTTCCAGCTGGGCCTTGCCACCCCCACCGCGCGGGCCGGCGATAACTGTCCCTAACATCGCTTCGTAGCGCGCGACGTTCGCCGCCACCTCATCAACGGTAAGGCCTACGCCGGTCATACCTTTCAATAGGTTGTTGAACCAACTGGCGGTTTCAGACAGACGCTTATTCAGGCTGATGAAGACAGGCTCAAGGATGGTACCGATGGTGACCTGCAGCTGGTTACTTTTGGAGTCGAGCTCGGCCTGGCTCCCAGTCAACCCATCGGCAGCTTTGGCGGCGTTGCCGACCTGAGCCTCGGTTTCTTTCATGATGCCGTTGTATTCGGCCGTGATCTTTTGCGAGTCCGACAACTTGTCACGACTGCTGCCGATGCTCTTGGCGTACTCGTCCCACATTTTGGCGACGTTTTTCGTGACACCGGCGTTATCCACCAGCACCGAGTTTTCGTTTTTCAAGCCTTCGGTGGCCGACACCACAGCTTCCGACATGCTGAGATTGGCCTGCCGGTTGAACGCTGCAGCGTCTTTTAGGCGGTTGATCACCGCCACTGCCTGGTCAACGTTGTAGCCACGGCTGAGCAGGTTTTGCAGCGCTTTGGCTGCGTCACCGACGCTGAGCAAGCCGTCGGAGGCGAGCTTGTTGGCCTCATCCATGGCCCGGCCAATACCGACACCGGCATGATTGGCCACCGCTTCCAGGCCACGATAAGCAGCCTCCTGTTGGATCGCCGCGTCCTTGCTATCGCTAACAATCTGGCCAAGCTTGAAAGCACCCAGACCAAACACACCCGCAATGCCTGCCGCCACACCACCGAGCCCCGAGCGCATGATGGTGCTGACGCCAGAAAACGCTTCATTAACGGCCGGGCCAAAACGAGCCAGGCGGGTTTGGCTGCCGACCATCTCGGTGTTGATGGCACGTAGCTCGCGGCTGAATGTCGTCCGAGCGTCACGCATGTTGCGCTCGATGCTTTCGACCGCACGATCAAAGCCTTGGGTGCCGGCAGTGAACTGATAGGCAATATTACGATCCATACCAAGACCTCAATCACAGACAAAAAAAAGACCCGCTAAGGCGAGACTATCGATGACGACCTGGCAGTTGATTCGATTTATTGGGGACCACCTCTACGGTGCCTTCACCATTAAATCCCAAATCATGATGAGCAGAACTTTGACAAAATCTAACGATAGGTAGCATTAATCAGCACCATCATTAGATTGTCAGGCAAGCATTGAATGGATTTACGAAATACAGAGACAGTCTGAGATCTACCTGAGACGTGAGTACGAAACTTTCCATTCAAACGGAGGGCGATGAATGTTCACCACCAGGCTCAAACGCATGCATTACCTAAACCTGCCTGCATTTTTTGAGGTAGCCGAAATGCCCTGTCTCGGGAGGATAGCGGCGGTGATGGATGAAGAGGTTTTAGTGGAGATTGAGCAAAATGACAAAATCGTTTTTTTGCTCAAGCACATAACCTCTATCGAATTCATCAAGCCCCCCACTCTCTCGAATTAGCTACTGACTGCTGGAAAACGCGTCCAGCGCCAGGCGTAGGTGCTCGGGCAGCTCGCTAGCCAACTCGGCAGACATTGCTGCCAGGTTGCTGGCCAGATCCGGTGCATCAGTCACTTCCTGGGTCGGTTTGTAGCCCATGTATCCAGCCACAAGGACGTGCACGGGCGGGTGGCTCCGCCAGTAGTCGGTCATATGCCCTACCATCACCATGTCCCAGTCACGTCGAAGCGTGACCGGGCTTTGCCCGGTACTGGCGATCAGGTGAGCGTAGAGTTGGCCCCAGTCGAAGGGGCCAGTGCTTCCCCCGGCGCCGACTCTGTGACCTCCAGGCCCGAGGCACTCATAACAGCATCCAACGCATCACGCATGTTGCGAAGATCCAGCAGCGAGGCCACCTCTGCGCGCTCAATGTCTGGGTAGTTCCGACGCAATGCCGCGTGCGTGGCATCGATCACCGTTGCGATACTGTCCCGGTCCATGTTGCCGGCCATCACCGCGTTGATCCGCTCCAGCAGTTGCTCCAGATCCCCCAGCGCAAGGGGTGGGATGACGAGCGTTTTCCCTGGAAACGGGAACGAAACACCGGGAACATTCACGACCGTCATTCGTTGGCACTCCAGTAGCACACCTCACCGAACTCATCCGCATAGCCGGTAAATTCAAAGTCAGGGATGGTGTAATCGTCCTGCTTGGTAGCGATCCCGAGCTTGTTGCTGACAAAGTTCGGCACGCGCACGTACACAGTCTTGCCCTTGTATTTCAGGACAAGCTCGCCCTGGAATACCGGCATGTCACCCATGGGCAGGTTTTTCACCGACAGGCTTTTACCCGTCGTAACGGTGTAGCGGTAATCAATGAACACCGACTTGGCCACGTCTGCAGCGGCAAATGCATATTCTCCCGTGGCGGCATCAAAGGTGTACTGCCCAACTGTCGGCGCGCTCAGTACCCGTACGTAAGGGATCGCACCCGCGCCACGTACCCCAAGATCCCCCGAGAGCGTCCCGCCCGCTGGAGGCTCCACGGTGATGGCGGCCCCTGCCGGCACCACTGTGGGCTCCGTGGAGTGATGAACTAAGACCTGGCCAGTGGTCAGGGTCTGCCCGAACACCAGTTGATTCCACTGCAGCAGGCTGATCTGGGCGGACTTGGCCTTGCCCGTCAGCTTGCCCTGGCCCCGTGCCGCGTCGACCGCAAACTGCTCGCTGCCGAACAATTCCTTGGAATCAAACGACAGGTCCACCGATGCTTCTTGCATGATGCCCAACAGGATGGGGGTCGGCGCGGAAATGGCATTGCCATAGGCGTCCATCAGCGGAGTCGCGTAAAACAACCCGCTGCCGAATGCGATTTGCATAATGTGTTCCTCAGTAAAAGGTAGGTCCGGCCGTCAGGTCGCCGGTGTTACACAGGTAGGTGAAGCGGTAACGCACCATGCAGTTGCCGGCGGTGTTGTCGCCTTCGTCCTCGATCCAGTCGATATAGAAGCGTTGCACCCGATCGGCTTCCTCAAAGGCGTCCTCTGCCATCAGGACCGCATGCACGGCCACCTTGACCACGTCAGCCACCTGATCCCAGGCAGCACCTGTGACCGTGTCCTCCCGGGCGATGATTTCCACCGTCAGCTCGAACTGGTTGCGATCCACTGCAGCACTTTCGCGCTCACAGGTTTCAAGGTCAGGGCGCAGCACGATGGCCGGCGTCATGTCCCGTCTGATCGCCTCAGTGCGACTGCGATACACCCGGTCTGCCGCCAACGTACCGGCGGCCAGAATCAACGCCTGCGCCTTTGCGACGATGCGTTCTTGAATCGAGGGCATGAGGGTTAAACCTTGGTGAGGGAGGCCAGGCTAAAGGCGCCGTCATCGATCATCCGGCGGTCACGGACGCGAAAATTCACGCCGCCGACGGTGATCAGTTTGGGATTGTCGATGCCCAGGCGCTCGGCCTCGGCGGTGATGATTAGGATCTCGTAGCCGGTCGACTGGCTGTTGGTGCCACCCATACCGTGGATTTCGTCCGGCATATCCCGCGCGGCCAAAAACGGCTGACCATCAACCATCCCGCCAACGTCGAAGTCCTCAAGGAAGCCCCTGAGATCTTCGTCAAGCATCAGGGCTCACCTTGACGGGCTTGCGCCCGCCCTCGCCCGCAGCGGAAGGTGCCGGTGACGGCTCGGCCACCAACACTTCCAGCTGGTGACGAAAACGCTCGGCCACGTCATCAGGCAACTCGATCACGCCCCCCGGACCGGTCAGTTTGTCATCTGGCCCGCGAAACGAGCCGGACAGCACGGTGTAGGATTTATTCGGCATTGCGCTCTCCTACGACCTTGTCCAGTTTCGACAACCGCTGCCCCAATGCCTTGTCCGGTTCGCCGGGGATCACAATCACCTCCCCGGCCTTGAACTGCACGGGCGACACAATGGTGTAGCGACCCTTCTTGTTTTCGACCGGCTCCAGGTTGTGCGCACGCGCACTGGCCTGGGCCGCATTAAGGATCAGCTCCCCCCCATAAAGGGTGATCGTCTGTTCCACGCGGTATTTCGGCATATCAATGTCCTCGGTGAGGTAACAGGCCTACCGGCTTATGCCACCAGCTGATTCAGCACGGCGTACTGCCAGCGCCCAAAACCCACGTTGCGCCAGGTGTCGACGCCGTACTGATGAGCATCGTTGTCGAACTCGTACTCCGAGCCCTCGGCTTTGGCTTTCATGGCTACGTCGGTTTCCTGTTGGCGGATGAATGCTTTCAAACGACCGTCCGTGCGGAAGGTCACGAACTTGTCCTGCCAGGCGTTGAGGCGCACGTTGCCCACCACGCGAACCACCACGTTGTCCGGCATGACAATCTCATTGATGTTGGTGCCACGCGGCACGCTCAGGGCAGACTGCGCAACGCTGAGCAAGGGGTACGGCACCATCACCAGGAATTCGCGAGCCAGTTCGTTGATGGGCTCGCCCTGATCATCCTTCAGGCTGGTCAGTTGGGTGATCGACTTGGCAACCGCCTGCTGGAACACCTCGACACTTGGCCGTTCCGGCGTGCCACGTAAGTCTGCCGTTAGCTCCGAAAGCTTGGTGGTGATCTTGTTGGACTGCACCCCGCTCTGGCCTTCTTCGTGATCGGTATCGAAAAAGTACTGGCCGTCGTAGCAGGTCTGGCTTTCACCGTTGAGCAGCAGCACCGACAGCAGTCGCGCCCAGTGCGCGTTGGTGCGGTCGGCCAGCTCGCCCAGGCGGATGCGCAACTGTCCGGTTTTATCGCGGCGCAGCTCGGTGACCAGCACTTCGAGGGTGGCCTCAAAATGCAGGTTTTCGATTTCGAGATCAGCGCTGATAAAGCCCTTGGCGTGGCGACCACCAATCCACTCACGCAAGGTCGGCACCATGCCGATCCACGGATAGGTTTCTTTGGCCTGGTCGGAGTCGAACAGATTGGACACGGCGTCGATCCAGTTCGACCCCACATTCTGCTCGAGCAGTTCGTAAAACATGCCGATGATGGCACGGCTGGAAAGTACTTCAGCACCCATGGGTGATTCTCCTGAAGAAGGATACGGTCAGAGAAAAGTTTGAAAAAACGGGTTGAGTGATGCGTCAGGCCGCTACGGGGATGGCCTGGGCGGTGAACTTGACGATGCCGACGCCGGTGCGCACGAAACGGTGAACATGCCCGATCAGGCTGTTACCAGCGGCGGTGAGCAGAAACGTGCCGCTGTCGCTGGCATACACCGGCTTACCGATGTCGGTGATCGCTAGCGCAGTGACGGGCAGTTCAACTTTGCCCTTTTCGCGAAGACGCACGCGCGCTGCTGCAGCGGCACCGATTCGATTGTCGACGCCGCGATCGGCGAAGCCCACGAACAGATCGCCTGCCGTCAGGGGACGCGCGAGTCCGTTAGCCACAACAATGCCAACCGCCGAGCCTTCGAAAATCTGCACACCGGCCGCGACCGACAAATCGTTGATGTCCCCGATCTCATAAGCGCGGGGGGTATCGAGAGTGAGAGGCATAGGATTCTCCAAAGCCAAGAAATTTAGTTGCTTAAAGATGGTGCGGAATTACCCGGTGTTTACTTTTTCAGGACCTTGACCAGACCCCGCTCGGTGGCCTTGCGGTAGCCGTGATAGGCCTCGAAGGTGCCAAACTCGGCGCGCAGCTCCTTGTCGTTGTCCCAGGTCGCCTTGGCACGCTCCTCCAGCGGCGCCTCTGGATCCTCCTTCACAGCCTCAGGGGCTGCCGGTGGCGTCAGCGCGTTGGGCACCGGCGCAGGCGCCTGGGCACGAATGTCAGCCAGGGCACCGGCACGTTTGGTTTTTTCGGCGCCGATAACCTGCGCCGCCGCTTCGGCACCAGTGGTTTTGCCGTCGAACTTGAGCGTGGCAATCAGCTCTTCGTGTCCGGGCAGTGCGGCGGCTTCCACCGCCTGGATGCGCTCGCACTCAGCGCGGGCACCGGCAGCGACACCAGCGGCGTGTGCGTCATGTTCCAGGCTGGCCAGCAGCTCGGCATGATTCGCCGCCAGGTATTCGCGGTTGATAACGGGTTTTTCTGCAGTTGGAGCGGGTGCGTTACTGTTGGTGGTAGTAGACATAGGTCTTTCTCCAGAAGAACTGCTGTTGAACTCAGCGATGAGTTGTTCAAGGGTGGATTCACGGTCGGCCATGCCCAATGCCACGGCATCGGAGCCAATCCGCATATCGCCCTGGCCGAAGTCGGCCAAAACGGTTTCAACACTGAGGCCACGGTAATTGGCGACGTCCTCGACAAAGATGTCAGTCAGCCGGTCGACATGAGCCTGGGCCACAGCACGTCCTGATTCAGTGCTGAAGTCAGGGCGCTTTTTCGGGCTCTGGCTGCTGACGATCTCAAAACTGCCGTCGTCGTCGCTTTTGCGCACCGTCAGCACCGTGCCGATGGAGCCCACAGCGCCAGTGCGGCTCATGACGATTTCATGGGCTGCTGCAGCCATCCAGTAGCCAGCGCTGGCCGCGTTACCGGACACATACGCAACCACCCTTTTGGGCGAGGCGCGGATCATCTGGCCGAATTCAGCGATGCCACTGGCAATACCACCGGGGGTGTCCATCACCAGAATGATGGTGTCGGTGCGCGGATCGTCGACGGCGGTGGTGAACTCCTTGGCCAGCACATCCAGCGACGTCGCTCCGGACAGCGCCGTAAACAAGTTGGCGTAGCGGAACACCGGGCCGGTGACGGGCAGCAATGCCACATTGCCGCGCTGGGTCACCGCGCGGCTGTTCTGCAAGGGTTTGCCCTGTCTGGCCTCCAAGGCTTCCGGGCCTTCATGCTCCCGGCGGGCGATGGCGGTGATGGTCTGCAGCATGTCCGGGGTGATGGCCCAGGGCTCACGTGATACCAGGTCGAACGCCGTCACGCGGTGCACGGGAGGTGCATCGGTTGGGTTGTCGCTCATAGTTAGGTCCGTTCAGGAAGATCAGGATTGGCCGCAGGCTCATCCTCGGGGCGAGCCGTTGGTGACACGGATAGGCCGTCATCGCGCCTACGCTTCACTTCAAGCGCACGCTGTTCGTGGTTCTCTTCCCAGTCGCTGCCGTCGTAAAGCATGGATTCCTTGGCGAGCGTGCTGACGCCAATATCGATGCGCTTTTCGGCGGCATTGATGTCTTTGAGCGGATCAACGGTGCCAGGACCATCACCCACCCATAGCGACCCGCTGTACGCATAGCGCAGCAACGGGTGGTCGAAAAACCCGGGAGCCTCAATGTCTCCCTGCGCCACGGCCTCTTCAAGCCAATGCTCGTACACGGGCTGGCAGAAATGTTGGCCCAGGAAGTCACGGCAACCGCGAACGAACTGCCAAGCCTCCATCACAGCAGCACGCGCGGCGGTGTAACTGGCGGTAAAGTGCTTAATCAGCACCTCATAGGGCAGCTCCAGGGCCATGCCGATCTGCCGGAGCATGGCGAGCACGAACGGATCGAACGCCATGTTCGGGCGACCGGGTGATGCGGTATCGATCGACGCTCCGTCGTCCAGCTCGGCGACAATGCCGCCACTGAGTGAGCCGTCCCAACCGCCCTGGTCCCTGCTGGCGGGTTTATCGCCACCCACCGGGGTGTTGCCGGTAACGGCCGATGCCAGAGGGCTCAGATTGCCGGACGGCCCCGGCTTGATGAACACGGCGAAGAACGCAGACACCACCGCCGCTTCCAGCTCGGCATCGGTATAGCGATCCAACTGTTTGAGCTTCTCGATTACCGGCGCCAAGTACGGCACACCGCGTGGCTGGCCCACCCGACGACGCCGGTACACATGCAGCAGCACGCGACCGCCGCGCTCATTGAAGAACGGACGGTCATCCCAAACGCGCTCTTTGACGCCGAGTGCCCCGGGGTGACTGCGCAAAATGTGAGCCTTGATCGGTGCACCATCGGCGTCACGCTCAATGCCGGCCGTGAGCGCTTCCGTGTCGGCCTTGTTGCTAGGGTTACAAACCCGGTCGGCCTCAATCAGTTGGATGCACGCCGAGTAATGCTGGCCGGGTTGTTCTTTGTGCGTGAGCAACGTAAAGACGTCACCGCTGCTCAGCACAGATCGCCAGGTCAGATCCTGCAGACCATAGAAATTCTGCTCGCGGGTGATGTCGCAGCTGGTGGTTTCCGCCCAGGACTTGAACAGCGATTCGGTTTTGCGCTGCCACTCCCTGGCTTGGTCTTCGTCCCAGCCCAAAATCGAGCGATTGACCACTGACTTAAGCGCCAGGCCGGTGCCGACCGTTTTCGTCGTCACCGTATTGATCGCACCACCACCGATGGGGTTGTTGCGCTCAAGGTCTCGGCAGCGTTCGCGAAGCGTGGGCAAGTCGGGCAGCAGATCTGCTGCCGCACTGCCTGCCGTCGGGGTCCAGGCGCTCAACGTGCGCTTGGACTTCGACGCGCCGCTGTAACCACCCAAGGCGGTCATGGTCAACCGGGCGTGCATGCGCTTGGCGCCGCGCTCGGGGCTGAGCCAGGTGATGGCTTTATCCAGTAGCGTCGGCTCTGGCACTTTCGGTGCGCGGCTCATCGCGGCGTAATCCCACGCAGGACGATCCCCCGAGTACGACCGCTCTCCAGGCGATCAATTTGCTGTTGCCAGTAGTCGATCGTCTTGGTGATTTCGGCAAGGTCGGCGTATTCCAGTTGCCGGGTGCCGATGCGATAGCTCTGCTTTTGGCTGACCTTCATGCTCGCATCGAGCCAGGCTTGCAACTGGCCCTGCGCTTGTTCCAGGGTGATAGCCATGAATTAATTCCTGCGTTGAGAGAGCACGCGCATTGCACTACGGCGCCCAGAAACAACTCTCCCGCCAGAGGGCGGGAGATTGGGTGGTTCGACTGGTGTCGGTTCCGAGCTAGTCCCGTCCGTTTCGGGAACGGGTTCAGCCTCGGATTGATCCGGCTCGGGTGGGTCAAACAACGCACCCTGACGTATCTGTGCATCGAGCCCTGCCCAGTCATGCTCGCGCATCAAATGCGTTTTCAGGGAACGAGCCGCGTGCAACGCATACGTCTCGCAGTCGGTACCTTCGTTCGGTTGGCCGGCCTTTTTCTGCCAGACCTTGCGGTAGTGGTGTCGCCGGCTGGGCGCCTTCACTTCGGCGGTGATTTGCCGGAAATAATCCGGGCGCACCGTTTTGTAAAAGTGCATCCGACCAGGGCCATCACCGGTCAATGGCAGACGGCCCTCAATCCACAGATCCTTGGCCCGCGAGGTACCGACAATGTAAGGGCGCAGACCGTACTTCGAGGCCTTTTGCTCTTTGTCAGTGTCGACGCCTTGCCGAGGCGCGCTGAAGATTTCCCGGCGCTCATCGTCGCGGGTGTTGCCACGTTCGCTCGCGCCCTTGATCGCCATCACGCCGTTGCGCTGATGCTTACGGCAAAACGCATACGCCGCGTCCTGGGTGATGGTGCCGTCAGAGGTATCCAGTGAAGTAGCAAGCACCCTCAGCTTGGCGCCGCAGGCGTGTGGAATCGGCGCAAACAGCATCTTTTCCAGATCCAGCCAGACACCCTGGTCAGGCAGCACCACCTCGCCGTAGATCTCGCCCCAGTAGATCAGCCAGGATTCCTCGCCTCGGCCCCAGGCCCGCATCACCACCGCCAGGCGATCGTGCTGCACGTCGACACCGGCGGTGATCACCAGGCCCCCCATGGGCACAAACATTTCCGGGTAGTCCTCCGCTCGCTCAGCCAGTTTATCGGCCTCGGGCAGATCGGATTTGTACTCGTAGGCACGGCCCTGTTTCTGGTTGACGAACTTGATCAGCAACGACAGGTTGCCAATCGATGCCTGGTGTTCGGCGTTGAGTTTCTCCCGCACGATGTCGGCCAAGCTGGTACCTGGCAGGCATGCGTACAGTTCGTTCAGCTCAATGAATCCGGCACGACCAGCAAAGGGTTTAGTCGGTACCCAGCCGCAATAAGGGTCGCCGGCGGCGATGGCGTTGTACACCGTATTGCGGATGTTCTCTTTGCGCTGGTAGTCGTCCCAGCAACTGCCACAGTGCGGGCAGGCGTAATAGGCTGTATCCGGAAGCGCTCGACCGTAGATTTCATGGGGCTGATCAAGTATTTGAGCAAGCTTTACGGCCCCTTTCCCCAGGCGCTTTAAATCCTTGACCAGATCGGCATTATCTCTAAGCCAATCATCATCACGTTTATCTAATGCCTCGAAATGGGACTGTTCGTCCTGCTCAAACCATTTGATGTGTTCGAAATCCAAGACGTGAGATTTGCCACAATCCTGGCAAATAACCGGCAGCACCCGGCAGTCAGTCTGGGCCAGACGCGCCTCGGTCTTGCTCGCTCCCTTGATCGCCGGCGTACCGCCCACCAGCATCTTGGAGCCGGGGTAGCGTTTGCCGCGCTCCTCCAGCAGGGCGATCGCATCACCCTGCCCCTTTACGTCATCGCTGGTATCGTCCGGTTCTTCCACCACCGATAAGCCCACCGACGACGTGGACTTAACGTTGCCGGGTGAGTTCGACGCTACCAGTTTGAGGAACCCGCCCGGGAAGGTCTTATGGTCCCAACGGTTCCCCGAGGTGCGGCTTACATCGACCGGCATCAATTTGGCCACCTCAGTGTTCGCCGTCACGCCGAACTTGAGCTTTTCATCGTGGAAGTTTTTGCCGTCTTTTTCCTTGGCAAACAGGATCATGATCGGGCGCGGCAGGTGATGGATGAACTTGAACAGGTAACCGATCAAGAACCACGTCCAGCCGATCTGCGCCGCCTTCATCAGGTCGACCTCGCTCACCCGGGGATCATCCAGGGCAGCGGCAACGCCGAGGAAGTAAGGCGTGTAGTGGAAATCGTACAGGCCGTGCAGCACGCCGCTTTCAGCGGGCAGGTAAAACTCGGTGCTCAGGTAGTGCGCGGTCGGGATGTCACGCGGCGGGTTGAATTCCCCCGCCGCTGCCAACAAGCTTCGCGCCAAGTTTTCGCGCGTAGCCTGCAATTCGCTCGGTTGTAGGTCCAGCAATTTTGGCCACCACTGATCGATCAACCGTGACTTTTTGCACGCTCTCGATTTCCTGAATGATGCGTTCAAGGCCGCCCAGGTATTCCCGGTTTGCGAAACTGGCCCAGTCGATAAGCACCCGATCAGCCTCGCCAGCCGGAATCAATGAACGCAGTTTTTCGTGATACAGCAGGCGACCGTTAGCGGCCTTGACTCGACCTTCATCGATCCGCACAGCGTTAAGTTCTTCCAACTGGCTGCCTCCGCGCCCAGCGGCTTTTGCGCGCAAGTCGCGGATGTAAGCAATCCGGATTTCATCTAGGCAGGCTGTCTGCCAATCGCTTATGCCGATTCCCTTCAGCACGTCGCGGGCGTTTCGCTCGCTCATGTCCAGGTGATCAGCAATTTCACGCTGTGTAGGCATGCTCATCTCCAAGGTCGGGACTAGGAAGCGGAACCCCCTATGTCGGGTTGAATCTGCAAAAAAGTCGGGGTTCGAATTACCCCGATGGCCCCGCGGCCTGGAAGGACCCATTGATTTTGGGTCGCAGGTCGGCCTGCCAAGCTAAAACACAGACAACTCATTGAAAAATCAACGTTTTTTTAGAAAAAATGCTCCGAACCGACAAGAGGTCAACCTCGCTCCATCTCCCGTGCCAGGGCACGTCGAAAGAGCGGCTCGAACTCGGCCTCGGCCACTCGATTGGCGACACCGTAGAAGTCAAAGCGCCGGCGATACGTCGGGCGTTTGACGAAGATCAGGATGGGCCGTGCCCCGTTGCCGATACGCTCCCAGATACCCAAAGGGCCGGTGCCGTTGCCAGGCCGACCCACGAAATAGTCCGGTGCATTGCGGTTGCGGCGTCGGCTGCGCTTAGTGCGGTTGGCCATGAAGCCCGACACCCGCTCAGCTGCTCCGAGTGCGGACAGGATCTGCACGATCTGGCCGCGACTGATGTTGCCATTGCCATCCATCCTGGCGCGCCGACCAGGGACGGCGTACATGTCCGCTGGCATCAAGCCGTAGTGGATCAGCGCTTTCTCAAATCGCTTATGTGGGCGGTTGCCACCGTCAATGTGGACCGGCAAATACTTGGACGCGGGCACACCCGAGCTTCCTTCGTCCTTGACCCACACCCTGGCGAACAAGCGGCTGGTCGTGGCACTGCGCTTGAAGACCGAGTTGAGCGTCCAGCGCGTGGGCCGATCAAACACCCGCTCCAGTTCGGCCTTTTCTGCCGCCTGCACGCGTTCAGCGGTGAAGGTCAGCGCTTTGGCAGCGGCTATCGGCACATTCAATTTGCTGAGCCCGCGCATCTCGCGGACGATCTTGTCGATGTTGTCACGCATCTCAAGTCGCATCATGGACATTGCCCTTCGTCGATGGACGTGAACTAGGATAGGAGTGCCAACACCAACCCTTCAGGAGCGAAATCGATGAAGATAACTATCAAGTGCAGTAAGTGCAGCAATGATAAGTTCGAGATGCCGACTAGGCCCAACAACGCCTCGAAAGTGACCTGCAGCAAGTGCGGACACGTCGAGACTTACGGAAAGTTGGTCAAGCGACTCGAAGACAAGGCTGTAGAAGACGTCAAACGGAAACTCGGGAAGATCTTTAAGTGATTGCAGCGTGTTGATAAGTGGATCAAAAGCGTCTCCGCTATCGGAGACGCTCGCCACGGGCTCTAGTTCGATATCCATATGGACCTCCAATGCAATGATTTACTGCTTGGGTTCACCACTAGCGGCAGCCTCAAGAAGCCCCAGCCGCTTGGCAGTCCAACGCTCGTACAGCCCAATCGCTACGTCTGCGCCTGCCATGGCGGTCAGGCATCCCAGCGCCCCAGAGGTCCAGATCGACATGCCTGCCGCATACAGCAGCATGATGGCCGACACTCCGCATACCACGCAGGCGCCGGACCGAAGGGCCAATCGCCGGATCAATGCCCAGCCACGCGTCCCTTCCTTGTCCGCTCGCCACATCTCACCGGACACGCCACCGACCAGGGCTAGGACGATCACTAACCAGATTGGCATCTCTGCCAGCGCTTGCTGTTCGTTTGTCATTGCCTTGCCCCGTAAACGAAAAAGCCCTGCACTGAGCAGGGCTTGAATGAGGAATTAGTCAAAAAAAAACCGACTCAATGGTCGGATTAAGACCACTCCTCAATCCAGCCCCCAAATGAGAGGGATGGAGGGCGGACTGAGAAGTGGCGGCGCAATCATATCAGAGCTTGCTGAGAATTCAGCATCGCTTTGACGCGTAAACGAAAAGCCCTGCACTAGGCAGGGCTCAAAGCATTGTCATGCTAATGGATGGGAAGCACATTGCTGTGCAAACTCAACCTTTTGCTTCTGTCGAGATAGTTGTATCCGGCGTTGGTAACACGCTGAATACGTATATCCGGCGCCTCCCCTTCAGCGTTGACACAGCCCATATCAACAAGCAACTCAATGTGACCATTAACAACCACGATAGACCACTGGCCTAGCTGCTCAGGGGAGAAGCGACCACGAATGTCCTTCGCTGATGCATCAATCTTCCACTCATCTGAGTCCTGAATGCACACCTCTAGGATTTTCACCAACAGCTTCTGATCTCGCTCCATTTTCAGCTCCAATGGAAAAATTTATCTATGCGGGATCGTACGCCTGGAGAGAAATAAAAAACCCGGCGAAAGGACCGGGTTTATTGGGGGGCGTGCCAATCTTTGCGGCCGCACCTATCGAAGATGGATACTTTTTACAGGTGGATTATCATGGCAGCAAGAGGTTTTTAACGCCACAGATCAATATGGGTACAACGCAGGTATAAAGCAGGTACAACACAGTGATAACGCATTTGTTCGGCTATCGCTTTTGGTTCTGTGCCCCATATGCCCCATAGACTTTGAACACTTTGGGACAGCTGAGAATGCCTAAATCAAAGGCTCGTCCCATAGTCCCATTCTTTTTATCCTTTTCTCGCCTATAGAAAGAAAAGAATAAAACGCGTGCGCGAAGCACGCGCGCGTACGAACGCGCTACGCACACATGCAAAGGAGGTAGTGATTTGTATGGGACTATGGGACAACCCACTAACCACGTGGCACGCAGCTGTCCATTGGAGCCAATAACGCATGGGACCGAATGGGACAGCGTAAATCGAAGTCATGCTGCCTTCCCCAGTAACAAACCAGCAATGCACACATGGGCGTCATGCAGTCGGCGGTAATAGGTAGGCGCGCTACAACCACAGTGCAACATCTTCTGTGAGAGAAGACTATCAGAGTTGCAGTAGTGCTCCACCACCACCAACGCCAGCTCTGGTGACAAGTGCTTGTTAACGATCAGCTCAATATCCGCCGACTCATCCAGCAGCACCCGACTACCTCGCGTCCCACGTATCAACTCGCCCTTGCACGCCATCAACAGTGCGATTATGTTGCCGCCAGTCGAGCCGCCGTCGATAAAGTTAGAAAGTTGATGCAGCTCCTGCGCCCAGATCTTGAGCATTTCATCAATTCGCTTAATCATCGAAGCAAGGCTCCTCATCCACAACTTGCAGTAAGGCCGACGTGCTACCCCACCCTTCAGGTTTTTTGTATGCCCATGGCCGACGTCCACTTTTCCTTAGCGCCGGCAAGCGCACACGAACCCATCCCAAGCGTTGCATAATTGCCCCCACACGAATTTGATCCGGTTTGTTCCAGTGCCCGAAATCCAGCTTTAGCGCTTGGCTTAAAATCTCGGCGCCCGTGGCCGTCTCGCCAATCTGTGACTCCTCCAGCCAGGTCAGAATCGGCCCCTCCCATTCATCCACCACAAAACGCTCTTCCTGCTCCTCCGCGAACAGCGGCGCTTCATCCCGAATCACCCACCAGATATCACCGGCTTCGTAGCAAAACATGGCCTCGGCCCAAAGCTGATCGCGGATCTGACGCATCAGGTCTAGGTCAACTTTGGTACAAGCGACCGGCCAGTAACGCCGGTTACCTGTAGCGTCCTTGAGGTACTCACTCTGGTTGGTGGTTCCCGCGAAAACACACTGGCGTGGCACATCCACAGATCTGCGGCCGTAGCTTTCGCGATAGGTATCATTTGAAGCTGAGAAGAATTGCTTAGCCTTAGTGGACTCGGCCTTATTGAAACTATCCAACTCGCCGAGCTCTACGATCCACTTACCTCGAATGGTCTGAAAGGCGTCTTTATCGCCCAACGCAAATGGCGTATCCATGAACCACGGACCGCCAAGAATGCCTAGCGCCGTCGACTTACCAGCGCCCTGGGCACCTTCGAGGATTATCACAGAGTCAGCCTTGCAGCCCGGAGACATCACTCGTCCCACCGCCGAAATCAACCAGCGCCTACCGACCTTAGAACTGTAGTCGGTTGGCGCGACGCCCAGCACGTCAGTTAACCAACTGTCGAGCCGAGGCACGCGGTCCCATTCAAGCTTTCCCAAATAATCACGCACGGGGTGAAAAGCATGATCGTGTGCGACCACACTCACTGCTTCCATGACATGAGACATCTTGACCCTAAAGTTGTACTGCTGGGCGAGCCACTTCATTACTCGCACGTCATCAATATCTGCCCACTCGCCAACACCGCCACCGTACGGAGCGGCACGCATCTTGATGATCTTCGAACTAAACATGCAGAAACCGATGACCCCGGCCCAGCGCTCATCATTGCCGAGGATCAGTTCCACATTTTGCATGTGCGCAATCAATGCCCCGCTCTCACTGCGAGCCAACCTGTCCTTCCAGCCGCCTGCCGCAGGCGGTTTTACGACGGCGAGTACCTGGCGGCGCACGGCCTCAAGACCTTCCGCAACGTGCAGATCGTTGAAGTCGGTCCACTTGAGGTCACGTTCGCCGGAAAAAATCGGCGCAACCACCTGCCCACCAACAACTAAGGCCGCGTTGTTGGCTTTCTCCTCACCAGGGTTCCAGGGTGTCCCATTTGGGCGTTTAGTTTTCCAATCGTCATCGCGGCAGATAATCAGAGGACACCCAGGAAAGCGTGCACGCATAGACTTAGCTACTGAGAGCAGATTGCCCGCGTCAAAAGCTATCGCCACTGCCAACGAGGTTGCCATGTGCAGGCTGGCGCCAGTGGCATACCCCTCGCAGATTAACAACGGCTCTCCCGGTTCGGGATGCCCACCGATTAAGTGAAAGGCTCCCGCCTTCGACATGCCGGCAGGCCAATACATCTTGTCGCGCCCGGTGTCTTCCTGCTTGCAAGGAAAAATAACCTGGAGCCCAACAATATCGTCCTGGGCGTTGGACATCGGGACCAACACCGCGCCAGTGCGCGACGCATAACGAACCCTGAATCCAATAATGTGCTTTCGATCTAGATAAGCGCTTTTACCCTTATCAGGCATACGCTTGAACAAACCCGACGCACGATTGGCCGCTCGACGAGCCGCGTTAGCCGCAACTTCGGCAGCACGGCGTTTGGCGTCCTCTTGTCGAGCGCGCATGACTTCGCGTTCTTCGGCAGACATTCTCCCAGGCTTGACTCTGATCTTCTGAGTCTCACCTGAGCGCCAGTCCCCAAAACTCCCGAAAATGAGCGTTTCACCTTTTTCGGTGTGGTATTCATGCGCAACGTACCAACCGTTCTTTTCCTTACCCTTGTCCTGGGAAGTTTTGCAGCGAGTGAGTTTGCCAAAAGTCAGTGGTTGCTCTGGCTCTAGACCGTAATCGGCAAATTGTCCGAGGACCTCATCAAGCATTTTGCGCCCTCCTCAGCTCATCGTAATTCTGGCAACTGACGCATTGCGTGCAGCCTTCCAGGGCAATACGTCGAGCTAATGGGATAGGGGCATCACAGGTTTCGCAGTACAGGAAAGAGTGGCACACCATTTCCGCCTTCAGTGCATCTCTGGTCGCTAGTGCGCGCTCCATTCGTTCCTCGACCAAGTCGTTGGCCAGATCAGCAAGGTTTGCCATCATCCTGCCCCCGCGTAGCCTGGTTGACATAACTGGCTCGATTGAAAAGGCCTAAGAGCCCGCGAATACCGCGAAACACCTGCAGGTGGATCTCGGCCAGCTCGCTGTCACTGACAATCCCATCGCCAATGCTTTTGGCCCAGGTATCCGTCAGATCAGCCACTTGCCTGAAGTATTCAGCGATGCCCATGGTTAGGGTTTCTGGCATGTCATTGGTGTATGCCTCAGCCAGCTCTTGCCAGGTCGTATCCCCCACCAATGCGTGCACCGCATCAAGGATGCGACGATCCTTTGTCAGTTCGAGGATTTCGCCGAACTCCTGAATATTCACGGAGTGGCTGGGGTGCGTTGGAGAAAGTTTGTGCTGGAGAGTGGTGGGATTGCGGCCGGTGGTGGCGGCGATTGCTGCGGCGCCACCAGGATAATCCCGAGCGGCATGGTAGAGCGCTAAATCGAGGGGCAGGACTTCCCGCCGCGCTCGTTCAAGGGAATTCAAAGCAATTCGGCTCATGGCATTAATCCTTGCAAGTTGCCAGTGCCGCGCAGCATGTAGTGGTGATACATTTGCCGCGTGGCTTGAAAGGGCCCAAACGCCGGCAAGATCTGCAAGATCGAAACCGGCACCGTGCCGAGGCGAACGATCCGTCGCTCACCTCTGGCGCAACAGCTGCCTGATCTGTGGTGGAGGAGGCAGCAACCCAAGGTATCCGTGCCTTGGCAGCGCGGTAAAAGGAGGCGGTATAGCATGTGGTGTGCCCGCCTACTTTTATCGCCACCCGACAGCACTGTGGTGGTGTGTGCCGGGAGGAACTGGGCGGCCCTTGGGTCGCCTTTTTTCTATCTAAAACTAAGCGACAGTTTTTTGAGGCGCCGATGCGTAAAGCAACCAGGCAGCATCGAAAGGATTTCCTTTCTGCTTAGCAGCTGCCGCCAAAAGGAATGCGTATTGCGTTTCACCAGTGTAATCAGTGCGAGGTAGGCTCCCCGCTAGGCGCCATTTGTTAAGAGCCTGATAGCTTCTGTCAGTAAGCGTCCGGCGAACTCACCTTCCGAACTCCAGCATTAAGGGCGATGGTGTCCGCGTATTTTTAAGCGGACGCGATCACCCTTATCGCCAGGATTTCCATGCGCCAACGAAGCTCTTATCCGAAA
>Ga0207696_1000414_pt1 | contig 39676 bp, 34 predicted proteins | sample KBSS54metaG_FD_184403 | JGI IMG/M metagenome (GOLD analysis project Ga0207696, IMG submission 184403) | Switchgrass rhizosphere microbial communities from Kellogg Biological Station, Michigan, USA - KBS S5-4 metaG (SPAdes) (version 2) | ecosystem: Host-associated > Plants > Roots > Rhizosphere >... | reverse complement strand
AAATAGAAAACTACACTCCCGCCACAACAATACATACCTTCCACCAATGAATTATCACTTAACCATATAAATATTTCATTGTTGATAATTCATTTATAAAAATGTTGCATCTCAATATTATCGAAAAAAAATAAAAACATTAAAGCTTGTGGGTGGCATTGCAATTTTGTTAAGTGCACCAATAGTTCTTACAACATTTTTTATTATTGCAATAGGTATCGGTCTAAATGTAGGGTTAAATACGTTAGATAACGAAATGGGTTTATCTGCCAGCCTAAAAGAAAAATTTCGCATTGCACTCGCAACAAGAACAGCGAACAAAGGAGTGGAATAGCCAACATACGTCGCTATTTTTCAATCTATTCTCTAATGCATCGAGCTAAAAAATGAGTAAAGAGACTATTTTACATTGGATTATTATTAAGTTCGCTAATGTAGCATTGCTGCTTTCAGCATCAGCTTTATTGTTTATTCCGTACCAATGAATGATCTACACTCACTGTATATACAAGGTGATATTATCGTTTACCATGCTAAATCCATCGCTTGTGTAGGCGCAATCCCCCTTTGTATCTATTCTATATTTTTATCCCAGCGAGTATTTTTTGCTAAAGGAGTTGCACCACCAACAAAGCAAACATTTATTGGTACTATTTGGGGGGGCATTTAGTGTTTTCACATTTCTTATATTTTTAATTATCGCATTCCTGCTCCCTATATGGTTGATGTTCTCACCTTATAGCAACTGCCCTCAGGAAAGACTCGGCGCCTATTATGTTACCGATTTAGAACTCTGTAAGACCATCGACCCGAGAAACTGGAAAATCGAAAAAATAAACCAGGGTTGACGATGGTGATCGGAGCAGGAATATCAATAATTGGCTAAGTCGACGGTATGTACGAATACCCTCTCCCTGAGGGAGAGGGTGAGGGAAAAAAATCAAGCGCTACGCAGGTTCTGTGCCGCTTTTACCATGTTTGCCAACGCCTGGCGGGTTTCCGGCCAGCCGCGGGTTTTCAGCCCGCAGTCCGGGTTCACCCACAAGCGCTCAGCCGGAACAGACTCTGCCGCTTTCTTAAGCAATGCTTCAATCCATTCCACACTTGGCACGTTTGGCGAGTGGATGTCATACACGCCCGGCCCAATTTCGTTCGGGTATTCGAACTCTTTAAACGATTCCAGCAAGTCCATATCGGAACGTGAGGTTTCGATAGTGATCACGTCTGCATCCAGCGCCGCAATGGAATCCATGATGTCGTTGAACTCGCAGTAACACATGTGAGTGTGGATCTGCGTGTCGTCGCGCACTACGGCGGCATTCAGGCGGAAGGCTTCCACGCCCCATTCCAGATACGCCTGCCAGTCGGACTGGCGCAGCGGTAAACCTTCGCGCAGTGCGGGTTCGTCAATCTGGATGATGCCGATACCTGCAGCTTCCAGGTCTGCCACTTCGTCACGCAGCGCTAAGGCGATTTGTTTAGCGATGGTTTCACGGCTCACGTCTTCGCGGGGGAATGACCAGCAAAGAATGGTGACCGGGCCAGTTAGCATGCCTTTCACTGGTTTGTCGGTCAGGGATTGCGCGTACTTCGCCCATTCCACCGTGATAGCTTCCGGGCGGCTGATGTCACCAATAACAACCGGTGGTTTCACGCAGCGAGAACCGTAGCTTTGCACCCAACCGTTTTGGGTAAACACGAAGCCGTCGAGGTGTTCGCCGAAATATTCCACCATGTCGTTACGCTCGGCTTCACCGTGAACCAGCACGTCCAGACCTAAACGTTCCTGCTCAGCAACAGCCTGTTTGATGTGTTCAGCAATACCGGTGCGGTAGTTGTTGGCGTCCAGATTGCCTTTTTTGAAATCGAGGCGTAGGCCACGGATTTCAGTGGTTTGCGGGAACGAACCGATCGTCGTTGTCGGCCAGGCTGGCAGATTGAAGCGCTGACGCTGAGCCTGAGCACGAACGGTGTAGTCGTTCTGGCGTTGGCTGTCTTGCGCAGTGATCGTCGCCAGGCGCTGTTCTACTGCCGCATTATGTACGCGTTGTGAATGACGGCGAGCCTGAATCGGCGCACTCCACTCAACCAGTTTTTCTGTGTTACCGCTGTTCAGCGCGTCAGTCAGCAAAGACAATTCGGCACATTTTTGCAGAGCGAAGGCAAACCAGCTTTTCACTTCTGAATCCAAACGTGTTTCAACGCTCAGGTCGATTGGGCTGTGCAGCAGTGAGCAAGAAGAGGCAACCCACAGATCACGTTTACCAACCAGGTCTTTAAGCTGCGCATATTTCTCAGTCAAATCCGCACGCCAGACGTTGCGGCCATTAATCACGCCGGCTGACAGCAGCCAGCCAGCAGGCAATTGCTGATGCAGCGCGTTGATGTCGTCTTTGCCATGCACGAAGTCAACGTGCAAACCCTGCACAGGCAGCGCGGTGATGGTATTCAGGTTTGGCGTCACGCCTTCAAAATAGGTGGTTAGCAGCAGCTTAACGTTGCCAGCCAGCGCGTCGTAAGCCGGTTTGAAAGCATCCAGCCAAACTTGCGGTAACTCCAGCACCAGCGCTGGTTCGTCAATTTGCACCCATTCGATACCGCGTTTTGCCAGTTCAGCCAGCACCTGCTGGTAAACCGGAAGAATATCTTTCAGCAGGCTCAGGCGGTCGAACTGCTTGCCTTTCACTTTACCCAACCACAGATAAGTGACCGGGCCAAGCAGCACAGGTTTCACGTTGTGGCCGAGTGCCAGCGCTTCGTCGACTTCATCCAGAAGCTGCGTCCAGGTCAGTTTGAACTGCTGGCCTTGGGTGAATTCCGGAACCATGTAGTGGTAGTTGGTGTTAAACCATTTGGTCATTTCAGCGGCTGCGGCAGGTTCACCCGTTGGCGCACGGCCACGGCCCAGGCGGAACAGGGTATCGAGACTGACGCTGCCGTCCGCGTTCTGATGACGAGCCGGCACATTGCCAAGCAGCAAGCTGGTGGTCAGAACGTGATCGTACCAGGCGAAGTCGCCTACAGGCAGTAATTCCACACCCGCTTCTTTTTGTTGTTCCCAGTGGCGGGCACGCAGTTCGCGGCCCACCGCCAGTAATTCTTCCTGAGTGGAGTTGCCCGCCCAGTAACTTTCTTGTGCTTTTTTCAGTTCGCGACGCAGGCCAACACGGGGGAAGCCGAGGGTGTGATTTTTAATAGTCATGTTCTTTCCTCAATATTCATTATTCGACGCATTTAGCCGTCCAGATGTTTACACATCTATAATCAACAGGTACTGTATAATCCTCAAGCGCAATTTGCTCATGCCGAAGTGAAGGACATTCATGATCGAGATCAAACACCTGCGGACGCTACAGGCGTTACGAAATTGCGGCTCTTTAGCCGCCGCCGCCGCCGCGTTGCATCAAACCCAATCGGCGCTTTCTCATCAGTTCAGCGATCTGGAGCAGCGCCTTGGGTTCCGCTTGTTTGTTCGTAAAAGCCAGCCACTGCGCTTTACTCCGCAGGGCGAAGTGCTGTTACAACTGGCTGAACAGGTGCTGCCACAAATAAGCCGTGCCCTTCAGGCTTGTAACGAACCACATCAGACTACGCTGCGAATCGCCATCGAATGCCATAGCTGTATTCAGTGGCTGACACCGGCGCTGGAGAACTTCCACAAGAGCTGGCCGCTGGTGGATTTGGATTTCAAATCAGGCGTGACGTTTGACCCACAGCCTGCTTTGCAGCAGAGCGAACTGGATATCGTTTTAACCTCGGACATTCTGCCGCGCAGTGGCCTGCACTATTCGCCGATGTTTGATTATGAAGTGCGCCTGGTGCTGGCCACGGATCACTCGCTGGCGAACAAAACGCGTATTGAGCCTGAAGATTTGAGCAGCGAAACCTTGTTGATTTACCCGGTGCAGCGCCAACGTCTGGATATCTGGCGCCATTTCTTGCAACCGGCTGGAGTTAGCCCATCGCTGAAGAGTGTCGATAACACATTGTTATTGATTCAGATGGTATCAGCACGCATGGGCATTGCCGCACTGCCGCATTGGGTGGTGGAGAATGTTGAACGCCAGGGTTTGGTGGTGACCAAAACCCTGGGCGAGGGATTGTGGAGCCGGTTGTATGCCGCCGTGCGCGATGGCGAACAGCGCCAACCAGCTACGGAAGCGTTTATTCGCTCGACGCGTTCACACGCGTGCGAGCATCTGCCGTTTGTGCGGAACGCGGAGCGACCCAACGGCGATGCACCCATAGCGAAGCCATTATCACCGTCCCACCAATAATGAAACTCGGCCAGTGGGGTTGCTCTTGCCAGATGGCGAGGTTAACCAGCAGCCCTGCCGGAACATGCACGTTGTTCATGATGCCGAGTGTCCCCGCATCCACTTGAGTCGCGCCATAGTTCCACATGAAGTAACCCAGCCCGGATGCCACCACGCCGAGCCATACCAGGATGCCCCATTGCAGATGGGTCGTTGGGAGCTTTTGTGGGTTCCCCAGCGCAAACCATGCCGTCACCGCCACGATAAAAGCGCCAAGATAAAACCATGAAAATGCGCAGTGCTGCGGCATCGGGCGCGTTTCCATCAGGCGTTTGTAGCCGACCATACCGATGGCGAAACAGATGTTTGCCGCCTGTACCAAAAGCAGGCCAATCCAGAAGTGATCGCTGACTTTATCATAGCGAATAATCGCCGCACCTATCACCGCCAGTCCTGCACTCAATGCATATCCCCAGCGCAATTTATTACCGCTTATCAAATCGTAAATCAGCGTGACATACAGCGGCGTCATCACCGTAAACAGCAGGAATTCCGAAACGGTGAGGTAGAGATAAGCCTGGAAGCTAAACAGGTACATCACACCAAGTTGCAGCGCACCCACCAGCATATAAAGCAGCAGTGTTTTCACGCTGTAGCCTTTAAAACGCAGGAACGGCAAGAACACTAACGCCGCAAGCCCGACGCGCATCAGCACGGAAAAATAGCTGTCGACATGCCCGGCAAGGTATTCGCCAATCAGGCTAAAAGAGAAGGCCCACAGAATGGTGGTGATGATGAGTAACGGCACGATGAAGTCTCTACAACAGGCAATTTATTCACCATTGTAGCGAAGGGTATGACGCGGAGTTGAATTATTTGGTTGACGAGTGGTGATTAATTCACCACTCGTTTTTCACGAATTAATCTTTACCGAGGAACATTTTACGCAGGTAATGTGGAACGGCGTTATCCGCGTTGGTACCAATCACTTCCAGCTCTGGCAACAAGTCTTTCAGGCGCTGGTGAGCGTTGCCCATGATGCAGCCTTTACCCGCCATGCTGAGCATTTCAGCGTCGTTCATGCCGTCGCCAAAAGCGATGCACTCTTTCAAGCTATAACCCATCGCTTTGGATACCGCTTCCAGTGCGTGGCCTTTCGATACGCCACCCGCCATCACTTCCAGGCAAGTCAGGGTTGAGAAACTCACGTTGACGCGGTCACCCCAACGGGCAATTAACGCTTGCTCAAGCGGCAGCAGTTTTTCGTGCGAATCGCAGGTAAAGAACACTTTGCTGACGCCATCGGATTCCAGCAAACCAGGCTCAAACAGGCTGTAATTGAACACCGCTTCTTTAAAATATTTCATCTCTTCCGGGCGGTGGCGGTTCATAAACCACTGGTCGCCACGGTAGACGTTGGTCACGATATCTTGATTGGTATGCACCACACCAAACAGATCATGAGCGATGTCGGTATCAAGGTCGTGACTGAACACCAGGTTGCCGTCTGTATCGTGAACGCGCGCACCGTTTGAGGTGATCATGTAGGCTTTGATTTCGAGGTTGTCGCGGATTTGCCCGACATCAATATGGTGACGACCGGTCGCGAAAACGAAGTGAACGCCTTCAGCGGTGAGCAGTTTCAGCGTTTCTTTAGCATACGGGGTCAGAAGGTGGTCGGGGGACAGCAACGTGCCATCTAAGTCAGACGCAACGACATGGTACATAGGATTAGTAAACCTCTGGTGAAGAAAATTAACGATGCCGATCAAAAAACGCGATGATGGCATTCAGCGCTTCGGTTCGCATATCGTCCTTTTCGAACAGGATCTCATGATACGCACCGTTTATGACGTAAGGTGTTTCCCCCTCACAAGGGTTGCCCGCCGCAGCTCGAAGTTCACAGAATTGGTCATGCGCGCGGTTATCAACAACGCGCTCCTCTTCTGCTTGCAGGATAAATATCGGCGTGGTGATAGCAGTGGCTCCCGCTAAAACCTGTTCTCCTGCGAGTATCCCTTCTCTTACCCAGTGATTCGTTGGCCCACCCAACCGCAATGCTGGCTCATCAGCATAAAAACGCAGATTGCGGCGGTAACGTTCACGGCTATGGGTCAGGACATTAACGCTAAATGGTAATGCGCGCCAGCGGCCAGTTCCGATTGCATAACCCTCGCGAATACGTTGATGGCCTTCCGCCCAATCAAGAATATGGCGCACCATCCAGTCAGGCCAGCGCAAGGCGATACCAAACATCGGTGCACACAGCGCAACGGCATCAAAGCATTGTGAATTTTTTTCAAGCCACAGGGTGATGATTGCCCCGCCCATAGAGTGCGCTAAAGCGTAGCGTTTTCTCCACGGGCCATTGGCGACTTCGTGCCGATAAAAGCGGTCAAAGTCGTCAACATAGTCGCTAAACTTCGCCACGTGCCCGCGATGTGAATCCGATAGCATTCGCCCGGATCGCCCTTGGCCACGGTGGTCGATAATTAAAACGTCGAACCCACAGTGGAACAAGTCATAAGCCAGTTCAGCGTATTTTACGTAGCTTTCGATACGCCCAGGGCAAACCACAATCACTCTGTCATGATCCTGCGCGCGAAAGCGTACGTAGCGTACCGGCACTTCATCGACGCCTGAAAATTCACACTCTTCGCGCTGCCGCCAGAAGTCCATCAGTGGACCGGTGGTGAAAGCTGCAAAGGCGCTTTCCCTGTTTGACCATCCATTTTTATGCTGAGTCATATCGCTTTTTTGTGATTCGTAGCACGCTCATCAACAATAGCGTATTGTGGCATAAAAGTGTTCTTTCAGGGAATTTCACATGAGTGTTGAGTGGTGGTTTACCTATCTCGTGACCACAATAATCCTGAGTCTTTCCCCCGGTTCTGGGGCGATTAATACCATGACTACCGCCATCAGCCACGGCTATCGCGGCGCGGCTGCGTCCATTGCCGGGCTGCAAACCGGCCTGGCGATTCATATCGTGTTGGTGGGGATTGGACTGGGCGCTATTTTTTCGCACTCGCTGCTGGCATTTGAAATATTGAAATGGGCGGGTGCCGCTTACCTTGTCTGGCTGGGTATTCAGCAATGGCGTGCCGCAGGGGCGATTGATTTAAATACGCTCGCCACCAGCCAGCCACGTAGCCGCCTGTTTAAACGGGCGATTTTTGTGAATCTCACCAACCCTAAAAGCATTGTCTTTCTCGCGGCACTTTTCCCGCAATTTATCGCACCAAATCAGCCGCAAGCGGCGCAGTATTTAATACTCGGCGTCACCACGTTGGTGGTCGATATTATTGTGATGATTGGCTATGCGGGGCTTGCGACACGCATTGCGGGCTGGATTAAAGGGCCACGTCAGATGAAAGCGTTGAACCGCGTGTTTGGTTCGCTGTTTATGTTGGTTGGCGCACTCCTCGCCTCAGCACGCCAGTAATACCCGTCATACTTCAAGTTGCAGGGGTGTTGGCTGCAACTCGAATTATTTTGGGTATACAAGGAAGGATTAGCGGGAAATAATCAGGTGGATGCCGAATCCGGCAAACAATGCACCGGCAACACCATCAATCCACTTCGCAAGGTGCTGATAACCCCGGCGCATTTGCGGCAGTGCGAACAAGCTGGCAACGATGGTAAACCAGGCGAAAGTTTCCAGCGCAATCATTACAAATAATCCCCAACGCTCAGCGCTTCCTACATCATTGCTAACAAACAGCGAGAACACGCTCCCGAAGTAAATAATAGCTTTAGGATTCGACAGGTTGGTGAGCAGACCTTTCAGGAAGCTGCGCCCGCCATGTGCTAATTCGACCGCTGGCAATTCCTGGGTGACCTTTTCTTTCTTCAGTGCGCTACGCAGCATCTGATAGCCCATCCAGCACAAATACAAGCCACCACCAATCATGATGATGTTATGCAGCCAGGCCATTTTTTCGAGGATCAGGTTAAGGCCGAGCAGCGCCACACCTGACCAGACCATCACGCCACCGGTAATACCCAGCACGCCCATCATCGCTTCTTTACGGGAACGGCTCACCGCGGTCTGCGAAACAAAAAAGAAATCCGGGCCGGGAGTGACCAGCGCAACTATATGCAATACCGCTACGGTCAGAAAAAGCGTCAACATAGGAAATAACTCGCTGGATTATTATTTTGGAGAATAACTATACGAGTTGCAGCCAGGGCTGGCTACTACTCATCTTCGCCGTCGACATGGCTACGAATAAGTGCCATAAACTCGCGCCCAAAGCGTTCAAGCTTCCGCGTACCCACACCGTTCACACCCAGCATTTCACCCGGCGAGAGCGGCATTTGCTCGGCCATTTCAATCAATGTGGCATCGTTGAATACCACGTATGGCGGGATGTTTTCTTCATCGGCAATGGCTTTGCGCAGTTTACGCAGCTTGGCAAACAGCTTGCGGTCGTAGTTGCCACCGAACACTTTCGGGCTGGATTTCGATTTGATGGCCACAACGCGAGGCACTGCGAGCATTAAAGGTTCTTCACCGCGTAAAAATGGACGAGCGGCTTCGGTTAACTGCAACGCAGAGTGTTGAGCAATGTTTTGCGTCACCACACCAAGGTGAATCAACTGACGAATAACGCTAACCCAGTGCTCGTGCGTATGGTCGCGCCCTTCGCCGTAGATCTTGAGTTTGTCGTGCCCATATTCGCGAATACGCTGGTTATTCGCCCCGCGCAGCACTTCGACTACATACCCCATGCCGAAGCGCTGACCGACACGATAGATACAGGATAGTGCTTTTTGCGCGTCCATCAGCCCGTCGTAACGGCGCGGTGGATCGAGGCAAATATCGCAGTTGCTGCAAGACTGCTGGCGACCTTCGCCAAAGTAATTCAGCAGTACCAGGCGGCGGCAGGTTTGCGCTTCAGCAAACGCGCCCATCGCATTCAGTTTATGGCGCTCGATGTCCTGCAATTGCCCGACGGGTTTTTCTTCGAGGCATTTACGCAGCCAGGCCATATCAGCCGGATCGTAAAATAGCATCGCTTCCGCAGGCAGGCCGTCACGCCCGGCGCGGCCCGTTTCCTGATAATAGGATTCAATATTACGTGGTATGTCGAAGTGCGCGACAAAACGGACGTTGGGCTTGTTGATGCCCATACCGAATGCCACGGTAGCGACCACGATTTGCAGATCATCACGCTGGAATTTTTCTTGCACTTCAGCACGCACCTGGTGTTCAAGCCCGGCGTGATACGCACCAGCGCTGATCCCTTTGCTTTGCAGGCGTGCGGCGGTGTCTTCGACTTTTGCGCGGCTATTACAGTAAATAATGCCGGATTTCCCGCGCTGTTCTTGCACGTAACGCATCAGTTGATCGAGAGGCTTAAACTTCTCCATCAGCATGTAGCGAATATTTGGGCGGTCAAAACTGCTAATTTCGATATACGGATCTTGCAGACCTAACAGGCGAACAATATCAGCACGTGTGGTGTCGTCTGCTGTAGCGGTGAGGGCAATAAACGGCACCGTCGGCAGGCGCTGGCGCAATTGGCCCAGTGCCGCATATTCCGGGCGAAAATCGTGGCCCCACTGCGAAATGCAGTGCGCTTCATCGACCGCCACCATCGACAAGTGCCAGTGGCTGATTTGCTCGATGAAGTTATCCATCATCAACCGCTCTGGTGCGATGTAAAGCAGGCGAATCTGCCCGGTGCGGCAACCGGCGAGCACGTCTTGTTGCTGCTCGCGGCTTTGTGTGGAGTTAAGACAGGCCGCCGCAACGCCGTTTGCCAGCAGTTGATCGACCTGATCTTTCATCAGGGAAATCAGCGGGGAAACCACCACGGTCAACCCGCCGAATACCAGGGCCGGGATTTGATAGCACAGTGATTTACCACCGCCAGTCGGCATGACAACCAGGCAATCACGCCCTTCCAGCACCGTTTCGATGATGGTTTCCTGACCCGGGCGGAACTGTTGATAGCCAAAGGTATCTTGCAAAACCTGTCTGGCCAGCACTGCCTGATTAATTACTTCCGCCTGTGTCACGCTTTCCCCACCACAAAAACCGCCAAATTTTTAGAACAGATCGTTAAGCATAACGCCGACACCGAAGCGTGTCTGGTTAAAGTTGTAATCAATTAATGACTCGCCGTAGCCGCTATAAAGTTGGGTATAGAGGCGAACGTGCTTAGTGACCGGATAACTAAAGCCAAATTCCGCGCCGCCGTAACCGGTATTCCAGTTGTACTGGCCTTTCATACTCAGGATCGCATCACCAAATTGATAGCCAACGCGCAACTGGTAGTAGCCCATGTATTTGGTGATATCCGGGTTGTCGTCGGTGTCGCCGATGACATACCACGGTTTCACTTCAACCATCCAGTTACCATTTTCAGCCATCAGGCGCGTGTATAAACGGTTCCAGCTACGGGAAGTCGGGTCAGAGCGACCGTTGGAGTCGTGATTATAACCAAACTCCACGTCACGTAATGTCCAGCCCGCAAAGGACTCATCGGTCGCGAAACCGAGGAAAACCTGCGGTTCGTAGTTAGTTTCGCGGAAAGGTGAAGACTCGCCGCTGTTTGATAACTGCCACCAGGATTTCTGGGTATACGACGCACCTAATACCGAGTTTGAGCCGAGAATACCGCGCCAGATAGGGAACGCGAGGCTAAGCTGGAATTTTACTTCATCCTTTCTGGCGTTATCAGACCAGTTGTAACTTTTGATCGCTTCTTTATTGAGGTCATCTGTGACCGTATAAATTAAATAGTTGGTTTCATACGGATACAGTGTGAACGGATTATCGTGTTCCAGCAGCATGTTAGCGATGATACTGCCGCGAACAGCAGGTTTATCATGCACTTCTTTAATCGTGGCTTCCTGTGCGTAAGCCGTCATTGGCAACAGACTGGCAGCCAATAGCCATCCCAGAAACATGCGCATCGGCAATATTCTCCTGAACAAAAAGGTTTCAAATTATTTTCTCGGACACATTCTACATAGATATGGATGCGCAAGCTCTGTCTACATTTCTTAAAGTGGCAATCAACGATTTCGAAGCATAAAATAAACAATTGGTTAACATTATGATTTTGTTTTGATCGAGGATGATCCATGTCTACCGCATTTCTGACCCCTGAAGCCGCCTTGCAACTGGTCGGTGAGATTTTTGTTTATCACATGCCGTTTAACCGTGCGCTGGGTCTGGAGCTTATACGCTATGAGAAAGACTACGCTGAGCTGTGCTTTAATAATCAACCCATGATGGTCGGGAATTGGGCGCAAAGCATCCTGCATGGCGGGGTGATTGCCTCTTCACTGGATGTCGCGGCAGGCCTGGTTTGCGTCGGTAGTACGCTTACGCGCCACGACAGCATTAACGAAGAAGAGCTGCGCCAACGCCTGTCAAAAATGGGCACTATCGATTTGCGCGTCGATTATTTACGTCCGGGACGTGGGCAACGCTTTACCGCCAGCAGCAGCCTGCTACGTGCCGGGAATAAGGTAGCGGTTGCCCGTGTGGAGTTACACAACGAAGATAAGCTACATATCGCCAGCGCCACGGCGACCTACATGGTGGGGTGAGAAGATAAATCCTGTTACTATTTGCACACTATTTTTCTCAGAGTTTATTTCATGGATGCGAAACAAACCCGCCAGGGCGTGATTCTTGCACTTATCGCGTATTTTATTTGGGGCATTGCACCCGCCTATTTCAAACTGATCCAGGATGTACCGGCTGATGAAATCCTCACTCATCGCATCATCTGGTCTTTCTTCTTTATGGTGGCGCTGATAAGCATTAGCCGCCAGTGGCCGCAGGTGAAAAAATCCTGTCAGAACCGTAAAAAGGTGCTGGCGATGGCGGTTTCTGCGGTGCTAATTGGCGGCAACTGGCTGCTGTATATCTGGGCGGTGAATAATCATCACATGCTGGAAGCCAGCCTCGGCTACTTCATCAACCCGCTGGTTAACGTGGTGCTGGGGATGATTTTCCTTGGTGAGCGTTTCCGTCGCATGCAGTGGGTCGCCGTGGCACTGGCGGCCTGTGGGGTTTTAGTTCAGCTTTGGACGTTTGGCTCGCTGCCGATCATCGCACTTGGTCTGGCGTTCAGCTTCGCATTTTACGGGCTGGTGCGTAAGAAAATTGCCGTGGATGCGCAAACCGGAATGTTGGTGGAAACGCTGTGGTTGCTGCCGATTGCCGCCATCTATTTGTTTGGCATCGCAGACAGTTCGACCAGCCATATGGGGCAAAACTCACTGTCGCTGAACTTACTGCTGATTGCTGCGGGCGTGGTAACAACGATCCCATTGCTGTGTTTCACCGCTGCGGCAACGCGCCTGCGCCTCTCGACGCTGGGTTTCTTCCAGTACATTGGCCCGACGCTAATGTTCCTGCTGGCAGTAACGTTCTACGGTGAAGTAATAGGCAAAGATAAGTTGCTGACCTTTGGGTTTATTTGGGCAGCGCTGGCGTTATTTATTCTTGATGCGGTTTATACCCAGCGTAAGTTGCGCAAAATAGCCTAACGGTGGATGACGCTGTCGCTTATCCACCCTACGATCAAATGGTTTTGTAGGTCGGGTAAGCGCAGCGCCACCCGACAATTTCACAACCAGTTCTTGCGCTTGAAGTAGAGATACGGTGCCAGGCCCGCGAGAATCATCACGATAATCGCCGCCGGGTAACCGAAACTCAGTTTCAACTCAGGCATAAACTCGAAGTTCATCCCGTAGCTGGATGCCACAAGCGTTGGCGGCAGGAAAACGACCGATACCACCGAGAAGATCTTGATGATGCGGTTCTGCTCGATGTTGATAAAGCCCATCGCCGCCTGCATCAGGAAGTTCACCTTCTGGAACAGCGATTCGTTGTGTGGCAGCAGGGATTCGATATCGCGCAGGATTTCACGCGCCTGCTCAAGCTGGCCGCTCGGCAAACGCGCTTTACGCACCAGGAAGTTCAGGGCGCGTTGGGTATCCATCAGACACAAACGGACTTTCCAGCCGATATCTTCCAGCTCTGCGAGTGTGGAAAGTGCGGCGTCGTATTCATCGCCCTGGTGCCCTTCCATAATCACGCGGCTGAGTTTTTCCAGATCGCTATAGATGTTTTCGATTTCGTCTGCCAGCTGTTCGATTTTGGTTTCAAACAGGTCGAGCAGTAGTTCGTAAGCATTGCCGTCCACCATGCTCTGGCTACGGGCGCGCATGCGATAAAGGCGAAACGCCGGTAATTCACGTTCGCGTAGCGTAAACAGGCGGCCTTCACGAATGGTAAATGCCACGGTGCTGTTGCCCGCGTGATCGTCGGCATCTTCGTAAAAGAAGAATGAGTGAATGTGCAGGCCGTCTTCGTCTTCAAAGAAACGAGCGGATGCTTCGATGTCTTCCAGTTCCGGGCGGGTTGCCAGGCTTTGACCAAGTTCCGTTTGCACGCGCTGACGCTCGCTCTCTTCAGGCTCGACCAAATCAACCCAAACAGAATTGCTCAGGTTATCGGTCTCATCTAATTCAAGACGGGACAGACGATTGTTTTCCAGTTGAAATGCGCTCAGCATGACCGGTACTCCCAATGCAAAAAATATCAGGGACAGTTCGGTTGGCACACAGACAGAAACTAACGAGGTTTCAGACCATTAAAAAGTCTGACTCATTGCGACGGGATATACGAGATATGAGGTCGCCGACAACCACTAAGGCTATCAGCATACGAGGATAGCCTTAGAAGTTGTACCTGGATGACAGGTTATTGAGCCAGTATTTACTGGGTGTGTCCAAGGCGAGTGTCCTCTTAGCGTAATCGTGCGCGCATGTTACGCCAGCAAAAATATGGCGTCAACACGCAACGGGACACCATAGGCTAATAAACTAAGGTGATATTTATAAGGTAGCAAAAGCGTGAAAAACGATGAGTTATTTCGCTAACTTACACCGTTTCCAGTCGCGCATAAGCGGCGACTAACCACTTAATCCCTTGCCCAGGGAATGCCACCTGGATTCGGCTATGTTCACCACTGCCTTCAAGGTTAACGACCGTCCCTTCACCAAATTTGGCATGGCGCACACGCTGCCCGAGGGTAAAGCCAGAATCATTTTCAGAGATTGGCGTGCCCATGCGTTTATGGCTGACCGGGCGGCTGATGCTGGCTCGCAGGCGGACTTCTTCGACGCAGTTTTCTGGCAGTTCACCAACGAAGCGTGACGGGCGGTGATAAACCTCTTTGCCATACAGGCGGCGGGTTTCAGCGTAGGTCAGTGTGAGTTTTTGCATTGCACGCGTCACGCCAACATACGCCAGGCGGCGTTCTTCTTCCAGGCGGCCACCTTCATCCAGCGACATCTGGCTTGGGAACATGCCTTCTTCCATGCCGACGATAAACACTTGCGGGAATTCCAGCCCTTTCGCCGAGTGCAGCGTCATCAATTGCACCGCATCTTGCCAGGTATCGGCTTGCCCTTCACCGGCTTCAAGTGCTGCATGAGACAAGAATGCCTGCAACGGCATCAAGTCTTCATCTTCATCCTGATAGCTGAACTGGCGCGTTGCCGTGACCAGTTCTTCTAAGTTTTCGATGCGCGTCTGGCCTTTCTCGCCCTTTTCCTGCTCGTACATCATCATCAAACCCGAGTCTTTAATCACCCGATCGGTTTGGACGTGCAGCGGCATATCGATGGTTTCGTGTGCCAGCGCGTCGATAAGCTCCATAAAGCGTTGCAGAGCAGAAGCAGCACGCCCCGCCAGCGCTTTTTCCTGCAGCAACAAACGGCAGGCTTGCCACATTGTCAGTTGCTGGTCGCGCGACGTTTGGCGCACCACGTCTAATGTGCGGTCACCGATGCCACGCGTTGGCGTGTTAACCACGCGTTCAAACGCCGCATCGTCGTTACGGTTGGCAATCAGGCGCAGATAGGAGAGCGCATCTTTGATTTCCTGGCGTTCGAAGAAGCGCATGCCGCCATAGATACGGTATGGCATACCGACCTGTAATAACGCCTCTTCCAGTACACGCGACTGGGCGTTACTGCGATAGAGAATCGCACAGTGCTCAAGCGCACCGCCGCTTTCCTGCCACGTTTTGATGCGGTTAACCACAAAACGCGCTTCGTCTAATTCGTTAAATGCGCAATACAGTGAGATCGGCTCACCGTCACTGCCATCCGTCCATAGCTCTTTACCCAAACGACCAGAGTTGTTGGCTATCAGGGCGTTGGCAGCATTCAGAATGTTGTTGGTCGAGCGGTAGTTTTGTTCAAGGCGAATGGTTTGTGCGCCAGGAAAGTCGGTCAGAAAACGTTGGATGTTTTCAACTTGCGCGCCGCGCCAGCCGTAGATTGACTGGTCATCGTCACCGACGATCATCACTTTGCCCGTTTCACCCGCCAGCATGCGAATCCACGCATACTGGATGCTGTTGGTATCCTGGAATTCGTCCACCAGAATGTTGGTGAAGCGTTCGCGATAGTGGTTAAGAATGTGTGGCTTGTTCAGCCACAGTTCGTGAGCGCGCAGTAGCAACTCAGCGAAATCCAGCAAACCCGCACGATCGCACGCTTCCTGATAAGCCTGGTAAATTTTTTGCCAGGTTTGCTCAACCGGATTGCCATAGCTTTCAATGTGATGAGGGCGTAAACCTTCGTCTTTTTTGCCGTTGATAAACCACATCGCCTGGCGTGCAGGCCACTGTTTGTCATCGAGATTCATGGCTTTGATCAGGCGCTTTAACAAACGCAGCTGATCTTCGCTATCGAGGATTTGGAAATCCTGCGGTAGGTTGGCATCCATGTGATGCGCGCGCAACAAGCGGTGCGCAAGACCGTGGAAAGTCCCGACCCACATGCCGCCCTGGCTGGTGCCCATCAACTGGCCGATACGGTGGCGCATTTCTGCTGCCGCTTTGTTGGTAAACGTCACCGCCATAATGGAGTAGGGCGAGCAATTTTCGACGCTAATCAACCAGGCGATACGGTGCACCAATACGCGTGTCTTACCACTGCCCGCCCCGGCCAACACTAGCATGTTGCTTCGCGTGGCTGCGACGGCTTCGCGCTGTTTGTCATTGAGGCTGTCGAGCAGGTAAGAAACGTCCATTGGCACCGCCGTTGAGGAGATAAAAATATACTGGAATTTTATACAGACTTGTTGATTATATCAGCGCGGTGAGGGATGCCAACTGCGAAATTTCCAGATGTGGTAATAAGCGGCTGTCATCTATCTGCATCAGGTCGCCATCACGCAGGTTTATCCAGCACGCCTGCATCCCGCAACGAACGGCTCCGGCGACGTCTGTCGTCAGGTCATCGCCAACATGCAGAATATGAGCAAGCGGCACATCCAGCTTCTCTGCCGCCAGGTGATACATGTCGTTAAATGGTTTGGAGCGGCCATGTGGGCCAGCGCGTAACACAAACTTAAAGTAATGATCGAGACCAAAAAGATGCGGTTCGGCGTTACCGTTGGTGATCGCCACCAGCGGCCACTTTTCAGCGAGTTTCGCTAATGTATCGTGCGTTTCTTGCGGTACGTCGATTTGGCTGCGCCAGTGGGCGAAGTTGTCCATCGAGGCTTGCGCTCCTGCCGCAGCTTCATCGGCTGACAAGCCGACGTCTAACATGGCTTGTTCGACTGCACGACGACGCCATTCCGTGACATCGTGGTAAATATCAGGCTCTGCAAGCCGCAGCGCATGACGGATGCGCAAAAAATCAGGGCGTTGAAGATGGTTAAGCTTTGGATGGTAATTCTGCACAAAGCTCATTGATTCACGTTCGGTACGTTCAATCACCGCGCGGTTGTCGTACAACGTGTCGTCGAGATCAAATGTGAGCGCGGCAATAGTCCCTAACGGGCGATAAAAGTGCATTACGATTTCCCTCGTTTAGCGCGTGGATGCGCAGCATCATACACTGTGGCTAAGTGCTGGAAGTCGAGATGGGTATAGATTTGTGTGGTCGAAAGGTTGGCGTGGCCCAATAATTCCTGCACACCACGCAAATCCCCACTGGATTCCAGCATATGCGTGGCGAACGAATGACGCAGTTTGTGCGGATGCACGTGGCTGTTCAGCCCCTGTTTTATTCCCCACTCGCTAAAGCGTTTCTGGACGTTGCGCGTCGAGATACGCTTCCCTTGTTTAGAGAGAAACAGCGCGTCGTCGTCCGGGCCAAAAAGCTCGCGCAGATCGAGCCAGTGCTCAACCCAGCTAACAGCGGATTTCCCCACCGGCACGCGTCGTTCTTTGCTGCCTTTACCAATCACCCAGACTTCGCCCGTGGTGAGGTCGATATGGCGACAATCCATATTAACCAGCTCTGAAAGGCGCAGACCCGCGCCGTACATCACTTCCAGCATGGCGCGGTCACGCACCGCAAGCGGATCGTTGATATCGATATCCAGCAGACGGCTAACGTCATCAACATCGATATTTTTGGGTAGATGGCGGCCAGCTTTCGGCGTGGTTATCCCTTTTGCGGGATTGGCTTTGAGTTCGCCCTGGCTGACACACCAGTCGAAGAAACTGCGCAGTGCGGAAAGACGTAATGCGAGGCTTGATGGGCCGAGGCCAGCCTTGCGGCTGCGAACCGTGATTGAACGCACCGCTGCGGCGTCACACTGTTGCCAGGTACTCATTTTCATCTCGCCCGCCAGAGCGATTATTGCGCTGAGCTGGCGGCCATAATTGAGAAGTGTCAGCGGGCTTAACTGGCGCTCTACTTTCAGGTAGCGCAGGAAACCATCGACTAAAGATTGCAGCGGAGAGGCCGTCATACTCGTTCGACCCAGCGCTCCAGCAAGTCTGGCAACATCAGCGCCAGTTCATGAAGGAGTTGTGTACCTTGTCCATCCTGATAATGTTGAGGATCGCGACTACTGAAAACCAGCACGCCTAAATCCGCATCGCTGCCCATCAAAGAAACAGCAACCGAACCGATAGCTTTAGCCTGCGGTAAAACAACCAGTAATTCAGGGCCATTTAGCGGCCCGAGATAATGTTGCCTGTCGCCCAGACGCTGAATACGCAACGGCTCGAAAGCCTGTCGATTCAGCGCCAGATGAGTGAAATCAGAAGGGGCACCAATCCGCCAGCGATCGGCAAAAAGACGCACATTTGCGCCCGCGAGGCCCATTTCACGCGCCCAACGGTGCAGACGATTCAACATTTCCTGCAAACTGGTGGCGGAGGCCAGCCGGCCTTGCAACTTCAGTAAGCGGTAAAACAGCCCTTCGTTGGCACTCGCCTGCTCCATCAGCAGGGTCATGTTTTCCTCAAGAAAATTGATGTGGTTACGGCTACGCGCCATATGCCATTCAACCAACGAAACGGTGCCACGAACCGGGTGTGGCACCTGCATTTGTTCTACATGCTGAGCGTTCCGAATAAAGAAATCAGGATGACGCAGCAGATATTCCGCCACCATACGGTCATCCAGTTCCAGTACGGCTTCTTGCTGTTCCTCGGCGTTCTTCATAGATGTATAAATCCATCATAGACGTGGGCCGCCGGACCGGTCATAAACAGCGGAGTTCCCGGCCCTTTCCAGGCGATATCAAGACGGCCACCAGGCAGCTCTACGCGAACCTGTTCCGCAAGTATTCCTTGCAAGATACCCACAGCAACTGCGCCGCAAGCGCCACTGCCACAAGCTTGTGTTTCTCCGGCACCACGTTCATACACACGCAGGCGGATATGTTCTTTGGTGACAACCTGCATAAAACCGATGTTCGCTCGCTCCGGGAAACGTTCATGGTTTTCCATCACTGGCCCCAGAGTTTCCACGGCCGCTGTCGTCACATCATCGACTTGAATAACGCAATGCGGGTTACCCATCGATACGACGCCGCACATAATGGTTTGTTCGGCAGCACGCATAATATAGGTCTTTTCTGCTTTGTTTGCGCGGAACGGTACGGCAGAGGGTTCGAAATTCGGCTCACCCATATTTACGCACACCAGTTCGTCTTCAGTCACACTGAGAACCATGCGGCCATTGGCGGTGCTGACGCGAATATCGCGTTTGTTAGTCAACCCTTTCAGGCGCACAAATCGCGCGAAACAACGTGCACCATTACCACATTGGGAAACTTCGCTGCCATCGGCATTGAAAATACGGTAATGGAAATCGAGATCAGGATCATAAGGCGGTTCAACCACTAGCAACTGATCAAACCCTACTCCCAAATGCCTGTCAGCCAGACGGCGAATCAGCTCCGGGGAGAAATAGACGTTTTGAGTCACCGCGTCGACGACCATAAAGTCATTACCGAGGCCATGCATCTTCGAAAACTGCATCTTCTGCTCCATATACGCGGCTACTTATCAATAGTTTGCTAGTAGACAACCTGAGTCGGTGCGTTATCCGTACCACGGTTATTTCGGTCTGGGGTCGCCGGTTGCTGCTGTTTTACAGGAGTGACCTGGCTCGTGGGTTTGGTTGTGCCATCGGCAGGTGGAAAGTACAGAGGACCTTTAAGACCGCAGCCAGAAAGACTGAAAAGTGCCAGCATAAACGCCAGTGGGCAGAAAATTTTCTTCATTATTGAGATGCCTGTAATCCAATATTCTGCCTTCTATCATCGCAGGTGATCCCTGAAAAGCAATACTCTTTTCTCTTCGCGACTGTTGCTATACTGCCGTGAAGACGAACAACTGAGAAACAGATATGAATGACAGTGAATTTCATCGCCTGGCCGACGGTCTGTGGTCAACAATCGAAGAACGCCTGGATGACTGGGATGGTGACAGCGATATTGACTGTGAAATCAACGGTGGCGTACTGAGCCTGAGTTTTGAGAACCGCAGCAAGATTATTATCAATCGCCAGGAGCCTTTGCATCAGGTCTGGCTGGCCACCAAAAACGGCGGTTACCATTTTAATTTGCAGGGCGATAAGTGGATTTGCGATCGCAGCGGCGCTGAGTTTTGGGCGTTGCTGGAAGAAGCTTGCACGCAGCAAGCGGGCGAGCCTGTGAGTTTTAGCTAGCTGTTGCTGTACTGCTGAAGCAGCGGCGTATTGCTGTCGTCATGATTAGCTGGCGTCGCTGCTGTAATAGCCTGGTTACGGAACGGAATAACCTGCGAGCGCCCCTCTACTTTCACAATCTGATAGAACTGCGGCAAGTTGAAGTTGATAAAGCTTGAACCGTAGGTAAAGCGATCGTGTGACGAAGAGTAGAAACGGCTCACGTCACGCACTAAATCTTCTTTGCTTCCTTCGCAGTGGTGGTAAACCTCTGCGCGGTTACTTTCATCAAGAATATAGATATTGAAGCCGTGGTCCTCACTCGCTTCTTCAAAGAAGAACTGAATGATCCCTTCACTGGCAAACCCATCGACCACTGACGGCAGCTGAACCTGGTTGGTTTCAACCTGCACTGACAGGCCATGAAGTTTGTTGTGCGAAATCGCGCCGTAGAATTCGACTGCATTCTCCAGTTTTTGCACTGAAACGCTCAGGCGCTCGAAGAACAGCCCCCACGTTTGGCCAGAAATACGCAGCGCTTTAAAGCGCCCAGGCTCCTGGCGAGTGCTCGATAAACGGAAGTCGATGCATTCCGAAACCAGTTGCTGAACACGCGTGCGAATAAGCCCACGCAGATGCTGGCTATAGCAGAATACTTCCACGCTATCTGGTGGCGCAGCATCCTGGTGCATTTTGCCCAGAATGGTTTTCAGCGCCTCAATCATCGATTGCTCACCGTTAAAATGCAGGGTACGCACTTCATTCCAGGAGTTGCGATAAAGCAAGTCAACGCTGCCCACCAGGCACTGCTGCTGCTGCCCGAAACTGAACACATCCAGCTTACGGAAATCGAAATGCACGACCTGGTTGCGGAATGCCGCCGTCGGGTCGTATTCGAGGTTCACAATAATTGCCAGATGGCGAATTTCACATGGGCTGTACAACGCTTTCGCGCTTGGCGCAGGCAAACGCAACGGGAAGTGGTGCGAAACGTCAGCCACCATCTCCTGAAGTTTTGGCAAATCGCAAATACCGTTGCCCTTAATAAACAGACGGGTGCGGGAAGTCAGCAGGCCATTAAAGTAGGCCCAGGCCACCAGCTTATTAAGATAACGGTTATATTCCAGCGGTTGATGGCTGACGATGGAATCCATGTTTGGTGCACGGTTGTAGAGATACCAGCCTGAACGGTTAGCACGGCCTGGCGGCACATGAATAAAGGTCAGGTTCGGTTCTGACAAATCAGGGGAGATCTGCGGGTTAACCAGCGTGACTTTGCCTGGCAGCGCTTCAAACGCGGCATACAATTTACGGGTCAACACCCCGATATCTTGCGGGCTTGCGCTGACGCTCAGGTTATTACGGCGCGCGAAACGAATCAGGTTGCGATAGCTTTGCATCATCGCATCAAGCAACTCGTTGTGTGCATCCCGAACCTGGTCAATTTTCCAGTTAGCGCGGTTATCCAGCATCGCCAGACGTGGCTCGTCCCAACCCCAGTCTTTGACCAGTTGGCTCAGGACTTCACGACGCCAGCCTACGCAGGCGCGTTCACGGGAAAGTTTTTCGCACACTTTGAGATAGAAGCAACGGCGAACTAAATCCAGACGTGCGGTATCTTCTATTTGCGTGAGGTAGTGAGTCACACGCTCCAGCATCATGCAGTAGGGATCAAGCCCAAAGGAGACTATCTCGCCATCATGCAAACGCTGCTTAATGTCTTTTGCCAATAAACGAGTGTTCGGGTATTCCCAGGAATAAGCTTCCAGCAACAGTGTTTTCAGCACCGCTTTATAAGGGGAGTCGATACTTTTATAAAGCTGCCACAGGCTGGCACCAAAGTACTCTTCGGCCGAAAGGGTGCTTAAACCACCGAGATCGAGCCACTCGTTTGGCGTGAGCACACCCTGCGAGTAGAGGCTCATCACGTAATCGTCGTAATGATCTTCTTCATCACCCGGAACCATACTCCAGAGAATACGTTTCCCGGCCAGGCGCACTGCGGTGCGGTAGAATTCATCAAGCAGCAAGATGTGTTGTGTTGAACCACAGTCTTCGCCGCCCAGGCTACCACTTTCGTTGTGGCGGAAGCGGTTTTCGTCAATCAGGAAGAAGCTGACTTCAACGCCTAAAGAGGCGGCCCAGCTTTCCAGTACGCTACATTTACGTTGCAGCAACTGGCGCTCGTCGTTATCGAGCCATGACTGGTGACAAACCCAAATATCCAGATCGGAAGAACAGCTTTGCCCAACGGACGATGTGCTGCCCATTGAATAGAGGCCAGTGATCGGTAATTCGCCAGATTCGGTTTTCTGCGGCGGCATACCGCGCATCAATTCGAGTTCGTTGAGGTAGTGGCGTTGGGTTTCATCAGGCGTGTAAATGCAAATGCCGTGTGGAACGTTACCCTCAAGGTAACCTGGCATCAGCGGGTGATGATAATGTAGCAATGTTGGCAGAAGACTGTAGACCTGTTGAAAAGCAGGCCCCATGGCAGCAAGTGCGCGATCTACACGCAGTTGGTTAATGGCATCCAGTCTCTGTTTAAGAGTCTCAATATAGAGGTACAAGACATATCGCCTGATGGTTTCAGTATTTCGAAAAAACCCGTTTCCCGGTTGTTGCCTCTATTATAAACGACAAGGCAAAGAATTGCTGGAAACGTGATCAATTTAACACCTTGCTGGTTGACCGTAAAGAAAGATGCGCTACGCGCCAAGTTCCTTACCGGCTCCCTGCTTTATATTCCATAATACGAAAGACGTCCCTCTTTTCCGCAAAACCGTTGAAACTGACAGTCTTCTGTGAAGAGTGGTAGGATGGTCAGGGACGATAATTACGGTAACTAGCAATGTTAGACAATGTATTAAGAATTGCCACCCGCCAAAGTCCATTAGCACTCTGGCAAGCACATTATGTCAAACAACGCCTCGAGGCGAACCATCCCCAGCTCACGGTTGAACTGGTGCCAATGGTTACGCGTGGCGACATCATTCTTGATACACCGCTAGCGAAAGTAGGTGGCAAGGGATTGTTTGTCAAAGAGTTAGAACTTGCACTCCTTGAAGGGCGCGCGGATATCGCAGTACATTCCATGAAAGATGTGCCAGTCGAGTTTCCTGAAGGCCTGGGTCTGGTGACCATTTGCGAGCGCGATGATCCGCGTGATGCTTTTGTTTCCAATAATTTCACCGACCTCGACTCTCTGCCTGCTGGCAGCGTAGTCGGCACTTCCAGCCTCCGCCGCCAGTGCCAGATTGCTGAGCGCCGCCCGGACCTGGTCATTCGCTCATTACGCGGCAATGTCGGGACTCGTTTGGGCAAGCTCGATAACGGTGACTACGATGCAATTATTCTTGCGGTTGCCGGGCTTAATCGACTGGGGCTGCAATCACGTATTCGCTACGCCTTGCCAGCAGAAGTTTCCCTGCCTGCTGTGGGTCAGGGGGCAGTAGGAATCGAGTGCCGTCTTGACGACATACGCACTCAAGAGTTACTTGAGTCGCTGAATCATGAAGAAACCGCGATTCGCGTCAGCGCAGAACGAGCCATGAACATGCGTCTTGAGGGCGGATGCCAGGTACCAATCGGCAGTTATGCCGAGTTGATTAACGGTGAGCTCTGGCTGCGAGCATTAGTGGGCGCACCAGACGGCTCAATCCTGGTTCGTGGTGAGCGCCGTGGTAAACCAGAAGAGGCCGAAGTGATGGGAATTTCTCTTGCGGAAGAACTCCTTGATAAAGGAGCCCGTGAAATTCTGGCCGCGGTTTATGACGGAGATGCCCCGGCATGACGATCCTTGTCACCCGCCCTTCCCCAGCAGGGGACGAGTTAGTGAGCAGACTGCGCGCACTGGGGCAGGTGGCGTATAGCTTCCCTCTCATCGAGTTTTCCCCTGGTCGGCAGTTGGACAAACTGCCGTCTATGCTAGCGAGCCTGTCCACAGGCGATCTGGTGTTCGTGTTATCACAACACGTCATACAGTACGCCCAGCCGCAATTAAGCCAAAATGGTATGCCATGGCCTGCAAATCTTGCCTGGTTTGCTATTGGGCGCACCACTGCGTTAGCGTTTCATACCGTGAGCCATTTGCCGGTTCGCTATCCGCAAGACAGGGAAACAACGGAAGTCTTGCTACAATTACCTGAATTACAGAATGTTGCTGGTAAACGTGCACTCATTTTACGCGGCAATGGTGGCCGTGAACTGTTAGGCGAAACGCTGACAGCGCGCGGTGCAGAAGTCACTTTCTGCGAATGTTATCAAAGAAATGCCAGAATTTATGACGGAACGGAAGAAGCCTTTCGCTGGCGCGAACGTGGAGTTTCAACGCTGGTCGTGACGAGTGGTGAAATGCTACAACAGCTTTATGCTCTCGTTCCCGAATGGTATCGAAAAAACTGGTTACTACACTGCCAACTATTAGTTGTTAGTGAGCGTCTGGCAGACCTTGCCCGGGATCTGGGCTGGCAGGATATTCGGGTCGCCGATAACGCAGACAATGACGCGCTGCTTCGCGCGTTACAATAAATCAATAACATGGGACGCCACAATGACGGAACAACAGACTAACTCCGCCATGGTTGAAGAGACCAAACCAGGGCTGGAAAGCGCACCGCTTCCAGAACAACCACCACAAAAAAATCGTAGTGGTATTGCCGGAATTGCGCTGGGTGCTATCGCCATTGCTATTGCGCTGGCGTTAGGTGGCGGTCTTTACAGTTATGGCAAGCATCAGTCGGCGGCGCAAACTGCCAATACCGATGCGCTGGCAACACAATTAATCGCCTTGCAAAAGCAGCAAGAACAGCAGCAATCCGCGCTGGAAACCACTATCAAGCAGCAAGCGTCTGCTCTCGAAGAGTCGAATCGCCAACAAGCGAATCTGGCGCGTGAGCTTGAGGAAGTGCAGCAAAAAGTGGCGACCATTTCCGGGAGTGATGCGAAAACCTGGTTGCTAGCGCAGTCCGATTTCCTGGTGAAATTGGCAGGGCGAAAACTGTGGAGCGATCAGGATGTCACCACCGCGGCAGCACTTCTGAAAAGTGCAGATGCCAGCCTTGCGGATATGAATGACCCGAGCGTGCTGGCTGCTCGCCGTGCGCTAACGGATGATATTTCTGCGTTGTCCGCGATTACTCAGGTGGATTACGACGGGATTATCCTCAAACTAAATCAGCTATCTAATCAAGTCGATAACCTGCGTCTTGCGGATAATAATACCGATGACACGCCGATGGACTCTGACGGTAACGAGCTCTCAAGCACTGTCACGGAATGGCGTCAAAACCTGGCAAAAAGCTGGCACAACTTTATGGATAGCTTCATTACTATCCGCCGTCGCGATGAAACGGCGGTGCCACTGCTGGCACCAAATCAGGATGTTTATCTGCGTGAGAATATCCGCTCACGTCTGCTGGTTGCTGCGCAAGCTGTTCCACGTCATCAGGATGAAACCTATAAGCAATCGCTGGAGAATGTCTCCACATGGGTTCGGGCTTATTACGATACCAATGACAGCGTCACCAAGTCGTTCCTTGATGAACTGGATTCTTTGAGCCAGCAAAGCATCAATATGGATGTGCCGCAAACGCTGGAAAGCCAGCCGCTGTTGGAAAAGCTGATGCAGACTCGGGTACGCAATTTACTCGCCCAGCCCGCAGCCAGCACGGCATCCCCTGCTCCAGTTGAACCCGCGCCTGCACCGGTTCCCGCACCCACTCAAGGAGAATAAGCATGATTAAAGTCTTATTACTCTTTCTGCTGTTGATCGCCGGGATCGTGCTAGGGCCAATGCTGGCGGGCCATCAGGGTTATGTGCTGATCCAGACAGATAATTACAACGTGGAAACCAGCGTCACAGGCCTGGTGATCATTCTGATCTTAAGTCTGGTTGTGCTATTTGCCATTGAATGGGTGCTGCGTCGTGTTTTCCGCACCGGTGCCCGTACTCGTGGCTGGTTCGTAGGGCGTAAAAGCAGCCGTGCGCGTAAGCAAACCAAAGCGGCATTGCTGAAACTGGCAGAAGGCGATTACCAGCAGGTTGAGAAGCTGATGCTGAAAAATGCCGATCATGCGGAACAACCAGTGGTGAACTATTTGCTGGCAGCCGAAGCGGCACAACAGCGCGGTGATGAAGTCCGGGCAAATCAGCATCTAGAACGTGCAGCTGAACTGGCAGACCACGATCAATTACCGGTAGAAATTACTCGCGTGCGCCTGCAACTGGCTCGTAATGAGAATCACGCGGCACGCCACGGTGTGGATAAATTGCTGGAAACCGCTCCGCGTCATCCGGAAGTTTTGCGCCTGGCTGAAATGGCCTATGTCCGTACCGGAGCATGGGGCTCGCTGCTTGATATTTTACCGGCAATGAACAAAGTTCAGGTGAGTGATGAAGCCCATCGTGCAGAGCTTCAGCGCCAGGCATGGATTGGGTTGATGGATCAGGCAATGGCAGATCAAGGTAACGATGGTCTGAAAAGCTGGTGGAAAAACCAAAGCCGTAAAACGCGCCACGAGACAGCGTTGCAGGTCGCTATGGCAGAGCATCTGATTGAATGTGACGATCATGACGCCGCGCAGGAAATCATTCTCGATGGCCTGAAACGCCAGTTTGACGAACGCCTGGTGTTACTGATGCCGCGTTTGAAATCTGGAAACCCAGAGCAACTCGAGAAAGCCCTTCGCCAGCAGATTAAAACGCAAGGCGATCGTCCGTTGTTGTACAGCACTCTCGGCCAGTTGCTGATGAAGCACGGTGAGTGGCAGCCAGCATGCGAGGCCTTCCGCGAAGCCATTAAACAACGCCCTGATGCGTTTGATTACGCCTGGCTGGCTGATTGCCTGGACAGGCTGCATCAACCTGAGGAAGCCGCGACCATGCGTCGCGATGGCCTGTTGTTAACTCTGCAAAATAATCCTAATCCGTAGATCCCAGGGGCGAAATCTTTCGCCCTTTTCCCTTTCTCGCTTTCCCTTACTGCATGCAAAAAAAAACACCTGCCAATTGGCAGGTGTTAAAACAGGTCTGTATGACAACTAAGTGGTGCTTCACTCAACGTTATGTCCATGGTGTCGGATGAGGTCTGAAAGACGACATCTGTCGGTGGACGATAAGCACCGTAATCGGCTCTGCGTCATTCCTGGGTTTATGAAGCCTAAGCAAACATAAGAAGTGGAATGAGCATCTACCTGTATATTATTGCACGATGTGTGCCAGGTTTGAATCCATAATTGCCATGAACCTATAATCGTTTGGTATTCATGTTGTTATCGTTGATAGCACTGGCAGCTGATGGGTTTTGTCTGGACTTTAGGTTTTCCGCAATAGTGTCTCTGTTTAGAGACACATAAACTCAATCTTGGTATTATTCATTTTTATCAATGAGTTAATAGTCACCAAACGGCGACAATTAAAATCGTGATGTCGTGATTTTGAGACTGAGCTTTGGATTAGCAGGGGGTTGGTCTCAGATTGCTGACAAAGAGTGATAAACGTGTTTTGTAGGGTGGATAAGCGTTAGCGTCACCCACCATTTACACCAGTTGTGTCGGATGACGCTGCGCTTATCCGACCTACGAAACGGCAAACTACGGACGTAAAAAAGCCCAATCTTTCGATTGGGCTTTCTTGAATTTGGTCGGCGAGAGAGGATTCGAACCTCCGACCCACTGGTCCCAAACCAGTTGCGCTACCAAGCTGCGCTACTCGCCGAAATACTGCTTTTACTTCTTACTGCTTTTAAATTAGAGATGGTGCGAAGAGAGGGACTTGAACCCTCACGTCCGTAAGAACACTAACACCTGAAGCTAGCGCGTCTACCAATTCCGCCACCTTCGCAATATCACTAAATTAATGGGGTGGCTAATGGGACTCGAACCCACGACAACTGGAATCACAATCCAGGGCTCTACCAACTGAGCTATAGCCACCACTGTAAATCTTTTCGCGCGGTCTACCTTCCTAAGAAGAAGTACCGCCGCAGCTCCAGCGCCATTCAATTAATGGTGCGCCCGACAGGATTCGAACCTGAGACCTCTGCCTCCGGAGGGCAGCGCTCTATCCAGCTGAGCTACGGGCGCATAGCGCCGTTGCGGGGTCGGATATTACGGGCTTCATGCCCACCTGTCTAGTGCTTATTTAAATAAAATGCGCATTTGGTTATGCTTTGCACATTCTGATGATTATCCAGCCAAATTCAGCCATAAAACTCACTTTAACGGTGTGTCGGGTAGCGTTTTATAACCGACCGGTGTAATGCCAGGCCAGATAACGCAGCAACTTTATTTGGCGTGTGATGCGGCTCGGTTGCGACAACAAACGATAAAGCCATTCCAGACCAAGGTTCTGCCATATCTTTGGTGCACGCTTCACATGGCCGGTAAACACATCGTAGGTACCACCCACACCCATATATAACGCATCAGGATGAACCTTACGGCAATCCCGCATAAAGATTTCCTGCCGCGGCGACCCCATCGCTACCGTCACAATAGCCGCGCCACTGTCCCGAATACGTTCAAACAAAGCCGCTTGCTGTTCCGCTTTGAAGTAACCATCCTGGCAACCGACAATATTAACCTGCCACTGTTCGCGCAGTTTGGCTTCGGTTTGCGCCAGTATTTCTGGTTTGCCGCCAATGAGGAAAACTGGTGTACCTTCTTGCCCCGCACGCTGCATCAAAGCTTCCCATAGGTCAGCACCAGGCACGCGTGACACAACCGCGCCAGGGAATTTTTTGCGAATGGAACGCACCACGCTAATTCCGTCGGCGTATTTGTATTCCGCAGCTTCGATCAGCGTTCGCACTTCCGGCTCACGTTCTGCGGCAAGAATTTTCTCTGCGTTAATCGCCACCAGCGTACCTCTACGCAGTGTTCCTTCTGTGTAGAGGTAATCCAAAGCATGCTGCATATCGCGCCAGCCCAGAAGGTTCAGACCGCGAATGGCATAGGAAGGGGCGGTAGTCAGTCGGTTCATGATATTCCTTGTGATGCTTTTTGGGTGCCTGAGACAGCTTGCGGGGAACGTCTTAACCGTTGATGTATCAGCCCCGCACTATCAAATAACCAGTAGAGCAGTTTAGCCAGCAGCAAGCAGGCACCAAATACCATCAGGAAAAATACAACGCGTGAGACGAAGGAATCCAGGCCCTCTCGTGCCAGAACAATCATGTTAAAGATCGCCCCGAAACAGAAACTATGCAGAATGGCTGCTTTGTACTTGTTGGTTTCCCGATTCCCCAGCTCATACAACCAGTCGAACCATTTGATGATTAGCCCCACTACCACTGCGCCCAACGGGATAAACCACACACCGCCCATCACCACCAGCGAGCCAATTAAGGTTGGTGAAATCGCCAGGCCAGAATGGTTGTTGAGAATTTCCCAGGTAAAGTAGTTCGCACTATTCAGTACAATACCGGGCCGACTTGGCCACAGCCATGTCGGAATAAAGACATAGAAATCACGTACTATCGGTGCCAACCCCTGGAATTCAATTTTGTCGTAATTTTGCAGTAGTAATCCCAGGTTTTCCCACGGAGAGAAGGTATCGCGCGTCAGGTACAAGAAGGTATAAAACGCTTCATCACCACTCACATTGAGACCGTAGCGTTTCAATGCCAGCCAGAACATGCCGACGATACCGAAGACGCCAGCCGCCGCCAGCATCCACAGCGAAATCCAACCGCGAATAATACCGATGAACAAAAAGATGGCGAACGCGATGATGATATTGGCGCGAGTCCCGCCAACAATCATGTAAGTCAGCAAGCCAAACGCTACAGTGCTGACCAGGAAGAACATCCAGGCGCGGCCATCTTGTTTAAGGAAATAGACCACCAGCATGGCGGGGATAAAGAAGTAGAAGAAGCGCTTTAACGCAACGCCCGACACTTCACTGGAGAAAATCTGGCTGTAGGAGTGCAGCTTAAATAACAAAAAACCATTATGCATAAAGAAGATGCCAACACTGACCAGCGCCACCACCATCAACATCACCCACGTCAGATGAGTCTCGACCCGGTTCATGGTAAAGACAGGACGCCGCACCGTTTCAGTTCTCTTCGCACGCAGCCTCGTTTTGTAGGCAACATAGTAGATACCGTAGAAACAGACTGCTGCAAGTTGTGCTTGTAGCAACACATCGGCCGGTACGACCGCTACGCCGAAGCGGAACACCAGCGTGCAGGTAAACGGGAAGCCAAAGAAAAATGTCAGCAGATAAAGCAGCGAGAAGAACACATTAAAATTGAAACGCACCCGGCGAAATTCCTGGTACGTTAACGTGCCAATGAACATCACTGATAAGAACCAGACCACAAACAAACCGCCAAATTGCAGCATACTCATGCGGTTTCTCCCGAAGCGATGTCCAGCGCCCGTTTCCAGCCGTCAATGTAATTAGGGTTGAAGAAGGCAATTTGTTGTTTATCCAGTAAGCGTAGTTGACGCTGCGCTTCGCGGACGATCGACTCATCCAGTGTGTCACCAGCAAAGAGCACGGGAATATGCTGTTCAGCCATATCCTGCCAGAACGGGTTTTTGCGACTCAACACGCACGGAATGCCCGCCTGAATCAGTAAGCAAAGCGTGCCGATTCCTTGCTGGCGGTCAAAAATGAAATATCCCAGCGAGCATTGACGCAACAGCGCCAGATAGTCGTCGAAGTCCATTTTTTCCGTCAGCACTTGTAGGTTCTCTTCGCTGAACAACGCTCGACCTGCTTGCTGTACCTCATGAATATACGCATCGTTGTTAGCGGGATAGCCCATCGGAACCACCACGCGTACCGTGTCGCCAAACTGGGCATGAATCGCTTTCAACGCCACAATGTGTTGATTGCTAAGATCGCCAGAATTGCCCACCAGCAGCGTCATTTTGCCGGTTTTCACGTCACCAGAGTCCAAAGTATTCAGCGACGAATCCATGCGCGTCGGGAAATAAATCAGTTCGCCAACTACATTCGGGTGACGTTCATGGAAGTAGTTCAGGTCGCCGCGCGTGGCAAAAACTCGCCCCACCCGCCCCTGCGCAATACGGCGCAGCAGGTAAAATACCCGAAACTTGAGGCTCTTCGAGGCCTCGTAAAGATCAGCGCCCCAAATATGCCAGTACATCTGGGTGGGCTTCAAACCACCGGTCAGCAAGGCAATCCATAGCGCACTGTTAAACTGCCCATGGAAGAAAAAGCGTTGTTGGCGATTAGCCCGCGCCTTTTCCACCACGGCCTGCGCCAGCGCTTTTTTAGTTGGGTAAAGCGTTACGGTAAGTGCCGGAAAAGCGGAAAGCAAAGCGTCGTCCTTTGACACCACCATAAACTGGCGGGCATGCAGATTTGAAACAGCCAGTGCGTCATTGAAGAAGCGCAGTACCGTTTGATTATGGTGTGGGATATCCGATCCCAAAACGTGAATCAGTGTCGTCATGCTCGTCTACGATAAATGAGGAAAACGCTGCAACAGAGCGTGAAGTAAATGATGTACGTTGCCATATATGCCTGCGAGGCCCCCAAGGCACCATGCGCAGGTATAAGCCAATGTGAAAAACCGGTCAATAATGTGAACTGGCTGATTTCAGTCAAGATATAGAAGCGAAGCGAGGCTTTGGCTATCACCAGATAACCAAACACATATGAGCCCACTTTCAGCACATCGCCCACCAGTTGCCAGGCAAAAAGATCGCGCATCGCAATGAATTTATGCGAAAAAAGCAGCCAGATAGCAAAGTCGCGTAACAGCCAGACGGTGACGCTTGCCGCCGCAACCGCAGGCAGAACAAACTTCAGAGAACGAACAATCTCGCGGCTGATGTCGGTTTTGTTGGTTAAGCGTGAAAGCGTTGGCAGCAAATAAACGCTAAACGAAGCGGTGATGAATTGCAGGTAGGCATCCGAAATGCTGCTTACGCCCTGCCAAATCCCGACATCTTCCCAACTGTAGTGAGCAGCAAGCAGGTTACGCATCATGACATAAGCCACTGGGAGCGTCACAGAGGTGATCAGCGCCATGATCGTGAATTTACCAAGGCTACTGGCGTAAACTTTATCCCACTGCGGTTTCAGGTAGCCAAATGGTACGTGCTCGCGGCGAACCAGCATGATGCCTGCCGGAATAAGTACCAACGCAGGCACCAACGCAAGCCCCAGCAACGCCCCCTGATATCCGCCCAGGCGATAACAAAGGTAATACGCCATCACGCCAATAAGACTGCCACCAATCAGTGCCAGCGCGTTACCAGCCGCATCACGAAAACCTTTCATGATGGCTAACGACAAGTTCGCCCAGGCGATACCCATCTGCACTAACGCCACCAGACGCACTAATCCCTGGTAATTCTCATGCCCAAATAAACCAAGGCTGATGGGCTTTGCTGCAACCACAAAAATGATGGCTAAAAGTGTTGAGAAACCCAACACCATCGCCGACGACGTGCCGATAACCTTGCGTAATTGCTCGGGCTGATCGTGATACTGCGCGACGTATTTTGTCACGCCGTTGAAGATCCCCGCGCCGGCAAGCACGCCCAATACCGTGACCATCTGGCGGAAGTTTCCCGCCTGACCGACGCCAGCTGGGCCATATGCCACCGCAAGCAGTTTCACCACCAGCAAACCGGCAGCAATTTTTACCAGTGTGGACCCTGCGGTCCACACTGAGGCTTTCGCGAGTGACATATCAGGAGAAGAAGCTTAGCAACGTATTGATAACGGTACGTTGGTTCGCTGGAGACAAGTTGTAGAACAGTGGCAAACGCAGCAGGCGCTCGCTTTCTTGTGTGGTGAAACGGTCTTCGCCGTGGAAGTAACCAAACTTCTCGCCAGCCGGGCAATCATGTAATGGGATGTAATGGAACACCGCCATAATTTCTGCCTCTTTGAGATACGCAATCAGCGCGCTGCGGTCTTCGATATCACGCAGCTTGATATAAAACATGTGCGCATTCTGTACACAGTCTTTTGGAATCGATGGCAATTCGATTCGCCCGGCTTTAGCCAGTGGTGCAAGCGCGTCGTAATAGGCATGCCACAGTTTCAGGCGCTGTTGGTTAATCTTTTCAGCGGCTTCCAGTTGCGCCCAAAGATATGCAGCCTGGAGGTCTGCCATCAGGTAGCTTGAACCAATATCGCGCCAGGTGTATTTGTCGACCTGCCCACGGAAGAACTGGCTGCGGTTGGTGCCTTTTTCGCGAATAATTTCCGCGCGTTCGATAAGTGAAGCGTCGTTTATCAACGTCGCTCCCCCTTCGCCACCGGCAGTGTAGTTTTTGGTTTCATGGAAGCTGAAACAACCAATATGGCCGATTGTCCCTAAGGCGCGGCCTTTGTAGGTCGACATCACACCCTGCGCGGCATCTTCCACCACAAAGAGTTTATGTTTTGTCGCAATCGCCATAATGGTGTCCATTTCGCAGGCAACACCCGCGTAATGAACCGGAACAATGGCTCGCGTTTTCTCGGTGATGGCTGCTTCAATCAGCTTCTCGTCGATGTTCATGGTGTCCGGGCGAATATCAACAAAGACAACTTTGGCGCCACGTAGAACAAAGGCATTCGCTGTAGAAACAAAGGTATAGCTTGGCATAATCACTTCATCGCCGGGCTGAATATTCAGCAGCAACGCGGCCATTTCCAGCGATGCGGTACAAGAAGGTGTCAGCAGCACTTTTTTGCTGCCAAAACGGTGCTCCATCCATTGCTGACAGCGACGGGTGAAACCACCGTCGCCACAGAGCTTGCCGCTACCCATCGCAGCCTGCATGTATTCGATTTCCGTACCTACAACTGGCGGAGCATTAAATGGAATCATTTTTTCACCTGTATAACCAGAAGGCGGTGCTTTCTATGTTGGCACCGCTTTGAATATAACGTCGCAGAGCTGCGGTATTGCTGGTTTGTGTAGCCACGCGCAGCGTTTGTAACCCACGCTGCTGACACCATAAACGCGCGGTATCCATCAATTCGGCACCCACACCACGTCCCGCCAGTAAACCAATACGCGCCTCGCGCTCATTGAGTTGGCGCATGCTGACAAAGCCTTGTATCACATCACCATTTTTCAATATCAGGCACTCGTGGTCAAAAGTACCAAGCACTGCATTTTCAACCCATTGTGCATAGAAATTTCCACTATCAGCTGGTTGATACCAGGGCGCACGAAAACGGCTTTGTGTGAAAATTTTAGCGGCTAAATCCCGTAATACAGGGATATCCGCATCTGTGGCTAGCTGTAGAGAAGATGGAGCATGTTGCGTGCCAACTTTCAGTGCAAGATCGACTTCTCCTTCAACCAGTTTAAAACCGAGTTGCTGCAAACCATCAAGCAAGAGGGTTTGCTGGGTAGCGATTTTTGCCTGCACACGGGTAAACGCCGCAAGGAGTGGTGGAGTCAGCAAGGGCGCGTCATCTTCAAAACGAAGAATTCCGCTATTCACCGCAAAGAATTGGTTCTCCCAGTCGAGAGATTCAATTCTTGCGTGAACGGGTACAGAGTTAGACGTCATCGGCTTCATCTGCGTCTGGCGAGAACTAGCGCCAGACTCCTTTGGTATCAACAATCCAGCGTTGCTGAACTTGTGTACCCGGAATAACTTTGAATGCCTGGTGATCGACTAACATCACCAACACGTCAGCTTGTGAAAGGGCTTCATCCGTAGTGGCTAATTCACAGTGTCCGAGCAGTTTTTTCGGCAGCTGGTGAATGTTGGGCTCAACTGCCAGAGTTTTACCACTATGCCAGGTGCTGAGAAGCTCAGCGATTTCCATGGCAGGGCTTTCACGCAGGTCGTCAATGTTAGGTTTAAACGCAAGGCCAAAGCAGGCAATAGTGATTTCACTGGCGCGCTTTCCTGTTTCTGACAGGCAGTCAGCTACGGCGGCTTTCACCTGGTTGACAACCCAGTGCGGCTTGCCATCGTTGACCTCACGCGCGGTACGGATCAACTGTGCTTGCTCTGGGTTCTGCGCGACGATAAACCATGGGTCAACCGCGATGCAATGCCCACCAACACCCGGACCCGGCTGCAAGATATTGACGCGCGGGTGACGGTTCGCCAGGCGGATTAATTCCCAGACGTTAATCCCTTGTGCGGCACAAATCAGCGACAGCTCGTTGGCGAAGGCAATATTCACATCGCGGAAGCTGTTTTCAGTGAGCTTACACATTTCAGCGGTGCGGGAGTTCGTCACCACACACTCACCTTCCAGGAAGATTTTGTACAGTTCGCTGGCACGAGCCGAGCAGATTGGCGTCATGCCGCCAATAACCCGATCGTTTTTGATAAGCTCAACCATCACCTGGCCTGGCAATACTCGTTCCGGGCAGTAAGCCACGTTAACATCTGCTGCTTCACCAGCCTGCTGAGGGAATGTCAGGTCAGGGCGAAGTTCGGCTAACCATTGCGCCATTTGCTCGGTTGAACCGACCGGAGAAGTGGACTCCAGAATCACCAAAGCCCCTTTCTTGAGGACGGGAGCGATGGACTCGGCGGCAGCTTTAACATAAACCATGTCCGGTTCGTGATCGCCTTTAAATGGCGTTGGCACCGCAATCAAAAAAGCATCAGCTTCAACTGGCCTGGTACTGGCGCGTAAAAAACCACCTTCCACAGCAGTTTTGACCACCTTATCCAGGTCGGGCTCAACGATGTGAATAGCACCACGATTTATGGTGTCTACAGCATGTTGGTTGATATCAACCCCTACGACGTGTTGCTGTTTAGAGGCAAATGCAGCCGCAGTAGGTAATCCGATATAGCCAAGACCAATCACAGAGATGGTTGCAAAACTCATTGTTGTGTCACCTGATTCTTCTTCAATGCAGCCAAAATTTGTTCACAGGCCTTACCGTTGCCGTAAGGATTATGTGCCCGACTCATCACTTCGTATTCGTTTTGGTCTTTCAACAAACGCGTTACCTGGCGGACAATCTCTTGAGTATCCGTACCCACCAAACGAACGGTTCCTGCATCAACCGCTTCCGGGCGCTCTGTAGTATCACGCATCACCAATACGGGTTTTCCCAGCGATGGCGCTTCTTCCTGGATACCACCGGAGTCGGTCAGAATCAGGTAGGCATGGTTCATTAAATAGACAAACGGCAAGTATTCCTGTGGGTCGATCAGCACCACGTTTTTAACATCACCAAGAATACGCGTCACAGGCTCGCTAACATTTGGATTCAAATGCACAGGATAAACAATCTGAACATCGCTGTTTTCTTTAGCAATTTCAGCCAGCGCGTGACAAATACGTTCAAAACCATCGCCAAAGCTTTCGCGGCGGTGACCGGTAACCAGAATCAGTTTTTTGCTGTTATCGAGGAACGGATGACACTCCGCCAAAGAGCTGCGCAAGCTATCATCAGCCAACACGCGATCGCGGACGGAAATCAGCGCATCAATCACCGTATTACCGGTAACGAAGATCTTACTGTCGCTGATATTTTCACGTAAGAGGTTTTGTCGGGAATTCTCTGTTGGCGCGAAGTGATACATCGCCAGATGCCCGGTAATGGTTCTGTTCGCTTCTTCTGGCCACGGGGAGTACAGGTCGCCAGTACGCAGACCCGCTTCAACATGCCCAACGGGAATACGCTGATAAAATGCAGCAAGACTAGTGGCGAGTGTCGTTGTGGTATCGCCATGTACCAGAACCACATCCGGCTTAAATGACTCAAGAATCGGCTTTAGTCCCTCGAGGATGCGGCAGGTGATTTCCGTCAACCCTTGCCCCGGTTTCATGATGTTTAAATCATAATCCGGCTCGATAGAAAATAGATTCAGCACTTGATCCAGCATCTCGCGATGCTGTGCTGTCACGCAGACTTTTGCGTCAAAAAACGGGTCTTTTGCCAACGCATCAACCAGTGGAGCCATTTTAATGGCTTCTGGGCGCGTGCCAAAAACAGTTAACACTTTCACAGCGATTCTCTTTAATTAAAAAAGGTGAAAGCCGTCCATCGAGCTTTCACCGGGTAAGGGCGTTATAACAATTTTGGACGGCGGGCTAATGCCACACCAGCACCAATCAGGGCCCCAACCATACCCCACATAATCAGCAAGAATGCCCGGCGCGGACTATCACGCTTCACAGGTTCCTCAGGGGTACGTAAATAGCGGTAGGTTTGGAAGCGAGCGTCGAGCGTCGGCCCAACATTCAGCGTCGACAGCATGGCTCGATTCTGGTCATAGTCGATGTCATAGTCTGGACCTACCGCTTGCAAGCTTTCAAGGCGTGCTTGCAACATAGGACGTCCTAACATGAACATTTCAGAATCTGGTAACTCGTCGGCAGGAACTTCTGTTTCACTTTTAGAAATATTTTGCTGCTGTGCTATTTTCAGCGCTTGCTCGACACTGTGCACTTTGCGGTCAAAAATTGCCTTCGCTACTGCTTCCTGGCGTTTAACTTGCGCTTTCATCTGAACAGTACGAGCAGCCCAGGCCCCCGTCAGTTCTTCATTGAGATGGCTTGCCGCACGCTGGCTGGCAAAAGCGACATATTGGCGCAGCAAGTTGTTAGCATCAGCGGCAGTTTCAGCAATTAGCTTCACGCTATCGCTAGTGTTACGGGTGGCATCACCAGCAGTAAATTGAATGTTATCAATGACTTCATCCAATAGCGCGGCATCCACTTTACTATTGCCAACCTGACGTTGTTTGTAATAGTCAGTCTGCAGCCAAAAATCACGACGGGTATCGTAAGCAGACAGCTGCATGATGAATTCTTTGTAAGCTTCATCCATCACCGACGGCTGATCGACCGGCAACATGTTAGATCTGAGGTCAAGATTGCGCAGGAATTGCTGCTGAGAATAAAAACCACCCAGCATATTCACAGTTGGACGATCGGTTATCGCGTTAGCACTCCACTCCTGCTTGGCAAAGAAAGTATAGATCAGCGCTACGGCAGCAAACAAAGCTGCCACGCCAATAATCCACAGCTTCCCTTGCCAAAGTGTCCGGAATAAACCACGAATGTCCAACTCGTTGTCTACCATTCCCGGGTTATTTCCTGGCACGTTTTGTTTCATCACTTCCCCAATTACATTCAGAATTAAGAAATGCTACTGCTGTTTCTACGTTGCCGACGCTTATGGCGTCTTATAAAACGAGCCACTTTCCAGGCGCGTTTGATGCAATAATCATATAGGACAAATGCAAGCAAGAATAATGCCAACATTACCCACTCGGGTATGGAATGAATATATTCAGCAGCCACGCCAATACTCGCAAGCAATGCTGCTGCGGCTGTGATAAGCACAAAAGCCTGACGGGAAGTAAACCCAGCACGCATGATTAAATGGTGAATATGCTGGCGGTCTGGGGAGAATGGACTCATGCCTTTGCGTAAACGGCGGTACATGATGGCAATCATGTCCATCAAAGGAATAGCAATAATCCACAAAGCAGTGACTGGACTGATTGGATGAGTTTGACCCTGAGTGGTTTCCAGTAGGATCCAGATAACCGTAAATCCGATGAGCGTGCTACCCGCATCCCCCATAAATACTTTATAGCGACGTCCAAGTATCCCGAGGTTTAAAAGAATATAAGGCAAGATGGCGGCAATCATTGCGAAGCACCACATCGCCAGGCTCAATTGCCCATCGAAATAAAGGATGATTCCCATTGCTGCAAAGGATACGCAAGAAAGCCCACCCAACAGGCCATCAATACCATCAACCATATTGAAGGCGTTTATTGCAGCCCAGACGGCAAACAGGGTTAAAAAATAACCGAATGGGCCGAGAACCATTTCCCAGGAACCAAATATATACCCAAGGCTGACCAGGTATAATTTCCCGACAACCATCATAACAATGCCAATTAATGCCTGAATCGAGGCTCTAATTTTTACACTGATATCAAAGCGATCATCCAGAGCACCGACGAACACCAGTACCCCGGCACAGGTCAAATAAAGCCATGCGTGTGGGATGTAATAATTGGCAATCAGGAAAGTAAAGCAGATCCCGGCATAAACAGAAATGCCTCCGACCAAAGGGATGAGTCCCTGGTGGCGTTTGCGGAAGTTTGGTTTATCTACCAGACCGATTCTTTTTGCCACCTTACGAGCGAAAAAAAGAAAAACGGTAGTGAATAAAAAAATACTTACCAGGTCAGTTCCAGCGGTGATTAAATTCACAGTGCAAGCTCTCTGCAAAATAAAAGGTCAAGGAAAACTCAATCGAAGTCTGCCCCGTCCAATGGTTATATACATCGAATCCCTGAACAACCCGTTTATTATTTAAACAACACTATCCAAGCGTTGCGACTAATAACATCATGGCATCCATTGCCACGGTTGATGCTTAACCGTGATAGTTGATTCTATATCGTATATACCAGAAAAGAAAAACGCCACGACTAAGCGTGGCGTTCCCCGAGTTTTTATGGCTTACGAGCGTTTCATCATATCGAAGAAGTCTTCGTTGGTTTTCGTCATCGCCAGCTTGTTGATGAGGAAT
>Ga0207696_1000413_pt1 | contig 39691 bp, 35 predicted proteins | sample KBSS54metaG_FD_184403 | JGI IMG/M metagenome (GOLD analysis project Ga0207696, IMG submission 184403) | Switchgrass rhizosphere microbial communities from Kellogg Biological Station, Michigan, USA - KBS S5-4 metaG (SPAdes) (version 2) | ecosystem: Host-associated > Plants > Roots > Rhizosphere >... | reverse complement strand
ACCTTCTTCCAGCGCAAGGTTGATAGCGTTTTCGATGGCCTGTGCGGCCTCTTCAGCATCCAGGCTGTAGCGCAGTAACAGAGCCAGAGACAGGATCTGCGCAATTGGGTTAGCAATGTTTTTACCTGCGATATCAGGCGCTGAACCGCCAGCAGGTTCGTACAAACCAAAACCTTGTTCGTTCAGGCTTGCGGAAGGCAACATGCCCATAGAGCCGGTGATCATCGCGCATTCGTCAGACAGAATGTCGCCGAACAGGTTGGAGCACAGCAGCACGTCAAACTGAGATGGGTCTTTGATCAACTGCATGGTGGCGTTGTCGATGTACATGTGCGCCAGTTCTACGTCCGGATATTCTTTAGCGATTTCGCCGACGATTTCACGCCACATTACCGACGATTGCAGCACGTTAGCTTTATCAATCGACGTCACTTTGTTGCGACGTTTGCGTGCTGATTCGAAAGCGATGCGGGCAATACGCTCAATCTCAAAGCGGTAATACACTTCGGTATCAAACGCTTTTTCGTGCATGCCAGAACCTTCGCGGCCTTTCGGTTGGCCGAAGTAGATCCCGCCGGTTAATTCACGCACACACAGAATGTCGAAACCGTTAGCGGCAATGTCAGCACGCAATGGGCAAAACTCTTCCAGGCCTTGATACAGACGAGCAGGGCGCAAGTTGCTGAACAATTTGAAGTGCTTACGCAATGGGAGTAACGCGCCACGCTCAGGTTGCTGAGCGGGTGGCAAGTGTTCCCATTTCGGGCCACCGACGGAGCCAAACAGAATGGCATCTGCTTGTTCGCAGCCTTCAATGGTCACCGGCGGCAGTGGATTGCCGTGGCGGTCAATGGCAATACCGCCCACGTCATATTGACTGGTGGTTATGCGTATATCGAAGCGCGTACGAACTGCATCCAGCACTTTCAGCGCCTGAGCCATGACTTCTGGGCCAATGCCGTCACCCGGCAATACTGCTATATGATGAGTTTTTGACATGTCACACGGTTTCCTGATTATTTTCTTTATTATGAGCTTTGCGTTGCAATTCTTTCTCGACGATGCCCGCGCGCCAGATGTTGTTCAGCACGTTGACCATCGCTTTTGCTGAGGATTCGACGATATCGGTCGCCAGACCTACGCCATGGAAGCGACGGCCTTTGTGGGTGACGACTATGTCCACCTGACCCAGCGCATCTTTACCCTGGCCTTTCGCAGACAGCTGGTATTTCACCAGTTCCACATCGTAATTGGTGATGCGGTTAATCGCCTGGTAGACCGCATCGACCGGGCCGTTGCCTGTTGCTGCTTCAGATTGTGTTTCTTCGCCACATTGCAACTGGACGGAAGCGGTAGAAATCACGCTTGAACCGGACTGCACGTTGAAGTATTCCATGCGGAAATGTTCTGGCTCTTCTTGTTGCTTACCGATAAAGGCCAGAGCTTCCAGATCGTAATCAAATACCTGGCCTTTCTTATCAGCCAGTTTCAGGAAGGCGTCGTACAACGAATCCAGATTGTAATCGTCTTCTTTATAACCCATCTCTTCCATGCGGTGTTTCACAGCAGCGCGGCCAGAGCGGGAGGTCAGGTTCAATTGCACCTGATTCAAACCAATAGTTTCCGGGGTCATGATTTCGTAGTTTTCGCGGTTTTTCAGTACGCCATCCTGATGAATCCCGGAGGAGTGCGCGAAAGCATTGGAACCAACCACCGCTTTGTTAGCTGGAATTGGCATGTTGCACAACTGGCTGACAATCTGGCTGGTGCGGTAAATTTCATGGTGATTGATATTGGTATGCACGCCCAACATTTGGCCGCGTACTTTAATCGCCATGATTACTTCTTCCAGCGCGGTGTTACCAGCACGTTCACCGATGCCGTTCAGGGTGCCTTCAACCTGGCGAGCGCCTGCCTGAATTGCCGCGATAGAGTTGCCTGTCGCCATGCCCAAATCATCGTGGCAGTGAACGGAGATAATCGCTTTATCAATGTTAGGGACGCGGTTATACAGGGTCTGGATAATGCCGCCGAACTGTACTGGAGTGGTGTAACCCACGGTGTCCGGGATGTTAATTGTGGTAGCGCCAGCGCCAATTGCAGCTTCTACAATGCGGCACAGGTTATCGATTGGGGTCCGGCCTGCATCTTCACAAGAGAACTCTACGTCGTCGGTGTAGTTACGGGCGCGTTTTACAGAATTGACTGCACGGGCTAACACATCATCGAAGGTACTACGCAGTTTCGTTTCGATGTGCATCGTGGATGTCGCCAGGAATACGTGAATACGGAAGGCCTCGGCAATTCTTAATGCTTCGGCTGCAACATCAATATCTTTATCTACACAACGAGCGAGGCCACACACACGGCTTTTTTTGATGTTGCGAGCGATGGTCTGCACAGATTCGAAGTCACCAGGGGAGGAAACAGGGAAACCAACCTCCATCACGTCAACACCCATACGCTCCAGTGCCATTGCGATTTGCAGTTTCTCTTTAACACTCAGACTAGCCTGTAACGCCTGCTCACCATCACGTAAAGTGGTATCGAAAATAATGACTTGTTGGCTCATGTTGTGGTCCTTTCTCGTCTTAGGGGCCGTTGCTACGAGCATAAAAAAACCCGCGCAGTGGCGCGGGTTTTTTCTGTCTGATGGCTTGAATCAACGCTTGATTTCGCCCACCAGCCTACCGCGCAAAGAAGTTGCGTTTAGTAGTAGGTCTAGTAGGCGAATGCTGCGAATCATGTTTCAAGCCTCAAGTGAATTCGTTATGCATTTATTGGTACTTGATCTGCTTTGCTGTGTCAACACTCGATTGCCTCAACCCCCGATTAAGGATTGAAAGACAACCACCGACCTAAGCCATTTGTGCTGACATATGTAACTTTCATAATATATCTAAAAAGTATGGAAAAGGATTACTTACGTTCCCCTGTAAAATTGAAATTCTCAGAAACAATTAAAAATATAATGTTTGTTATCTATTTCATTCATCATGGTTATGATTTGAGGTCAATAATCCATGTTTTGATGCTATTTTAGGAATTTGGCCTCTTTCTTTATTAACTGAATATGAGTAGAGAGATTGTTTCCGTGATGATGATGTTATCCATGCTTAATATATTATTCACTGTGCGAATCATTGTGTGTTAAGTCATTTTGTGATTTGATTAGCACGATCCAGAAATCAACTGACGAAGAGTAAAATCATATGAGTTTTATAGATTTATCAGGGTGTCAGTAGCTGAAGTCGTGTTGGTATATTAGAAAGCGTAAATTTATTGATTTATATCTGAATTGTTTAATTAACGTTTTTAAATGCATAAATCAGCATGCTCTGCTTAGTAAATGATAATAGGAGTAGTTCACAGGGCTAATCTGTGAATAAGGAATTGAAATCTTAGTGGAGACTAACATGTCTGATAACTACGTAGAGCAGCCAGCAGCTCATGATGGGTTTAAGCCTCAGTTGCGTTCCGTTGATTTAAATTTATTAACTGTATTTGATGCTGTTATGCAGGTGCAGAATATTACTCGTGCTGCTCAATCTCTGGGAATGTCCCAACCCGCAGTGAGTAATGCAGTAGCCCGGCTTAAAGTGATGTTCAATGATGAGCTGTTTGTTCGCTACGGCCGTGGTATCCAGCCTACAGCACGCGCATTTCAGCTATTTGGTTCAATTCGTCAGGCTTTGCAATTGATACAGAATGAGTTGCCGGGAGCAGGTTTCGAACCGAGCAGCAGTGAAAGAGTGTTTAACATCTGCGTCAGTAGTCCTTTGGACAATATGTTAACCTCTGCGATTTTCAATAATATGAAGCGTTTTGCTCCAGGTATTCAATTATTGTTTAAGTCTTCATTAAATAAAGATATTGAACATCAATTGCGTTATCAAGAGACCGAGTTTGTTATTAGCTATAGTGAATTTCGTCGTCCTGAGTTTACTTGTATCCCATTGTTTGAAGATGAAATGGTACTGGTAGCCAATCAGAAGCATCCGCGTTTAATTAAACCGCTTACTGAAGAAGATGTTTATAACGAAAAACATGCAGTGGTCTCCCTTGAGCGTTTTGCATCATTTAGTGCTCCGTGGTATCACACTTTGGAACAGCAATCCTGTATTGCTTATCAAGGAATGGCATTAACTAGTGTTTTAAATGTTGTTTCGCAGACTCAATTGGTCGCTATCGCACCACGCTGGTTAGCTGAAGAGTTTGCTGAATCACTTCATTTGCAAACATTCCCACTGCCGCTGCAAAATAATAAGGCCACCTGCTATTTATCCTGGCACGAAGCTGCCGGACGCGATAAAGGGCATCAGTGGATGGAAAAACTTCTGACCACTGTATGTAGTAAATAGGTTCCGATTGTTCACTTGATCCAGCCGGATAGTAAAAGCTATTCGGTTATTCCGCATTTATTCATTTTTCTGGTTTTTTTCTCTGTAGTTGTTTTTGTTCTTTCCTTCCTTCGATCCCAATAATTCCTGCTGTAATTAGATTTAACCTACAAAGCCACCATTCATAACATTTTCAATCATAATCTTTGCTTATGCTCAGAGCTTAACTCCGTCTGAGTAGTGTTTTGCAGTGTTGATGAGAAAACGCTGTATCGACGGCTGAAGATTGGCAATTGATTGCCTGATTTTCAACGGTTATGTTAGGCGGACTATCAAAAAAGAAAATAAATGCAGGGCGCAACAACCTGTCTCAACGACTTAGCCGAAATGATTTCAGCGGTCGGTCAAACACGTAAGCCTGGAGGCAAACCATGGAGATGTTGTCAGGAGCCGAGATGGTCGTTCGATCGCTTATCGATCAGGGCGTTAAACATGTATTCGGTTACCCCGGAGGCGCAGTACTCGATATTTACGATGCGCTTCATACTATTGGCGGCATTGATCATGTGCTGGTACGCCACGAACAAGCAGCAGTGCATATGGCCGATGGCCTTGCACGTGCAACCGGTGAAGTGGGTGTCGTACTTGTGACATCAGGTCCGGGTGCGACAAACGCGATAACCGGTATAGCTACGGCTTATATGGATTCAATCCCGATGGTCGTACTATCGGGCCAGGTGGCGACATCCCTTATTGGCTATGATGCTTTCCAGGAATGCGACATGGTGGGAATTTCTCGCCCGGTCGTAAAACATAGTTTCTTAGTCAAACAAGCGGAAGATATTCCGGCCATTATTAAAAAAGCCTTCTGGCTCGCAGCAAGCGGTCGCCCAGGGCCTGTGGTGGTGGATTTGCCGAAAGACATTATGAGTCCGGCAAACAAGTTTCCTTATAGCTACCCTGAATCCGTCAGCATGCGTTCTTATAATCCGACCACTCAAGGTCACAAAGGGCAGATTAAGCGTGCACTGCAAACGTTGCTGGCGGCGAAAAAACCGGTGATGTATGTCGGCGGCGGGGCAATCACTGCTGCTTGCCATGACGAATTGCACGAGCTGGCGGAAAAACTCAATATTCCCGTTGTTTCCTCCTTAATGGGGTTGGGTGCATTCCCGGGAACGCATCGTCAGGCATTAGGAATGCTGGGGATGCACGGAACCTACGAAGCCAACATGGTGATGCACAATTCCGATGTGATTTTCGGTGTCGGAGTGCGCTTTGATGACCGCACCACTAACAATCTGGCGAAGTACTGCCCGAACGCGACTGTGCTGCATATTGATATCGACCCAACTTCGATATCTAAAACAGTCGGTGCAGATATTCCAATTGTTGGCGATGCGCGTCAGGTTTTACAGCAGATGCTGGAATTGCTGGCGCAGGAGGATACGTCACAATCCTGCGATGAAATTCGTGACTGGTGGCAACAGATTGAGCAATGGCGTGCGCGTCAGTGCCTCGAATTTGACAGAACCAGCGATAAAATTAAGCCACAGGCAGTTATTGAAACTATCTACCGTCTGACCAAAGGCGAAGCTTACGTCACTTCGGATGTCGGCCAGCACCAGATGTTCGCCGCACTCTATTACACCTTTGATAAACCACGCCGTTGGATTAACTCTGGTGGCCTCGGCACCATGGGCTTTGGCCTGCCTGCGGCACTAGGTGTGAAGCTGGCATTGCCGGAGGAAACCGTAGTTTGTGTCACCGGCGATGGCAGTATTCAGATGAATATCCAGGAGCTTTCTACTGCGCTGCAATACGGTTTGCCAGTGTTAGTGCTCAATCTTAATAACCGCTATCTCGGCATGGTCAAACAGTGGCAGGACATGATTTATTCGGGTCGCCACTCCCAATCCTATATGGAGTCTTTACCTGATTTCGTACGCGTTGCAGAAGCTTACGGCCACGTTGGGATTGGTATCAATAAACCTGAAGAACTGGAAAGCAAACTTATTGAAGCGCTGGAAGCGGTGCGTAACCAGCGTCTGGTATTTGTCGATGTGACTGTCGATGGCACTGAGCATGTGTACCCAATGCAGATCCGTGGCGGTGGTATGGATGAGATGTGGTTAAGTAAAACGGAGAGAACCTGATTATGCGCCGGATATTATCTGTATTACTCGAAAATGAGTCCGGGGCGCTGTCCCGAGTTATTGGCTTGTTCGCTCAGCGTGGTTACAACATTGAAAGCCTGACGGTGGCACCGACTGACGATCCGACACTGTCTCGTATGACTATCCAAACGGTAGGTGATGCAAAAGTGCTTGAGCAGATTGAAAAGCAATTGCACAAGCTGGTTGATGTTCTGCGGGTGAGTGAACTGGGACAAGGGGCTCACGTTGAGCGCGAAATCATGCTGGTTAAAGTACAAGCCAGTGGTTACGGGCGTGAAGAAGTGAAGCGCAACGCTGAGATCTTTCGTGGGCAAATCATTGATGTAACCCCAACGCTGTATACGGTTCAGTTAGCAGGAACCAGCGATAAGCTAGACGCTTTCCTGAATACGATTCGTGAAGTGGCAAAAATTGTCGAAGTGGCACGCTCGGGTATTGTGGGCGTATCGCGTGGTGATAAGATCATGCGCTAGCCTGTGAATGGCGAATAAAAAGTAACCCGGTCTACTCATGCCGGGTTTTTTTTTGCAAATGACCCAACAACTGCCAGTAAAAGCGGTTGCCCGAGTTATTATTCTGCGCTTAGATGATAAAAATGAAACCATGACCAGGGCATGGTTATGGCAATCCTAAATAAGGGGCTACTGTGAAATTGGATGAAATCGCGCGCCTGGCTGGAGTTTCGCGCACCACGGCGAGCTACGTCATCAACGGTAAGGCAAAGCAGTATCGCGTCAGCGATAAGACTGTTGATAAAGTTATGGCGGTTGTTCGTGAACATAACTACCACCCGAATGCGGTGGCGGCGGGATTACGTGCCGGGCGTACGCGTTCTATCGGATTGGTTATTCCAGATCTTGAGAACACGAGTTATACCCGTATCGCTAACTATCTCGAGCGGCAGGCTCGTCAGCGTGGGTACCAGCTATTAATTGCCTGCTCTGAAGATCAGCCGGATAACGAAATGCGCTGTATCGAACATCTGTTGCAACGTCAGGTGGATGCCATCATTGTTTCCACCTCTTTACCCCCTGAGCATCCGTTCTATCAGCGTTGGGCGAACGATCCCTTCCCAATAATTGCACTCGATCGTGCATTAGACCGTGAAAATTTCATCAGCGTAGTGGGTGCTGACCAGGAAGATGCAGAAATGCTGGCCAGCGAGCTGCGTACTTTTCCTGCTGAAACTGTACTTTACCTTGGCGCATTGCCGGAGCTTTCCGTCAGCTATCTGCGTGAACAAGGTTTTCGCACTGCATGGAAGGATGATCCGCGTGAGGTGAATTTCCTCTATGCCAACAGCTACGAGCGCGAAGCTGCAGCACAGTTATTTGATAAATGGCTGGAAACCCATCCAATGCCGCAGGCCCTGTACACCACTTCATTTGCGTTATTACAAGGTGTTATGGATGTAACATTGCGGCGTGAGGGGCAATTACCGACAGAGTTGGCGATTGCTACCTTTGGGGATCATGAATTGCTCGATTTCCTGCAATGCCCAGTCCTCGCGGTAGCTCAGCGCCACCGTGATGTTGCGGAGCGTGTGCTGGAATTAGTTCTTGCCAGTCTTGATGAGCCACGTAAACCTAAGGCCGGCCTCACGCGTATTCGCCGTAATCTATACCGTCGTGGCAGTTTAAGTCGCCACTAACAAGAAATGGCAGTTCCGGCTGCCATTCTTATTTAAGAATATTCTCGTGTTAATTCCCTTAGTAATACAGGTAATTATTTTTTACCGGTAATAGTTAAATCTTTAATTCCAGAATCGATATAACACGGCTTTGGAATTATTTTGTTACATAGCAATGTGTAAAAATGCCGGATAATTAAACAATAGCTATCTGAAAAGAATCAAACTTCCCTCCAGCCCGCGCTTCGCCTACATCTGACGCTGTTATCCTGCCGAGAAATACCTTAAAATGCCGACCGCGTCGCAAACTGGACACTTCATATTTTACCTGTCAGGTTTTCAGTCGATTTAACGATATTTATGCTTATTGATCCTTTTTCTTTCAAATATTCATAACGTTAATTTTGCATCGTGAATGTAGCGCCTTTTCACGCCAGTCATTTATCAATCGCTTAGGAGATGAAAATTATTTCCGTCTGCGTTGTAGCTTGCTTGACAAGGTTTTCCTCCGCTCCGTAAACTCCTTTAGGTGGGATTTTGTGGGTCAAAGTGGTGGAAAGGGGAATTTAAGGGTGAGGCTGGCATGTTCCGTGGGGCAACATTAGTCAATCTCGACAGCAAAGGGCGGCTCGCCGTTCCTACCCGTTACCGGGATGCGCTTGTCGAAACCTCTGAAGGTCAGATGGTTTGTACCATCGACATCCATCACCCATGCCTGCTGCTTTATACCCTTCCCGAGTGGGAAATTATTGAACAAAAGCTAGCTCGTCTGTCGAGCATGAACCCGGTTGAGCGTCGCGTGCAGCGATTGTTACTGGGCCATGCCAGTGAATGTCAGATGGATAGCGCCGGGCGTTTGTTGTTGGCCCCAGTTTTGCGCCAACACGCCGGGCTAACCAAAGAAGTGATGCTGGTTGGGCAGTTCAATAAATTTGAACTGTGGGATGAAACGACCTGGCATCAACAGGTCAAGGAAGACATCGACGCTGAGCAGGCCACGACGACTACGTTGTCGGATAGGCTGCAGGACTTGTCACTATAAATAATGATGGAAAATTTTAAACATACTTCGGTGCTGCTTGATGAGGCCGTGAATGGTCTCAACATTCGTCAGGATGGCATCTACATTGATGGCACCTTTGGTCGTGGCGGCCATTCTCGTTTGATTCTTTCCCAACTGGGACCAGAAGGACGCTTGCTGGCTATCGACCGTGATCCGCAAGCAATTGAAGCGGCTCAGGCAATTGATGACCCACGCTTCTCCATTATTCATGGGCCTTTCTCTGAATTAGCTGAATACGCACGCGAACGCGATTTGCTGGGAAAAATTGACGGCATCCTGTTGGATCTTGGCGTCTCTTCACCGCAACTCGATGATGCTGAACGCGGTTTCTCGTTTATGCGTGACGGCCCGTTAGATATGCGTATGGACCCGACTCGTGGTCAATCCGCTGCTCAGTGGTTACTCACAGCAGACGAAGCTGATATCGCCTGGGTTATTAAAACCTTTGGTGAAGAAAAGTTCGGTAAGCGTATTGCTCGCGCCATTATTGAGCGCAACCGTGAACAGCCAATGACTCGTACCAAAGAACTGGCAACAGTCGTGGCTGCGGCAATGCCGGTAAAAGATAAGTTTAAACATCCGGCAACGCGTACGTTCCAGGCGATCCGTATCTGGATCAACAGTGAACTTGAAGAGATTGAACAGGCACTTAAAGGTTCAATTGAAACACTGTCCCCTGGTGGCCGCTTGTCGATTATCAGTTTCCACTCTTTGGAAGACCGGATTGTTAAGCGCTTTATGCGTGAAAACACCCGTGGGCCACAGGTTCCGGCTGGTATTCCAATGACTGAAGCTCAGTTGAATAAACTCGGCGGCAGATATTTAAAATCCATCGGCAAAATGATGCCGGGTGACGAAGAAGTGGCGGAAAACCCACGCGCGCGTAGTTCGGTACTGCGTATCGCTGAAAGGACGAACGCATGATCAATAAAGTGGCAGAAGCCCTAAATAAAGTTACTGGCCAGTTGAGCAGTGGCGAGCGTCATGCACTACCAGCGGTGATTGGTGGTGACTTGCTGCGTCATGGGAAAATGCCACTGATTTTGTTTACCGCCATTATCGTTACCGCCATTTTCGTGGTCACCACCGCGCACCATACCCGTCTGCTTACCGCACAGCGTGAGCAAATGGTGGTGGAGCGTGATGCGTTAGATATCGAGTGGCGCAATCTGATTTTGGAAGAAAACGCACTAGGCGATCATAGCCGAGTGGAGCGGGTCGCGACGGAAAAGCTGCAATTGCAGCATGTCGACCCATCGCAGGAAAACATCGTAGTTCAGCAATAAGGAATCGCGTGACAGATGAGAGCAGCGGCAAAAACGCTTAAACCGAAACGCCAGGAAGAACAGGCCAACTTTGTAAGTTGGCGTTTTGCGTTGCTTTGCGGTTGCATTTTGCTGGCGCTGGTTTTCCTGTTGGGGCGCGTTGCCTGGCTGCAAATCATCGCGCCAGACATGTTAGTGCGCCAGGGGGATATGCGTTCCCTGCGCGTGCAAGAAGTCTCGACTTCTCGTGGCATGATTAGCGACCGTGCAGGTCGTCCACTGGCAGTGAGTGTACCGGTGAATGCGATTTGGGCTGACCCAAAAGAGTTGCATGATGCGGGTGGCATTACGCTTGATAACCGCTGGAAAGCACTGGCAGATGCTCTAAAAATCCCTCTTGATCAGCTTGCTTCTCGCGTCAACAGCAATCCAAAAGGTCGCTTTATTTATCTGGCACGCCAGGTAAACCCCGATATCGGCGACTACATCAAAAAACTCAAACTTCCAGGGATTCATCTACGTGAAGAGTCTCGTCGCTACTACCCATCTGGCGAAGTAACCGCTCACCTTATTGGCTTCACCAACGTCGATAGTCAGGGGATTGAAGGCGTCGAAAAGAGCTTCGATAAATGGCTTACCGGCCAACCTGGCGAGCGCGTTGTGCGTAAAGACCGCTACGGTCGCGTCATCGAAGATATCTCCTCAACCGATAGCCAGGCTGCCCATAACCTGGCTTTGAGCATTGATGAACGCCTGCAGGCGCTGGTTTATCGCGAGCTCAACAACGCTGTGGCCTTCAACAAAGCTGAATCAGGTAGTGCAGTGCTGGTGGATGTGAATACAGGTGAAGTGTTGGCGATGGCTAACAGCCCTTCCTACAACCCCAATAACCTGACCGGCACGCCGAAAGACATTATGCGTAACCGTACTATTACGGACGTTTTCGAGCCGGGTTCGACAGTTAAACCGATGGTTGTCATGACCGCTCTGCAACGTGGTGTGGTACGTGAAAACACCGTTCTGAATACCGTGCCGTACCGCATTAATGGTCATGAGATCAAAGATGTGGCGCGCTACAGCGAATTGACCCTTACCGGGGTACTACAGAAGTCGAGTAACGTCGGGGTTTCAAAACTGGCGTTAGCGATGCCCTCCTCAGCGTTGGTAGATACTTACTCACGTTTTGGATTGGGAAAAGCGACCAACTTGGGGCTGGTCGGAGAACGCAGTGGCTTATATCCGCAAAAACAACGGTGGTCTGACATAGAGAGGGCCACCTTCTCTTTCGGCTACGGGCTAATGGTAACCCCGTTACAGTTAGCGCGTGTCTACGCAACGATCGGCAGCTACGGCGTATATCGTCCGTTGTCGATAACGAAGGTTGATCCACCGGTTCCAGGTGAACGTATCTTCCCTGAACCGTTGGTTCGTACCGTCGTTCATATGATGGAAAGTGTGGCATTACCCGGTGGTGGTGGCGTGAAAGCGGCCATCAAGGGTTACCGCATTGCAATTAAGACCGGTACTGCGAAAAAAGTCGGGCCGGATGGAAAATACGTCAACAAATACATCGCTTACACCGCAGGTGTTGCGCCAGCCAGTAATCCACGATTCGCTTTGGTTGTGGTCATTAACGATCCACAAGCAGGTAAATATTACGGTGGTGCCGTCTCTGCACCTGTGTTCGGTGCCATCATGGGCGGCGTTCTGCGCACCATGAATATCGAACCGGATGCTTTGGCGACAGGTGAAAAAAGTGAATTTGTAATCAATCAAAAAGAGGGAACAGGTGGCAGATCGTAATTTGCGCGACCTTCTCGCTCCGTGGGTGCCAGCGCTACCTGCGAGAGCTCTGCGAGAAATGACACTCGATAGTCGCGTGGCGGCGTCGGGCGACCTTTTTGTGGCTGTAGTCGGCCATCAGGCGGACGGGCGTCGATATATCCCGCAGGCAATAGCGCAAGGCGTAGCCGCTGTCGTGGCTGAAGCTGAAGGCGAAGCAACGGATGGCGAAGTCCGTGAAATGCATGGTGTGCCGGTTATTTATCTGAGCCAGCTGCATCAACGCCTTTCTGCCCTGGCAGGGCGTTTTTACCACCAACCCTCGAGTGCATTACGCCTGGTTGGCGTGACGGGTACTAACGGTAAAACCACTACAGCTCAGTTGCTTGCGCAGTGGAGCCAGTTATTAGGCGAAACCAGTGCCGTTATGGGGACTGTCGGTAACGGCCTGCTTGGTAACGTAAAACCAACCGAAAACACCACCGGTTCTGCCGTTGATGTACAGCAAGTGCTTGCTAACCTTGCAGAGCAAGGTGCGAGCTTTGCCGCAATGGAAGTTTCCTCCCACGGTCTGGTTCAGCATCGTGTTTCCGCTCTGAAATTTGCCGCCAGCGTGTTCACCAACCTAAGCCGTGATCACCTCGATTACCACGGTGATATGGCAGGTTACGAAGCGGCTAAATGGCTGCTGTTCTCCGAACACGATTATGGCCATGCCATCATCAATGCTGACGATGAGGTTGGGCGCAAATGGCTGGCGCGTTTACCTGACGCCGTTGCCGTGACGATGGAAAATAATTTACAGCCTGGCTGTCGTGGCCGTTGGTTGAAAGCCACCAACGTGCATTATCACGATGGTGGCGCGACTATCCAGTTCAGCTCCTCCTGGGGCGATGGCGAAATTGAAAGCCGCCTGATGGGAGCCTTTAACGTCAGCAACTTGTTGTTAGCGCTGGCGACTCTGTTAGTGCTGGATTACCCAATTGAAGAATTACTGAAAACAGCACCGAGTCTGCAACCGGTTTGCGGGCGAATGGAAGTTTTCAGCGCGCCGGGTAAACCGACGGTAGTGGTGGATTATGCCCACACGCCGGATGCTCTGGAAAAAGCATTACAGGCTGCCCGTTTGCATTGCAGTGGCAAGCTATGGTGCGTCTTCGGTTGCGGTGGCGATCGTGATAAAGGCAAGCGTCCGATTATGGGCGGTATCGCCGAGCAATATGCGGATGTTGTGGTTGTCACCGATGACAACCCACGTACTGAAGAGCCGAACGCAATTGTGGCTGATATTCTGGTTGGCATGCTGGACGCCGGGCGTGCACATGTGGTTTCAGGTCGTGCCGAAGCGGTAACCAACGCGATTATGCAGGCGCAAGAAAATGATGTCGTTCTGGTAGCAGGCAAAGGCCATGAGGACTATCAGATTGTTGGTGTGCGCCGTCTGGACTATTCCGACCGCGTCACTGCCGCCCGCCTGTTGGGAGTTGTGGCATGATCCGCGTTTCATTAGGCCTGCTCGCCACTATCCTGCATGGCGAATTGCACGGCGCTGATGCGGACATCATTGATGTCACCACCGACACGCGCAAATTAACGCCTGGGTGCCTGTTTGTCGCATTAAAAGGCGAACGCTTCGATGCACACGATTTTGCGCAAGATGCGGTAAACGGCGGGGCAGGTGCATTACTGGTTTCTCGCAAGCTGGATGTTAAGGTCCCGCAACTTGTGGTTGCAGATACACATCAAGCATTCGGCGAACTGGCGGCCTGGGTCCGTCAACAGGTTCCAACGCGGATTGTGGCGCTGACTGGTTCTTCCGGAAAAACCTCTGTAAAAGAGATGACCGCAGCGATTTTGCGCGAATGCGGTAACACCTTGTATACCGCTGGCAATCTGAATAACGACATTGGTGTGCCAATGACGTTGTTACGCCTGACGCCAGAATATGAATATGCTGTCATTGAGCTGGGTGCAAACCATCAAGGTGAAATCGCCTGCACGGTTAATCTGACGCGCCCGGAAGCCGCACTGGTGAACAACCTTGCCGCGGCACACCTTGAAGGCTTTGGCTCACTTGCCGGTGTTGCGAAAGCGAAAGGTGAGATCTTCGCCGGCCTGCCGGAGAATGGCATTGCGATTCTCAATGCCGACAATAATGACTGGCTGAGCTGGCAAGAAATTATTGGTGCGCGCAAAACCTGGCGTTTCTCTCCGAATGCAACCGGAAGTGATTTTACCGCGACCAATGTCCACATCACCGTACATGGCACTGAGTTCACCATCAAAACGCCAATCGGCGATGTTGATGTGACCTTGCCGCTTCCTGGCCGTCACAACATTGCTAATGCATTGGCTGCAACGTCGCTGGCGTTGGCGGTGGGGGCGTCACTGGAAGCTGTGAAAGCAGGTCTTGCCGATTTAAAAGCTGTTCCTGGGCGTTTGTTCCCGATTCAACTTTCCGAAAACCAACTTCTGCTTGATGACAGTTACAACGCGAATGTGGGCTCAATGACCGCCGCCGCGCAGGTGCTGTCTGAAATGCCGGGTTTCCGCGTGATGGTTGTTGGCGATATGGCTGAACTGGGCGACGAGTCTGTTGAATGCCATCGTCAGGTGGGTGAAGCGGCGAAAGCCGTGGGTATTGATTGTGTATTGAGTGTTGGCAAACTGAGCGAAATTATCAGCCAAGCCTCTGAAGTTGGCGAACATTTTACCGATAAGCCTTCTTTAATCGTGCGTCTGAAGGCGCTTATCGAAGAGCATTCAATGATGACCATTTTAGTGAAGGGTTCACGTAGTGCTGCCATGGAACAGGTAGTACTCGCATTACAGGAGAATGGAACATGTTAGTTTGGCTGGCCGAACACTTGGTCAAATATTATTCAGGCTTTAACGTCTTTTCCTATCTGACGTTTCGCGCCATTGTCAGCCTGCTGACTGCTCTGTTCATCTCGTTATGGATGGGGCCGCGTATGATTGCTCGTTTGCAGCAACTCTCTTTCGGCCAGGTCGTGCGTAATGACGGCCCGGAGTCCCATTTTAGCAAGCGCGGTACACCAACGATGGGCGGGATTATGATCCTGACCTCTATCGTTATCTCTGTGTTGATGTGGGCGTATCCTTCCAATCCATACGTCTGGTGCGTGTTGTTCGTACTGGTGGGTTACGGGGCGATTGGCTTTGTCGATGACTACCGCAAAGTGGTACGCAAAGACACCAAAGGTTTGATTGCTCGTTGGAAATATTTCTGGATGTCGGTTATCGCGTTGGCTGTTGCCTTCACGATGTACATCGCAGGGAAGGGAACGCCAGCCACCGAGCTGGTTGTGCCGTTCTTTAAAGACGTGATGCCGCAACTTGGCCTGTTTTACGTACTGCTGGCGTACTTTGTGATCGTCGGTACCGGCAATGCCGTAAACCTGACCGATGGTCTCGATGGCCTGGCGATTATGCCAACCGTGCTGGTGGCGGCAGGATTTGCGCTGGTGGCGTGGGCGACAGGTAACATTAAGTTTGCTGAGTATCTGCATATCCCTTATCTGCGCCATTCCGGTGAACTGGTTATCGTCTGTACGGCGATTGTCGGTGCCGGGTTAGGTTTCCTGTGGTTCAACACCTATCCAGCGCAAGTCTTTATGGGCGATGTCGGCTCTTTGGCTCTGGGCGGTGCACTCGGCACTATCGCGGTACTACTGCGCCAGGAATTCCTGTTAGTGATTATGGGTGGCGTGTTCGTGGTTGAAACGCTGTCGGTTATTTTGCAGGTTGGTTCCTTCAAATTGCGCGGGCAGCGTATTTTCCGCATGGCCCCGATTCATCACCATTATGAATTGAAAGGCTGGCCTGAGCCGCGAGTCATTGTGCGCTTCTGGATTATTTCGCTGATGCTGGTTCTGATCGGCCTCGCTACCCTGAAGGTGCGCTAACCATGACTGATTACCAGGGTAAAAAAGTCGTTATTATCGGATTGGGCCTCACTGGCCTGTCCTGTGTGGATTTCTTCCTTGCGCGCGGCGTCACGCCTCGCGTAATGGATACCCGCATCTCACCACCGGGGCTGGAAAGATTGCCAGACTCGGTGGAACGACATACTGGCTCACTCAACGAAGACTGGTTGTTAGCGGCTGACTTGATTATTGCCAGCCCTGGTATCGCTGTCGCTCATCCTGCGTTGAGCCGTGCCGCAGACGCCGGTGTTGAAATCATTGGTGATATCGAACTGTTTTGCCGTGAAGCACAAGCGCCTATTGTGGCGATTACCGGTTCTAACGGTAAAAGCACGGTCACCACGTTAGTCGGTGAAATGGCGAAAGCCGCTGGCGTCAATGTTGGCGTGGGTGGAAACATCGGGTTGCCAGCATTGATGTTACTCGATCAGAACTGTGAGCTTTATGTACTTGAGTTATCCAGCTTCCAGCTGGAAACCACGTTTAGCCTGAAAGCCGCAGCGGCGACCATTCTCAACGTCACTGAAGATCATATGGATCGCTATCCGTTGGGTTTGCAGCAGTACCGTGCGGCTAAGTTACGAGTTTATGAAAACGCGGCGCTTTGTGTCGTCAATGCTGATGACGCGCTGACGATGCCAGTGCGTGGTGCAGACGAGCGCTGTGTGAGCTTTGGTGTGGATGTCGGTGACTATCATCTTAATTACCAGCAGGGCGACACCTGGCTACGAGTGAAGGGCGAGAAAGTCCTGAACACCAAAGAGATGAAAGTGGTGGGGCGTCATAACTACACCAACGCGCTTGCTGCACTGGCACTGGCTGATGCGGTGAAACTCCCACGCTCCAGTAGCCTGAAAGCCCTCACCACGTTTACGGGTCTGGCTCACCGCTTCCAGCTTTCCTGGGAACGTAACGGTGTGCGCTGGATTAACGATTCTAAAGCGACCAATGTCGGCAGTACTGAAGCGGCGTTGAACGGTTTGAAAGTCGACGGGACTTTGCATCTGCTGTTAGGCGGTGACGGTAAATCTGCGGATTTCTCCTCGCTTAGCCAATATCTGCAAGGTTCAGCAATTCGCCTTTATTGTTTTGGCCGTGATGGTGCTGAACTTGCGGCACTGCGCCCGGATGTTGCCGAGCAAACTGAAACCATGGAACAGGCGATGAAATTGATCGCAACCCGCGTACAACCGGGTGACATGGTTCTGCTTTCACCGGCTTGCGCCAGCCTCGATCAGTTCAAAAACTTCGAGCAACGTGGCGACCAATTCACTCTGCTTGCGAAGGAGCTTGGCTGATGCGCTTATCTCTCCCTCGCCTGCGAATGCCACGACTGCCAGGATTTGCCATCCTGAGTTGGCTGGCGTCGGCGGTAAAAGGCTGGGTGATGGGCTCCCGCGAAGCTGATTCAAATAGCATGGTGCTGTACGACCGTACTTTGCTCTGGCTGACTTTCGGGTTGGCCGCAGTAGGCTTTGTTATGGTCACATCGGCATCGATGCCGGTGGGGCAGCGTCTGGCAAATGATCCGTTCCTGTTTGCCAAACGTGATGGTTTGTACATCGCACTGGCTTTTGCACTGTCGTTGGTAACACTGCGTTTGCCGATGGAATTCTGGCAGCGTCACAGTACCGCGCTGCTGCTATTATCCATCGCAATGCTGTTGATCGTACTGGTCGTCGGTAGCTCGGTTAACGGGGCATCACGCTGGATTGCGTTCGGTCCACTGCGTATTCAGCCTGCTGAGTTTACCAAGCTGTCGTTGTTCTGCTATCTGGCCAACTACCTGGTTCGTAAGGTTGATGAAGTACGTAACAACTTGCGCGGCTTCCTCAAACCGATGGGCGTTATTCTGGTGATGGCAGTGTTGTTGCTGGCGCAGCCTGACCTCGGTACTGTGGTTGTGCTGTTTGTGACAACGCTTGCGATGTTGTTCCTCGCCGGCGCCAAACTCTGGCAGTTCCTCGCGATTATCGGCATGGGTATTTCTGCCGTGGTGCTACTGATCCTCGCAGAACCTTATCGTATTCGCCGCGTAACGTCCTTCTGGAATCCGTGGGAAGACCCGTTTGGTAGTGGCTACCAGCTAACACAATCTCTGATGGCGTTTGGCCGCGGTGAATTGTGGGGGCAGGGCTTAGGGAATTCGGTACAAAAACTCGAGTATTTACCGGAAGCTCATACCGACTTCATCTTCTCCATTATCGGAGAAGAGCTCGGATATATCGGTGTGGTGCTGGCATTAATGATGGTATTCTTCGTGGCTTTTCGTGCGATGTCCATCGGTAAACGTGCGTTAGAAATGGACCAACGTTTTGCAGGGTTTTTAGGCTGCTCAATCGGGATCTGGTTTAGTTTCCAGGCTCTGGTAAACGTTGGGGCGGCAGCGGGCATGTTGCCAACCAAAGGCCTGACATTACCCCTGATCAGTTACGGTGGTTCAAGCCTGATAATTATGTCTACAGCAATCATGATGTTGCTGCGTATTGATTATGAAACCCGTCTGGCAAAAGCACAGGCGTTCACGAAGGGTGTGCGATGAGTAATCAAACCCGGCGGTTAATGGTGATGGCAGGCGGGACTGGCGGGCATGTGTTCCCGGGGCTTGCTGTGGCGCATCACTTAATGGACCAGGGCTGGCAAGTCCGCTGGCTGGGAACCGCCGATCGTATGGAAGCTGACTTAGTTCCTAAACATGGGATTGAGATCGATTTTATTCGTATTTCAGGTTTGCGCGGTAAAGGCCTGAAAGCCATGTTGTTGGCGCCCGTGCGTATTTTCAACGCCTGGCGTCAGGCGCGAGCCATCATGAAAGCGTATCGCCCGGATGTGGTTCTGGGGATGGGCGGTTATGTATCTGGCCCTGGTGGTCTGGCAGCCTGGTCGCTCGGTATTCCCGTGGTGTTACATGAGCAAAATGGTATTGCTGGTTTAACCAACAAATGGCTGTCAAAAATCGCCAAAAAAGTGATGCAGGCATTTCCGGGGGCTTTCCCGAATGCTGATGTGGTGGGCAATCCGGTGCGCACTGATGTGCTGGCGCTACCATTACCGCAAGAACGTTTTTCCGGACGTGAAGGTCCTGTTCGCGTTTTAGTCGTCGGTGGCTCTCAAGGGGCTCGCGTGCTGAACCAGACGATGCCGCAAGTTGCAGGCCGTCTGGGTGATTCTGTCACTATCTGGCACCAATGTGGTAAAGGTGGGCTGGACGTTGTTCAGCAGGCCTATGCTGAAGCCGCACAGCCTCAGCATAAAGTGACCGAATTTATTGATGATATGGCAGCTGCTTATGCATGGGCCGATGTCGTGGTGTGTCGCTCCGGTGCGTTAACCGTCAGTGAAATCGCGGCAGCAGGGTTACCTGCACTGTTTGTTCCCTTCCAGCATAAAGATCGGCAGCAATACTGGAATGCGCTGCCGCTGGAAAAAGCTGGAGCGGCAAAAATACTGGAGCAACCGCAGTTTACCGTGGATGCCGTTACCCAAACTCTCGCCGGGTGGGACAGAACGACGTTACTGGCAATGGCCGAACGTGCGCGTGCTGCATCCATTCCTGATGCCACAGAACGGGTAGCAAATGAAGTGAGCGCCGCAGCACTGGCGTAATCATTGTGGGTGGCTCTTTTGCCCATGAATATTTGAAGTAATGGCGTTTGACGCTGCAGGTTAGAGAATGAATACACAACAACTGGCGAAACTGCGTTCTATCGTGCCCGAGATGCGTCGCGTCCGGCACATTCACTTTGTTGGCATCGGCGGCGCCGGTATGGGCGGTATTGCCGAAGTTTTAGCTAACGAAGGTTACCAGATCAGCGGGTCTGATTTGGCTCCGAACCCGGTCACTCAGCAGTTGTCGGCGCTGGGCGCCACGATTTATTTCAACCATCGTCCAGAGAACGTACTGGATGCGAGTGTTGTGGTGGTTTCTACCGCCATCTCGATGGATAACCCAGAAATTGTTGCGGCGCATGAAGCGCGTATTCCGGTTATCCGTCGCGCTGAAATGCTGGCAGAACTGATGCGCTTCCGTCATGGCATCGCCATTGCAGGAACACACGGGAAAACCACCACCACAGCGATGGTTTCCAGTATTTATGCAGAAGCTGGTCTCGACCCGACTTTTGTCAATGGTGGTCTGGTGAAAGCAGCAGGAACCCACGCGCGTCTGGGTCATAGCCGTTACCTGATTGCTGAAGCCGATGAGAGTGATGCGTCATTCCTCCATCTGCAACCGATGGTTTCTGTGGTGACAAATATAGAAGCTGACCATATGGATACCTACCAGGGCGACTTCGAGAATTTAAAGCAGACGTTTATTAACTTCCTGCACAACCTGCCGTTTTATGGCCTGGCTGTGATGTGTGTAGACGATCCGGTTATTCGCGAGCTGTTGCCACGAGTGGGCCGCAAGATCACCACTTACGGTTTTAGTGAAGACGCTGACGTTCGTGTTGAAAATTATCAGCAGAAAGGGCCGCAGGGGCATTTCACCATCGCACGTCAGGGTAAGCCTGCTCTGCATGTGACCTTGAATGCTCCTGGCCGCCACAACGCGTTAAACGCGGCTGCTGCGGTGTCCGTTGCCACTGAAGAAGGCATTGATGATGCTGACATTCTGAGTGCGCTGGAAAGCTTCCAGGGTACAGGGCGTCGCTTTGATTTCCTGGGTGAGTATCCGCTTGCCGAAGTGAATGGCAAAGAAGGTACCGCGATGTTGGTTGATGACTACGGTCACCATCCGACAGAAGTGGATGCCACCATTAAAGCTGCACGTGCGGGATGGCCGGATAAAAATCTGGTGATGATTTTCCAGCCGCATCGCTTCACGCGTACTCGTGATTTGTACGATGATTTTGCTAACGTATTGTCGCAAGTCGATTCTTTGCTGATGCTGGATGTTTATTCTGCCGGTGAAGCTGCAATTCCAGGCGCTGATAGCCGTTCGCTATGCCGCACTATTCGTGGCCGTGGAAAAGTCGACCCAATTCTTGTACCTGACGCAAGTCAGATTGCGGACATTTTAGCGCCAGTTTTGTCAGGAAATGACCTGATCCTGGTGCAAGGTGCAGGAAATGTTGGGAAAGTTGCCAGAAACCTGGCTGAATTCCGCTTGCAGTCCCACACTAAGGAGGGCGACCAACATGGCTGAGAAAATCGCTGTCCTGTTCGGCGGAACTTCTGCTGAACGTGAGGTGTCATTGCAATCAGGTGCAGCGGTACTCGCGGGCCTGAGAGAAGCCGGAATTGACGCTCACGAGGTCGATCCGAAAAATACACCGGTGACTGAACTGAAAGCGCAGGGTTTTGAAAAAGTATTTATTGCTTTACATGGCCGTGGTGGCGAAGACGGAACCCTGCAAGGGTTACTGGATTTCCTGAAACTGCCATATACCGGCAGTGGCGTGATGGCTTCGGCTATCTCTATGGATAAGCTGCGTACCAAATTGTTATGGAAAGGTGCCGGTTTACCCGTTGCTCCGTGGGTTGCATTGACTCGCCGTGATGTGGAAGCCGGTATCAGCGCAACCACGGTAGAACGTATTGCCAGCCTGGGGCTGCCAGTTATCGTGAAACCAAGCCGTGAAGGTTCAAGCGTGGGGATGTCGAAGGTTGATAGCGTTGCTGCACTGCCAGCAGCACTTGAACTGGCCTTCGAACACGATGAAGAAGTGTTGATTGAGAAATGGTTAAGTGGCCCTGAGTACACGGTTGCTATCCTGGGTGAAGAAATTTTGCCGTCAATTCGCATTCAACCCGCCGGAATTTTCTATGATTATGAGGCGAAGTATCTCTCTGATGAAACACAGTATTTTTGCCCAGGCGGTTTAATCGAACAACGCGAGCAAGAATTGCAGGCGTTAGTGCTGCAAGCCTGGCAAGCTTTGGGTTGCAGTGGTTGGGGGCGCGTAGATGTCATGCTGGATAGTGACGGGCAGTTTTATCTGCTGGAAGTTAACACGTCCCCTGGCATGACCAGCCATAGTCTGGTGCCGATGGCGGCACGTCAGGCAGGCATGACGTTCTCTCAACTGGTGGTGCGTATTCTGGAGTTGGCAGACTGATATGTCGCAAGCAGCTCTGAATACACGTAATCGCCAGGAAGAAGAGGAAACCAGCTCTCGCCGCAGTAATGGCGGGCGACTGGCCGGGATCATTTTCCTCAGTGCAGTGCTGTTTACGGTATTTATCGGCGGCTGGATTGTCGTCGGCTGGATGGAAGATGCACAACGTCTGCCACTGTCTAAGTTGGTAGTTACTGGTGAACGGCATTACACCCGTAACGATGATATTCGTCAGTCAATTCTGGCACTTGGGCCACCAGGCACCTTTATGACCCAGGATGTGAATATCATCCAGCAGCAAATTGAACGCTTGCCGTGGATTAAGCAGGCGAGTGTCAGAAAGCAGTGGCCGGACGAATTGAAGATTCATCTGGTTGAATATGTACCCATAGCGCGCTGGAATGATCAGCATATGATTGATGCGCAAGGAATTGCGTTTAGCGTTCCAGCAGAACGCGCGGTAAAGCAGACTTTACCTATGTTATCTGGACCCGAAGGCAGTGAAGGTGAAGTCTTGCAAGGCTATCGCGCAATGGGCGATGTGCTGGCAAAGGATAAATTTACTTTGAAAGAAGCGGCGATGACCGCTCGTCGTTCCTGGCAATTGACGTTGAATAATGGCATCAAGCTCAACTTGGGCCGTGGCGATACGATGAAACGCTTGAGTCGCTTTGTAGAACTTTACCCTGTTCTGCAGCAGCAAGAGCAAGCCGACAATAAAAGGATTAGCTACGTCGACTTGCGTTATGACTCAGGCGCGGCAGTGGGTTGGCAGCCAGCTCCCGTAGAGGAACCTAATCCTAATCAGCAACAGAATCAGGCACAGGCAGAATAACAATGATCAAGGCGACGGACAGAAAACTGGTAGTAGGACTGGAGATCGGTACCGCAAAGGTTGCCGCTTTAGTAGGGGAAGTTCTGCCTGACGGTATGGTCAATATTATTGGCGTGGGCAGTTGCCCATCGCGTGGTATGGACAAAGGTGGCGTAAACGATCTCGAGTCAGTCGTGAAATGCGTTCAGCGCGCGATTGACCAGGCCGAGCTTATGGCTGATTGCCAGATTTCTTCGGTCTACCTTGCGCTGTCAGGTAAACACATTAGCTGTCAAAACGAGATTGGCATGGTGCCAATTTCGGAAGAAGAAGTGACGCAGGAAGACGTTGAGAACGTTGTTCACACCGCGAAGTCAGTACGCGTACGTGACGAACATCGTGTTTTGCACGTTATCCCGCAAGAATATGCAATTGACTACCAGGAAGGCATCAAAAATCCTGTAGGTTTATCGGGGGTGCGCATGCAGGCTAAAGTGCACCTCATCACCTGCCATAACGATATGGCTAAAAACATCGTCAAAGCTGTTGAACGATGTGGCTTGAAAGTGGACCAACTGATCTTTGCAGGTCTTGCGGCGAGCTACGCAGTATTGACCGAAGATGAGCGTGAATTAGGGGTCTGCGTTGTGGATGTCGGTGGTGGTACTATGGACATCGCGGTCTACACTGGCGGCGCGTTGCGCCACACCAAGGTTATCCCTTATGCGGGGAACGTGGTGACCAGCGATATCGCTTACGCCTTTGGTACACCACCGAGTGATGCAGAAGCCATTAAAGTCCGTCATGGTTGCGCGTTGGGTTCAATTGTCGGTAAAGATGAAAACGTTGAAGTGCCAAGTGTCGGTGGACGTCCACCGCGTAGCCTGCAACGCCAGACGCTCGCTGAAGTCATCGAGCCTCGTTATACCGAACTGTTGAATCTGGTCAACGAAGAGATTTTGCAATTACAAGAGCAACTTCGCCAACAAGGTGTGAAGCACCACCTGGCGGCGGGGATTGTACTAACGGGTGGCGCTGCACAAATTGAAGGTCTGGCAGCCTGTGCGCAACGCGTGTTCCATACGCAAGTTCGTATCGGACAACCGTTAAATATTACCGGCCTGACTGATTACGCCCAGGAGTCTTATTACTCCACAGCGGTCGGCTTGCTGCACTACGGGAAAGAAACTCATCTCAGTGGTGAAGCGGAAGTGGAAAAACGGACCTCTGTCGGCTCATGGATTAAGCGAATCAACAGCTGGCTGAGAAAAGAGTTTTAATTTTTATAAGAGACCAGACAAAATTAGTGGTCTCAGGCGACAGGCACAAAACGGAGAGAAACTATGTTTGAACCTATGGAACTGACCAACGACGCGGTGATTAAAGTCATCGGCGTCGGTGGTGGCGGCGGTAATGCCGTTGAACACATGGTGCGTGAACGCATCGAAGGTGTTGAATTCTTTGCAGTGAATACTGACGCGCAAGCGTTACGTAAAACTGCGGTAGGCCAGACTATCCAGATTGGTAATGGTATTACCAAAGGTCTGGGTGCTGGAGCTAACCCTGAAGTGGGTCGTACCGCTGCGGAAGAAGACCGCGATGCGTTACGTGCAGCCCTTGAAGGCGCAGACATGGTCTTTATCGCCGCTGGCATGGGTGGCGGTACTGGTACAGGTGCAGCGCCGGTAGTTGCGGAAGTTGCTAAAGATCTGGGCATCCTGACCGTAGCCGTTGTGACTAAGCCTTTCAACTTCGAAGGCAAGAAGCGCATGGCGTTCGCGGAGCAGGGTATTGCCGAGTTGTCTAAGCATGTTGATTCACTGATCACCATTCCGAACGACAAATTATTGAAAGTTCTGGGCCGTGGTATTTCTCTGCTGGACGCTTTTGGCGCAGCAAACGATGTACTGAAAGGTGCAGTTCAGGGTATCGCTGAACTGATTACCCGTCCGGGTCTGATGAACGTCGACTTTGCTGATGTGCGCACCGTAATGTCCGAAATGGGTTATGCCATGATGGGCTCTGGTGTAGCAAGTGGCGAAGATCGTGCAGAAGAAGCGGCAGAAATGGCGATTTCCAGCCCACTGTTGGAAGACATCGATCTGTCTGGTGCTCGTGGCGTTCTGGTCAACATCACCGCTGGCTTTGACCTGCGTCTGGATGAGTTCGAAACTGTGGGTAACACCATTCGTGCGTTCGCATCTGATAACGCTACTGTGGTTATCGGTACTTCTCTGGATCCAGAGATGAATGACGAACTGCGTGTGACTGTTGTTGCAACTGGTATTGGCATGGACAAACGTCCAGAAATTACTCTAGTGACCAACAAGCAGACTCAGCAGCCAGTGATGGATCGCTACCAGCAACACGGTATGGCTCCTCTTCAACAAGAGCAAAAGCCAGTTGCAAAAGTAGTGAATGACAATACGCCACAAACAACGAAAGAGCCTGATTATCTGGATATTCCAGCGTTTCTGCGTAAGCAAGCTGATTAAGAATAAACCGGAAGTTGGGGATCTGCGCTCTTTGTGCTAAACTGGCCCACCGATTGTGATATACACTTCGGTTGGATAGGTAATTGGCGAGATTATACGATGATCAAACAAAGGACACTTAAACGTATCGTTCAGGCGACTGGCGTCGGTTTACATACCGGCAAGAAAGTCACACTGACGTTGCGCCCTGCGCCGGCAAATACCGGGGTCATCTATCGTCGCACCGACTTGAATCCTCCGGTAGATTTTCCGGCAGATGCCAAATCTGTGCGTGATACCATGCTCTGTACTTGCCTGGTGAACGAGCACGATGTGCGGATTTCTACCGTTGAGCATTTGAATGCCGCCCTTGCGGGATTAGGTATTGATAACATTATTATTGAAGTCAATGCCCCAGAAATCCCAATCATGGACGGTAGTGCAGCGCCATTCGTCTACCTGCTGCTTGATGCCGGGATTGACGAATTAAACTGTGCGAAGAAATTTGTGCGCGTGAAAGAAACAGTTCGCGTTGAAGACGGCGATAAATGGGCTGAATTCAAGCCGTACAATGGTTTCTCGTTGGATTTCACCATCGACTTTAACCATCCGGCGATTGATGCCAGTACCCAACGCTACAGTATGAACTTCTCTGCGGACGCGTTTATGCGCCAGATTAGTCGTGCTCGTACCTTCGGTTTTATGCGTGATATCGAATATCTGCAGTCCCGTGGTTTGTGCCTGGGCGGTAGCTTCGATTGTGCCATCGTTGTTGACGATTATCGCGTACTGAACGAAGACGGTCTGCGTTTTGAAGATGAATTCGTTCGTCACAAAATGCTCGACGCAATCGGCGACTTGTTCATGTGCGGCCATAACATTATCGGCGCGTTTACCGCCTATAAGTCAGGTCATGCACTGAATAACAAACTGCTTCAAGCGGTTCTGGCGAAGCAAGAAGCCTGGGAATGGGCAACCTTCCAGGACGATGCCGAACTTCCGTTAGCGTTCAAAGCACCGAAAATGGTTCTGGCATAACACCAGAATTATTTATTACGACTGGTTTCATTGGTACTCTCTCCGGCCAATGACGCCAGTCGTTCTATTATTGCCTTCAATTTCTCAGGGCTACGTTCAGCCACCATTCTTAATGCCTCCGCGCTTTGCTGGCTTAACACTCTGTTGACCCCTTCAGTTTTCCCTTTCACTGTCTGAGTGCTGTTTTCTTGTACTGATTCTTGTCCAATTGCAGCCAGTGATGGATTAATCCTGATGTCGATTGATGTCAATGATGGTAATATTTGTGCACGTAATGCACTCAGTAGCGTGGCTTGTTCATAGCGTAACCGCATCAGCCAGCTAGCATTTGCAGTTTCAAGTACGAGAATGCCTTGTCGGAAATTTGCTACCCGGCACCAGGGATGCAGTTGAGCGGGTAATATCCCTTTCACTGCCCTGTTGAGCTTAAGTAGCGCAGTTGCGCGCTGTTGCACGTTTTGCAACACGCTTTCGGCACCAGCATCATCGAACAAATGATCTAAAGATTGTGGGCGGCTATCACGCATACATAATGCTCCGGCGGATAAAGTGATTGGTATTCTAAATCGTTGGCGACAGTTTGGCAGACGTTATTTCTGGCCGCATCTCTTATTAGGGATGGTTGCGGCGAGTTTTGGCATGCCTGCGCTCAGCCAAAATACCGAACCAACCGCCCCTGCCGAAACATCTACCAGTAGCCACGACTACCTGAATAAGGTTAGCTTCAATAGTCTGGCATTATTGCAGGAAAGTACCCGCCGACCATCTTTTAGTGTCGATTACTGGCATCAACATGCTATTCGTACAGTAATTCGTCATCTTTCATTTGCAATGGCACCTCAAGCATTGCCTGTAGCACAAGAAAGTTTGCCACTTCAGGCACACAAACTCGCTTTGCTGGACACGCTCACAGCGCTTCTTACCCAGGAAAGCAAACCCCCTGTTATTGTGCGTCATATCGCGCTTTGGCAATCTCCAGCGGTTGAGACATTCAGTCCTGCCATTTGGATTAGCCAGGTTCACGGTATCCGCGCCGGTCCACAACGCCTCAGCTAAATTCCTTTCCTTTAATTATAACGTTATTTTTAGCTCTGCCCTGATGGCAGGCGTTTGAGAATTAATCATGCTAATCAAATTATTAACTAAAGTTTTCGGTAGCCGTAACGACCGCACTCTGCGTCGTATGCGTAAAGTTGTCACCCTGATCAACAGTATGGAACCGGAAATTGAAAAACTTTCCGATGATGAATTAAAAGCCAAAACGAATGAGTTCCGTGCTCGTCTTGCGAAAGGTGAAGTGCTTGAAAATCTGATCCCAGAAGCTTTTGCGGTTGTTCGTGAAGCGAGTAAGCGTGTATTCGGGATGCGTCACTTCGACGTGCAGCTGCTTGGCGGTATGGTACTAAACGATCGCTGTATCGCAGAGATGCGTACAGGTGAAGGTAAAACACTGACCGCAACTCTACCAGCATACCTGAATGCGCTGAGTGGCCGTGGTGTTCACGTGGTTACTGTGAACGATTACCTGGCCCAGCGTGATGCCGAAAACAACCGTCCGCTTTTCGAATACCTCGGTCTGAGCGTTGGCATTAACTTGCCAAACATGCCAGCTCCGGCAAAGCGTGAAGCTTATGCTGCTGACATCACTTACGGCACCAACAACGAATACGGTTTTGACTACCTGCGTGACAACATGGCGTTCAGCCCTGAAGAACGTGTACAGCGTAAACTGCACTACGCATTGGTGGATGAGGTTGACTCAATTCTTATCGATGAGGCGCGTACGCCGCTAATCATCTCCGGTCCTGCTGAAGACAGCTCCGAGATGTACCGTAAAGTAAATAAAATCATCCCGAGCCTGATCCGTCAGGAAAAAGAAGATTCTGATACTTTCCAGGGTGAAGGCCACTTCTCCGTAGACGAAAAATCTCGTCAGGTAAACATTACCGAACGCGGTCTGGTACTGGTTGAAGAGTTACTGGTACAGGAAGGCATTATGGAAGAAGGTGAGTCTCTGTACTCCCCGACGAACATTATGCTGATGCACCACGTGACTGCAGCACTGCGTGCGCATGTGCTGTTCGCCCGTGACGTTGATTACATCGTTAAAGATGGCGAAGTTATCATCGTTGATGAACACACCGGTCGTACCATGCAAGGCCGCCGTTGGTCTGATGGCCTGCACCAGGCTGTTGAAGCTAAAGAAGGCGTCGACATTCAGAACGAAAACCAGACGCTGGCATCTATTACCTTCCAGAATTACTTCCGCCTGTATGAAAAACTGGCCGGTATGACGGGTACTGCGGATACCGAAGCATTCGAATTTAGCTCTATCTACAAACTCGATACTATCGTTGTGCCGACTAACCGTCCAATGATCCGTAAAGACATGCCTGATCTGGTCTATATGACTGAAGCAGACAAGATTATGGCAATCATTGAAGATATTAAAGAGCGTACTACTAACGGTCAGCCCGTTCTTGTTGGTACCATTTCTATCGAAAAATCCGAAGTGGTTTCCGCTGAGTTGACCAAAGCGGGTATCAAACACAATGTTCTGAACGCCAAGTTCCACGCTAACGAAGCCGGTATCGTGGCGCAGGCGGGTTATCCTGCCGCAGTGACCATTGCAACCAACATGGCTGGTCGTGGTACGGATATCGTACTGGGTGGTAGCTGGCAGGCTGAGGTCGCTGAGCTTGAAGACCCAACGCCTGAGCAAATCGCGCAGATTAAAGCTGACTGGCAGATTCGCCATGACGCAGTTCTGGCATCTGGTGGTCTGCATATCATCGGTACTGAGCGTCACGAATCTCGCCGTATTGATAACCAGTTGCGCGGCCGTTCCGGTCGTCAGGGTGATGCGGGTTCATCGCGTTTCTACCTGTCTATGGAAGATTCACTGATGCGTATTTTCGCATCCGATCGTGTTTCAGGCATGATGCGTAAACTGGGCATGAAGCCGGGCGAAGCGATTGAACACCCATGGGTCACTAAGGCAATTGCTAACGCACAACGTAAAGTTGAAAGCCGTAACTTCGATATCCGTAAACAGCTTCTCGAATATGATGATGTGGCGAACGACCAACGTCGTGCGATCTACAGCCAGCGTAACGAATTGCTGGACGTGAGCGACGTTAGCGAAACCATCAACAGCATCCGTGAAGATGTCTTTAAAGTGACAATCGACACGCACATCCCACCGCAATCACTCGAAGAAATGTGGGATGTTGAAGGCCTGCAAGAACGCCTGAAAAACGACTTTGACCTCGAACTGCCAATTAAAGAGTGGCTGGATAAAGAGCCTGAGCTGCATGAAGAAACTCTGCGTGAGCGTATTCTGCAAAACGCAATGGAAGTGTATCAGCGTAAAGAAGAAGTGGTTGGCGTTGAAATGATGCGTCATTTCGAAAAAGGCGTGATGCTACAGACCCTGGATTCATTGTGGAAAGAGCACCTGGCGGCTATGGACTATCTGCGTCAGGGTATCCACTTGCGTGGTTATGCGCAGAAAGATCCTAAGCAAGAATACAAGCGTGAATCTTTTGCCATGTTTGCTTCTATGCTCGAAGCTCTGAAATATGAAGTTATCAGTACATTGAGCAAAGTTCAGGTTCGTATGCCTGAAGAAGTAGAAGCGATGGAACAACAGCGTCGTGATGAAGCTGAGCGTTTGGCGCAGATGCAGCAGTTGAGCCATCAGGATGACGACACGCTGGCTGCGGAATCACTGGCAGCAGAGACGGGTGAGCGCAAAGTGGGTCGTAACGATCCGTGCCCATGCGGTTCCGGTAAAAAATTCAAGCAGTGTCATGGCCGTTTAAGCTAAGAACTGTATTGTTGACGAAGGCGCAGCTTGCTGCGCCTTTTTTCTATGGAGCACCTGCACAAAAATGAAACAACTAGAAATAGCCGTCGGGATCATTCGCAATTCCCAAGGGCAGATTTTTATCACTCAGCGAGCTGCTGACGCTCATATGGCAAATAAGCTGGAGTTTCCCGGTGGGAAAATCGAAGTTGATGAAACGCCAGAGCAAGCATTAGTTCGCGAGCTACATGAAGAAACAGGCATCACGGTCACTGGGTTTACGCTGTTTGATAAACTGGCTTACCAGTTCCCGGACCGACATATCACGCTGTGGTTTTTCATGGTGGAGAGCTGGGAAGGCGAGCCGTGGGGCAAAGAAGGGCAACCGGGGCAGTGGGTTACACAGAATGCGCTGGTGGCAGCAGATTTCCCACCAGCAAATGAACCGATTATCAGAAAATTACAGCAGAGCTAACGTAAATCTTCTTCACTCCAGTCATCACTCTCTGACAAATCGCCGCTGCTTGGAATACGTTTTTCCTCAGCGGCCCATTCACCTAAGTCAATCAGCTGGCAACGTTTACTGCAAAATGGGCGATACGGGCTGGCTTCATTCCAGACAACGACTTTGCCACAACCAGGGCAGTTTACTTTAGTAAGTTCAGACATATTCGCTCCTTAACAGCATGCCAGCTCAAAATCGAGACGCTCAGGGATAATTCCATTTTCGCTATCTAGCGGTAAGAAACGGATTGCAAAACGGCTTTTATGACCAGAAACCTGGGGGTAGAGCTGGGACGAGAGATCCAGCTGTAAACGCAGCAAATCAGCATCATCACCGTTATCCTGATAAAAACCATTCAGGCTGGTTTGTTTACGGAATGGAGCCGAATTACGAATAATATCCAGCAACAAATCCAATGCCTGCTTCAACGGCTGCAAACTCGTAAGCCAGGTATTAATTTGGGCATTGCGCTGCTCTTGTGGCGAATACAACCAGATGTGTAACGTTGGCAAATCGAAACTGCAGCATCCGCCAGGAATACTTAGACGCTGACGAACAAGGGCAATCAGACGGTCTTCTCGTAAAGACTGCCCAAGGCGTGGCGCTGCCATTAAAACACTACCGCGTTCTTTGAGCTGGCTACGCAGCGAGTCGATAAGCTGCATATCTACACCAGGAACCTCAGCCCAGTTCAATAATTTACGCTGCTGGCGCTCAAGCTCTTTGAGGATATCTGTGCGAATTTCGCCTCGTTCAAAGACGTCTAGCAGGTCACCGACATTACGGAAAAAATGAAGGGCTTTGGAAGTCCCATCTACCGGTAATGAACTGTCGAGTTGTTGGATTAAGAACTCGATACGCAACCAGGTACGCATTTTTTCATTCAGTGGGTGCTCAAAAAGAATCTGGGTGCTCATTATTCATTTTCCTGCTGTGCGGCCTGGGACGCCAGTTCCAGATACTGGCGGTGCAGACGGTCAACATGTGCGGCCACCTGTTCGGCGGCACCATCATTATTAATTACATCATCGGCAGCGCTCAAGCGCGCCTCGCGTGTCGCCTGTGCAGTAAGGATTTGTTGCACATGTTCACGACTGACTTTATCGCGCGCAATAGTACGGGCGATTTGCACCTCTGGCGAGACATCAACAACCAGCACGCGATCGGCCATTTGCTGTAGATTATTCTCAACTAACAACGGAACAACCCACAAAACGTAGGGGGAAAGAGCCTCATTGATTTCAGTTCGGGTTCGTTGATGGATCAGTGGATGTAGCAGCGCATTGAGCCATTGTTTTTCTTCAGGTGAAGAGAAGATCTTTTCGCGAAGAACCCGGCGGTTAAGAGTGCCATCCTGAAGAAGAATCTCTTTGCCAAAATGGTCAGAAATAATGCTAAGAGCAGGTTGCCCAGGCTCAACCACCCGACGAGCAATTACATCTGCGTCTACTACGGTAATACCTAATTGGGAAAAGTTATCGGCGACAGTACTTTTACCACTGCCAATCCCACCCGTTAATGCCACCGTATAAACCATAAGACCCAGACCCTAAAGCGATTTCATATTTCTAAGGTAAATTTTAACGATTGTAGCGCAAAAAAGACTGTTTTCGCAGTCTTGCGGCGGCATTAATAGTGCGTATGATAGCGTCACTGGAATTGGTGCCTAAATCGCCAATTGCGTTCACGCGTCCTTCGCCATTCGACCCAGGAATCTGCAACATGCGTATTGAAGAAGATTTGAAGTTAGGTTTTAAAGACGTTCTTATTCGCCCAAAACGTTCCACTCTTAAAAGCCGCTCTGATGTTGAGCTCGAGCGCCAATTCACTTTCAAACACTCCGGTATTGCATGGTCAGGTGTGCCGATCATTGCTGCTAACATGGACACCGTGGGTACATTCGGTATGGCCGAGGCGTTGGCTTCGTTTGATATCCTTACTGCTGTCCATAAGCACTACTCTGTTGAAGAGTGGAGCAACTTCGTTAAATCTGTTCCAGAAAACATCCTGAAGTTCGTGATGGTTTCCACCGGCACATCTGATGCTGACTTCCAGAAAACCAAACAAATTCTCAACCTGAACCCTGCGCTGCAATTTATCTGCATCGATGTGGCGAATGGTTACTCTGAACACTTCACTCAGTTCGTGTCTAAAGCGCGTGAAGCATGGCCGGATAAAGTGATCTGTGCGGGTAACGTTGTGACTGGCGAAATGTGCGAAGAGCTGATTCTCTCTGGTGCGGATATCGTTAAAGTCGGTATCGGTCCTGGTTCAGTTTGTACTACCCGTGTGAAAACCGGCGTGGGTTACCCACAGCTTTCAGCTGTTATCGAATGTGCCGACGCGGCTCATGGCCTTGGCGGCCAGATTGTTAGCGACGGTGGTTGTACTATGCCGGGCGATGTTGCTAAAGCATTCGGCGGCGGTGCAGATTTCGTGATGCTGGGCGGTATGCTGGCTGGTCATGACGAAAGCGGTGGCACAATCGTTGAAGAAAACGGTGAGAAATTCATGCTGTTCTACGGTATGAGTTCCGAGTCTGCAATGACTCGCCACGTTGGTGGTGTTGCGCAATACCGCGCAGCAGAAGGCAAAACCGTTAAGCTGCCATTGCGCGGCCCGGTTGAAAACACTGCTCGTGACATTATGGGCGGCCTGCGTTCTGCCTGTACTTACGTTGGTGCTTCTCGCCTGAAAGAGTTGACCAAACGTACTACGTTCATTCGTGTGAATGAGCAGGAAAACCGCGTTTTCAATAGCCTCTAAGCGATATAAACGGCGTGGCTTTGGCCGCGCCGTCATCCCGCACTCATCGCATCTCCTAGCTGGAAAATAGGCAGATACATCGCAATCACTAGTGTCCCAATTATAATACCCACGACGATCATCATGATTGGCTCCAGCGCTGCGGCCAGGTTATCCGCCAGTTCCTCAGTATTGTTGTGATGCCAACTCGCCAGTTTCTCCAGCATCAAATCCAAAGAGCCTGACTCTTCACCAACCCGTACCAGCTGACAACACAACGCTGTGAATCGCTCACTCTCATTGAGCGCATGCCAAAACGGAACACCCTGGATCACTTTGGCGCTAATTTGCGAGATCACTTTTTTCCACAGCAGTGGAGTGAGTGTCGTTTCCACCGCCTCAAGTCCTTGTAATAAAGGAATGCCTGCCTGCTGGGAGAGTGACAGTGTGGTATAGATTTGGCTGAGAATTTGCCCTCGCCAAAGTGGGGCAATCAGCGGAATGTGCAGCAAAAGATTTTGCTCATACTCTTGCCAGTGAGGTTTTCGTCGCCGAAGAAAATATCCACAGGCAAACAGAATGACAAACGCCAATAACCATCCCAAACCTTGCGTCGTGACCCAATTTGACACTGCCATTACCATCGCCGTAATGGCAGGCAGTGGAGCGTTAAAAGATCGATAGATATTGGCAAACTCCGGCAGCACAAAACTCATCATTCCGATAGTGACAAGTAAGGCGACAACTATAATAAACAGTGGGTAGCGCAAGGCTTTCATGACCTTTTTACGCAGCTGATACAGTTTTTCTTGTTGGTCAGCTAATCTTTTACAGCACTCGTCCAGCTTTCCCGTTAACTCCCCAATGTGAATAAGGGCAATGAATAGCGCAGGGAAAATCTTCGGCCATTGCCTTAATGCGGCAGAAAATGGTGTACCGTTTGAAACACGTTGCTCAATGTCCTTTAGCAAAGCCCGCCATTCCTCAAAGGGATGTTGCTGAGCAATAAGCACTAATCCATCAGATAAGGAAATTCCTGCCTGAAGTAGCGTAGCAAGCTGGCGGAATACTTGAATTTTTTGCTGAATATTCCAGCAGCCACGACGGGTGTGTGAGGTTTTACGTAGATGCAACAGCTGAAGATCGGCATTGAACAATTGATCGGTAACGGATGTGGCATCCTCCGCCAATACCGCTCCTTTCTGTACTTGTCCGAATTGATCGATCGCTTTCCAGCGCCAAAGCAAAAACTTAGCCATGAGGTATACCCAGTACCCGATAACACTCTTCGAGAGTGGTTAGCCCTTGTTCCACTGCTCGACAGCCATTTTCGAATAGCGTCTCCATACCTTGTTGACGAGCCAAAGCTTCGATTTCATTAGCGGGCATGCCTTTGATAATCGCAGCTTGTAGGTGCGGGTCGATAAGTAAAATTTCAAACAAGGCGCTTCGCCCATAAAAGCCGCCGTAGCAGCGTTCACAACCGACTGCCTGCCAGTAGGGTAAAGCTCGATTCCAGAGTGTTGCCGGAAGCGTTATGTCTTCCGCAAGCTGTTGCTTGCAGTGAGGGCAGAGTTTGCGAACCAGTCGCTGTGCGACCACCATGTTCAACGCCGAGGCTAACATCCAGCGTTCCACCCCCATTTGTTGCAGGCGAACCACAGTTTCAGCCGTTGAGTTGGTATGGAGTGTTGAAAGTACAAGATGCCCAGTTTGCGCTGCTTTAATGGCAATATCAGCGGTATCACCGTCCCGAATCTCACCCACCATGATGATGTCGGGATCCTGGCGCAGTAAGGCGCGTAATACACTCTGGAAACTCAACCCTGCTTTACTGTTTACCTGCGTTTGATTGAGCCCCCGCATCGGAATTTCTATCGGGTCTTCTACGCTACAGAGGTTGCTGGAAATCTGGTTGAGTATCTTTAGTGCGCTGTAAAGTGTGATGGTTTTACCGCTGCCGGTGGGGCCGGTGACCAGAATCATGCCTTGTGGGTTGGCTAAACAACTCTGAAAACGGGTGCAGTCATCCGGTGACATTCCCAAATCTGAAAGCTCAAAAGTTTGTTTGGTTTGGGTCATTAAACGTAGAACGACCTTTTCACCGTGATACACCGGTAGCGTAGCAATGCGAAATGAACATTTGTGCTGTTCGACTTCAATCTCCATTTGCCCATCCTGGGGTAAGCGACGCTCTGCGATATCCAGACTTCCCAGTACTTTTAACCTTGCCGTTAATGGTGCAGCCAGATGAGCGGGTAGAAGGGGTTGCAGTTGTAGTACACCGTCGACGCGAAAACGAATCTGGTAGCCTTGCTCTATCGGCTCAAAGTGAATGTCTGAAGCACGTAGTTGTATTGCTTTATGAAGTGTTTCTTGTAGCAACTTAACCACTGGCGCGAAATTTTCAGCTGTTTCAGCTGTGTTGGCAGAAACACCTGAATGGCGTGCTTTCTCCAACTGCTCGACTGGCCAGTATTCAATGTTTGCTGGTTTATCACAGATAAAACGCAATGCCTCAAAAAACTGCGCGGGCGGATTCGGTGCAATGGCGATATGCAGTGTTGGAGTTTCAGAAAGTAATACTGCTTGATATTGGTTGCACAGGGCGAGGATCTGCCGATTTTCCATGGCTTAGTTTCCCGCCTGGTTATTATCAAAACGGAAAACCTCTTCACAAGTCTGTTTAAGCGAACCGCCATCGGTCGTGGCGCAGGTTCGTGTCCAACCTTCCACACCCTCGGAGTCACTCCAGCTTGGGGTTAACGAAACGGAAAGCCCATTCAGGCTTTCTTGTCCTGTCAGAGTAACCGTGCCATTTTCAACGCTCATGCCACTGACATAACGGGTCGTTTTAGGGGGCGGAATACCGTTAGTTCCGGCATCACACTCGCTAATTCCACCTCGTTCAAGCGCGCAAAGCTCTATAGCGGTACGGTAGGGGACAAAGGTTTGTAGCATGTCTGTCAGTGCCGCTTTTCGCAGGTAGTTTTGGTAAGCCGGTATGCCGATGGCGCTAAGAATCGCAATGATGCCAATGACCACCATTAGCTCAATGAGTGTGAATCCATGTTGTTTGTTCATGTGCCGCTCCTGAATATGATTGCGGGCACTTTGCGCCGTAAAAATGGCTCAGACGAGGGCGAGTCGAAGTATCAGGAAGGCGTCTTCCAGGATTTATTTATGGTTTGCATAGGGAAGCATTGAAAATGCGAGCGGTGACGAAACGAGAAGAAAAAGGCAGATGAATATTACCTCATCTGCCTGGCAGGCATTAGCGGAAGCGCATAGAGAGATCGAGTGCGCGAATATGTTTAGTTAGCGCACCCACAGAGATAAAGTCGACACCTGTTTCGGCAAATTCACGGATGGTTTCTTTCGTCACGTTGCCGGAAACTTCCAGGCGGGCTTTGCCATCGGTGATAGCGACAGCCTGGCGCATATCTTCAACGTTGAAATTATCAAGCATGACGATATCAGCCCCAGCATGCAGCGCCTGTTCCAGTTCTTCAAGCGACTCAACTTCAACTTCTACCGGCACATCCGGATGGTACCAGAAGGCTTTTTCTATCGCCTGGCGAATCGAACCCGAGGAGATGATGTGGTTTTCTTTAATCAGGAAAGCGTCAGACAAGCCTAAGCGATGGTTGCTGCCGCCACCGCACAATACTGCGTATTTCAGCGCGGTGCGCAGGCCTGGCAGTGTTTTACGCGTATCAAGTAGTTGCGTATTGGTCCCTGCCAGCAGGTCGACGTAAGTGCGAACTTCACTGGCGACGCCAGACAGCGTTTGCACAAAGTTAAGCGCAGTCCGTTCGCCGGTTAACAATACGCGCGAAAGGCCGGCCAGTTCGAACAACGGCTGGTCAGCCACGACAAGATCGCCATCTTCGACATGCCATGTGACTTTGACATCTCCGCCAAGTTGGATGAACACTTCTTCAACCCAGCGTTTACCGCAAAATACGCCGTTTTCACGGGTGATGACCACCGCATGGGAACAATGTTCTTCAGGTAGTAATTGCGCGGTAATATCATTTTGAGGGTTGACGTCACCACCCAGATCTTCACGTAAAGCCTGGGAAACAGCCTGGGGAATATCAAGGTTAATACGTTCGAGAAGCTCGTTACGTCGGCGGTCTGGGTTATAACGGCGAGGCGGCATGATAAAACTCCGAAATGGCTTAGTTAATGTCGAAACATGCTACATTGATGCGACGTCAAGTACCACTACTGAGGAGACTATGGATGCAGCTAAAAGACGGCTGGCTAGTGGGCGTAAAGCAGGTTCCTTCCCCACATTTCGATTGCCGACCGGAGGATGAAACCCCTTCGCTGCTGGTGGTGCATAACATCAGTTTGCCACCGGGAGAATTTGGTGGTCCATGGATTGATGCTTTGTTTAGTGGCACGCTTGACGCCACGGCTCACCCATATTTTGCCGGAATCGCCCATTTGCGCGTTTCGGCGCATTGTTTGATTCGCCGTGATGGCAAAATCGTTCAGTATGTTCCTTTTGATAAACGTGCCTGGCATGCGGGTATTTCTTTGTATCAGGGGCGTGAGCGCTGTAACGATTTTTCCATTGGTATAGAGCTGGAGGGTACCGATACGCTGCCTTATACTGATGCGCAATATCAACAGCTTACGGCTATCACTGAAACATTGATTCAGGCGTATCCGTCAATTGCTGACAATATGACGGGGCATTGCGATATTGCACCGGATCGTAAGACAGACCCAGGCCCCGCGTTTGATTGGTCGCGTTTTCGTCAGGCGGTTGAGGTCACGTCAAACAAGGAGAACAAATGACGCTATTTACATTGCTGCTGGTGATGATTTCAGAGCGGCTGTTTAAGCTGGGTGAGCACTGGCAGTTAGATCACCGCCTTGAAGTGCTTTTTCGGCGAGTAAAAAGCTTCTCGCTGATGCGCACTATCTTGATGACCGCCCTGTGCATGCTGGTGGTTTTCCTCTGTATTCGTGCGTTGCATGGTTTGTTCTTCAATGTCCCGTTGCTGGTTTTCTGGATTGCGCTCGGCGTGCTGTGTATTGGCGCAGGCCAGGTTCGATTGCATTATCACGCTTATTTGCAGGCAGCGAGCCACGACGACAGCCACGCGCGTGATGCGATGGCGAGTGAACTGACGCTGATTCATGGCATCCCGCCAGACTGCGATGAACGTGAGTACCTCAAAGAGCTACAAAACGCGCTGTTGTGGATTAACTTTCGTTTTTATATCGCACCGCTTTTTTGGTTTATCGTCGGTGGAGTTTGGGGGCCGGTTACGCTTGCGGGCTATGCTTTTCTGCGCGCCTGGCAGACCTGGCTTGCTCGTCATCACACGCCGCAGCAGCGTCTGCATTCAGGAATTGATGCCATTCTGCATGTGCTGGATTGGGTGCCGGTGCGTCTGGTTGGCGTGGCTTACGCGCTACTGGGGCACGGTGAAAGGGCACTTCCGGCGTGGTTTGCATCCCTGGCCGACCGTCATACTTCGCAGTATCAGGTGCTGACTCAACTCGCCCAGTTTTCACTGGCACGAGAGCCGCATCTCGATAAAATCAAAACGCCGAAAGCCGCCGTTTCTCTGGCGAAGAAAACATCTTTGGTGATTTTGGTGGTAGTGGCGTTGCTGACTATTTACGGCACTCTGGTTTAGGCCAGAGCGCCGCTCAGGTTAACGGTTATCCGCAGGCGGTATGCCAAACACTGGCATACCGTTTTCATCCCATTCGAGTGTTTTCAGACGTGTGTGGCGGTTCGGGTCATACAGCGGGTCACCTTCAATTTCCGTATAATTCCGCGCGTGGTACACCAGCACGTCCTTACCGTCTTTGGTTTTGGTAAAGCTGTTATGCCCTGGCCCAAACTGTTTGTTCTCGTAGCTGGTGGTAAACACCGGCTGCGGAGATTTGTGCCAGTTCGCCGGGTTGGTTGGGTCCGCTTTCAGGTCGATCCACAACAGCCCAATACAGTAATTTTCGTCGGTGGCGCTGGCTGAATAGCTGACAAACAGTTTGTCGCCATGAACCACCAC
>Ga0207696_1000410_pt1 | contig 39989 bp, 34 predicted proteins | sample KBSS54metaG_FD_184403 | JGI IMG/M metagenome (GOLD analysis project Ga0207696, IMG submission 184403) | Switchgrass rhizosphere microbial communities from Kellogg Biological Station, Michigan, USA - KBS S5-4 metaG (SPAdes) (version 2) | ecosystem: Host-associated > Plants > Roots > Rhizosphere >... | reverse complement strand
AGGCAAACACCGGTCGCCAACGAATCTCATGCCACCAGACAATCACCCGTCCGATGTTGCCGAAAAGGGAGGCGATCGCCATAACAGGCACAGCAATCCGTGGCCCGTACGTGGTGACGAGGACGGGCAGCATGATTAACGACGAGCCAGTGCCGACGACACCGCTGAGTACTCCGGCACCGAGAGCGAGGAAGAAGAGAAGTAATAGTGCAATCATCGGCTTTAGGATCAACCAGGACCATCGCTCGCAGCCGCAAGAAGCGGCACCAGGATATCGCTGATCGGCGTTGGAATGCTGTGAACCCGGCCGCGACGCGCAATGACGCCGTTGCGGATATCCCATTCGAGCGGTCGGCCAGCTTCTCGATCCGTGAGGATGGAGGTGCTCATGTCTGCAGGAGCCGCCTGGAACTTATCGAGGATCTCCTGCGGCACTTCGTCGCCGAGTTCAGCGCCCTCTGCACGTGCCACGGCCAGGCATTCCTGCAGATAAGCCAGCGTAAGCCTGGCGATATCAGCGCGGCCGAACATGCCTGAGCGGCGGTGCGTGAGTGCCATGAGTCCAGCCACCGCATTCTGCATCAGCTTGCGCCAGGCCAGGGAGCTGAAGTTCGCGGCCAGATCTACGGAGCACCGCGTGCCTTGTAGCGCTTTTGCCACTAAGAAGGAAGCTGACGTGTCTGGCAGGCTCAGGCGCGCGTCGCCACGCAAGCGTACTGAGCCATCTGACTGCGCCTGTGCGGGAAACCACACGACTGCGGGGACGATCTGTCCGGGCAGAGAGTACGTCGCGAGCCTGTCCAGCTGTTCGACCCCGTTCTGAAGCACGCATACAACCGTCTCCGGGCCGGTCAACGCCTTGAGCCATTCTGCTGCCGCGTCGATTTGTGTGGACTTGACTGCCAGAAAGACAAGATCGGCTGTGCGAGTAATTTGCGCCGGATTCGTCTGTACCGGACCGGGTACGGTGATAAAGTGGTCGCCGTCTTGCAGGGTCAGGTGATCGCGGGGAGTACGTCCACATAGCAATGGTGTGCGGCCGACTTCGTGTAACGCCGCCGCGACTGTGGTGCCGATGGCACCCGGACCCACAACAGCGACAACCGTATTGATTTCAGTGTTCATGATGCGGACTCCTTGTAACAGAATCTACTTACGTGATGGTTGTGCCCTTCGCAAAGGGAATGTAATATATTACACATGAATAAAGAAAATGGTAACAGAGTTTCAGAAAGCGAGCAGCGATTACAGCAATGGCTTGGCAGCATTCACGCCCGAAGCGGCGACCTCGCTGCAAGTGAGGCTAAAGTTGTCGATCTCCTGCTTGTCGATCCTTTGTTTGTCGGTACAAGCACGACAGCACAGGTTGCCACCCGTGCAGGTGTATCACCGCCGACAGTAATACGCGCTGCACGAGCGATCGGGTTCACCGGGTTCACTGAACTTAAGATAGAGATTGCCCGGGCTCGTGGTACTGCCCGGTTTTTTGCACCACCTGAAGTTCTCACGGCAGATGCGACGTTGGCATCGGTGCTGGAAACATCAGTTCGTGCTGGTGCAGACGCACTGACTGCGCTCAGCGGTGCTATCGAAATCTCCGCCCTTGATGAGGCGGTTGATTTAATCCAGAGCGCACGTCAGGTATTTGCATTTGGTGCCGGCCCCTCTGCGACGGTTGCCGCTGATGCTGTCTTTCGTCTGCGGACGGCTGGTGTGATAACCATCAGTATTCAGGATTATTTATCAGCGATGATTGCTGCTCGCCTCCTCGGTCCAGGAGACGTTATCATCGTCGTCAGTTCGACAGGTCGCACATCATCCACACTCGCCGTTGCTGATGCCGCATCCTCGGCAGGAGTATCGCTTATCGCAATAACTAACCAGTACGATACCCCACTGGCGACACTCGCCAACGTTTCGCTCGTTGTTGGCGGAGCGCCACTACCGGCACAGATGGCCGCTGCCGGCAGTCGACTGGCCCAGCTCGTTGTTATTGATACGCTGGTTGCTGCTCTCACTCTGCGGGATAAAGAACAAAGTCGCCGGGCTGAACGGGCGGCTATTGATTTGCCGGACATGTCCTGATGCAGTTCAGCACGGTTGCGATGATTCTTACTGCTGCGGTAGCTCATGCAGTATGGAATATAGCCTCAAAATACAAGAAGGAAGACACACTTGTGTTCGTCTGGGCTTACAGCTGTGCCTCAGCATTGCTGTGGCTCCCGTTTAGCCTCATTCTGATAGTTGAGGGACAACAGGAGCTCGACTGGCGACTCGCAGTCGGCGCAATTATCTCGTCTACGCTTCATATCGCTTATTCTTTAATTTTGCAGGCTGGCTACGAGCGCGCCGAACTTGGTGTTGTTTATCCGATTGCCCGGGGGAGCGGACCGGTTCTGACGATACTGTTTGCAACCCTTCTGATGGGGGAACGGCTTTCAGCAAGCGCTTTACTCGGTGCGCTTCTCGTTATCGCTGGTATTTTCGTTGTCACCGGCAATCCGTTCAGCAGCGGAAGCCGGCCACTACAGGGAATGCTTTGGGGGGCAGCGACAGGCACCGCCATCGCTGGCTATACCCTCTGGGACGGTTATTCGGTAATCTCTCTGCACCTGGATCCAGTGAGTTACTACGCTGGCACACTCCTGCTACAGAGTCTGATTCTGACCCCTGGTGCGATGCGACGACGGTATCGCATTCCAACTGCTGCACGTGTGGATATCATCCCAATCCTTATCATTGCTGTATGCTCTCCCCTTGCCTACATCCTTGTACTGACAGCCATGCAGAGCATGCCACTGGCACTCGTCGCTCCTCTCAGGGAAACATCCATTATTGTCGGCTCTCTTCTTTCGTACTGGCTGTTTCGTGAAAATCATCTGGCACGCCGGATTGCCGGTGCAGTGGTAGTGCTAGCCGGAATCGCAGTGATTAGCCTTTGATCGCTTCGTTGGATGCCAATACTATGAGTGACAAAGTCTCAGGGTTGCTATGTTCCTTAAAGGCAACAGCGCAGGAGAAAATACCCTCGCAGGAAACACACTAAGCTATTGAAAATGTTGCCTGGACGATGTGTTGCAAGCGACGGATATGGAACTAGATATCGCAATAGCGGCACCGTAATTCCTCACAGTGCTTGCAACAATGATACATTCGCTAGTCGTCGTCTCATTGTCAGCGTGGATCGTTCGTCGATATACTCTGTTAATGGTGCAGGTAGCAAGTCCGCTTCATCTGTCTGTGGCTGTTAGCGCCATTGAGATAAGACAGTATAAACCGCCATCAGTCCTGGCATTGGCATCCCGTACCACGTGAAATACGCGAACAGGGATATCAGGGGGGCATGACGATCCTGAGGCAATATATCCGCACACTTGTCACACCTTACGCTCCCGAACCGCTTATCCGCTTTGAAACCGCTCCGGGCCATCAGATGCAGGTCGACTGGGGAACAATGCGTAATGGCAAAATGCCATTACACGTTTTTGTTGCTGTTCTGGGTTACAGCCGGATGCTCTACATCGAATTCACCAGCAACATGACCTATGACACGCTGGAAAACTGCCATCGCAACGCCTTCCGCTTTTTTGGCGGCGTGCCGCAGGAAATCCTTTATGACAACATGAAAACTGTCGTGCTGGAGCGGGATGCCTATCAGCCTGGTGGACACCGGTTCAATCCGTCACTCTGGCCGTTCGGAAAAGAAATGGGCTTCTCTCCCAGGCTGTGTAAGCCATACCGGGCTCAGACCAAAGGCAAAGTTGAGCGGATGGTGCAATATACCCGCAACAGCTTTTACATCCCGCTGATGACGCGGCTCAGGCCTATGGACATCGTTGTTGACGTTGAAACAGCGAACCGGCATGGACTGCGCTGGTTATACGATGTGGCGAACCAGCGCATACACGAAACCATCAAAGTCCGCCCCTGCGACCGCTGGAGCGATGAACAGCAGGCGATGCTGGCGCTCCCGCCGGAGAAAAAACAGTATGACGTACATACAGGTTCGGGATAGCCTGACAACGTTCGACACGCATCCTCTTCATCATCCACTGTCGATCTACGACTCCTTCAGTCGGGGAGTTGCGTGATGGTTGAGTTGCAGCATCAACGACTGATGTCCCTGGCCGAGCAGCTCCAGCTGGACAGCCTTATCAGCGCCGCGCCTGCACTGTCGCAGCAGGCGGTCGAGCAGGAGTGGAGTTATATAGACTTCCTGGAGCACCTGCTGCACGAGGAAAAACTGGCGAGACATCAGCGTAAACAGGCAATGTATACGCGCATGGCAGCCTTCCCGGCAGTGAAAACCTTCGAGGAGTATGACTTTACCTTCGCAACGGAAGCCCCCCAGAAGCAGCTTCAGTCGCTGCGCTCACTGAGCTTTATCGAACGCAATGAAAATGTCGTGCTTCTCGGCCCATCGGGCGTGGGGAAAACGCATCTGGCTATCGCGATGGGCTATGAAGCTGTGCGAGCGGGCATCAAAGTTCGCTTTACGACGGCCGCAGATCTGCTGCTCCAGTTGTCGACGGCGCAAACGCAGGGACGTTACAAAAATACGCTGCATCGTGGTGTGATGGCCCCGAAGCTGCTCATTATAGATGAAATAGGTTACCTGCCGTTCAGCCAGGAAGAAGCCAAACTGTTCTTCCAGGTTATCGCGAAACGCTATAAGAAGAGTGCAATGATCCTGACCTCAAATCTGCCGTTCGGACAATGGGATCAGACGTTCGCTGGAGATACAGCACTGACATCAGCAATGCTTGATCGCATCTTACATCACTCACATGTCGTGCAAATAAAAGGAGAGAGTTATCGGTTGAAGCAGAAAAGGAAAGCCGGAGTAATAGCTGAGGCTAATCCTGAGTAAAACGGTGGATCAATATTGGACCGTTAGTGTAGGTGAAAAGTGGATCACTTATAAACCGTTATTGACACCCTGGATGCGGATGATTTACGCAGATTAAAAATGCGTATCACTGAAAGCAGTCATACGCATTTCTTAATTCAAACGAAATCCATTTTATGACGCCCGTAAAAGCTACATTCAGCCAAAAGTTCATCCGGGCGAGTTCAATCCTTTTCATGCCCTGCCAATAGCGATCCGACTTTATATAAGTCGGATCGCTATTGGCAGGTTATTTTGTTTAAAACATCGGAGATGAGTACTTCTGCGATAGCTAACTAAAGTAACACTCTTCACTGGCTACAGCTATTTTTGAAAATAATTCACAGCACCATTCGACGACATCCGCTGGTTCCTTTTTGGCCACTGCAATAACCTGACACTCACTTTATTGCCCGCAATGTAAGAAGGAACAAAGTATGAAGTATGTGAATCTGGGTCGTAGCGGTTTGAAAGTCTCCCGTCTTTGTCTCGGTTGTATGAGCTATGGTGAACCTGAACGTTTGCCTCAACCCTGGTCCTTGGATGAAAAGGCGTCACGACCGCTCATTCGTCAGGCGCTTGAAGCAGGCATTAATTTTTTTGATACCGCGAATATCTACTCGGGCGGAAGTTCTGAAGAGATCACTGGAAAAGCACTGAGAGAAATGGCCAGACGCGATGAGATCGTTGTGGCGACAAAGACCTTCTTTCCGTGGCGCAACTCACCCAATACCGGGTTTCTTTCCCGCAAAGCCATTTTTCAGTCTATTGACGATAGCCTGATGCGCTTAGGTATGGATTATGTGGATCTCTTTCAGATTCACCGCTTTGACCACTCCACGCCTGTTGAAGAGACCATGGAGGCTCTGCATGACCTCGTTAAATCAGGAAAAGTACGTTACATCGGCGCATCATCTATGGAAGCCTGGCGCTTTGCAAAAATGCAGCATACGGCAGAGCGTAACGGCTGGACCCGATTTATTACGATGCAACCGCAATACAATCTGCTTTACCGGGAAGAAGAGCGCGAGATGTTGCCCCTGTGTGAAGACCAGGGTGTTGGTGTGATCCCCTGGAGTCCGATGGCACGCGGCAGGCTCACGCGCGACTGGAGTGTCACGTCCCGACGAACGCAAAACGATGCCTTTGCGTTAAAAATGTATGAGAACGCAGCCCTTCTGGATAAGCCCGTTATTGATGTTGTTGCCAGCATTGCTGAAAAGCACCATGTGCCAAGAGCCCATGTTGCAATTGCCTGGTTGCTATCAAAAACGGTCATCACAGCACCGATCATCGGCGCGACGAAACCAGAACATCTTTCCACGGCTATCAGCGCGCTGGACTTTTCACTTAGCGATGACGAAAGCATGGAACTCGAGGCACACTATCTGCCACACCCCGTCGACGGGATCATTCCCCCGCTTCCGGATACGCCACCTTCACTCACGCCGCCTTCAGCAATACAGGACTGTTAATGCCCTACCCTGGCCCGGCGTTGCCGGGTCCCCCCAGGACACTCATGCCCGGTCACTGATGTGAAAAGGGAAGCGGTGCCGGCGCGAATGCGCCCGATCGAAAAATCATCGCTCCACCAGGTTCGTTCCCGCTGTTGGTGACAATGAACAACTCGTGATGTCCGGGTCGGATCGCCAGGCTTGTCGATTTAAGGTTACGACCTTTGTCGCGGTCAGGCAGCACAATTTGCCCAATCGGCAGTCCGTTGCGGTTGAAGACCATGACGCGCCCCTGGCCTGAGATGGCCACATATACATTGCCTTCGCTGTCGACACGGGCCCCATCTGGAGCCGGCCCGGTGAACTGATAGGTAACAACCGAACCAAAGGGGGCAATCGTGGTGGCGTCTGACAATCTTACGCGATGAAGCCTGTTTTTAGCGTGTTCTGTGGCCCATATCTGAGAGCCGGCGGAGTCAATCGCTATGCCGTTCCCGACCGCGAGTCCAGGCAGGATGGTATGAATTGACCCGACGTTGGGACTAACGTAGAACACCCCACCCTGTGGATCGGCTGAATTTCCCCGGCTGTCAGTAAAATAAAATCCGCCCTGATTATCAAAGACAAGGTCGTTGGCAAGAAATCCCCCTTCAGGATCAACAATCATCTGCTCACGGGTGCCGTCGGGTTCGATAGCCCGGACTGAACCTCGCTGCATATCGCCCACCGACGCAATAAAGATCCGTCCATCTTTGTGTACCGCCAGGCCGGAAGCACCGAATGTATTCTCCTTAAGGACAATGGAAAGCTGCCGCTCCGGGGTGAGCTTAAACACGCGTCCCGTCACCACATCAACAAACAGCAGGTTATTGTTCCGATCGAACACAGCCCCTTCGAGCACGAGCGACGCCTCTGAAACGCTGAAGTACGGCTGGGCCTCCACGGTCTGAAGAGAACGCTCGCAGGGCGGTATGGGGACGGCACTGCGCGTAAGCGCGTTATGATTTAGTCCATTCATGTGGTTTATCCCCGGCAATAGCACTGAGGGAGACTTTACCTGCAGTCTCCCTGTGACAGCAGGTATTAATTTTTATCAAACTGACTTTCGGTAAACGGGTCGGCGCGACCGCCCTGCAATGGGATTTTGGCAAGCGCCGCATCGATTTCGCGTAGCTCGCTGTCCGTCAACCGGACTTGCGGTGCACCGCTGTTTTCTATTAGGTGCGGATATTGCGTCGTACCCGGGATAGGGACAATCCAGGGCCGCTGCGCCATCACCCAGGCCAGCGCGAACTGAACCGGAGTGGTGTTTTTGCGACGGGCCCACGACTGCGCGAATTCAAGCAGTACCATGTTTTTGGCCAGGGCATCGGGCTGGAAGCGTGGCAGGTTATGCCGCCGATCGGTGCTGTCGAACCGCTGGCTTGGATTGACTGCTCCGGCAAGGAAACTGCGGGCGGTCGGGCAGTAAGGTACGAAACCGATACCCAGCTCTTCGAGCGTTGGAAATATCCGCTTCTCCGGTTCACGCCACCACATGGCATACTCACTCTGTACTGCAGTCACAGGGAGTACCGTATGTGCGCGGCGGATTGTCCTGGCACTTGCTTCCGACAATCCCCAGTGTTTCACTTTACCCTCCTGGATCAACGCCTTCACGGTTTCCGCCACATCCTCAATCGGCACATTCGGATCGGGTCGATGTTGATAAAGAAGATCGATATGGTCCGTTTTCAGACGCTTTAGCGAGCCCTCTACGGCGCGGCGGATATGGTCAGGATGGCTGTTGATGGAGGTTGGCTTCCCCTCCTCCACGCCGAAACCGAACTTAGTGGCAATCACCACACGATCGCGAACGGGGGCCAGTGCTTCCCCGACAAATTCTTCACTGAGATGAGGGCCATACACCTCGGCAGTATCAAAGAACGTAATGCCTTGTTCGAAGGCGGCCCGGATGAGCGAAACCATGGCTTTACGATCGCGCGGACCACCGCCGTAATACCCCACCATAGGAAGACACCCGAGTCCCATGCTGGAAACCTCCAGCGAGCCGAGTTTACGCGTGGTTAAGGTCTCCTTCTGGACGGGAACAGCATCCGATGGGGCATTCGACGTGTCCTGACCAGCCGGTTTCGCCATCACTGCACCGCTCCTGCCAAGGGTGGTTGCGGCCAATGCCAGACCGGCTCCTGCGATCAGAAAATTGCGACGATCCCGGGAAGCAGGTACGGAAGCAGAATGCTGGTCATGCATCATCTTGCTCATAAACTGGAACTCCCTATAGCGAAGAAAGGATTCATTAATTTGGTCATTACCAGGCATAAGCCTGTGGCGCTTCTCCCCCGGGTCCGGGCCAGATTTCGTCGAGACAGCTCATGGTGTCGTCTGATAGTGTGATTGTCGTTGCGTGAAGCGCCTGCTGGAGTTGTTCGACCGTACGAGGCCCGATAAGTGGAGCAGTAACGACAGGATTCTGCAGGAGCCAGGCAAGAGCCACATCGGAAGGGGTTTCGTCGAGGTCCTCACATAATCCTTCGTAGGCTTCCAGCTGTGGACGATACTGTTCGATTAGACGGAAAAACGCGGGCCTTGTACGGCGCCCGCTTTCCATCTTTTTCAGTACGCCGCCAAGCAACCCTCCGGCAAGTGGACTCCAGGGAATCAGTCCCAGGCCAAAATGACGGCATGCGGGAATGACCTCCAGCTCAACAGTCCGGGCAGTCAGATTGTAGAGACTTTGCTCAGCAACCAGGCCCAGAGAATGACGAGCCGTGGCAACTGACTGCGCAGTCGCAATGTCCCAGCCCGCGAAATTGCTGCTACCGATATAAAGCACTTTTCCCTGTTGAACAAGGAGTTCCATCGCCTGCCAGACCTCTTCCCATGGCGTATAGCGATCGATGTGATGCATCAGATAGACGTCAATATGGTCCGTCTTAAGCCGTCGCAAACTGTCCTCGCAGGCCTTGCGAATATGATAAGCAGAAAGACGGCGATCGTTCGGACCTGGCCCCATAGGCTGATAGACTTTCGTCGCCAAAACAATACGGTCACGGCGGCCACCCTGCTGGAGCCAGCGACCAATAATTTCCTCGGACAGCCCCGAACCTTGCTGGATATCGGGTGATTGCTCAGTGCCATACACGTCTGCTGTATCAATGAAATTTATACCCGCCTCAAGCGCTTCATCCAGAATGCGGGCGCTGGTTTTCTCGTCGGTGACGTCACCAAAATTCATGGTTCCGAGACAAAGGCGGCTGACTTTCAGGCCGGTGCGGCCAAGATGCGTATAGTTCATACACGGCTCCGTTAGGTGAATGTTCCGCCCTGACCGACGGCCAGAGCGCATAATTTTTCAAGAATAACGAAGCACAACGTGTTCAGTGAGAGGCGATGAGTGGATGGACTTGTGAAATAAATTCAGCAACGGATTAGCGCTAATCGGTCTATGGTGTATATCATTTCCGTATCAATACATTCGGGCCTTAACGCACAAGGAAAACGATTCTGTATGCAAATAAGCAGAGCTGATGTCGCCGATCTCATTTATTTCATGGCTATTGCACGTCATCGCAGTTTCAGCCGTGCGGCGATTGAATTAGGTGTCAGTGCATCAGCGCTTAGTCATGCCCTGAAGGGACTGGAAACCCGGCTCGGGGTTCGCCTCCTTAATCGCACGACCAAGAGCGTTACACCTACGGCTGCAGGTGAAGAACTGGTTCAGTCGGTCCTTCAGCCTTTCGACAAGATAGAAGGCGCGCTTGAATCGCTTAACCGGTATCGTAATACCCCTACCGGACGTATCCGCATCAATGCTGCCGTTGAAGCGGCCAATCTTTTGCTTGCGCCAGTTATGCCCGCGTTTATGGATCGCTATCCCGATATTGAAATCGATATTGTGGCCAGCAACCGTATGGTTGACGTCACTGATGCGGGCTTCGATGCCGGTATCCGCTATGGTGGCACCGTCCCGGAAGACATGATTGCCCGGCGTTTATCTGCCGATATTCGCTGGGTTATCGCAGCATCCCCCGACTATCTTGAACGCTACGGAACGCCTGAACATCCTGATGATTTATTACACCATCGCTGTATAAGCAATCGTCTCGGCGACGATCGGATTTATCGCTGGGAACTTGAGCGAGACGGCGAAACGTACCAAATCAGTGTGCCTGGCTCTGTGACGGTCAATCAGGCTGAAACGGGCCTTGTGGCCGTATTAGGCGGAGCCGGCCTGATGTATTTTCCGGAGCCTCTTGTTGCACCCTATGTGAAGGATGGACGGCTCCGCCTGGTTCTTACGGAGTGGTCCCCGCTGGAGGAAGGTTTTCATATCTATTATTCAAGCCGTCGGCAATTGCCGACCGGGCTTCGCCTTCTGATTGAGTTCATACAGGAGGCCAGGCCGCTAGGGTTGTGAAGCACCTCCATACTGAAAGAAGCGTTATCGTCTTTATCGCCCCGTAGCGGATATCAGAAAATCAATCAGGGCCTTCACTCTTTTCGTTTTACCCGCGTTTTTGGGGTAATAGAGATACACTGACGGGTAGGTTTTCCAGTAGCTCTCCATCACGGGTATAAAGCGCTCCCTGTCCGGCTGTAACTGCCAGATGGGTTCAAACAAACGTCCGATTCCCAGGCCGTTACGGATCCCGTCTGCCATAACGTCAATATCGTTGCTGATTAACTGCCCGGGCATCTCAACCGTCAACTGCTCTCCGCGATCATTCAGAATCAACGGAAGGATGCGGTTGTTAGTGATAAAACGGTAGCCAATCAGCTTGTGTTGACTGAGGTCAGCTGGCACCTCGGGCATTCCATGCTCGCGAATATAAGCTGAGGATGCATATAACCCTTCACGAAAGGGTTTCATTAACGGCCGCGCCACCACCCCACCTTCGAGAATATCGCCAAAACGGATCCCAAGGTCAAAACGCTCTTCGATAACATTCACGGTACCGTCGTAGACCGATATTTCCAGCTGTATACCCGGATATTGCTGACAGAATTTCGCCATTGCAGGCTTAAGAATTAACAGATAGGCAAAACGCGAGAGCGTAATTCGCACCACACCAGAGGGCTCCTGATTCTGGTCGCGAATGCTTTCAAGCGAATGTTCCAGCGACTCCACCGCCGCAGCGGTCTGTTCCAGCAACAGCTGCCCAGTTTCCGTCAGCTCAATACGGCGGGTCGTACGCACAAAAAGCGGATGGCCAATATGCTCTTCCAGCAGTTTAAGCGCATTGCTGACGGAGGGAGGCGTAATTTCCAGTTTTCTTGCGGCTGCCGAAATATTGCCCTCACGTGCAATGCTCTGAAAGATGCGTATCTGATTATACAGGGCGTTATTCATAATGTGTTCCTAAAGCAATCTCCGCCTGATTATTAAGTACAGTCTAAAGATGCTTAAGTCAATGCCCCTCTAATCTTCGTGAAATGCGCCTCTTATACTTTAATCTCTTTCTACAACGACCTGAGTTCAGGAGACTATGATGCGAATTTTATGTCTGGATATCCCCGCACCTGGAACATCGCTGGAAAAATATGCTCCACACCTTAACGCTGAAGCGCTGCACGCCTGGGGATTGTATAAATCAGGCTTCATCCGCGACATCTACTTCCGTCAGGACAGACCTGGCGTCGCTATTTTTCTTGAATGTGACTCTGTCGATGAAGCGATGAACGTAATGGCCGAATTCCCGCTGTCCATGACGGAAATCTCACTCGCCTGGCTGCTGACAAAAGTCACGTCACCTGTCGTAGGGGCCGCAAAAAAAGATCACGTCGATGGCGCGGTAAACGCCGTAAATCTTCAACTAAGCCCGGAGGAAATCCGGTTTCTGGAAGAAACCTACCAGCCGCATATTCTTACGGGGATCATGGCGCAAAACACGCCGCAAACGAAAGACGCCAGGCAGGTCTGGACGCGGTAGCCCTTATTCACTTTCATGAAAGCTTATGAGGAGGAAGGATGATTTTTAAAACAGTGGTAGCCACTCTTTTCACCCTCTCAGGGCTCGCGTCAGCCCTGGCAGCAACGCCTGCTTATTACATCGCAGAGTTTCAGGCGACCGATCTTGACGCTATCAAACCGTACAGCGCTCAGGTTGAATCCACCTTCAGACCTTTTGGTGGACGGTTCATCGTCAGAGGAGGTGAACCCGATGTTAAAGAAGGGTTTGGAGCACAGGGCAGACTGGTTGTAATCAAGTTTGAGAGTCTCAAAAATGCCCAGGACTGGTATAGCTCGGCCGCGTACCAGAAGATCATTCCTATCCGACACCGTGCCGGCAATTCGCGAACCTATATCGTAGAAGGATTGCCAGAACTGGCTCCTGTTACACCATAACGTTTTACAATCCTGTTAAGACAAAGGAGGTTTATGATGATGTTACTTCAGCGCAGAGCAGCAGCATTGTTTTTGTTTGCCTTTATCTTCCTCATGCCCATTAGTCATGCTCATAGCCGTGAAAAGACCGACATTAAAACGCTCGTTATCGTCTCTCACCCTTATCCGGAACGCTCAGTTCTGACAAAAGGGCTGCAGGAAGCCGCTGAGAGTCTGGAAGGCGTGACGGTTCGCAACCTTGAGACGCTGTATGGCTATGACACACGTCGGATTAATGGCGACGCGGAGCGAAAAATGATGCGTGAGCACAGGCGTGTTGTTTTTATCTTCCCGACACACTGGTTCAACATTACACCAATGATGAAGGCCTGGCTGAATGAAACCTGGGGAAGTGTCGGACCCGGTCTTTGGCAGGGAAAGGAGATGTTTATTGTCAGTACGGCTGCGGGGGGAAGCTCCACTTACGGGCCGGACGGCAGGATCGGGGTATCGCTTGCGGATGTGTTTTTACCGATGAAGGCAAGCACCCTGCACGCAGGTATGACGTGGCTTCCTCCCCTGGTCTTTGAGAGCGCCAGCAGCAATCGGTTACCCTCCTACCAACACCAACTTATCGAACGTCTTAAACAGTAATTTCAGTAAAAGGCTCATCGTGAAAAAGACCTTTATGCTTTTAATTTGCATGCTAATAAGCAGCCCTGTCTTTGCAACAAAACCGGACACGCAGGATAAACGAGTGATGAGTATCTTCGAGCTCGGCGTCAGGCCCGATCTTTTGCTACTTAACCAGAGAGTAAAGGTAAAGATCTTATTATTTATATTGATGACCCAATCTCCAGTTTAAATGGGAATCATATATTTTTTATGTTTAGCCTGATTGAAGGATTGATAGCCAAACCAATTAAAAATCCTGATAATTCAAATATCTATCGATACAAGCAACTTTTCATTTTCACGCATAATCTGGATTTTTTAAAATACCTCAAAAGATTATCTATTCCTAAAAAGAAAATCACGGTCGGTGAAGGTAAGTCAAAAAACGTCGAAGACAAAGAAAACTTCATGTTGGAACGTAACGGTAGAGGAAGTAATATTATACTTATTCCTGCGTATTTGAATGATTATATTACAGAATTTAATTATCTTTTTCAGCAGATCTACAAATGTCGGGACCAGGCTATGGCAAATGAATGCTACGAACCATTTTATGGTTTCGGAAATAATCTCAGAAAATTTCTGGAAGCATTCCTGTACTTCAAGTATCCCTGGCATGACGATAAAAATGATTCATTTGAGAAGATCAAGAATTTTTTTGGCGAGGAGGATGTGACTGCCATTGCACTGATAAATCGCCTCAACAATGAATATTCGCATCTTGAATCAATACCTGACCGTGGATTTAAACCGCTTGAGGTTCCTGAGATTTCCAGAGTGGCCAATTTCGTTCTGGATAAAATGCATAAATCAGACCCTGATCAGTACAATTATTTGTTGAAAAGTATTGGAGAATATCAGGAAGTATAAAAATATACTCCAAGTGCCCGGCTTAAACCGGGCATCGTCATAGTAAGCATGACCTAATACTATCATTTTTCACAATATATTACAGGCACTGCATTAACTTCTTTAACCGCATGAGAAAAAGAAGACAGTATCCATAAAAGTTGTATCACATGCGGCTTTACTGGCTGATTACATCGTAATTTACCAAACTCACGCTTAACTTCTTTTTTTGAAATAAATGAACAACTCAAAATACATTTTCTGTGCAATTTAATATCTTTTGATAATTCATCAAGATACTTTTTGAGCTTTCTTGTATCACCTTTCCTTATTTTATTTATCTTTGTAGCCGTATTGTTGTTTACATAGTTTTTCTTTAATTTATTTTTAACTTTGTCCAAAATATCTGGCGTACTAAAATACATATACCCCAGATTTTTAATTGCCTGCCCGACGACATCATGTAATTTACTTGCTGACGTAGTCTTCGAGCCATGTTTTGAATGAATGAAACTGATGCAGGAATCTTGTTTATTAAAAGTTATGTGGTCAGCCCATTCGTTCCCCAGATCGTCGCAAAATATATAGTCATCATTGCTATGAATTTCTTCAACTAAATCAAACATTGATCCCGTAGAGAATTTAGTACTCAGTTTTGTAAAAGTACCCTTTTCACTTAGTACCTTATCCATATTGTCAACAGGCATAAGAATTTCCAGAATACTATTTATTTCTGAAATTCCAGACGCATCTTCGAAGCAATTCCCCATAAAATACATATAACGAGGATCCTGGAATGTTATACTATAGAATCCATTTTTAAAGATGAAACTCTGGAGCGTAGATTCTTTACCATTCGATACAACTTTTAACCGTCTAAGGATAGTTGCCTCTATTGTAAGTGTTTTATTATTTCTTTTTATTTTTGCACTGCCAATAGCTGAATCAATCGTCAAATCATCTCTAATCTCATAAACTTTTTCGAGTTTTTGAAAAAGTTTATTTAGCTTCCTCTCAGATAAATAACAATCTTCACCGTCAGGAAGTCTATATTTAATCCTTAGCCCCTCAGACTCTATTTTTTCATACAAAGCTGTACTCTCAATGAGGAGTGCGTTCGGCTGAGTTAATGCCATAACTTCATTTAATTCTTTCTGTTGTGCAAAGTAACTTAAAAAATCTTTGACACCACCACCTTGCCTGACAAGGCATAATTGATGGTAAGACCATGAGGCAATATCATCGAAACTAATTCTTTGTGATGCTTCAACTAATCTGCCACTGCCTGAAATTGTCTTAATTGTTGGACCTTGTCGAAGTTTCAAATAGTAAGGTATAGATCTGCCAGCGGCATGTGTAGAAAAAGCCCCCTTAAGATCTGATGACTCAAAAGAACGACTCCTGATAGCTTTATCCGAATTCGTCATACTTCGCGTGGATATTTTCTGAAATGAAACATCAGCATCATTAAATGTTCCTGCCAATGAGTGGCTTGTGATTAAATTAAAATCCTTCTCTAACTTATCAGATATGTTTGCACAGCTCTTTTTTATTATGGCTATGCTGTTATCAAATTCCAGAACCAATATGAATGCATATATTGTATCGTAAAAATTCTCGCCACCTTCAACTTCCCCCATAAAATAAACAGGCCTTAGTGTAGGGAAGACGCGCAGAGAATAAATAAAATTAACATCAGCATCAATCAAATGCCTTCCCACCCTGAAATCATTTATCAGATAATCAGAATCTGGTTCAATATTATCATCGGCAGAATTCAGAACACTCAGAATTTCGTCATTTGTAATTTGTCTTTCCTCATTATCGAGAGGAATTTTAAGGTCATAGAACTGGACATTTTTTGTAAGCTCTAATCTGTCAATCATTAAATTATCCCTTATGAATTCTACAAGTCTAATTTCTTTTTTCTACACATCTTGTTCAATTGAGTTTTCCGTCGATTCGATAAGTACTATTTCATCACCAGAATGATTAACCAACCTCTGTATCGCTGCAATACAACGGTAATCCACAACCAGCACCTCCTGTTCAATCCAGCGCTGTTCCTGCCTTAATTGCGTAAGTTGAGGGCAATCCGGCGCAGAATCCCAGGCATGTTTTCCAACCCCAATCATGTCATTAACCTGGTGTGCTGACGGCCAAAAGTTCGGTAACCAGATCCGGCAGGGTCGGGCCAATGAGTGGGATAGTTGTCGGGCAATCGTCAGACCATTCGGATCAAGATCGGGAAAATGTACCCAGGGTATATCCTGCCCATACTGAGAAATCCACCGGCAGGCGGGGAGATAGTTCAGACCAGGAGCAAAGATCAGTATCAAACCATCAACAAGCGGCATATCAACATAAGCACCTAAATTCTCGACGGTCATGATCAGTTGCGCCGATGTCATGTCCACAGAGAATAAATCAAGTAGCATTCGTTCTGGCAAACAGCACTCCGAACGCCATCGACTCTCATCATCTGCAAACAAAACATTTTCCCCGCTATTACAGGTAAACGTTAGCCGCAGTTCCGTCCCCTGGCTACGAAGCCGTAAGACATCATCATAGGTAACGACCTGCCCTTTGACTAAGGGTTGGCTCAGACCTGCTTTACTGTTACCTCGCCATGCTGACGCTGATTTATGATGGATCCTCTGCATGCGGCGAGGGATAGCCGGACGATGCTCTTTTCTGCCAATGATCTGTTGTTGTATCTGTTGCTTCACCTGCGCGAGCAGAATTTCCAGACGTTCACTTTCCACTAGCCGCCAGCAATTGCGCGTGGAAGGAATGATAATACCCAGTTCAGCCAGATAATTTCGTAGCGATTTTTCCTTAGCATTTTCGGACATCATTTGCCGTTCTTTCAGTTGCTGAAGAATATCGCCAAGTTCACTAACCGGGAAACCTAACTGAAACAGTTCATTATGCATTAAATTGTTTTCACCTCGTCACTTTCAGCATTCTCTGCTGTAGCCAGATAGCTATCAACGTCAAATGGCAACTGCTGGGCGTCACGGACGCCGGTAATTTTCACCTGATGGCGCGTAACACTTTGTCCGTTGACTCCCGTGTTCTCAGTTCTGACTATGCGCACCAACTGGTAGCCGGTTCCGGTAATTTTCCCTAACGTTTCCGGAGCTGCAACCAACATCTGGCAGCCAGTTCTTACCGCCAGTTCGTGGACTGTCGCCTGAGAAGCGGCATCCAGACGGGAAACCTCGTCCATCACCAGCGGCAAAGTGAAAGGCTCTTTATTGCCGTGAGAGCTACGTCCCCAGTGCCTGAGCACGGCAATCAGCACTGCCAGCCCGGAGCCGATTCGTTCCCCGGTTGACAGGCTGGAAGCGTTCAGTGGCTCAAACTGCTCTGCACCACGACGCTGTATTAGCGTTTTTATATCCAGATAATTACGGTGATCCAGCAAATGTGAACCATCAATTTCATGTTGATTGATTTTTTTATACAGGCCAGCCAGCGCTTCAGTAACGGTTCCTGCCGTGGAAAAGAGATCGTCCATGCCATAACCGCCTGATTTCAGAGCGTTCAGAGTATCCTGAAAATGTTTAACTGTTCTGGCTTCCAGACGCACGCTGGCAACCTGCCCAAAGCCAATTCCGGTAAGTTCAGCACTTAACCGGCTTATCGCTCTTTTTTCATCGTTAATCCGTCGCGATAGCGCATCGGCCAGTTCATCCCGACGCATCTGGAACGCGGCTTCGGTTTCAGCCAGCATCATCTGTGCATCTTTCGCCGCCTGAGACAATGCCAGTAGCATTTCCCGGGGTTGTGTGGTGCGCTGGGTATCCTGACGGGCACGGCGGCGAAACAGCGCCACTGCGTGGCTATAAAGCGTGGCACAGACTTCAGCGATATCAGATGTACTCTGACCGCAGCACGCTAATTGCTGCATAAAGGGGTCGGCTGAGGAAATTGAATATTCAACAGTTAGCCGGGTCAACTGAGCCAGCAATGATTGATCGACCAGCAATGGCGTTCCTGGTGATAGTGCTTTTCGATTTACCAGCATCTCGCGCATTGCAGGTTCCAGCTCACCATAAGAGCCATCGGTTTTTAATGCGCTTATAATTCCGTTGCGCTGCTGAGTTATCTGTTCAATTTTTTCTGTCAGGACAGTGAGTTTATCATTCTGGTTTTTCAGGTTTAATTCTTCGTTTGAGCGTTGCTGATGAGTTTCAGTCGTTTTTGTATTGCACTCTCCTAAATTATTATTCAGTTTTTTAAGATGACCCTGTAAATGCGCGAGTTGTGAGGCAAGTTTAGTTTCCAGGCCGAATGTGTAGGGAAATGGCAAATTATCCAGATTATTTTTAGCCTCATCACGATTCTCGCGGTGGTGAGTAATCGCGGATATCAGATCTGAGTAAAACTTATCATTTTCAGCTAACTCATTTTTTGCAGTTGTGAGTTCTTGTTTGATCCGTTCGCCATCCTTTTCCAGCCGTTTCTGATCGCCAGATAAGAGGATTTGTGCTTGTGCTTCATCTTCCAGTATTTTCTGAGCATTAACATATTCCGGGTTAAGGTGAGCACGCACTCCGTCTAACTCTTTCACTAAGCGAACTCGCATTGCAGAGGTTTGCCAGGTTTTCTCGCTCTGCTCAACCTGTTGGCGTACTTGCGCTATATTCTCCGGGTATTCTTCCCGTAGTAATGGATACTCTTTTTCTATCTGATTAATTAACGGCTGATAGCGTTTAATATCACGTCCGGCAGCTTCAGCCCGCTTTATCTGATCTGCAATCTCGGCCAGCTCCTGAGGAAAATCCCGAAACAGGATTTCACTGTCTGGCTCACATTCCTGTAGCGCCAGCAAGAGACTCCGGCTTTTTTTCCACTGACTGGACACGATTCTGTGTTTTTCTTCAATATCAGTCAGAGCGGTATGACGATGATTTCGCTGTCGGCGAGTATCCTCCAGTGGCGGTTCGTCACCCCAGATAAATGAGGGGGCCACGCTAATGGCCTTAAGATGTTCGTTATGGCGTTCAACGTCTTCAATCTCACGTTCCAGCGTCACGCTCTTTTCTTCTGCCTGTTGAATCTGTTGGTCCAATTGAAGAATAAGCGCCTCGCGGGCTTTATCACCTAATACGGACTCTGAGCGTATCTGGCTGATACGGCGGTATCGCGGTTCATCGATAACACACCAAGGCGGGAGGAGACTTTCCACCGTGTTATATTCGTTGGTGATATCTTTAAAAAGTAACTCCGACTCGAACGGCTCGTTGCGCAAAACGTCTATAGGCTGGGTTACACTGATCAACAAAACATCGGGAAGCGGCCATTGCTCATCGTATTGTGTAAGCAATTGTCTGACAGCATCATCAACATCACCATTGACAAGTATGGCGAACATTAACGGCCCTAATGCCGCCTCAAAATATCCGGCGTCATGTACTTCGATATCTGCGTACAGTTCAGCAACCGATATTCCCGATACATTAGCGGCAAGAGTCCGTAAATACTCAAGACTTCCGGCTTCTCTTCCACTCAGCTTGTCACGACGCACCTGACACTGTTTGATTTCCGTTTCGTAGCCAATGACCACCTGCCGACGTGATTTAATGTGTAACGCATGCTCAAGAATAAGTTGCTCGCAGCGTTGCGGTGTTAAATCATCATCAGGGAAAATAGTGCGTAAATAGCTAACCGATGGCTGATATTGGTGCCACTGCTGACTCTGTTGCTCATAACGTGCAATATCGATATCAAGCTGCTTAATTTGTTCCTCTACTTCAGTCTGACGTTGCGCTAATTGTTCCTTTTTTTCATTTAAGAGCAATTCTTGCTCTTGTTGCATCGCCAGTTGCTGCGCAAAATCCTCATCGCTCGATGGTAACGATAGCATGCCAGCATCACGAAGCCGTTTCTGAAGTCGCCGCTGTTTTTGATGATCGCTTTGTAACGTCTTTTGATGTTGCTGCCATCCACCCAGTTGAGCGTCTTCGATACGCCATTTTGCCAGTTGAGCACATTTTTCCATAAACCAGCGCTGAGCGTCTGGAGGAGAGATATCATCCCCCAATTTTCGTGCACTATTTGCAGCGAAAGTATAAGCATTCAGGATATCCTGATGAGATCGTAATTGACGCGTTGCATGACTGAATGCATTCCCCACCTCTTTTTCCTGATTCGCTAACTGTTCAATGAATGTGGTTAATCCGGACAGCGTAAAAGCCATATTCCATTGGTTAATCTCATCATAGAGCTGTTTTGCGTGGTTGTATTGCGATGCCATTTTCTGAGCAATGTCATAACGCGTAACGACATTAGATAACTGTTTGGCGGTACGTAGCTGGCTTTCTTCATTCTCACTTTTTTTTCTTTCCAGTTCATCAACAATGCTTTGCTGGAGTTTGTTTGCTTCTTCCGCACTCTCTAACTGCGGTTCAAGTTTATTCAGTTCGCCAATTGCTTTTTGCTGTTGATCAAAGTAAATCCTACCGTCACGAGCATATAACAACCGGGGCTCAATACCCTCAATCTGTTGCTGCGTTATTGACCAGTCTGATTTGATGGCATCTTCTTTGTGTCTGAGAGTACTCAGGGCTTCCTCAATTTTCTCCAGCTCACGTTCAATCCGATATTTTTCTCTTTGAATAGTCGTGCACTCTTCACCATTCATCGCCAGTGTTTTCTCAATAACTGACCACGTATTGGCTGAAAATGATAAGCTCAACGTAAGTAATGAATTAAAAAATTGATAATCCTTTTGATAATTTTGCAGGTCTTGCTGCGTAAGCCTGACTTTGATCATGGACTCATGCACCATATTAACTACGGAATGTATATTCCCGCGAGTATGGGCCATTAAATAAGCGCTGAGGTGTTTTTCTATCGATTTATCCAGACGCCCTGCCATTGCCGAATGAAGGATCTGGGCCAGACGGTATTTATCATCGGATGACTGGCAGGCCCGGGGTAAAATGCCATGCTGAAACAGAGCCAACATGTAGGCATTTGGGTCTTTAAATGTCTGAATAGCGCATCCTAATAGTGCTGCTTTATCGCGTAACTGATCTGTCGTAACCGGATGAGCCACTTGTCCTTTACGATCAAGTAAACAATCCAGTGGGTTAACGTTATCGGGAAGTTTCAAACAAAATAGCTGGGTATCTAATGTTGTTCCTGTCTTTTTTTCAGCCCTGACGACGTACAGATGCCGGTGGCCTGTCCCTCGGGCCTCAATCTCCAGAGCAACAATACTGGGCTGCCCTAAGCGTGGAAACATTTCGCTGTCTTTTATTGATGTTGAAACTTTGAAATCATCCTTAGTCCCTAAGCTAATGTAGCGAATATCAGGGATCTGGCTGAACATAAACGCGCCCAACAAAGACGTTTTTCCCGCACCATTATTGCCCAACAATGAAACGGTACCGCCATACTGTCGCGATGTGCGCAATGCGTGAGGATTTACCAGATTTAATGTTCGGGCCATAATGCCATTAATGTTGACAATACTAAGGCTACGTATCAGAGGGTAGTGGTTCACAATTGTTCCCCTTCATGAGTCCCGGAAGCAAATAAATCGCCCGTAGTATCCATTTCTTCTTCAGCAGAGAAACGATCGCTCTCTGCCAAATCTTCATCTACACTATCCGGCGCGACCTCATCAATATTGACCAAATAACCCTCCTGGATCAGTTCAGCCAGGCGTTGTGGAATTTCTGACTCTTGCTGTAATCCTCGCAGCGGTTCAATAAAACGATAGATCGCGGGTGTAGTCTGGAAGGATTGCCGATCCTTAGATAGTTGAATAAAAGCATAGCGATCGAATACTATGAGCGATTTCCTTATTTCATCCTGGATTTTAGATAAATCATATTGGGTTTGTTGACCAGGGCGACGGCGGAATAACTCCAGCAGTCTGGTTTCAGATAATTGATTACTCATTCGCTCCAGTAATTGATTCGTTGTGAACCACTCTTTTTGACTAAGCTGTTTTTCGAGTTCCATTGCAACAATAATCAGACCAGTGACCATCTGTAACTCATTAAATCGCTCCAAGGGTATTTTCCCTCGACGCTGAGGCAGTAAATAATAAACAGATTCATTGGAAAAGCATAAAGTTAAAGACAAACAGTCGTAATATTCACAAAGCGGATGAAATGCCTGATTAACAAATGAATACAACATATAATCCGCAGGTAATATGTTAATCCCTCTACGTAATTTATAATCTACAACGGGGAATAGAGGTGATTTCATCACGTCCATAAATGTATTAAATTGATCACCCTCTGTAGATTCAAGCTCAGTCATTGAGATCACCTTGTGAAATTAGCCATTGCTCTTCGATTTCATATTTTGCTGACTCATCCATTAAAACCCATTCCGGGGAGATATCATCCTGAATATTGTTACTCTGTTTCATCAGTTCCTTTATTGCACACTGTGCCAAACGAAGTCGATCTGTTTCATTGAACGGGAATTTTCTTAAAATATTTCTGATGACAGAAACGTTACTCACCGGTTTATTATCACTTAATGCCTTTTCAACAAATTCCCTTGCGAAACTCTCTAACTGAAATGCAGGCATTTCCCGCACTAGCTCTTCATTATCATTATCATCAAGAAATAACGCGTTATCCGCCGGAGGCGGAGGTGTGTCCCATTCACGTAATTGCATTAGCTTAACCGTCGAAGGTAATGCTAACGACCATGATGACCGACCAAACAACTCGATAGTACGATCGATTAAATACCCCAGATTAGCATTGGGATCTAACGCGATGCGGATGCGTATACGGTCCAGCACGCTGCTAAAGAATCCGGATAAATCCCTTAAAGAATGATTAGCAAATTCTCGAACATCCACTAATGAACCAAACAAAGAGGATAATGTATTTTTTAATCGCTGAGCTCCACCTTTTTGCACGACTGTATTTTGCAAAATTTCCAGTTGCATTAATACCGCATCGGCACGGTTCATTACTAACATTCTCAAATCGTTGATCTGACCAGCCAGCGTGCGTATTATTTCCAGGAGTTGCTGAATTTCTGTTTCCAGAGAAATACCAATTTCAGTTTGTATCTCAGAGCGCATTGAATGAAATTTAGAGATAAGGAATTCCTGATTTTTAAAAACGCCCGTCAGCAGATCTTTCAGACTCGGTAAAAAAAGTTCTACCTTCACCAACCATTCACTGTCAGTAATTTTTTCTCCGTCGCTGGTAGCATTTAAACTGGAGAGCTCCTGATCAATTCTCAGATAACGTTGACTTAATGTTTCTTTATCTTCTAATTCATCAGATTGTTGGAATGGTTTTAACAAATAATGTGCCAACTGAGTCAAACGATATGTTCCACCAACATCAGCGACAGACATTCCGGCCAGTGACAACAATCCCTGTTCCAGCGCTCGTTTCAGAAAGTTATTAACCCGAACATCGGAGGTATTAGGGTCTTCATTTATTCTTTCATCAACATAACGGATAATGCTGTGACATGTCGTCTCATCGTAGCCGGATTGAACCAAGTAATGCTCACTATTTGATTCGACGCCTGACTCCTCCATACCCCACATAGCCATCGCCGCCAGATAACTAAACTCATTAGGGGTAAGATGTAAATTCGGCTGGTATTTACTGATTTTTAACAGTATGCAGCTTAGTGGGCTAGTAAACTGCTGCGGTGTAGGTGCGACATTGTCCATGATAAAGCTCACCTCGGCTTTTCTCGTTCAGTCTCCATGCTGTTATATCAAATAAATAACTGGAGATCCTTTTTTCTCGCTGAAACAGTGACATAAATTCAACCTCTTCCTCAAAAACATTATAGAAATCGATAACAACTTAAACGCCACTGCTATCCTGGCAAATCTTTCCGCACAAGCGCAACTCAGGCGGCTTTGCAGGTGTAATACCCCCAATTCTGACTGGCAAAGAACCCTCTTTTTGGCACTGTTTCTTGAGCAGCTGCCAGTTTTCGGTTTCAGACTCCATATGGGTAATCAGGGAATCAAAAGCCCCTTCGGCAACTTCTACTTTTAGCGGTTTCTCTTCTTCACTGTCGGTAAGATCAGATTCAGTCTCCTTCGACGCCTCGTTTTCCAGTCCATCAAGACTGTTTTTTAACCCGTCAAAGCAGTTTGTCGCAGTACTTGGGGTATGGAAGAACAAACCACTAATGAAGATCGCTTCCATTACTTCATAGAAGGAAAAAGAGGTATCCCCATAAACAAAACGGCTACGATCGGCATTATTTACCCCAGAGGCACTTTCTCTTAGCAGCTCATCCTTCTGTAAGGTCATCAGCGTTTGCTTGCTGTAGAGGATCACTGGCAGATTTTTAATTTCGTGGACATTTTCGCTAAGGCTCCAGCGTTCTCTATCACCTTTGATAAAACCGGAAGCATCGCAACTACTTTCTATATCAAATTCGTCAGTGGGGATCCGCTCACGGTTGAACCAGGCTGTAAAATCCTCACCGTCTCCCATATCCTGATGCTGATATGCGCGGTAAACAGAGCTGCGGCGATCAATGCCAATCCACTCAAGATCCCTTGTGGTAGGTTTAGATGGTTTTCTTACTTCGACAATATAGGCCCCCACATCCCGCTCCAAGTAAGCGGTTAGCAATTCCTTCCACGGCTCAATCGCAAAAAAGATATTCGCCAGCGTTGTTCCTTCTTCAATCATCACGGTATGACGAAAGAACCTGAGAAGAAAAAAGGGATCGGTGTCTGAAATGGCTTGCTGTATTGATAGTAACGGGAGGGCCGTCGTTTCATCATAGTCAGAGCGAAAGCGTAGTATTGAGTCCGGGCAGAAAATTAGTTGGCCTTCCATCATTTATCTGGCTCCTGATGTTATGTAGCAATCCTTGACTCATCTACCTCGCAGCCATCTTTGCGCTTTATCTGGTTTGAAGGAAAGCATAGATGAAATGGTGTACAAACCATAATACTCGGCTCGCGTTCAGAAAGGAAAAACCAAACAAAATTGATGGTTACTCTTGTGGTCTTGACAACCCAAATTTTAGGTTTAGCTTACCAATCAGCCAGTTAATGGCTACGGCGATCCCAGTCAGAGGAGCCATATTTAAGAAGCCTGCTTAGGAAACTAAGCAGGCTTTTTGCATTATATCTGATAATCAATCACAGCTTCATCTGGCTCCATCGCCTGGCGCTTGATTTCATCGACGGATAACCCTGCGTTGCATAGCTCAATAAATCGCCAGACATAGTTGCGCTGCAGTTGCCCGCGTTTCAGGCCCAGCCAGACGGTATTTGCATCAAATAAGTGCCGGGTATCCAGACGGGTTAAGCTCCCCTCCTCCTGCTCTCCACTGGATTGTTCTGCCACCAGCCCAATTCCCAGCCCCAGCGACACATAGGTTTTAATCACATCCGAGTCCTGGGCGCTGAGGATAATATCCGGCACTAACCCTTTACGGGCAAATGCCTCATCGATACGGGAACGCCCCGTAATCCCCTGACGATACGTAATTAATGGCCAGTGGGCGATAGATTCCAGTGTGAGAGGAGACGTTTTCACCAAGGGATGGTCGTGAGGTACAAGCAGGCTGTGGTGCCAACGAAACCAGGGAAAAGCTACCAACAGCGGATCGCTGCTAAGTCGCTCGCTGGCAATCCCGATGTCTGCCCCACCGTTTTGCAGCAGTACGTCAATCTCCTGCGGTGTACCCTGGATCAGTTCCAGACGTACCTCAGGAAAGAGCTCACGAAAGGCTTTAATCACCGCGGGCAGGCTATAGCGTGCCTGTGTATGCGTGGTGGCAATCGTCAGTACACCGGACGTGTCATTGGTAAACAGATCCGCCAGTCTGCGAACGTTGCTGGCCTCATTCAGAATACGCTCGGCAATAACCAGCAAGGCTTTGCCCGGTTCGGTCATGCCCAGCAGGCGTTTACCGCGACGGATAAAAATCTCAATGCCAAGTTCATCTTCAAGTTCACGAATATGTCGGCTGACTCCCGACTGCGAGGTGTACAGTATATTCGCGACTTCCGTCAGGTTGTAATCCTGACGGGCCGCCTCGCGGATTATTTTAAGTTGCTGGAAATTCACTTTTTGCTCCGGGCACATCAGACATTACGCTATTGTTAAAGTCTGATGCCCGGCATAACAAATAATAAAAACCCGCATCTTATTCCTGAAGGGAATAAGGTTTAGCTGACCAGCTGTAGCTCGCGGTTTTCCAGTGCCGGACGGCTTACCAGCGACAACAGGATCTTCTTCACGGCCTGTGCCTGCGGCGATAAGCTCCCTCTGGCTGAGACGTTCAGCGATAATGGCAGATTCATCGACGGGGTTGTTATCCGCGCCATCCAGCCGTTCGCGGCATTACATAATGAACGGGCCGCCGACTCAGGCAACACTGTGACGCCCATCCCACTGGCGATGGCAGCCGTTAAGGTGGCGATAGATTCAATTTCGCCAATCACTTTGGCCGTCAGGCGACGAAGCGAAAAAGCTTCATCTACACGCAGGCGAACTGCGCTGTAATCCCGTGGCAAAAACAGATTCATCTGCGCCACCGCGGCTAAATCGACGCTTTGCCCCGGGCAATCACGCGTCCCGACCAGATACAGATCCTCTTTAAGCAACGGTTGACTGCTGATACCCGCCACGGGTGAGCGCTCGTAGAGCACCGCCATGTCTAAATGCCCGCTGAGCAGCTTGTCATTCAGCACCGCCCCACTGTTTTCATGCAAATAGACCAGCACATCGGGCAGCTCTGCTCGTACTGTCTGTAATAACGGCATAGTGATGGCTGACGCCGCCGTCCCCGGCGCCAGGCCAATAGAGACCTGTCCCCCCAGGGTCTGACCTACGTTATTGACCGCAAGTTGCGCCTGCTCGCACTGGCGTAAAATCGTCCGCGCATGGGCATACAACACTTTTCCCGCTTCCGTCGGTGTAACGCCGCGTTTGGTGCGAATCAGCAGTTGCTGATCCAGTTCGCCTTCCAGCGTAGCAACCTGCTGGCTCAGCGCGGGTTGCGCGATATGCAATACTTCCGCTGCCTGGGTCAGGCTACCAATATCGACGATTTTCACGAAATATTTCAGTCGTCTGAAGTTCATTTTGCCTCCTGTCGGAATACCAGAACCCGTGCTGGCAGTCATTAAATTCAGGATTGCAAGATGCTTGCCAGTTTAGTCAGCAGCCGTGTTTTACGGTTAAAACCGCGTAAAGTCAGGCTCAAAGGTGAAGAATGGACTTTTTGCACACCTGAATCTCTCATTCTGGCTGCCCTGGAAGAGGTAGGCGCGCACCAGAATGGGGCAAAAGCATAAAAAGACGGAAAGATCACCGCTTTGCTGATTTTGTCAGCAAACGAACGCACAAATGTATTTCCCCCTTTGACAAGCCTCATCGCCCTCGCTAATATGCGCCTCGTTCAAACGATTCCTCTGTAGTTCAGTCGGTAGAACGGCGGACTGTTAATCCGTATGTCACTGGTTCGAGTCCAGTCAGAGGAGCCAAATTTAAGAAGCCTGCTTAGGAAACTAAGCAGGCTTTTTGCTTTTCTGTTTTTCATTCATCTTATTTTTCATGTAGCCCTCTGGTGAGGGAGATAATCGTTTTCTCTTCCCGTCTGTCGCGGTAATCTCATAACGGTCGTTAATATATCGACTGCAATGTGTGTAGCCCAATTCAAATACTAATAACTAAAAGACAGTACAGACAGGATAACTATGGATTCCACTCTCACCTCCGCGGGTCCCCAAGAGGACGTCTCTTCGCTTCATCGTGCCCGACGCGCTGCGCTTGGTAGCTTCGCTGGCGCCGTGGTCGACTGGTATGATTTTCTGCTTTATGGCATCACCGCCGCACTGGTCTTTAATCGCGAGTTCTTCCCGCAGGTTAGCCCGGCAATGGGAACACTTGCCGCATTTGCCACCTTTGGCGTCGGATTTTTGTTCCGTCCGTTAGGCGGGGTTATCTTCGGCCACTTTGGCGATCGCCTTGGCCGTAAACGCATGCTGATGCTCACCGTCTGGATGATGGGGATTGCCACTGCGCTGATAGGGATTATTCCTTCTTTTGACACTATTGGCTGGTGGGCCCCTGTGCTGCTGGTGACGCTGCGCGCCATTCAGGGATTCGCCGTTGGTGGTGAATGGGGCGGCGCGGCGTTGCTCTCGGTCGAAAGCGCGCCGAAAAATAAAAAAGCCTTCTACAGCAGTGGCGTTCAGGTCGGTTACGGCGTCGGACTGCTGCTCTCTACCGGTCTGGTCTCACTGATTAGCTCGCAAACCACCGACGAGCAGTTCCTGAGCTGGGGCTGGCGTATTCCGTTCCTGTTCAGCATCGTACTGGTTTTGGGCGCGTTGTGGATGCGTAACAGAATGGATGAATCAGCCGAATTCGAACAGCAGCAACAGACAGCGCAACCAGAGAAAAAGCGGTTACCGGTGGTCGAGGCGTTAATCCGCCATCCGGGCGCATTCTTAAAAATTATCGGCTTGCGCTTATGTGAACTGCTGACGATGTATATCGTCACCGCGTTTGCCCTTAATTACTCTACACAGAACCTGGGCCTACCCCGCGAGCTGTTTCTGAATATCGGTTTGTTAGTGGGAGGACTGAGTTGTCTCACCATCCCCTGCTTTGCCTGGCTTGCCGACCGCTTTGGTCGACGGCGCGTGTACATTACCGGTGCACTGGTCGGTACGCTGAGCGCCTTCCCGTTCTTTATGGCGCTGGAAGCACAGTCTATTTTCTGGATCGTGTTCTTCGCGATTATGTTGGCCAATATTGCGCACGATATGGTGGTCTGCGTACAGCAGCCTATGTTTACCGGTTTGTTTGGCGCAAGTTATCGCTACAGCGGCGCAGGCGTTGGCTATCAGGTGGCAAGTGTGGTTGGCGGTGGTTTTACCCCTTTCATTGCTGCAGCACTGGTAACATTCTCGGGCGGAGACTGGCACAGCGTGGCCATTTATCTGATGGCCGGGTGTCTTATTTCCGCCGCCACTGCATTGCTGATGCGGGATAAGCAGCACAGTTAAGCCCTGATGCGAAGGTCATTCGGCCTTCGCGCAATCTTCCTCAACGTCTGACTTTTGTTTCATATTCCTGTGACATACTATCGGGAGAGCAGTACATCTGTGGAACAAGGAGACAGACATGAACAATAAGGGCTCCAGCCTGACCCCAACTCAGGCACTGGATAAACTGGACGCGCTGTACGAGCAGTCGGTTAAAGCACTGCGTAGCGCCATTGGTAAGTACATTGAAACAGGGACGCTCCCTGACATAATTGCCCGCCATAATGGTCTTTTTGTTTACCCATCGCTTTGTGTCACCTGGGATGGCAGCGCCACCAATCCCCCGAAAACCCGCGCTTATGGCCGTTTTACCCATGCGGGCAGCTATACCACTACGATCACCCGTCCGTCGCTTTTTCGTCCCTATCTTGAAGAACAACTCACGCTGCTGTATCAGGATTATGATGCGCATATCTCCGTCGAACCGTCGCAGCATGAAATCCCTTATCCCTATGTGATCGACGGTTCTGAGCTGACGCTCGACCGCTCAATGAGCGCCGGATTAACGCGCCATTTCCCCACTACCGAGTTGTCACAGATCGGCGACGAAACAGCCGATGGTACCTATCATCCGGCGGAATTCTCCCCGCTGTCACACTTCGACGCCCGACGAGTTGATTTTTCGCTCGCACGACTGCGTCACTACACGGGAACGCCGGTTGAACATTTCCAGCCATTTGTGCTGTTCACCAACTACACCCGCTATGTCGATGAGTTCGTGCGCTGGGGTTGCAGCCAGATCCTCGATCCGAACAGCCCCTATATCGCGCTGTCATGCGCAGGCGGGATCTGGATCACCGCTGAAACGGAAGCTCCGGAAGAGGCCATCTCCGATCTCGCCTGGAAGAAACATCAGATGCCCGCCTGGCATCTAATCACCGCCGACGGTCAGGGGATCACGCTGGTCAATATCGGCGTTGGCCCGTCTAACGCCAAAACCATTTGCGATCATCTGGCCGTCCTGCGCCCTGACGTCTGGCTGATGATTGGACACTGTGGCGGCCTGCGCGAAAGCCAGGCGATTGGCGACTATGTTCTGGCCCACGCTTATCTGCGTGACGACCATGTGCTGGATGCCGTACTACCGCCGGATATTCCGATTCCGAGCATTGCGGAAGTACAACGCGCACTGTATGACGCCACCAAAGAAGTCAGCGGCATGCCCGGCGAAGAGGTGAAACAGCGCCTGCGTACCGGTACCGTCGTCACCACCGACGATCGCAACTGGGAGTTACGCTATTCCGCTTCTGCGCTGCGTTTTAACCTCAGTCGCGCGGTGGCTATTGATATGGAAAGCGCCACTATCGCCGCCCAGGGCTACCGCTTCCGCGTCCCTTACGGCACGCTGCTGTGCGTTTCCGATAAACCGCTGCACGGCGAGATCAAACTGCCTGGTCAGGCCAACCGTTTTTATGAAGGTGCCATTTCCGAGCACCTGCAAATAGGTATCCGGGCAATCGATCGTCTGCGTGCTGAAGGCGATCGACTGCACTCCCGTAAATTACGTACGTTCAACGAACCGCCGTTCCGTTAAGGCCTGAAGGTAACTATGCACAACTCAACTCCTCTTTCCGCTCTGCGCAACCTGCTGTTAGCGCAAGGGCTGGATGGCATGATTGTTCCGCGCGCCGACGCTCACCAAAGCGAAGATTGTACACCGCATGACAATAAGCTGGCCTGGCTGACCGGTTTTAGCGGCTCCGCTGGTCTCGCGTTGGTCCTGCGCGACCGCGCATTAATGTTTGTCGATGGACGCTATCAGGTCCAGGTGCGCAATGAAGTCTCGCTGGATGATTTTGAAATTCACCATTTACATGACGAACCGCTGGCCGACTATTTGCAGTCTCACGTTGCTGCGGGCGCGCGTATCGGTTTTGAACCGTTGCTGATGGTCAACAGCCAGTTTGAAGCACTGTCGGCGACCCATTGCGAGCTGGTGTCTCTTGAGCAAGATCCTTTCGACCAGGTATGGCTTGACCGCCCGGCTGCACCCTGCGGCATCATTCATGAAATGCCCATTGAAATCAGCGGGGAAAGCAGCACACAAAAACGTGCCCGCGTCGTGGATCTGCTCACGCAACAACAGGCCGACGTTCTGGCGATCACGCTGCCGGATAACATTGCCTGGCTGCTGAATGTGCGCGGTTCCGATCTGCCAATGGTGCCAGTGCCGTTTTCGTTCGCCCTGCTCCATCGCAGCGGCGAGCTGGAATGGTTTGTGGATAGCAACAAAACCCAGCAGCTCCCTGCTGCACTGCTGAATACGCTCACGCAGGCCCCACAAGAGAGTTTTCTTGCCCGCTGCCAGCAGTTAGCCAAAGGGAAACGCTTTTTGGTCGATAAAGACTACGCCCCGGTCGCGCTGCGTTTTGCCATTGTAGAACACGGTGGCGAAGTCTTATGGGCACCCGATCCCATCACCTTGATGAAAGCGCACAAGAATGACGTTGAACTGGCGGGCTATCGGGAATGCCATGAACAAGATGGCGCGGCCTGGGTTAACTTTCTGGCATGGCTTACGCATGAAGTTCCCTTGCGCGAAGCGGCAGGCAATCCGGTCACTGAGCTGGAAGCGCAGGCCAGGCAACTGGAATTTCGCCAGCAGCAGCCGGGATTTATCGAGCAAAGCTTCAACACGATTTCGGCCTCAGCCAGCAATGCCGCAATGTGCCATTACCATTCCAGCGAAAAAACCAATACGCCCATTACCTCTCAGGCCATGTATCTGAATGATTCCGGCGGCCAGTACCATAATGGTACGACGGATACAACGCGCACCCTCGCGTTTGGTCCACAGGATCCGCAGCGTCGTCTGCATTACACCGCTGTGTTGAAAGGCTTTTTGTCGCTTATCTCGCTGCAATTTCCCAGCGGCACTCAGGGTCATCAACTGGATGCCTTTAGCCGTCGGGCGCTGTGGGATCTGGGTCTGGATTTTGATCACGGTACGGGACACGGCGTAGGCCATCAGCTCCTGATCCATGAGCAGCCCCATCGCATTGCCAAAAAAGTAAACCCCTGGCCTCTGGTTGCGGGCAATATCATTACCATCGAGCCGGGTTATTATCTGGCCGGAGAATATGGGATCCGTATTGAGAATCAGGTGGAGATTATCAACAGTCGTCCTGGCTTCTGTCGCTTCTCAACGCTGACGCTGGTGCCAATTGATTTAAGTCTGGTTGAACTGCATCTGCTAAGTGAGGCTGAAAAGCAGTGGATTGATGATTACCACCAGCAGGTCAGAGAGACGTTATCCCCACGCGTGAACGCAGAGGCTCGTCCGTGGTTGTTTGCCGCCACTGCGCCGATTCGCGTTCAGGCCAATTAATGCATTAAAAAAGGCAGCCCGCAGGCTGCCTTAATTCTCCCCAACCTTTTACTGCTTAGCTGTGACGGATGTACTCATCCATTTCAGTTTTCAGGTTATCGGACTTAGTACCGAAGATAGCCTGAACACCGGAACCCGCCACTACAACGCCCGCCGCACCCAGTTTCTTCAGGCCAGCCTGATCCACTTTGGCAACGTCAGCGACGCTGACACGCAGACGAGTGATGCACGCATCGAGGTTAGTGATGTTTTCTTTACCGCCGAATGCCGCAACCAGGGCCGGAGCCATTTCGCCGGACGCACCCGCTTTGGTGTCTTCGGTAGCATCTTCACGACCCGGAGTTTTCAGGTCCAGCGCTTTGATCAGCACACGGAAGATGGTGTAGTAAACAATCGCATAACCGATACCGACAATCGGGAACAGCCACAGTTTGCTGCTGTTACCGGACAGAACGATAAAGTCGATCAAACCGTGGGAGAACGACGTACCGTCACGCATACCCAGCAGGATACAGATCGGGAATGCCAGACCAGCCAGAATTGCGTGGATGATGTACAGGATCGGTGCCACGAACATGAACGAGAACTCGATCGGTTCGGTAATACCGGTCAGGAACGAGGTCAGCGCCGCGGAGATCATGATACCGCCCACTTTCGCGCGGTTTTCTGGTTTAGCAGAGTGCCAGATAGCGATAGCGGCAGCCGGCAGACCGTACATTTTGAACAGGAAGCCACCAGACAGTTTGCCCGCAGTCGGGTCACCCGCCATATAGCGAGGGATATCGCCGTGGAATACCTGGCCCGCAGCGTTGGTGTATTCACCGATCTGCATCTGGAATGGAACGTTCCAGATATGGTGCAGACCAAACGGCACCAGGCAGCGTTCAATGAAGCCATAGATACCGAACGCCACGACCGGGTTCTGGTATGCAGCCCACTGGGAAAACGTTTGAATAGCAGTCCCGATCGGCGGCCAAATGAAGGACAGAACCACACCGGTGAAGATAGCGGCCAGACCAGAAATGATAGGAACGAAGCGCTTACCCGCAAAGAAGCCAAGATACTCAGGCAATTTGATACGGTAGAAACGGTTGAACATATACGCTGCAATCGCACCGGAGATAATCCCCCCGAGAACACCCGTATCAGCAAGGTGTTTAGCTGCGATCTCTTCAGCAGGTAAATGCAGAACCAGCGGCGCAACAACAGCCATGGTCTTAACCATAATGCCGTAGGCAACAACGGATGCCAGTGCAGATACGCCGTCGTTATTGGTGAAGCCTAACGCGACACCGATGGCAAAAATCAGCGGCATGTTTGCAAAAACAGAACCGCCTGCTTCTGCCATTACGTGCGATACAACGGCTGGCAGCCAGCTGAAGTTAGCGGAACCGACACCCAGCAGGATACCTGCAATCGGGAGTACGGATACCGGCAGCATCAGCGATTTACCGACCTTTTGCAGGTTAGCAAATGCATTCTTAAACATAATTGAGAGTGCTCCTGAGTATTTGTGCTTTTCTACGTTCTCACGCATTAGCGAGGGGGGAGAACCTCGCCGTGTACAGGGCATCTAAGTACCCTTTATTTATTACACAGAGTAAAATAATTCAGTTTGTTTTTGTTTGACGGCTATCACAATTCAGTCGTGGATGGCCGTAAAATCCGCACATTCCGATAAAATGCGTTTCTGAATGTGTCAAACCGGTTATTCACCGCCCATTTTGAGGCGGTGAACTTTACTCGCTTTGCTTATTAATTACGAGCTTTAAAAAAAGTCAGTTAACGAACGGATTGCAGGCGAGAAGCGTCGATGTGAAACAGGCGGGCAAAGTTATCAGTGGTTGCCTGCGCCAGTTCTTCAACGGCAACACCTTTCACTACGGCCATATACTCCGCAACGTCACGGGTCATGGCAGGCTGGTTCTCTTTTCCACGATGCGGTACAGGCGCAAGGTAGGGAGAATCCGTCTCAACCAGCAACCGATCCAGAGGAACATAGCGGGCGGCATCACGGAGCTGATCTGCGTTACGGAACGTGACGATGCCGGAAAACGAGATATAAAATCCGAGGTCCAGCAATTTGCCCGCCGTTTCTCTGTCCTCTGTAAAACAGTGTAGTACGCCACCACAATCCGTCACTTTTTCTTCGCGCAGAATAGACAGCGTATCGGCTCGCGCATCGCGGGTATGCACGATAACTGGCTTTTGTAACTCACGGCCAATCTGAATATGATGGATAAAAGATTCCTGCTGGCGCACCTTTGTTTCCGGTGTATAGAAATAGTCCAGCCCGGTTTCCCCCATCGCCACAACGCCCTCTTCGGCGGCAAAACGGCGCAGGTCTTCAACATCATAGGCTTCATCCTGATTTAACGGATGCACGCCACAGGAGAACACCACATTGTCACGTTCACCGACCAGTTCGCGCATACTGCGGTATCCTGGCAGAGTGGTCGCGACGGCAAGACAGAATTTCACATCGCGTGCGGCAGCTTTCGCCAGCACGTCATCCACGTCCTTATGCAGAGATTGATAATCCAGGCCATCAAGATGGCAGTGTGAGTCGACTAAAAACATAATGTCTCTCTCAAAGATGGGGAACAGGCAATACGGTGCCTGGTTGCAGGTAATGCTCAATACGCAGGATAAGATCGGTTAACACCAGTTCACGGTTTACGCCTGTTACGTTCAGCAACTGCTGACGGCAATGACAAACGTCACCGACTATCGCCTGTATCCGGGCGACGGATAACCGTTCTGCGATAGAAGATATCAGGTCCAGCGCATCAGGATTGGTTAAATGGGAAACCCCATACGGACGCTTCAAGGCATCCGTCAACAACGTTGCCAGCCAGTGTAAACGGGCGGCGGCCTGATCGTGGTTTAACGCTGCGAGCAGGATATACCAGTCACCTGCGTTTAATGTGTTTGCCAGTGCCGCACAAAAATCTGTGCGATGCGCCCAGCTTTCAGCCTGTAACAACGAGAGTGCCGCACCTGGCGAACCCGCGCTCAGGCGTAATGCGCTCAACAGAGCTTCTGGAGATGCGGTCACTTCGCGAGCGAGCCAGGAGATAGCGTACGACTCAGCCGGCGGCGCAAGATGGTGTAACCGGCAGCGGCTGCGCAATGTCGCCAGCAATCGCGCAGGCTCTGTGCTGGCGAGGAAAAACCAGGTTTGTGCCGGCGGTTCTTCCAGCGTTTTTAGCAGGGCATTGGCAGCGGCATCAGTTAACTGGGCGGCATCAGGGATCCACACCACTTTCGCACCGCCAAGGCGTGAATGCTCGTACAGTTTTTCACTCACTTCACGTACCGCATCAACTCCCAGCGTGCTTTTACCTTTTTCCGGCAGCAGCGAATAGTAGTCAGGATGCGTCCCCGCCTGCATCAGCTGACAGCCCCGGCAGTGTCCGCAGCTTTTATGCCCTTCCGGCTGCTGGCACATTAAATAGCGACTGAGCGCGTAAATCAGCGCGTCGTCACCCATTCCGGGTAATGCCTGAATCAGTAACGCATGGTGACCACGACCCGCCTGGTAGCTGGCTACCAGTTTTTCAAAATCTGGTCGTAACCATGGGTACCATTTCATGCGCCCTGCTCCTGCACCCACTGGGTGATGGTATTGCGGATATCAGCCATCACAGCTTCCAGCGGCTGCGTAGCGTCGATGGTACGAATGCTGGCATCTTTGGCAGCCAGTTCAAGATAGCGCGCGCGGGTGCGATTAAAGAAATCGAAAGATTCCTGCTCAATACGATCCAGCTCGCCGCGCGCACGGGCACGTTTCAATCCGACCTCTGGAGTCACGTCCAGATAGAGCGTCAGGTCCGGGCGAAAATCACCGAGCACCGCATCGCGCAAGGTTGCCAGCATGTTTTGATCGATGCCGCGTCCGCCCCCCTGATACGCCTGGGTCGACAAATCGTGACGGTCGCCAATTACCCATGCGCCTTTTGCCAGCGCAGGTTTAATAACGGTTTCGACCAGCTGTACGCGCGCGGCGTAAAACATCAGAACTTCAGCTTTGTCAGTGATGACCTCGTCACCCACCGACTTAATATCCAGCACCAGACTTCTTAGTTTCTCAGCGAGCTGAGTTCCCCCCGGTTCGCGGGTAAAAACCATGTCACGAATACCGAGTTGCTCAAGTGTCTCTACCACCACGTTACGCGCAGTGGTTTTTCCGGCGCCTTCCAGGCCCTCGATGACGATATAGTTACTGCCCATTTTTTTCCTTAAGCACTTTCAGGTAATCCTGCACGGACCGGTTGTGGCTGGCAAGATTGGTGTTAAACGTGTGACCGCCTTTACCGTCAGCCACGAAATAGAGGTACGGCGTTTTTGCCGGATACGCCGCGGCCTGCAATGAGGCCTCTCCCGGCATGGCAATCGGGCCAGGCGGCAACCCCGTAATGGTATAGGTGTTATAGGCGGTCGGGGTATCTAAATCCACACGCGACAACTTGCCATTATACCGTGACCCCATCCCGTAAATCACCGTCGGATCGGTCTGTAAACGCATGCCAATCCGTAAGCGGTTAATAAAGACGGAAGCCACCTGGTCACGCTCGCTGGCAACCGCAGTCTCTTTTTCGATAATAGAGGCCATGGTTACCAGCTGATTTTTGTCCTGATAAGGCAGGCCTTCAGCGCGCCCTTCCCAGACGGAGTCTACCGCTTTAACCATTTTCTGATGCGCGCGTTTTAGCAACGCCACGTCGGTTGTATTGGCGGTATACATCCAGGTATCTGGCCAGAACCAGCCTTCTACCCATTGCGGGTTCTCCAGCTTCAGCGCCTGAGCAACGGTCTCGTAATTATCATCGCTCAGCGTATGTTTGATGTACGGGGCGTCGCGCAGCTGCTTGAGGTAGTCGCTCAGACGCATCCCTTCAACCAGACGTAACGGGAACTGCGCCTCTTTACCGCTTTCCAGCAGTTGCAACATGTCCCGCACCGTCATGTCGGGCGTAAAACGGTAGGTTCCGGCTTTAAAATGCGACAGTTCGGGCTCCACACGCAGCAGCCACTGGAACACACGCGGACGATTGATAACGTTGTCCGCATACAACTGTTCACCGAGAGCCAGACGGCCCGTACCCGCTTTCAGCGTAAAAATCGTCTCTTCTTTAATCAATAACTTACTGTCCGCCAGATGGCGAACTTTCCACATTCCCACTCCCGCAGCTATGCCCAGCACAACCAGCAATAACAGGACAACAAGTAACAGTTTTTTCATGACTAATTCGGGTGCTCACAAAGTGGGGCTAAAAAATCGAACAACATACGTGCAGACAGCAGCGTGTCGCCACAGGTGCGTACGGGAATAACAGGCATTAACGCATTACAGACGACGATTTCATCGGCCTGCATAACCTCTTCCAACCCGGCATACACTTCGACAATGCTGAACGACGATTGTGCCAGCATCCGGATACAGAATTGTCGCATAATGCCGTTCACTCCGGCCTGATCCAGCCGGGGAGTGTAAACCACATCCCCCTTACGCCAGAACAAATTAGCCGCACAGCATTCCGTAACCCATCCCTCACTGTCAAGAACCAGTGCTTCATCAGCTGCCGTCTGCTCAAGATGAGAGCGAATCAACACCTGTTCCAGTCTATTCAGGTGCTTAAGTCCGGCAAGCAACGGATTACGCCCCAGACGCACTGGACTTAACGCCAGCGTTATCCCCTCCAGTCGCCAACGATCGTAATGATCGGGCCAGGCTGAAACAGAGATAATACGTGTGGCACTGCGACAGTTTGCGCCGCTGTAACCACGGCCACCGCTACCACGGCTGATAATCACTTTTAACACGCCATGCGCATGCCCTTGCGCCAGCATTTTCATTTCACTTTGCAGCTCTGACCAATCTTCGAAAGAGATCAGCAATTTTTGGCAGGCGTCTTGTAAACGCGCAAGATGCGCTGCAAAGAGGCAAATTTCGCCGTCAATAATACGCGCAGTGGTAAAACAGCCATCACCGAATTGGGTCGCTCGATCGCTTGCGGCCAGCATATTCTGCTCGCAGCCATTAATTAAGAACATGGTGGCTCCTTATTTCTGGTCCGCTAGTTTGGCAGGATGAACAACACAGGACAAGGGTGGAAAACCGAATAAAAAAAGGCCCGACAAGCGGACCTTTTTAAATTGCTATCGATGCTAACGCACCACCTGGCAGACTTAAATCTTTTTAAAGATCAAAGAGCCGTTGGTACCACCAAAGCCGAAGGAGTTACACAGTGCGTACTCCAGACCACTAACCTGACGCGCTTCGTGAGGTACGAAGTCCAGGTCACAACCTTCATCCGGGTTATCCAGGTTGATGGTTGGCGGAATAGCCTGATCGCGCAGCGCCAGGATAGAGAAAATAGACTCTACCGCGCCCGCCGCACCCAACAGGTGTCCGGTCATGGATTTAGTGGAGCTTACCATTACACGGCTTGCCGCATCGCCAAAGACAGATTTCACTGCCTGGGTTTCGGCTTTATCGCCAGCAGGAGTAGACGTGCCATGCGCGTTGACATAGCCGATCTGACCCGCTTCGATAGCCGCATCGCGTAGTGCGTTGACCATTGCCAGCGCAGCGCCCGCACCGTTTTCAGGTGGTGACGTCATGTGGTAAGCATCGCTGCTCATGCCAAAACCAACGACTTCAGCATAGATTTTTGCACCGCGCGCTTTCGCATGCTCGTACTCTTCCAGTACCACCATGCCTGCGCCGTCGCCCAGCACAAAGCCATCACGTTCTTTATCCCACGGACGGCTTGCCGCTTGCGGGTTATCATTACGTGTAGACAGCGCACGTGCCGCGCCAAAACCACCCACACCCAGCGGGGTACTGGCTTTTTCTGCACCACCCGCAACCATCGCGTCTGCATCGCCGTATGCAATGATACGTGCTGCATGACCAATGTTATGCACACCTGAAGTACAGGCGGTCGCAATGGAGATGCTTGGCCCTTGCAGGCCGTACATGATGGTCAGGTGACCTGCCACCATGTTAACAATCGTTGACGGAACGAAGAACGGGCTGATCTTACGTGGACCGCCATTCACCAAAGAGGTGTGGTTTTCTTCGATCAATCCGAGACCGCCAATACCAGAGCCGATAGCGGCGCCAATACGGTGAGCGTTCTCTTCCGTAATTTCGAGACCAGAATCCTGCATGGCCTGAACGCCAGCGACAATTCCATATTGAATGAAAGCATCCATCTTGCGCTGTTCTTTGCGCGAGATAATGTCTTCACAGTTAAAATCCTTTACTAAGCCAGCAAATTTCGTTGCATAGGCGCTAGTATCGAAATGGTCGATCAGGCTGATGCCACTCTGACCGGCAAGGAGAGCTTTCCAGGTAGACTCTACGGTATTGCCGACAGGAGACAACATGCCCAGTCCGGTCACAACTA
>Ga0207696_1000406_pt1 | contig 40120 bp, 45 predicted proteins | sample KBSS54metaG_FD_184403 | JGI IMG/M metagenome (GOLD analysis project Ga0207696, IMG submission 184403) | Switchgrass rhizosphere microbial communities from Kellogg Biological Station, Michigan, USA - KBS S5-4 metaG (SPAdes) (version 2) | ecosystem: Host-associated > Plants > Roots > Rhizosphere >... | reverse complement strand
GGTTGGTCTTGCCGTTCGCCTCGGTCGCAATCAGCGCATTCATGACCGCCGTAGAATCCTTAGCAGTCAGGTTGTACGCGTTGAGCGCTGTGGTCATAGCGTCGGCAACGGGCGGAAGTTCAGCCGCACCGACCTTTGCACCCATGGCCGCTACCCGCAGCACCTCTAGACCATCGGCCCCGTGGTAACCGGCCGACTCGACCGTGTACAGCGATGCGGTTAGCTCTTCGGTACTCTTGCCGACTTCACCGGCCATTTTCAGCACGCCACGGGACACAAGTCCCATGTTCTCCGCTGATTCACCGGCGCCCGTGCGGACACGGGTCATCGCTGTTTCAAAGTCAGCGGCCATGTGAATTGTCTTAACGGCGGCAACGCTGGCCGCTACGCCGATACCGAGAAGCGCGGCCTTTGAAACACCCGACATCTTGGCCATGGTGCCCGCATTGGACTTCTCAAGCGCGGCCATCTCGGTTTTTACCTTGCCGGAAGTCGCGAGAAAGCCAGTAGCGCTGCCGAGAAATTCGATGAACACGGGAGGCAAAGCGCCCATGGCTAGCCACCCCCCTCCGGGGTAGGTGTCGGTGTGGTCTTACTGGCCTTCGGCGTGGTGGCCTTAGCCCATGCCGCCTCAAAAATGGCCGGAATCTTCGGCGTGACCTTCCGAATGCCAGTGGCGAAATACGGGAAATTGGCTTCGGTCTTACTCGCGTAAGCGCTGATCGCCCGGTTGTACTTCGAAGATGCGAACAGCGCAGAGCTTGCGTTTCCGCCCGCCTTCATTCGGGGGCGCTTGCTGGAAACAATCGACTTCCGAAGCTGACCGGAGAACAGACCCGGACCGCCTCCGCCGCCCGACCGCTTCTTACGGACCGGGCCATCTATGTTCACCTCTGCCCGCTTCCCCCACTTGCCACGGTGCGACCAGCGGGGACGGCCGCGCATCTGTGCCTTGACGGAAGTCTTGGCCTTCGCTGCGGCTGCCCTGGTCGCCGGTCCGGTGGCGGCAAACACGCGCTTGTCGATGGCGATTAGCTCAGCTATCGGGTTTGTCGCTGTAGTCTTACCAGCGATCAGGGGACGGGCATCAGGCACGGGAAGCCGCTTCCTCTAGGTTCTTCTTTGCGCGGTTAACCGCGTCATCGACCGCGATTAGCCAATCAAGCATTACGGCCGACTCACCTTCCAACTCGGACGGCTTGCAGTGCAGCAACGTGCACAGTCGCCAGACCCGGAATTCTTCGGTTGGAAGGCGGTCGGCCGGGTAGCTGAACCGCCCCTCTAGCGCTGCGCTTAGGCGATAGAGGGAGCGATAGGGGACGCGTCATCCGGGGACGGCTCAAAGTCCGGGTTAAGCTGCGCCAGAAACGGCGTGCAAGCCTTCCGGAGAGCGTCTAGGTCACGGCCGGGGAGATCCTGCATGCCATCCACCGAGACAGCGAAGCCGAACGACCAACCGGCGACCATGGCCGCACACAGCGAGTCGTTCAGGTCTTCGAGCACGTCGAAAGCGGCGCCCATACCGGCGGCAATCTCAACCTGCTGGTCGTAGGTCAGCTCACCATTGCCGGAAGCCTGCGCGGCCTGCGCGTCGCGAACGGCGGCGGCAAACTCGGGAATGGCGGTCAGCTTCGCCTGTAGCCGCTTAATCGGGCGGCGCATTCGCTCGGTAACGTCGGCAACGTCCCGGAGATCAGCGGTAGCGCCGGAAGGAAGGGTGAGATGCTGCATTACTTGTAAACCCCCGTGTTGATGGCGTTCTTAATGGTGGCCTTGATAGGCGAGTAACCGCCGGATGCGCCAACGTCGGTCGCGTTCGCCTTCGCGTTGAAAGAGACGCTGATTTCCACGTAATCCTTACCGCGCCCGATCTCGGCGGTCTGATAGACCACGCTGGACATGTGCAGCTGAATGCTGGTCAGCGTCGCGCCTGCGCCCTGAGTCCAAGTGAAATCTAGGGCGGGCTGAACGTTGGTCAGGTAGTTGGTTAGCTGAGTCTCATCTTCCATGACAAGAGTTAGCTTTCCGGATACCGCGACCGGGCCAGACCACAGCAGATACGGATTCTGCGAACCGTCCACAGCGTCGATGACGGTAACCGGCCGCTTAATGCTTAGCTCGCCGTCGAGCATGCCGTTTACCTGCGTGCCACCAATGGACACAACACCGATGTACGCCGGAATCGGCGGGGCGCTGGTGTAGCTGGCAGTGGGGGCGGTAGTGGTCGCGCTGGAAAACGCAACGCTCTTCGCCGAGTAGGTGATCAGTCCGTCCGCGCTGAACTTGATATCTAGATCGCTGAACTTAGCGCCCGGGTACTGCCGCGTGTTGACCGAGTAGTTGTCGGTCAGCGTGTAGGACGGGGGCTGACCGTCGCCGGTGTTGAGAACGGCAATGGCGTGCGTGTAGGGGGCACTCGCGCCGGTAGTGGTCACGTCGCCGAGTACGCCAGTCAGCATCCAACCGATGATGTCCGGGTAAACGTCGCCGGAGAAATCAAAGGTGCTGTGCTTGACGGTCGGAGTCTCGCCGTACTCTTCGACCATAGAGCCGCGTAGACCCTTGTCGGCAACTAGCTTGACAACATCCTTCGGCGACGGGACGCCGGACGGGATGAACGCGCTAGCGGCAACCGGGGTGCCCGGAGTCGTTTCCTTCGCGATTCCAACGGTAGTTAGTGCGGTGGGCTTTGCGGCCATTACTCGTCACCTTCCGGGGCTAGAGGGAGCGCGGGCTGATCCGGCGCTGAACCGGCCGGAATCCATCGGCCGTCGGTGGGCTGCTCGGCGAGATCAGCGGTTACGCCGGGGGTGGCGGTCAGCGAGAGCGCCGGGTAATACCGTTCGTCGCCGCCGATGTACGCGTAGGTTGGCAAGGTGACTCCGTAAATTTACGGGGACTAGATCCGCTGTAGGCACTCAATATCGAGTTCGGCCGTACAGTGGCGTCCCATGTGGTTTTCGTCCCAATCCACTTCGGCGCTGTGCCGGGAAGGCTTGGAGATGAGGACCAGACCGCCCAAAGTCAGATCGGAGCGGACCAGCGCTATCGTCGCGTCTGCAAGCGCTGCGGCACGGGCGTAGACATACTGCGGGTCGTCTCCGCCCCGGAACACATCGAACGTGATTGTGACGCTGTACTTCTCGTCAAGGAATCCGGCGCCGCCGCCTCCGACCATTGCGGCCGGGCTCAATTCGCGCTGCACCTTGCCGACCGACACGATATCTTCCGGCTCTTCCGGGCCGGGCGTGTCGAAACAGACGAGTAGTGACGCGCTCTTGTCCAGCGGATCAGGGGTGAGGATCGCCGTAAGCTGGTCGTAGAGATACTGCCGGACAGCGGTAGTTGTGCTGGCAGGAATTGTCACGCGATACCGGGCCCCCTCCGATGTGTGGACCAAAGTTCCATGACGCGGTTAGGCAGCGCGAAACCGGTCTGAATCACGGGACCGTCCCCGTCGTAACCGGCGGAACCGAAGCGCGGTCGCCCACCCTGTTGCGTCATCTGCCAGAGATGGCGGATCAGCTCTAGGGCGCCTAGCCGGATGGAATACGGGACAGCGCCGGAGCGCCCGGCCGTGTAAACGAGCTTGATATTTTTTGCGCCGTAGGCGAATAGCGCCGCTTCGCCACCCATGGCCCGGCGGGTGATCTGCCCGGACGAGTAGTCGACCGTGAACGCGAATGCGTCGCTCGCGCTGCCTAGTGGCTGTTCGGTCAGCGCAAATCCGGCTAGGCCGTAATACTCGGTGCAGCTCAGCACGCTGGATACCGGCAGCCAATCCGGCACGATGGTGGGAACTCCCCCATCGAAATACTCCGTGTGGACTTCCGGCAGGAAGGGCCCGCAGAAATTCCGCGCGAGATCGGCCGCAGCGAGAATGTAGCCCTGTAGCTCATCATCCTGCCGCGTGTCTTCGAGCCGCATGTTCAAATGCGCCTTGACGCTGGCCATGTCGACTAGCTGTTCTACGCCGAGCGGCCGAACCTGAAACTGACCCTCGCTGGCGAAGCCAACCCCGGTGCCGGTAGCTGTCCAGCGGTACTGCCAGACACCGGGGACCGTGGCACCCGGCACAACGGCGCTGTACGCCCCGCTACCGGCCGAAACGGTGGCCGGATGGGTAACCACCCCGGCGGGGTCCGTAACGGCCACAGAGACCGCCACAGAGCCCGTCGCAGGGGCGCCCGTGTCGTCAAGCACGGTGACAGTCAGACCAACGTCTGAACCGGCGTAGTAAATGAGCGACACGGGCACCCCTAGGTCAGGTTAAAAAGTCGGGGCAACCAGGCCGGTCCCGGAGATCACGGAAAGCGACTTCGGGTAACGGGCGGGCTGAAACGACATGTAGTTGTACAGGCGGACGAACACGGAAAGCTGGTTCGCGTAGGTCTGCGGGAAAGCCTCGGCCCGAATGTGGGACTCCCACAGCATGAGATCCGCTAGGCGGCCGACAATGATGGTGTCCTGGTTGGTACCGGCACCGAGGTTGGTCGGAAGGTTCGCGTCCACGTAAACCGGCAGACCCTGAATGGTGCCCACGTAACCCTGAGAATTCACGTCGCCCTGAGTGGCAAGCGCGTTCATCGGGTTGTTAGCGGCCGGAACCACCAGCGGACGACCGGCGGTGTCAGCCGCAGCGACGAACCACGCCCACCGGCGCGGGTGCATCACGATGGTGTCCGGCGGTAGGAATCGCTGCGTGTGAATCTGCTGAATGGCGTTCGCAATCGCGCTGTACGCCTGCGCCACGGTCGGCGAAGCCTGCGTGAAGGTGATCGCGTTGGTGCCGGACAGAGTCAGCGCGCCGAGCGGCTGGCCAGCGGAGCCAGAGCCGGAAAGCACCAGAGTGTTAAAGCTGGTCGCGTAGGCCGCAGCTAGGTCACCGAGAACGATGTCATCGACGTTAAGCGGGCTCTGCTCGATGAGCTGTAGCGAGATGGTCTGACCACCGGCAACCGTGGTAACGGTCGAGTTGATCGAAGTGGTCGTTAGGTCGGTCTGCTGAACGGCGCTGTTCTGCGTCGCCTGCGTCGCAACGGCGGTACCGGTCGCCACCTTCGGAACGCTGATCGAGTCAGTACCCGGAGGCAGCGGGAACGACGGGCAGAGGTTCGCGAAGATCCGGCCGGGACGGGCCAGCTTGACGAACTGGTCCTCTAGCCAGAGCGGGGGAACGAACTCGCCACCGGCGCCGTTCACGGTCGACAGGGCACGATTCTCGGTTGCGCGGGCCCGGTCGTTGCGGGCAAGACGGTCGGCAGCGTCACGGTCACCCTTGGCGCGGGCTAGGTGAAGGTCCCGGAAATAGGACCGGCCGCCGATACCAGAGCGGTAGATCTCCGGCTCGCTGGTCACCTTGACGCCGGTGGGGGCGTAACGCTTGGCCATGTCGGCCGCAGCCTCATCCGCGCGAATCTGCGCGTCAAGGTCGGAAATGCTGGCGTCGAACTCCCGAACCGCAGCCTCGCCACGGTCGAAATCGGCAGACTCCGCGTCGGTAAGGGAGCGGGACTCCGCCTTAGCGGTATCCACCAGGGTGGCGAGAGCGTCGGATGCCGCCTTGCGCTTTGCGATTAGGTCCGCAATCTGAGCGCGCTTGTCCATTTGGACTCCAGTGCTAGGGAAGGGAATTGGCTTCCCGCCACTTCGTTAGGTGGCCCCTAGGTGGTGCCCCGGGATCAGCGGGGTCCGGCGTAGGTCCGGCGTAAACCGGGCGGGCGACTCCGTAAATTTACGAAGTCGGTTACGGGTTCAGCGCCCGGAGGCGGGCACCGTAGAGAGAAAGGTCGGGGGTCGGCGCGGGCTCCTCAAGCGGCGGAAGCCCCTCAAGTTCCCGAACCTGATCGGGAGTTAGGTAACCGCCGCGCACCAGCGAGGAAAGGTCAAGGCTCCGCATGCTCGCACCCGCAGTTGCAGGGTTCGCGCCGTAGTTAACAACGCTGACGTCACCCTTGTGTAGGGACACCTCGGTAATGTCGCGCTGGTCGTAGTCCGGGGACCAAACCTGCCGGATCACGCGGAACGCGAACGACATTTCGTCAACGTCGCCGCGATCCATGGCCACCTGTAGGTCCCGCACGGCGCCCTGTCGGGGGTCTAGGTCGGCTTCCACGTAGAGACCGGTGGAATCCTCCGCTAGCCGCATGGTGCCGCTCTTAGTGCGCGCCAGGGTCATTCCGTCGTGATTGATCTTGAACGGGACATCGGCGCCGTCCGAGAGCGTCTTGGCGAACGCACCAGCGCGGATTACCTCGCTGTACGGACCGAACATGTCCTCAATCTCGTAAGGCGTTTCGGTCACGCTGGCATAGCCCCGGAAGGTGAGCGTACTCGCGTCGGTCGCGGACAGTTCCACATCCCGGAACGCCATTGCGCGCTGTTCGGTAACGTTGCGCCGCAGGGCGCGGGTAGCTAGATCGGTCATTAGAGCACCGCCCCCAGAGCGTCTGACTTCGGCGGGCTAGCTCCGGCCGCCGTGTCCTTTAGTGGCTTTACGTTGGAATTCAGCGGTGCCGAGATATCGTCTCCGCCTTCAATGGGCGGATAGTTCTCTAGCGCCCTGATCTCGTTGGTCGTGAGGATTGCCGCGCTGCGGGCCGCTCCGTAAACCGCGTATCGTCCGGCGGCATCCGTGCGCAACAGCGCATCGATATTGAACCGGGCAGACACGCCCCTACCGAGCATCGCCGACCATGCGTCTTCGAAGATTCCCAGCCACGATGCGAGGGTGTACGCGAGAAACGCTAGACCCTGTTGCTCGATGCCGGTTCCCCACGAAGTCGTCTTGTCCATTTGGCCCAGCAGATGCGGGGGCACGCCGAACAGCGTGGCAACGTCGAGATTCTGTGCGGCGCGGGTGCCTAGGAACTGCGCGTCCTCCGGCGTAACGGAAATCGGCTTCCACTCGGCGCCGCCGGTCAGAACGCCTACGGTGTGGGAGTTCTTCAGGCCAGCGTGACCGGAGGTGAAAACTTCCTTGAGGGTGCGCGCCTTTTCGCGGTCTAGGTCACCCGGAACGGCAACGTAGCCGGTCATGTGGGCGCCGTTCGCGAAGAACCGAGACCCGAACTCTTCGGCCGCCAGTCCTAGCCCGATGGCGTTTCGAGCGTAAGAGATCACGCTCATGCCCGTGGGCGATTCGGGGAATGACAGACCGATGAGGTGAACTATGTTTTCAGCGTCGACCGGAAGCCGGTTGACTTCATAGGTGCGGAATCCGTCCTTGTCGAATTCGCACTTCACCCGGTCAGGGTGCAGGACCCTTAGCCGGTTCGGGCGGTTGAACGTGTCGCGCGACAGCACCAGCGCGTATGCGTTGCCCCGAAGTAGGAGCGAAACCATCATCTGAGAGATACCGGCCCGGCGCGTAAACATCCGGGTGTCGGACGCTCCGCCGAACGGGTCAGCCATGATGGCGGGGGCGGGCTGGATTACCTTGCGGATATCCCCGTCCGCCTTGACGGCATCGAAGGGGAGACCGGCCACGCTGTTTGCCAGGATGCGGACCGAGGCGGCAACCGCGATGAGCTGCATTGCCGTGTCGTCCGTTACCGGCACACCCGCTGTAGTAATGCCGGACAGCGAGCCGTTCGACGGAATCGCCCACGGATCACCGGCGCCGGATGGGGCAAAGAAGCGCTTTTCCAGTCGGGAAATTATACCCATCGTTCAACCGCCCACCCGATGACCAGCGCCAGCACGCCGATAATGCCGAGAATCAGGGGCCCGTTTAGAGCCCATCCGAGCGCGGCGAGAATGCAAACCACGCCACCTAGGTCACAGAGCAGTAGGAAAGCCGCACGGACAGCGCGGAGAAATGCGATCAATGCGGCCCCCTTACAGGTCATCCCAATGAAAGAAGTTGTATTCCGGTTCCGGCTCCGGCTCGACACACGCCCGGTCGAGCGCCATTACGGCGGCAACCGCTAGGTCAATCTTTCGCGGGCTGCCCTTAGCGTCTTTGCTGATCCGGGAACCGCGCTGATCCGTCCGGACAATGCAGTTCGAGAGATGGCGGGCTAGCCGCTTGTCGCCGGAGTGCGTGATGGTCTTGTTTAGAACCGCTTCGTAAAACCGGGTCGTCGCCGGAATCATTCGCTGCGGACTCTGCGGGAACTCGACCACCGGCAGACCTTCGGATTCGAGAATCTGATAGGTGCGCGACCAGCGGTAGGGGTCGCAGACGATTTCCCGAACCTGCCAGCGTCGGCACGCCGCGCGGATGGCGTCTTCCACTTCGAGAATGGGAACGGTCCAAGCGTTGGATGCGTCGACCGGCTTTTCCCAACACTCCACAACATCGACGTGCGGCGTGTCCGTAAATTTACGGGGTGCGACGACCACTAGCGCGGTTGAGTCGTTGTTGAAGGAACCGTCAAAGCCCAACACGACGTCTTCGCCATCCGGAATGGTCACGGACGATTCGTCGGCCAGGCACTCATCCCATGCGCCGCTAGGCAGCCATGTCTGTGCCGTGCTAACCCACTGATTGAGCCGCTTCGTTCGGAACTCAGATTCGGGGGTCCGCAGTACAGCGGATGCGAAGTCTTCGGCGCTGACAATGTCGCCATAGCCGGGGTTCGCGCCCGCCCAGAATGCCGGGTCGGTGTGGATCGACTCCTCCGGCGCGCCCCACCATTCGAAGTAGAACGACGGGTCGTCAATCTCGCCGGAGGCAACACGGCACCCGTACTGCCACATGCCGTAACACAGCGAGTCTCCGCCGGTGGAATCCGACTTCACACCCGCTGTCGTAATGCCGACTAGAAGCGGCTCGCGCCGGGCGCCCGTGGCAAGGGACATAACATCCCATAGTTCACGGTTTGGCTGCGCGTGGACTTCGTCAAAGAGAACTAGGTGGGGGTTCAGACCTTCTTTGGTGAACGCTTCGGCGGAAAGCACGCGGTAAACGCTGCCCGTCGCCGGAAGTTCAATCGCGTCTCGGTACGTCTTGAACATTCCCGAGAACTGCGGCTCTAGCTCGATCATCTTCTTAGCAGTGCCGAAGACGATTCGCGCCTGTTCCTTGTCCGCAGCGCAGGAAAATACCTCGCCACCACGGGGCCCGAAGGCCAGCCCATACAGCGCGATACCGGCGCCTAGCGCGGACTTGCCATTCTTTCGCGGCACGCCGATTAGCGCTTGCCGGTGCTTTAGTAGGCCGTTCGCCTTGCGCGCGAAAAGGCGCCGGACCATTGCCGACTGCCAATCCCGCATAACCATCGGCTCGCCAGCGGAACCGCCGACGGAATCTTTGGTCACCCGGAGGAATTGCGTAAACGACAGGAATTCGTCACCGTCGCCGCGCTGAATTTCCTCCGGCGAAACGTCCGTAAGAAATAGGGGCGCACTCATTACTAGCCCCTATCTGCGCGCTTCGCCATCATTTCTTCGAAGGCATTCTTTGCCTTGACTTCCGCTAGCCCCATTCGGGTTCGGTCGGTCGGAGTAAGGCCAATGGCGCCGAAGAGTTTGGCGATTTCGGTCTCAATGGTCGAGAGCATGCCGACCAGAGGGTTTGCGTAGGCGTACATTTTGTCCGTGAACAGCACGGGTTCGGACTCATCCAACAGCGCGCGGAAGTGCGCCCGCCGGTCGACCTTTTCGCACAGCATGAGGAGCACGGGCCGGTCAGTCTCGGCAAGCCACACAGCGCCCTCTGTGACCCGCTGCCACAGCTCGGCGCCCTCCGGTCCAAGGGACGCGGGAACGGCCGTTACAACCGGCGCCACGGGCGCTACAGAGGCAACGTCGGGTAGGTCGCGCTTGCCGGGGTTGCCCAACTTGCGCTTTCGCTCCGTCGGGACGGGCGGACGGCCAGCAGTCACGGCCGATCACCCCCGTTGAGAAAGATTTTCGCCGGTCCGGCTAGACCCCCCGGGTCAGAATTTCGCGATTTCGTGTTCCCCCACAGGGCCCGGGTCCATTTCATGCATGCGCATAGACTTTGCCCTGCCCCCCTATGTCTATGTATGTCCGATTAGACAAGGGGGTCAGCGTGTGGTATGGGCACCCTTTCGGGCATTGCACCCTCTGCACAGCACAGTGAGGTTAGAGACGTGGTCGGTGCCACCACTCTTCTTTGGTATGACATGGTCTACCGTTAGATCAGTGGATGAATGACCATCTACTAGATAACCAGGACAGTAGTAACCATTAGTGGATATCCATTCACTAAGTACTGACTTAGCTACTACTCTCCACTTACTACCGTATCCACGCTGTGTACTACTACCACGCTGCCTATTGATCCGGGCCATTAGCTGTGCCTGGTGCTGGTCACACCTAGATGAATTGGTAGTGAGCCTGCCACAGTCCAAGCAAGGGCGCTTAGGCATTAGCTATTACCTACCATCCCGGCGGAAGTGCAGGGCCGGAATCACCCTGGTCCGGAAAATCCCCTGGCGGAATTTCCTCTGGCGCGCAATTACATGCGGGCGGCGCAGTGCAAGACGCACCATGGATATGTGCCGCCAGCTCTAGGCTAATGGCGTGCGCCGCGCATGCGAATATGGCGGTTAAAGTGGATTCCCGGGATTCGGGGAAATCGGGATTCGCAGCGAGGATATCGGCGTATTCGGCATCCGTCGGTCGGCGCTGCCACTGGACTACGGCATCCGCACTGCAAGCGCGGCATACTGGCATAGTCATTTGGCGACCCCTAGAACGGAAGAGTTGAATGCCCGAATTCCTGGCGCGTCTTGCGCTTGTGGCAGGGTCGGCAGAGAACTTGGATATTCTCGTCCACGTCTTCGCCACCAAAGGCAATCGGGGTGATGTGATCGACGTCAGCGGCGGAGGGAAGAACAACAACGGGGCATAGAGCGCAATGCGCCCACCCATCCCGTTTGATCTCCGCTCGCTTTCGCGCTGCGGCATTTGAACCGGCCGCAATAACGGCACGTCGCCTCAAACGGTCGCGCACAGCGTCTCCGTTGATATAGGCGGAATAGTGCTCCCGGCAACGTCCACGATGCGTGGCCCGTGCGGAGCAATCAAGGCACCGTAGGCGCATCTAAGCACCTCCGTGCGACCGACCCCGTAAATTTACGGAGTCTAGGGGTCCGTGCCGGATTCGAACCGACAATTCCTCCCGGAAGGGGAGGGGTTTTTGCCATTTAAACTAACGGACCTACAGGGGCATCATCTGGCCGGAATCCGCGTCCTGCAATGGGAGCTACCCACGTGCGCACAGAGGGATTCGAACCCCCAACAAACGGGACCTAAACCCGTCGCCTCTACCGTTGGGCTATGTGCGCGCGCTCCGTACGGGGCATGATCCCGTAACCTCCCGCTCGACAGGCGGGCGCTCTATCCGGTTGAGCTAACGGAGCATGCTTCCGGCTTTGGCGGCCGGAAAGCTGGTGGCGAGTTTATCAATAGGTCTCTTGCACCATGAGACCTAGTGCATCGCCCGGGAATCGAACCCGTCTAGCCCAAAGGCAGGGATTTTACAGACCCCTTTGCGTCCCAGCGCTCAATGCATGGATGCGGTTGCTATCCGCCGTTTGCCCGTTTCCCGACGCTATCGGGGGCTGTCGGAGCGGAGAGATTTGAACTCCCGACACTCGGTATGTAACACCGGTGCTCTACCTGACTGAGCTACGCTCCGAAGGGGTCCCGGGGCCGCTCAACCCTGCCGGGAGAGAGATCGGCGTATGGGGAGACGTAGCCCCGGGAGATTGTGGCAAGGGGGCGGGTTCTGCACCCGCCGGGTGTGCTTTGTGGGACGTTGCGCGACCTGCGCCCCCTTGCACCGGTACTAGAGCGCAGAGGGTTTATCGGGTCAGCGCGGAGGGGCGGAGGACGTTCGGACGTTCGGACTGTGTTTCTCTGTATTGCTATAGGAATCCTTATAAGAATACGGAAACCATAGTCTGAACGTCCGAACGTACTAAACCGCAGGTCAGAGATGGTGACCCGATGGACGCTCGCGCCCGCTCCCCTTGCGCTGTTGTGCGCTGATCTCTCGGACGGATTCGCTCCGTGACCAGTCTGGCACCTCTGAGTGAAGTTAGGTAAGCCTCACCAAAACACAGAGGGCCCGACCGAAGCCGGACCCAATGTGTCTCAGATCACACCGTCAGTACTAGCGCCGCCAGCTCTGCCGCTTCCGCGTCGTCCGGGTCGTCCGGCTGACCGAGAGCGAACGTAAGCCGCTTCTCCGGGTCTCTGGCGCCCCTGTAGGTCTCTCCCACTACCACCCGGGCCCCCGCAGCCTTGAGCATGTCTCGGCGCCCCTCTACGGTCTCCCTGGCCCATTGCGCGGCGTACGTCTCGCCGGTCGGCACTTCCTCATGCCGGGGCGGGATCACGGGGGCCGCTTGCAGCCGTTCGAGTCGGTCGGACCGGCTTTGGAGTTGCTTGCCCACGGCATCCGCCGCAGCACCGCGCATGCCTGTAAGCCGTTCTGCGAGATCCGCAATGTCGGCTTTCAGTTCTTCGATTTCGTCCGTGTGGTCAATGCCCGGGGTCGTGATGACCTCCACCACATTCACGCTACCGGCCCGCGCGAGAAATTCCCGCTCCGTGTAGCGGTCTACCGGGTCAGCTACGACGTACGCGGGCTTGCGGCACTTCCGGCCGTGCGTCTTGGCGGCGCACCGGTACTGCCTGACAGATTCCTTGCGATTCGGCCCGGGGGCTAGCCAGCCCTGGTAAAGCCGTCCGCCGCAGCTTCCGCAGTACAGCACGCCCAACAGCGGGTGCGCGTCGGAGCGTCGTTCTGCGCCCGTGTCCGCCTTTTTGGTCGTCACCTTGACCAACCGGCGCCAGGTACCGTCATCGATCAGCGCGTCTCCGCACTTTACGGTTTCGCCATCGGCATTCCGGACCGCGCTGCCCTCAAACTGGAGTCGGCCGTTGAGAAGCGGGTTTTTGATCCACGTGGAAACCATTCCGGGATTCCAGCGCGCTTTCGGGTCGATATCCCGTCCGGCCAGCTTTCGCCGATGATTGGCGGGGGTGATTCCGGGGTGCGCCGCATTCATCCATTCGGAAACCTGGTGGTAGGACTTACCGGAAAGCACCATGGCAACCATTTGGCGCGCAATCGGCGCCGTGCCGGGGGTTTCTTCGCTGTCTTCGTGCAATCCCAGCCACCAACCCTGGTCTTCGGTCGGGTGGGGGACCGGAATGAAGCCGAAGGGGACGCGTCCGCCACTCCACCGGCCGACGGACCGGAGGTATTCCCGGGCGCCCGTGACTCGCTCGCTGATTGCCTCGGCTTCCATCTGCGCTGCAAAGGCAAGCAACATCATGATCAGTTCCGACATGGGCGACCCCATGTCCAACTCAAGCCGGGTTCCGCCGGGCCCCTCCGCGAAGATCAACCGCTTTTTGTGTTCTTTGGCCCAACGTCCGAGATCGGCCATGTCCGCCATGCTGCGCACGGCCCGGTCAAGGCGCCACCACGCAATGACGTCATAGTCCTGCGGCCGGTTCATCCAATCGCCTAGCTCGGGGCGATCTTTGGGCGATACCTTGGACGCTGACACGTCCATATCGCGGGCCCACCCGACCACGTGACCGCCGATGGCGTCCGACACGGTCTCTACGGCGCTCTCCTGGCGCTCCGGCGATGTGGTGGCGTCCGTGTAGCGGCTAAGCCGGGTTGCGCCCAACACGCGCGGACCTCTGCGCTGCGACATGCGTTTGTTCCCTCCCCTTGCTGTGTCGGAACGTATGTTACTCCCACCCGTACGGGTTGCCGTATTGGCCCAATCTGCGTATGTGAGGAAAGGCCGTCTGACCTGCGGAAACGGTGACTTTGGTCCCGGTCCGTCGCGCCGACCGCCCGGTTACCCTCGCCTAAGTGAACGTTGAACGACCCGATGACTCAACACTGACCATCCGCACCTACCGCGTTCGGCCGAACGGCCAGCGCACGGAAGAGACCCCCGTACGCCAGTATCTCGGCCGGATAACGCGCACCTGGCGCACCACCTGGCCAGCCTGCGAGTGCCCGCGCTGCGCCTACTGGCCGGGTCATCCTCAGGTATGACACGCCCGCCGGACCGAGACCCGTTCGTAGGGTGCACCAGCCCGGAACCGGCCTACGGTGAAGACATGACCGCACAGACACTCCCCCACCGCCCCGGAGCGCTGGCCGCTGGCCGTGTGACCGGATGTCTCCCCCGCCCCGAAGCCGTAGACGCTTGGCTGAATACCGGCCGGACACTCAAGGCTCTGGGGCTGGTCGGCGACTACCGGGCAGCGCTGCGCCGATGGGGAGCCGGTTGGGCCGTGTTCCTGGTGGCTGCCGATGTTGACTGACCGCCCGTTAGCCCGCTTACTGCCCCGTACTGATCTTGAATCGGTGCGGGGCTTTTTCATGTCCCCCGTTCGGTCGATTCCGTGGACCCTGACGTCAGGTCAGGACTACTCTGGTCACACCATCGGATGCGGTGAGTGATCATGAATCGCTCGCCGGAGCGGAATGGAACACAACAAAAAATGACCCAAGCGGACCGTGCGCAGAATCCATCTGCGTTCCGGGGAAGGCCGTTTGAATCGCCTACTACGGGCGGTCAAACGGGTTCCCCCACAGAGACCCGAAAGCGACCGCCCGTTTCTGCTGCCGAAAAGCGCCAGCGGGCCCGAGTAGCAGAACTCCACGCGCTTGCCCGCGCTGATTACGTGGCAGCGCAAGAGCGCGAGCACAGATTGCGCGCGGCCGGACGTCCCGCGCACCGCTTCGCGCTGGTCGAGTGCGGGTGCCGAGAGTGCAAGGGGGGTCCGCGTGTCCACGTCGCAGACTGACCCCGAAGAGTGCGCGGTGTGCCAGGCACTCGACACGGTTGCCGAATCGCTCGAAAGCACGGACCCGCGAATGCTGGACCGGTCCGCGCGAATCGACCTGCGGGTAAAGCGCCAGCGTCACGCGCTGGACTGCCGGTTCCCTCGTGAGGGTGCCAAATGAGCGAGCCGACCGAAGCGGAAGCGCGAATGGCAGCGCGACAGCGAATCCTTGCCGCCCGGCAAGCCGACCTGAAAAACCGAGCATCCGAGAGAGGGAGCATCGTGGCATTCCGCCGAGACCGCGCGCAGAGTGGGTATTTCGACTCGCACGGGGACGGGCACCCGGACCGGGGCCACTACATGCCCGCGCACACGGCCTGTGAGCCCGCTCAGAGCCCGGAGACTGACGACCCGGCACCGGAGGCCACGAAGCCGGAGAGCGGCCCGCAGACGGGCGCCTAGAGCCTCAAACAGAACAGACCCCCTACCGCCGGTCAACTCGCCGGATTGGTAGGGGGTCTGTCGTGCCTAAGGGTAAGCCTGCCGGAGGGTCTGTCAGCGCGCTCACACGGCCACCGGGACCGCTCGCTGTGCCGGAACCGGAACGGCACCCGCACGGGCCGCCAGGAGACACGTTGCGTCCGCCCCGCACAGCTTCGCGGGCTCGAACCTCGGCCGGGCACTGAACCGAGCTGCGTTGAGCAGCACCCGATCCGGCAGCACGTCACGGGAAGGCCACCAGCACCACGGCAAGCCGTTCGGCCGGTACCGGTGCGCCGCTTCGTCCCATGCCCATTCATACGTTGCCAGCACCCGGCCCGACTCTTTGCCCCGGATCACGATGCGCCATGACGGATACTTTCCCGCTGGTATCGCATACGAAGCGAGGGAGGCATAGCCCCGGATGGCCGCGCACATGTCATGGTGCGTGTAGATGTGATCTTCCGACTCCGGCTGTACCTGACACGCCCGCCACTCCCACCGGTCGGACCCGTCAGCGCTGCGAACCCGCAGCTCAACCGCGATGCGCGCGGTCGGTTCTTCGTAAGGCACTGTCCCCGCCTCATGTCCGGTCTGCCTGGTGTTCGAACCATATTCGGCCGCACTGACAGTGACCAGCGGGTATCTGTCGCCCGATCGAACACTCTGCGGAGTTATGCACCGAATACGTGCCCAACTCGCTAGGAACCTGCGGTTATTTAATTTCAAACGTTCGGGCACGCGTGACGTACATCACAGTGACACTTTCCCGGCTGGCAGCGCCCCTTTCCCGGCTGGCAATGCTGCACCCATGCAGCTTACACACGTCAGACGTTAGGCAAAGAAAGTAAAGTCCAGTAACGAAGAAAAGCCCCGCCGAAGCGGGGCCAGTCTCCGTAAATTTACGGGGTCAGTCAGCGGACGGGACAGCGTGCAGGTCCGCGAAGTCGATCGTTCCGACGAACTTGCCGGACATTCCGGTCAGCGTGCCGTGCGGACCCTCGTACGGGCTGAAAACGCGAACGGGGCTGAACCCGTGCCACCGGTAGTAGTGGCGCGTTCCCTCGCTGTCCACCAGCCATCCGGCGCCGCCGGGCATGCCGGGCTGCTCGATGCGGGACACGATGTCGAGCGCTGAACCGTCATCGAGCGTGAGCGTGAGCATTGTCTCTCCTAGGGTCTGTGGTGGGTCTCTAGCGGCCGAACGGGGCCCGGGTGAGCAGTCTATCCCACCCGGACCCTGCGCGGGCTCTAGCGAGCCGTACGGAGGTAGGGCCGGTGTCCGTCGTGAACCCGCTCAACACCGGTGGCAACCCACTCCGCCAGCCCCCGCCGCCCCTTCCACTGGCAAAGGGCAAACACCGGGGCGACCGTGCCAGGGGCGACACGCGAGGGAACCCCCTCATAGGTGCGGCACCACTGGAAAGTTGCCACCAGCTTGCCGTTCGCGCTGACGGTTACGGTTCCCGCGTAGTCGCTCTCCTGAACCGCCTTCCACGCCTCCGCCTTAGTCTCGAACTCACCAATCAGCTTGCCGGATTCGGCCACCTTGACTCGGTACACGACAGACTCCCTTTCGTTCATCAGGCGGGCAGCGCGCAGGCCCTGAACCCGGGCGCCCCACGGGGTGAGGGTGCTGACGCCACCACGGACACCGCTCAGCTTGTAGTCGTAGGTGCCATCCGCCTTGCGAACCGTGGTGACCTTCACTGTCCCGCTCCCCTGTCTCGTTCTTCCTTGTGAGAGAAGTTAAGCACCCGGCCGGGTCGGGGCGCAACACGAACCCCGTAAATTTACGGGGAGAAACGCAAAAAGCCCCGCCGAAGCGGGGCTAGATGCTGGCCGGTCTACTCGGCGCGCGGGGTCGGGTGCTTAGCGGCGTAGTCGCGGACGCACGCCCGGAACCAACCGGCCGACTCTTCGCCGAGACGGAGCACGACGGGCTGACCGGTCTCCGAAATGAAGTGCAGTTCCACCCGCTCTTCCCCGTGCGCTGTCACGTCGACCATGTTGCAGAACGCGACGTCCCGCCGGTGTGCTGCGGCGAACCTACGAAGGTACTCATCCATCGGTGCTCTCTCCCTTGAGTTCGTTCAGGGCAGCCTGCCCCCATGCCAGCAGCCACGACAGGTCGTTTTCCGTGACTCGCAAGGTAAGCGGCTTGCCGGTCTCCGTGATGAACCGCAGGTCAGCGAACGTCTCGCCGTACTCGCGGACCGGCTGAACGCATCCCTTCGGTGCGATCCGAACGTCTCTGCGATGTTCCACCGGCCTACCCTCCCTTGTTGTGACTGCCCCGGCACCGTAGCACAGCTCTAGTTGACTAGGTAGGGAGCATCCGCCGTTTCGCGGAAGTAGGCCCGGAGATCCGCCAGTAGCGAGCGGGCCGCATCCTCGCTTAGCTGCGACTGGTGGCCGTTGTGCAGACGGGCAGACCAGACCGTTACCGTCCGCTCCCCGTGCGGCCCTAGCGTCGCGTGCGCCCTGGCCTTCGTGTTGACCGCTCCGTAGTTAGTGACTCTCTCCAACTGCGTACCTCTCACAGGTAGTTACGGGCACCGGCACACGGCCGGGGCTCTTCACAAGCACTCAGAGTCAGCGCAAGGAAGAGCCCAACGGCCAGTGCTAGAGCGCGAATTCGGCCGCGCACTACGGGATGCTGACCGGGCGATTCAGCATGGCCCGGAGGGTTGCCGGGCCCACCTTGCCGTCAACGTCGAGCGGCCAGCCGTGCGCGTTGCAGTCCCGCTGGAATGCGCGGCAGATCGCCTCGGACTGGTCGCCGTACTTGCCATCGACGGTTAGGCCAGTCCAGCGCCGAACATCGTGCATGTAGCGCTGCCAGGCAGTCACGTCGGAGCCGGAAGTGAAGTTCGCCAGCACTCGCGAGAGCGAAACGGCCGGAGGCTTCGCGGGCGCCGGGGCAGGCTTGGAAGGTGCCGGAGCGGACGCCGGGTAAGCCGGGTAGGCATAGCCCATGATGTTGCCGTTTCGGGGCCGCACGCGCTCATACGCGCCGTCACCGTTGCCCTGCGAACCCGCGTCACCCGAGCTGGTGTTGCCCTCAAGGGTGCGGATGCTGGCAGCGTCGAACGCCTTCACAATGCCCACGTGATCGGCGAGACCGTCGCCATCCCAGTCATAGAACACGATGGCACCGACCTGCGGCGAACTCCCCCACTGGCCACGCGACTTGAACCAATTCACGTGCGACGGGCAGTACTGGAACTTGCCGACGGCCGCACCGTTGCCGGACTTGTCCGCGCAGTACGACACGAACTGGTCGCACCAGGGTTCGTGATTGTCGCCGTACCACACGCCGAACACGGTGTCGTTGTTCGCGCCCTCCCGGTAGTGCTGGTCTACCCAACGCTGTGCCTCTGCCAGCATCGATTCCTTGGACATGTATTTCCTTCCTGTACGCCGAAGGGGCGCCGTCCCCGTAAATTTACGAAGTCAGCGCCCCGACGGACTGTGTTTGTTACCGGCAGGATGCGAGAGCGGTCATGTAGAGCGCCGCCTCATCCTCCGGAAGGATCACGGTGGAAATGGTCTCCCCCGCAGCGTTACGAGTGTGGACGTCCCAATCCCCCGGAACCTCCGCGAACGCGGAAACCCGCGTGAATTCGACCGACCCGCCGTCCGTGGTGCTGAACTTGCGCATTTCTTTTCCCTCTCTCCGTAGGACTAGAAAACGTTCTCGCCAGCGAGGTACATCTCTCGGAATTGCTTCATACCGAAGGTGCGGGCTTGCTTCACCTGATAGGCGGTAAGTCCCATCTGCTCGCCGAGCTCGGCATCCTTGACGTCGGGACCGCCAAAGTACGGGGTGCCGGTGATTCCGTGGTCAGCGCACAGAACGTGTCGGCGCCGGTCGCTCATCTTCGAAAGGGTCCGGTGCACGGCCCGGATCTTCGCCTTGCGCCGGTGGGCCGTGATGTCGTCCGACGTGACCAGCTCAATCGGAAGTTCCATGATCTCGGCGACCACATCGCCAAGCGTCATGCCGGATTCGTCGCCGGTCGGCCGGTCGAGCGAGTCAACCCCCATCCACGAAAGACGGGCCGCGTACGCCATCTCTGCGGAGAGCTGGTGACCGCTCATGAGGTTCTTGTCCTGCGACAGCTTCTCGGCTTCGTACGGGTCGCCACCGGCCAGCGAGAGAGCGCGCTCGAAATACTGCGCCACGCTGCGGGACACGCCCGGCCGGGTCTCTTCCTTGCGAGCGTCCGTGATGGCGCCGGAGACGGTCCGGTCCATGTAGGTGAAGAACTCAGCCACGGTCGCGCCGGTGAAGCGGCTCAGGCTCTCCCAGACCGCCATGCGGCCTATCTGCTCCAAGTCTTCGCGGAGATCCGCGTTGGTGCGGGCCGTACGCGCGGCTATCTGACACACGCGCTCTTCGGTGGCCTGAATGACCGCCGTAGTGGCTGCCAGATCGTTTGCCTTAGCGGCTTCAATGGTGGCCATGTCGAGCTGAATCATGGGGGTGTCTCCGTAAGTCTCGGTTGTTACCTGCGCTAGAGCGCAAGGGGTTTCCCGGGACGTGCGGAGGCACGGGCAGGCTGATCACACGCAGCAACGGACCACCACACAACCGGGTGCGTCGACTCCGGGTGATCGGTCCGTGTCGGTGCAGGACACAGAACGTATGACTACGACCAGACCTGAACAACAGTCAGGTTTGTGCACTGACCCAATGTGGAAGTCGTAGGTTTAGATTCGATTACAAGGCGAACCGGCGAGTACGCCTTAGGAACGATGGCGACCGACTCCGTAAATTTACGGGGTTACCGGCCCGCAACTTGTGCAGCCTTAAACCGTCTTCGTGACGGGACGCCAAGTTACGGGCCGGTACGTCCAAACCGTTACCTCGTAAACTTACGGAGACGACTCTCCGCGATGACGGGGCTACGCACGGCTACGGTTTCCGTTACCATTCCGTTAGAAATCAGCCCCGTACAGGCTGCCCCAACTACGACCGCCGATCTCCGAGCTAGCCACGATGGGCACGCCGAACAGATCGAAGGTCATCGACTTCTCAATCTCAAGGCTGATTTCTTCCGCCTGCCCGGCCGGAGCCGACCAAACGAACTCATCGTGAACCGGAAGACGGAGGTAGGGCAGCAACCCGGCTTCCTCCGCGTTCAGCATCGACTGACCGAGGCAGTCGCGCGCCGCGCTCTGGCAGGCGTAGTTGACCACCGCGTAGGCGCGATCCGGGTCTAGCGGAAGCTGTCGCCCGGTGACCGAGACGTGCACCCATCCGCGCTGCCTGGCTTCGCGCTGCCAACGGTTCGACATGCGCTTAATCTCCGGGAACTCCCGGTCGTACGCGGCAACCGCCTGCCGGATCTCATCCTCACTGGCGCCGGTCTGGCGCGCAATGGTGGCGACCCCTCCGCCGTACACCTTGCCGAAGCCAGCGCCCTTGAAAACCTTCCGGTGCTTTTGCGTAGCATCCGGCCCCTTGACCAGCTGAGCCGTGTACATGTGGATATCGAAATCGTCCCCGCCGGACACGAAGCCTTCGGTCATCTTGCGAACCCCGGCAAGCGCGGCCAACACGCGCATTTCGATAGCCTGAAAGTCGGTCGAGCCCATAACGTGACCCTCATCGGCCAGCAGACAGCGCCGGATCATCCAATCGGATGAGGGCAGCGTCTGAACGGCAGGCTTCGTTACCGACATGCGACCCGTGCGCGCTGCAAGAGTGTTGATATTCGCGTGAATGCGGCCGTTTGCGTCGACCTCCGACAGGAAGGTGTCCGCGTACGTTGTCGCCCACTTACCGGCGCGCTTGCTGCGGATTACGGCTTCGGCCAGCGGGTTAGGCGCACGGACCCCTAGGCGGTCCCCCTGCACCGACATGTCCGCCAGCGCGGAGAGAACGGCCTTATCGACCTTCCACGCGCCGGATGCCGTCCGCTCGGTCAGCCGCTCGCCCATGGCCAACAGCGCTTCGGCAATCTGCGCGGTGCTGTTGACGTTGGCTACGCCGTACTGAGCCGCGCGCCGGGTGAAATCGTCTTGTTCGTCGCGCAGTTGGTCACGGAGCCGGACCGTGTATTCGGTGTCGAGCACCAGCCCGGTTCGCTGCATGATCGAGCACATGCGGGCTATCTCGTGTTCGTACTGGACCAGCGCGGGACGCACGCCGATCCGGTCCAGCTCGGCAGTCAGCACCGGGTCAATGCGCGCGGTCAGGATCACGTCTAGACCGGCGTAAAGGTTGTAAGTGTCGTGCTGCAACGGGATGTTGGCAAAGCCGTTGGCCTTCGTGAGCCCCATCGACCGGAACACGGCCGTAAGGTCCCCCTGCGTGTCCGGCGCTGCCGGGTCAAGGAAGTGCCCCGAAAGCGGCTTGAGACCGGTCCCTAGCCCGCCTTCCATCGGCGCGCGGGGGTCGCGGAGCGTGGCCTTAATCTTCGTGTCGACTGTGCGGGGCGCCAGGCTTTCCACCGACACGCCAGCGTGCTTGTCCAGCACCAGCCAATCAAACGGCGCATTGTGGATCAGCATTTGGGCGATGTTCCGCAGCGCGATTAGCGCCGCTTCGTGGAACCGTCCGCCGCGCTCCCAGTGAATGACGTAGCCGGTGTTCCGGTCGCCGAACTGCACCGTACGAAGTTGGTAGCCGGGCCGGTAGATATCGAGCCCGCTGGTTTCGGTGTCCACCGCCACGGGGCCAGCCATGGCAGCGCCACGGACCCAATCGAGAAACACCCGAAGATCGTCATCATCTTCCGGCACATACACTTGCACCGGGTCGCCAGCGATGGCGTACGGGTAACGTCGCATGCTCTCTCCCTACGCAAAGGGGCGGGCCGCACCCCGTAAATTTACGAAGTCGACCCGCCCCGTGTGCGGTCTACTTGGCGAAGATTCCCGGGCCCGTCGGTGCGTTGGCAGTGCCCGCTACCCGAACCCCGATCAGCGCGATGCCGGTCCCGTTGTGCCGCTTGCGCTGAATGCCGCGCTCTTCCATGGCGCCGTAAAAGGTGCGGCGCGTCCAACGCTCACGCTGCGGCAAGTTCTCTTCCTCGCACCACTCCAGATAGCGGCTGAACGCCTCGGAGCCGTTGAGAAGATTGGAGTCGTCGCAGCGCTCCAGTACGCCCGGGAAGAAACCGGCAAGCGCGTCGGAGGTTTCCTTGTATTCCTGCCCGGCATCCGTGACTACGGCCGGGTCTTGCAGCCCGTGCCGGTACCAGTCGACAGCGCCACGGACCGCCCATGCTGCGATGCCCTCCGCCTCTGCGGCAAGCTTCGCGTCAAGGCCGTAATCACGCTCATGCGGCGCAAACCACCGGGTGAAGGGAATGAGACGCACGCGGCGCCAAAGCCCCTCATCCTGCCCGCGAAAGCGCGGCTTGTGGTTGGTCGCAAGCATGATGAGAAAGCGCGGCTTGAATTCGAAGAACTCTTTGCGGAGGAAGCGGGCCGACATCATTTCCTTGCCGGTCGCCCGCTTGAGGACGGATTCCGACATGGGCTTGTTGGCCTCACCCTCGCTGGCCATGACGAGACGCGCATTCCGCAGTGCGGCAATGTCGTTCGGGATTCCACCGTTCGACTTCTCTTCGAAGGTGGCAAAGCCGGTCGTCTTCGTAATGGTGCGGAAGACGGAGGTAAGCGTGTCCGTAAACACGCTCTTGCCGTTCGCTCCCTTGCCCCACAGCACAAAGAAGCACTGTTCGTCGGTGCAGCCGGTAATGCCGTAGCCCACTCCGCGCTGAATGTACGGGACCATTTCCGGGCTCTGCGGGAAGACTTCCGAAAGGAACGACTCCCACCGGGGTGCCTTTGCGTCCGGCACATACCGCACGTCGAGCGCTTGCGTGATGAGATCGGCCGGGTCGTGCGGGCGCATGCTGCCATTCCGCAGGTCGACCGTGCCGTTTCGGAAACTGAGCAGATGGTTTGCAGCGTCGAACGCGCTAGCCCGCACGTGGACCGTGGGAACCGACTTGAGTTCGGTCATCAGCGCGTCAATGCGCGTTGTCATGGTGAAGCCGCGCGCCTTTTGCGTTTCGCCAGCGAGCACCAGAGCGGCGCCCATGCGGTGAACTTCCTGACGGACCTTGACGGTTGAGCACTCCCACGTGCGGCCGTTCCACACCATGAAACCCAACTCGGGTGCGTACCGAATCCGGCCGTCCGTCCACGCCACCAGAGCGTGAGCGTTCATCGCGTCCGACTCGCCGTAGCGGTCTATCAGCCCGGCCAACAGCCGTGCGGCTTCGATGCCTTGATCCCGGCTGACGATGTCGGCGCCCGTGCGGTCCGTGATCTCGGCGGCTTGCTGTTCTGCCTGAACCTCTTCGCTGGCCCGGACCGGACGGGAGGCCTTTACAGCGGCATGCAGCGCCGCCGGGAACGCCTCCGGGTTGTTCTCGCGCCAGGTTGTGATATCCGTCTTCGGCCCGAGATCGGGAATCCGCAGCTCATAGACGGGAATGCCGTACGGTGCCAGACCTTCCGCCAATGCGCGGTTGAACTGCATTCCGGATTCGTCGTTGTCTCCGGCGGCAATTACCTGCGTACCCCGCAAGCCTTCGGCCAGCTCGGCCAGCAGCTCGGGAGTGCCCGCCAGCGCGGCGCCTCGGATGGCGACAGCGTCATAGCCCACCGGGACGACAGAAAGGCCATCTCCCGGCCCCTCCGACACGATGGTGACCCCGTAGCCGCCCTGCCCGCGAAAGACGCCATACGGCGCCCACCGGGCCCCTTCCGGGTTGCCCAGACTCACCCATCGGCCGGGGCAGTCTCCGGTAAGGTCCCGGCCCTGCGCTCCGCGAATCACTCCGTCGAAACCGGCCAGCGGGACGACTAGGCGCGGAAACCGTCGGTAGGCATAGCCGCGCATCTTGCCGAGCGCCGAATCGTCTACTCCGCTGTCAAAGCCGAGCGACAGATCCGCCGCATTCTCCGCTGACAGGCCAAACCGGGTAGCGGCGTATTCGCGGGCCCGTTCTGATCCCGCGTCCGCGAAGTCGAAAAGGTTCAGCGCGGCAGCGTCCACATACATCCGCAGACGCGCGATAGCGCCGGGACCGACCATGACGGGCGCCTCTTTCGGCACGGTCACTCCGGGGCCGGTCGCGTCGAACATGTGGCGCCATTCGAGACCGGCCGCCTTGACGACGTTACCGGGGGCGCAACCTGCCCGGCATTTGATCCGAACCTTGCCATCCTCCCCGTACCAAAGCCGGAGCGAGGGGCGGGAATCGGTGTGCGCCGGGCAGACTGCCAAATACCCGTCGGTGGTCTCGCTGACCGATTGGAATCGGGCGAGAATTTCGGAAAACTCCACAGTGTTTCTCCCTTCTAAGCGCCCTAGAGCGCAAGGGGTTTGTCACTGTGGGTAGACCGGGCCATGCCCCGGATGTCCGTTTTTACCCGGTTCACCCGGTGCCGGCTTCGGGGGTGGCCGTTACGATGTGTAGCCGTATCCCAGTAGGAACCCTAGCCAGTAGAACGCGACCAGGAAGACGCACGCGGCAGCGATTCGCTTAGAACGCAAGGGAGATCAGCCCCCCAATCACGATGCCGAAAAACCACACCAGCGCTGCCAGCAGTAGGACATACGGCCAGTCCGAATTTCTCACCGGTACATTCTCCAAACGCAGTAGGCGTTGAACACGGTTACCGTGACACCGAACCCGAGCAGAAACCCGAATACGGCGTTCTCTACCTTGTCCACTACTCCCCTATCCACTCGGCGAGCGTCTTTGCACCCTTCGAAAGGTTGCACTTCGCGCACGCGGGAACAATGTTGGATTCCGTGTCGGTCCCACCCTTGGACAGCGGGACGACGTGATCTAGGTGGGTTGCGCGGGCCGGGCAGTAGCAGCAAAGCCAGCGCCAGCGCCGCAGAATCTCGCCGCGCGAATACGGCACGTGCTCGACCCCGTACGCCTCTGCGCGCCGCTTGTGAGTCAGCGTGTGCCGCTTGTCCGGCGCCATGGTGCGGTAGTAGTTGCGCATGTGCGCCGCACGTCGCTTGCCCCGGCACGCTCCACACGCCCGGGACGGCTTTTTGGCCTTACCCGCTAGGAAGTCCTCCGGCGGCTTGTCCTGGCGGCATAGCTCACATTCAGGCACGGTCACGCATCCATTCGATCAGCGCTCCCACGATCACACCGCCGATGGCGCCGCCCGCAAGCTGCAACACGATCTCGCCGAACAGACTCAATTCGCACTCCGTAAATTTACGACAATGGCCGGACAGCGCCCGAGAGTTGGGAACCGTCCGGCCATTGCCTAGGCTGGTCAGTCGCGCCGGATGGCGCCGGGAAGGATCAGCCGCGCGTGTTCCGCGTTGATCCACTGCGTTGTGAGCGTCTTGCGGCGCGTGAACCCGGATTCGTCGCCGGTGGGCTCAACATGCAGCATGGGGACGAGAGTTGTCGTGCCGTGCTCCGTGCGGACCTGAACCGCCGTGACCTTGAGGACAATCGCATCCGTCATCCGCACGCGGTTACCGGCGCGGGTCGCGTAGGCGATGAGATCACCCGGGAAGATTGCTTCGCCGGAGTAGTCGGTTACGGTTCCGCGCTTACCCACGCTCATCCGCCGACCAGTCACGCGGGTAGTCCTTGAACCGGATTCCGCTACCCACGTGCCGCTCATCGAACAGCGCGGCCGCGTGTCGCCGCTCCGGCTCGCTGCCCACCCGGACGAACGCGAACGGGTCGCTCAGCTGACCCGCGAATGCCGGAACGCCCGATGCCCGCAGAGCCTTCGTGATGGCGTTTGCGTGCTTACGCGGGCTCTCGCGATCCGATCCGCCGATGTGCTGGAAAACGGCCGCCAGAAACTCGGCTTCCTGAATCGACAGCGTCAGAGTCACGCTCTCGACTCTGGTCGTGACTACGCGAACGCTCTTAGAGGCTTCCGCCATCTTCGCTCTCTCCTAGTTCGTCATCGGGTGGGCCGAAACGGCGGTATCGCTCGGCCAGGACAGCGCGACGGGCCCCCGGTGGCCATTTCCAGAGCGGCGCAAGGATGAGCGAGTCATCCGCATTCGCCAGCCAACGCGGGGGCCCGTACGCGGGCGGATTACCGGGGGTCGGCAATCGCATCGTTGTACGACTTGAGAACCTTGATCACGGGCTTGCGGTAGCTCACGTCACGCCCCTTGCTGGTCGTGTACTCCACCAGCTCTAGCGTTAGCTCACAGAGCGCCGGACCGTCGACGGCGTCGAGCGCGTTCTCTACCTTGTGGAGGATGTCAACCAGGGTCCACGAACCCGTCTTGAAGCGGAATTCGCCGAGATCGTAATCGTCCGCGAGCCGGAACACCAGCTCAATGGAAGGCGACGGGCCAAGGAACTTCTTAGCCTTCGCCTTGCGCTCTTCCATGGTCTCCGGGCATCCGCACGGCTCGCCGCGCTGGTCGTCCGGGGAAAGGAACTCGATACCGTCGCAGTGGTGCTGTAGGACGTTGCGGTTCCACAGCTTCATATCGGCCCGCAGGTCCGACGGCTTGTCAACCACAATGAGGACGGTTTCCGCCTCGGTGTCCACGGCAATGTGGTGGTCGTTCTCGGACTCGGTGTCGAACGGGGCGCCGCCGAAGAGCTGCGCGACGGAATCGGCAACGTTCTGCGAGCCGGTCAGGATTCGCCACGTGGGCAGCGCCACCGGGTTGCCCTTCGCATCCTTCTTACCGGCCGCAAAGGTGCCGATCTGATCGCCGTAAGAAACGCGCTCCTTCGGCTTTGCGTCAGGGTCAGTCTCAAACACGCGGATGGCCATGCATTCTCCCTTTAGTTTTTCCGGCCCGAGTGATTCACCCGGCCGTTTTCGTCTCTGACTGCTCTAGAGCGCAGAGGTTTTACAGCTCGATTCCGGCCGGGTAGTTCGCCGCGCGGTTGTAGGCTTCGCGCCAGGTTTCGCCGAGATCCTGGCGGAACTGCGCCTCATCCAGAAACGCGAGCGTCGAAAAGGTGAGGCCGTCGACCAGCGCGGATGCGACCGTTCCGGCGCCGAATCCCTCCCACTTCGCCAGGTCTTCGAGCGGGACCCCAACTGCGTTGAGAGCCTGTCCAATCAGGCATCCGGGGGTCATCTCGCCGGTTTCACCGCTGGCGTGCACATACAGGCACAGATCCGGTTCCGTTCCGTCCGGCGCCCGGTAGACCGTGTCCGGGTTGGCCATGACCAGCGCCCGAACAGCTTCGGTCATTCGCGTGTTAGAAACCCTCAGCTTGTCCATTTGCTCTCCCCTTACCAGCCGTAGCCGATGACTCGGCCGTCCGCGTAGTGCACGAAGATGGATGCAGTCTCGGCCGGAACCTCCGACCGGTCGGCCAACAGCGCACTCCCGTAGCGCGTCGGAACCTCTCCCGCGTTCCACTCGGAAACCCGGTACCAGCGGTCGCCGCAGCACTCGCAGTCGTCGCCACGGTCCACGCCGTCGAAGTAGAGCCCGATTTCCTCGGCTTGCCGGTTGGCTTCGTTGTTCGACGCGGCTTCGATTACCACGATCGGGCCGATCCCTCTCGTCCGGTCGTTGTCGTATCCCCCGCCGGAGTTGTTCTGGTCGAAGGTGTAAAACACGTTGCACTCTCCGAATCTCTGCGCTGTTTCCCTTGCACCGGTTCTAGAGCGCAGAGGATTTCCCGGAAATGCAAAAAGCCCCGACCGAAGCCGGGGCAGATTGCTTGCAACGCTTAGCCGGTGATCTCCCACTTACCGGCGTCCTGCGCGTCGAGAGTCACCTTCGTGACCGTGCGGGTGGCCGTGTGGTAGACGCAGATACCCTCCGGGCGGGTGAAGCCGGGGGCAGCGTCGGAACCCATGTCAGCGAGGTACTGGAGAGCGTCCGCGACTACCTCGGTAGTGAACGGGCCACGGTAGAGAAGCGGAACGGTGTTCACCACGGCATCGCCCACAGACCGGTGCAGACCCGCGTGTCGGTCGACGTTGAACAGCGAGAAAGTACGGCCCTGGCGGTTGTAGCCCCGGCCGATACCGGCGCCCCACCACTCGCCGAAGTGGAGACCCGGACCGAGAATCTCGATCAGATCGGCAGCGTTGTCCGAAACCCACGCCGCGAAGCCGTAGTTGTCGGTCGACTTGCCCGGGTAGATCAGCCGCTTGCGGCTCTGCGCCTGAACCGCGTAGGTACCGGGCGCGTCCGGGTTCTCGACAATGTGAATGGCTGCGTTGGTGCCGTCGAGCTTCTCGGTGATCACGATGTCCCGGAACAGACGGGCGGTCTTCGGCCACGGGGTGAACTCGACCAGCGGCGCGGGGGCCGGGGCAGGCTTCGGCGCGTCGAGAACGGCATCGACACCCTTGCGGAACCATCGGGCACCAGCGGTGTTACGGTCGATGTTCCGGGCCACGTAGCCGGGCACGGCAACGCCACGGTAGGTCACAGCGTCAGTCAACTTGCATCTCTCCTAGATCAGTTGGTTGGGTTTGCGACTTCGTAAATTTACGGGGTGCGCCGCTCGGCACACGGGGTCTCCGGCGGGACACGGCCAATGACTCCGTCCCCCTTGTGGCGCTGTAGGGTCGTGACGCGCGCCTCTGCATCGCACTTGTGGACGTACGGGCCCCACCGCTTACCGGCCGGGTACCCGAAGGCGTCAGCGGTCTGCACAACGGCGTACGTGGCCATCTCCGAGTCAGCCATAGAGCACCGCCAGCGGATCGGGCACAGTACCGTCTGCGAATTCGAGCACGACCACGCCGGAACCGATCGGGCCCGTCCGCTTGTCCGGCGCGTACACCTTCGTGCCGAACGACTCCAGCAGTAGCGACATGGCCAGGTTTCCGGACGAGTTGCGGATTACCCGTCCGATCTTGGCGCGCCCCGTGCTGTGGGCAATCGACGCGATGAGGTCACCCTCGCCGATCGGAGTACCAAATGAGTCGTTCACAGAACCCAACCTTCCGCGTTGCCATCCTGCGTGATGTCCATATAGGCGGGCGCCGTGATCGGCTTGCAATCCTGCATGCAGCACCCGCACGCGCTCTCGCTCGGCGCGTAGATCACCGGGTCTCCGTGGTCAGCGACCAGCTTTTCCAGCTCTGCGATTACCTGGCTTGCCCTCACTTGCCCCTCCGCTGAGTTCCCGTGATCAGCTTGCGCGCGCTCTTGGCCAGCACACGGCCTAGCACGGTCTTGTTGGCTTCCCGGTCCCACGTGAACACCCTGCGGAGCGCTAGGAAGAACTCGAACACGTCCCGGTCGATACGCACGGGGATGAACGACCACTGATCCGGCGTGATGTGCAGGACAGCGCCCCCGTCGAGTTCGGGGATTACCCACTTGTCACCCTCCGGCGACATCACGTAATCGGCGTGCGCGTAGGCGGAGAGCTGCAACGCCACTTCGGCGTGCGTGTCCTTACTGGTCTTCCAGTCGACAATCAGAAGCGCGGGCACACCCGAGCGGTCCGGCGTGATGGTGGGAATCTCGGCGGCCGGGTCGAACCACACCCGAAGGATGGCATCGAAGCTACCGGCGTAGTCGTGAGTCTCGGACCACGCGACATCTTCCGCGCGGACAAGTTCCGGGTTGACAGCGGAAAGGAAGTCGGCGAAATGCGCCCGGTACGGCTCTAGGTCGGGATGCACCCGGCCGACGTGCTCGCCGCGAATCATGCGCTCGAACAGATCGTGCGCTTCACTGCCAATGCGGCTCCGCAGCGCTGTGTAGCGACGGGCGGCGCCCTTGAGGTAGTCGACGGTACCCGCCTTGTCCCGCTCGACCATGCGCGGCATTTCGTCGGCCATGTCGACGGCAAGTTCGGCGGTCAGCTTGGCGTTCCATGGGGCAAGGAAGGGCTTTGCCAGCATGCCGATAACGCTGGTGACGCCGGGCGCCTTTCGGTCCGGCTGATCGGCGCGAACGTAGAACCGGCTTCCGCCCCGATGAACTGTCTTGATTTCTGTGGTCACTTTCGCAACCTTCCGTGCGGTTTCTCTTACACCCGTCCTAGAGCGCAAGGGTTTTCCGCACGGGGGTTGGACGTTCGGACGTTCGGACTGTTGTTTCCGGTATTACATAAGAAAACCTAAAGGGATATAGGAAACTCCCGTCCGAACGTCCGAACGTCCGTCGCTTCGCCCCGTGGCGCTGTAGGCCGTGCTGCGGGCACCAAAAAGCCCCCGCCGGGTGGTTACACCAGACAGGGGCTGATCGGGCGCCTAGGGGGCGCTGTAGGGCCTACTCGGCGGTCCGCTTGTCCATCTCTCGATTGCAGCGCACACAGCGACCCGGGGAATTCCAGTCACGGCCCAGCCAACCGGCGGCCATGCCTCGGCCGCACAGGGTCCAGCTCGAACCCTTTTCGCGGACGTGCACCTTGCCCCGGCCGTTGCCGATCACGCCGAACTCTGCCCAGCGCGGATTGAGAATGTCCATCCAACGGACGCTGGTGCGGATGTCCTTACTCTCTTGCGGGGTCGCGTGTACGTGCTCGATCAGCTCGAACGGCTCCGCGATGCCGAATTCGTCCGAAACCCGCTCGACAGCGACAAGGCACACATCACCCGGCATGACAGCGCCGTAGGCGTTCCACTCCCCGATTCGCGCGGTGAACTTGACCCCCCTTCCGCCCCGGGTGATGTCTGCCAGCTTCGCGCTGTCGTCCGCCAGACCGGCGAACAGTTCCCTCCGGACGTACTCCGGCAGGGTGCGGCGCTCGCTGGTCTCCGCCTCCGGCGCGCGCTCGATCTCGCGAACCGCCTTCGGCTTGTGGTCGGCCAACGTCCGGTCGTAGTCCGCGACGATTGCGGCACGGGCCGCGCTGATCTCTTCGGCCATCTCTTCGGCCAGCTTCGCGGCCAGCGGCAGAGACAGCGACACGGTCACACCCTCCGGCCCGTCCCCGTCGAATGCCAGCGAGAGGGAACCCCCGTCCCGGATGCTGCCGTAGGCTCCGGCCGAAGCCGCCTTGATTTCGAGCTGATCCGTGCACGCCTCACAGTTGGTCGCGTACTGGTGCGCGTCCCACCAACCAGCCACGTAGGCCAGCGACTCCGCCAGGCTGGTCATGACGCCGGTCGGGAACCGGTCGTGACCCGGAATGGTCACATGCAACCCCCCGCCGAGGATTTCGACCGCAACCCCCTTGACGCTGTCGAAGTCGCGGATTTCGTACCGGCCCTTACCGGCCACCTTGTATTCCATTGCTCTCCCCTAGCTTCCCTGCGGGCCCTTCCCGCTGTACCAATCATTGCACAAGATCGACAGCGCGCACCACCGTCTCCGTAAATTTACGAGGAAACGGGAACGGGCCCCGGACCGGAGTGGTTACCGATTCGGGGCCCGCTTCGCGCTGGCAGATCAAACGTTCTCTTCCTCCGCGCGGCGCTTGATCTCATCCGCGTACCGACCGGCAAGCCGGATCAGACGGGCGGCCTCCGCCTCAAGGCGCGACTTGATCGACTCCAACGACTCTTCCTCAAGCGCGGCAAGCTTGGCGCCCTTGTCGGACGCCTCCGCGATGTGGTCGACCGCCTTAACGATCTTGTCGATCTGCGCGACCTCCTTCGGCTTGTCCGGCGCGCTGGCCGAACCCTCGCCCGCACCCTCGTCACCCTCGCCCGACTCGCCCGAACCCTCGCCCGACTCAAGAGCCTTGCGCTCGGCCGCTTCGCGCAGTTCGCGGCTCCGCGCCTTCATCTTCTCGGCCGGGGACTCCGTTGCGATGCCGTATTCGGCGCGAACCGCCTCTGCCAGGGTCGTACCCTCCGGCTTGCCCTCAAGCGCGAACGCGAACCGCTCGGCGTCCTCCGACTTGTCGGTCAGGTTACGCGCCCAGTAGACCAGCTCATTGCGGAGAGCGTTGTTGATTGCGGTGTCCATCTTGTCACCGGCGATTTTGACATCGTCCACATCCGCGTCCGGGTGCTGTTCCATGTAGACGCGAACCGCTTCGGTCAGAATCGCGGGCTTGAAGCCGCGAGCCGCAGCGCCACGGGCAAGCATGTCCGGCTTGCCCTTGTGGGTTGCGCGGGACCGCGCGTCGAGGATGATTCGGGCGATCTCGGCGGCCGTGTCGGCCGTCTTGAGGTGCAGGTTCGTGCCCGCGATGAACTTTCCAGCCGCGTTGTCCAGCAGCTCGGGAGCGTCGGGGATCTCCTGCCAAGTGGCCGTGTCGGCCGCCCGCTCCGCGCCGGTCACGACGGTACCCTCAAGCGGCGCCGGGGTTGCGGGCTGCGCGTTGACGGCTTCGCGGTACGCGTCGCGCATCGCCTTGCGTCCGGCCGTGGTCTTGCCGCCGTTCTCCCCCTTGAACGCGCTCGCGGCATCCTCCGCTTCCTTGACCAGGGCGGCCGTGTCCTCACCCGCAATCGCCTTGACCTTGATCCGCTCGACCAGCGCGGCGAACTCCGGGCTGAACTCGATCGTGTCGCTCATCTTGCTTCCCTCTCCCTAGCTTCGCGGCCCGTCGCTTGCGGCCCGTCGTTCGTGCTGTGCAGCAGAGTACACGGCTCCGGGCCGCGTGTCCAACCCGCCACTCCGTAAATTTATGGGGACAGCATCTGATCGCCCAGCAGGAAGGCGCGCGCCCGTCCGATGATCTCCGGGTCATTCAGCATCAAACCCATGCCACGGGCACACTTCCGGCACACCACCGCGCGCGGGTGGCCGTTCGCGTCAAGGTGCACGGTCCCCCTAGCGCCGCCATCGGCGAACGCCTTATGGCACACAGAACATGGGCTGTCCATTAGCTCTTCTAGCACGCCAAGAGGCAGCCCGAGATTGCGGTTACGAAACCGGGCCCATTGGGCTTTGCGCTGTGCCCTGTGGCATGCCGGGCAAATCTCTGACGTTTCCGCAAAATCACTGGCGGGGAATACGCCCGTGCAACGCCTACAGCGACGGTCCCCGACCGGCACCCCTGCCTGCCTCATTTCGTGTTGCGTTTGGGGGCGCGATTTGCGAATGCATGCCTTGCATGACGACTGCAAGCCATCTTTGTTCTTTCGGTGTTTCCAGAATTCCCCCGGCGCTTTGGTCTCTCCGCACCTTGCACAGCGCTTGTCCATAGCAAAAGAATAGCAGAAACGCAAAAACCCCCGCCGAAGCGGGGGCAAGTGCTACGCGGCCAGCTTGTCAGCGCGCGCGTAAAGGTCGGTCAGGCTCGCACCGTTGACGATGTTCAACGACGTTGGGTAGGTGGCTAGTTCGTTCTCGCTGACGTGGTCGGCGCCGACTCCAAGCGGCATGCCCGGCCGGGTGATCCGCACCAGGGTGAAGCCAGCGGCCCGTAGCGCGTCCGCCTCATTGCGGTACCGCACGTCAGAAACCACGATGCGGGTTTTGCCGAGCATGGCCGGAAAGGCTGCATTGATCCAAAACTTTGGGCTGATCTCGCGGATAGCCTGCCCGTAGTGCTGCAAGACGCGCCGCACCTCCGGGTGCGACTTCGCCGCTTCCCACCCGTTCAGCTCGACCATTTCGGCAAGGTGGACCGTGCCAAAGATCAGCGGGTCGAGCGCTAGGACAGCTTCTTTCAGCTTGTCGGCGAACGCAACGCGCGTGTATCCGTGTTCGGAGACCAACCGGCCCGCAACGGAGTCTTTCCCGCTACGGGCACGGCCGATCAGCGCAATGCGATTAGGCAACGGGCCGGTCACCCTCGCTGGCCGGAACCGGTGCGGCGCCGCCGATCACGGACTGAATCTCACGCTCGACAGTCTCAACTACCCGGTGCTTAGCCATGTAACCGGCCGCAAAGGTCACGGCCGCAGTGACGATGGCTTCCACCAGACCCTGAACGTCCGGATCGATCTGACCGGCGCCTAGGTGCGGCGCGAGAATGGAGAAAACTAGGGTGGTAATGCCGGTGGCGACGGTTGCGGCCGTAACCTTGCCGGAGATCTGAATGGCCATGCAGAGCCCTTTCTAGGCGGTCGGGGGAGTCCCCCGTGTACTAGAGCGCAGACGCTCTCTATAGCGGTCGAGATTGACCAGCGTGTGTGCGGTGCTGTGGGCAGCCTGCCAGTCGCGTACCTCGGAAACTTCCTGCCGCAACTCGGCAACGTCCGACCGCAGTTCATCTTTTACGGCGTCGATTCGCTCGCTCAGTCGCGCCCCTAGGACTTCCACGCTGTCTCGGGTGGCGGTTCCCTCTGCCTCTGCGGCGCCCCTTGCCCGGCGCATTCCTAGGAAGGCTGGCACGGCGGACACCAGCGCCCCTCCGACTACTCCCACAGCGCCCACGGCCGCCACTGTGATTTCCGGACTAGGCATGCAGCCACACCACCGTTAGCGCGCTGGCCAGCTCACCTAGGGTCGTAGTGGAAATCGCGCCGCCGGAATTCTGGAATCCGTACAGCTCGACGTAATCGCCCACATTGAGATAGACGGGCCGAACGGGCGACGTTGCCGGACAGTTGAATGTGCCGCCCGTATTCTGCGCGTACCCGTTGCCGCCGTTTAGCGTGGTCGATCCGTTGACGTTGACCTTCGCGGCACGGAAGCCGGTTGCATTCGCGCCGAATGCCGCAACGCCCGAGACCATATACCAGCCCGCTACCTGCGCCGTGTACCGGGAATTGTTTACGGTGTCGCTGTGCCCGCCGTAGGTGTCGATCGTGGTTGTATTCAGCGAGATTGCCGCCCATGCGCCACTGCTAATGGACTGCGCGGAACTCTGATAGGCGTGGAACATAGGCACGTTCAGCGCGAACGTCATACCGTTGTAAACAGATGCGTTCCACAGCGCCGCTGTCAGGTAATTGCCCGGCGATACCTGCGCCGGTACGGGAACCGCTAGACCGGTCACTTATCACTCTCCGTATAGAATTGGGCCGGAGCCGGCAGCCACCCTTGCCCGGTAATGTCCGTTTTGGATGGCCGCCGACGTCACGGCTAGTAGCTGAACGCGATTGCGTCGAACGCGCTGCCAAGGTCCCACGTAGCCGGGTCGGTAACCCCGGCCGGGAGAACCTGATAAACAGCGGCGCCGATCGGATGCGTCTTGGCGAAAGTGCCGACAATGAACAGCGAAGCGGCAGTCCATCCGACCGTGGTAACGCCCGGCTTTAGTACCGTGACCGTTTCCTGGTTGGGGCCCGGATCTACGACCAGCTGAGTTCCGGCGGCAATCATCGACTCAAGCTGAGCCGGGGTTCCGCCCGCTGGCGCGTTGATATAGAACGCAGGGTCGCCGATGGCAACGGCTGCATTCACGGTCGTGTGGAATGCCGAGAACAGCCCGTACGGGGTCGGGTCGGCCGGACTGAGCTGCAATGTCAGCCACGCATCATTCTGGTCGTCAAACGACCAGTCGATGTGTTCAACGAACATCTCTAGCTGCATTGCGGGAGCGGCGCCAGCGCGGCGCATGACCCGGACCCGCGTGCCGATTTCCAGCGCCAGGCAGACGGGCCACAGCGAGGGATTGGCGCCCGGGTGCAGCTTGAGGCTGGTAACCCGAACGGCAGGCTCTTTGTAGCGGCTCAGAAGGTACCCGGAGGCTGCCCGCGCTTCGGTCGCGTCCGTTGTGTCGACGGTCCGGCTCATAGAGCGCGGGAAATAGGCGGTCTGGCTTGCCGAATCCGTGGCCGTGAACTTCTGCGAGGTGCTGGCCTGCGTCACCTCAACCACGTTGGCAAGATGAGTCGAGTCGTAATCTAGCGTCAGCTCTTCGTAGGGGTACTCCCCTAGGTCCGTTCGCTCGCCGAAGGTGTACGCGGGGGTTAGCTGGTTGTATCGGGTCGCGCGACCCCGGAAGGTCACGGCCCCGTTCGGGGCAACCCAATGATTCCCGCTCTCGGTCTCAACTACGGCTTGCAGCATCGACATTGCATCGGAGTCACCCTTTGCCGCACTCATGCTGCGGGTCTGGCCCGTGCCGATGTCCGTAGCGCCCGAGTAGCCCGCCCATCCGAGAATGCGCGCGTACCGCTGATCGGTCGAATCTCCGAGAAAGGCGGTCTTCCACGCCGAGTAGATCGCAGACACGGCGGTCGAGTTCAGCACGCTAGGCCACTCGGCCAGGTAGGAAACGCTGCCCGTGAAATTGCCGTACGTGTTGCCGCCGCTGGTCAGATCCGGCCATGCACCCACGGTTTCCGTGAGATTCGTTGCCGCCGTGTACCAGCCCGTAGCGGCGGATAGGGTCTGCGCCACTCCGTCGAGCGCCAGCATCGATGTCCCGGCATTGTCGTACCCGAACATCACATAGTGCCAATTCCCGTCGGTCACATCCTTGTTTGCGCCGCCGGAGAGGAAGGTTGTCCCGCTAGTACCGGCCCGCTGGCGCAGGAAGTTCACGTGCCCGGACGTGTCGATGTACAGCGCAAGCCCGGTACCGGCCGACGGGTTGTCGATGTTGAAACGGGGGTCGCCGGTCTGCCAAATGATGGCCTTATAGGTCGGCTTCGGCCCCGTGTACCGGAAGGCAAGCCCGCGCGTCCACGTGGCGCTAGCCGGGCCGGACGTGGGCAGCGTGACGTAGCTGGCCGCGCTGACCGTATTGGTTCCCGGATTCGCGTTGGTCAGCGTGACTACGGTGGAATCCGTGTCGGCGAACAGCCCGTTTACCACGTCGGTAGCGGTTGCCGTGTCACCTGCCGTGAACGTGCCCGGACCTAGCCGCGAAGTGCCAATGCCCGCCGGACCGAGATTGCCGGTCTGGTCAGCAAATGCAGTCGAACCCTGCGGGTCAGATAGCGGGTAAAGGAACCGGGGTGCACGTGCGTAAATCTCTTCGGTCAGTGGCGCGCGGATATCTCGCTGAGACAACAGCGCGAACGCGTCTACAGCGGTCGGCGAAACCACACCGAAGGAACCGGCATCGCGCCATTCGGTAGGCCAGCGCTCAACGAATCCGCTGAATATCGGATAGTAGGGTGACGGGATGGACCATGCGGAAGCCGACGCACTCTCTTCGAGTTGCCATCCGTCGAGCTGAATCGAGCACGCTACGGTGGTCGCGCTGACGGAAAATCCGCACTGCATGCCGTAGGCACTGGCCGGAGCCGTGAACGTAGCCTGAATGGTCGTCCACGCGGCCGACGCATTGCCGACAAGGCTGGAAACGCTGCCGTACGTCGTCACGGATGCGCCGGTTCCGTCGTAGTACGACAGATGCGCCTTGACACCCTGCGTAGTGCTGGCCGTGACGTTCCGGACCCGCATAGAAACCGTGTAGGTTGCGCCCTGGCGAACCGCGTTGGTTTTGGTCCACGCAACAGCGGAGTTCGCCGCAAACCCGGACCCGCACGCGAACTGAAACACATTCGCGCCCTGAAAGGCCGTGCCGCTGGCAACGATCTGCCCGCCCGCCGGGTCGACGGTAGAGAAGATGTTCAGCGCTGCGGGAATGGCGCCGGTTGCGTATCCCTCTCCGCCGGAAGCCTGACCGGGTAGCAACAGGTTTGCGCACGGCGGGTACTGCATGCGGTACCGGATTGGCTGATAGGGCTTGATATGCCCGGCCCACGGACCGGCCGTGTTGGTTGGGTCTAGTGCCCCGTCGTTGTCCGCCAGCGCTGCCGAAAAGGTGCCCGCCTGCGACTGGTCAAGTTCGTACTGTTTGCCGCGAGCCGCGCCGATAGAACCTAGGGTGCGCTTGCTTAGATTCACGTACCGATCGGCCGGAACGGCGCCCGCGTTCGCGTTCCATAGCGGACCCCATGCCATTTCGGCGGTCGGATAGTTCGGGTTCACTGCCACTATGGAACCTCCCAGAGGGGACGGGCCAACCCCGTAAATTTACGAAGTCGGCCCGTCCGGGTTAGCGTCGAAACGGGGTGTAGGAACTGGAGTTGCGGGCAGCGTCTTGCAGCATGACCCGCTTAATGGTGTCCGCTAGGTCCCGATCGGCGGTCACGGTCCCCTGTACGGTCACGTGCACGTGCGTCTCATACCGGACGGGCCCGCCAGTACGGAAGGATGCCGAACCGCCCGCAAAGGCAGGCTCTAGCGCCCCTACGGACCCGAAGTCGCCCACGGTCCCACCCGCTAGCTTCCGGACAGCGTCCGTGGCCTTAGCGGCGTGCTTGTCGATGCCGACCGCGATTCCCTCCGGGATGGCCCTACCGATCGTGTCGGCGAACACCTTCGAAGGGGAGTTCACGCCTAGGGCGCTCTTCGCAGCCTTAAGGGCGCTGTCCGCAAGGTTGCTCACCTTGTCAGTCAGCCAGTGCCACGAACCCGTGATTCCGTCGATAATGCCATCCACAATTGCGGAACCGACGCTCTTAAACTTGGACATGAAATCCTTCGCCGTGTCTACGACCGACTGTAGGGCGCCCCAAATCCAAGAGTTGATCTTGCCGAAGATCTCTACGATCTTGTCCCATAGCTGTTGCGTAGGGTTGATTACGTAGGTCTTCACCAATTGCCAAGCGCCGTTGGCCTTTCCGGCCACCCAATCCCACGCTGCACCTAGCCAGCCCATTAGGGTGTTCCATGCCGAAACGACGTACGACCACATCTGAGCCGTGGGATCGATAATCCACTTAGCCACGAATGCCCACGCGCTCTGCGCCTTGCCCACAATCCAATCCCAGACAGCGCCGAGCATGCCGGAAATCCAATTCCAGACAGCGACAGCTGCATCTGCAATTGCCTTGTGGCAGTGATTCCAGAGTGAAATCAGCGTGAAAATCGGAGTCGCGAAAATCAGCAGTAGCAGAGGCCACCACTTCATAAAGAACGCGGAAATCCAATTCCAAACTGCAACCGTGGTGCGGGAAATCCAGTTCCACGCGGCAACCAGCGGATCGGCGACCCAATGCCACGCTGCCGTGAAAAACGCGGAGATTGCGTGCCACGCGGTCTTAAGCGGGTTGACAATCTGAGACTGCCAAATCTGCGAAGTCTGGTCGGCAAGCCAGTGCCAGGCACTAACCAGCCAATCAACGACCGTCTTTGAAATGTCCTTAATGAACGTCCAAACGACGCGCCATTTGATGACCAGCACGACCAGCGCGGCGACCAACAGAACGATGCCAACCACAATCCACGTGATCGGGTTTGCCAGTAGCGAATCCGTGAACGACCAGGACGCAATAGATGCCGCCGCCATGCCGATTGCGACCGCGACCAGACCAACCGCGAACAGCTCTAGCGCAATCTTGTTCTTCGCCAGGAATCCGGACGCTGTGACCAGCCATTCCATGAACTTCTGGGCATACGGCATAAGGTCCATGCCGATCGAGATTGCTAGACCTTCGATATTGCCCTTCGCCTCGGAGATCTTCTGATTGAGCGTCTTCTGAACGTCCGCCCAACCTTCGATATGGTGGCCACCCGCCTTGACCTGCTCGTTGATCTTCTGAACGTTGCCCTTGAACGTGTCCATATGCGGGCCGGTCAGCATGAGGGCGCCCATCATCGACTTAGTACCGCCGACCATGGTGGCCAGCGCGCCGATTTGAGTCTGTTCGGCGGGCTTGAGGTTCGCCAGTGCCTTTTCATACTCGGTCGTGCTACTGCTGGCCTTCCGCAGCGTCTCGACAATGACCGTGCCCGCCGGGCCCATCTTCGCCGAAATGGCGTTCGTGAGCATTTCCAGCGTGGCCGCTAGTCCGTCCTTGCCGAGCTTCTGGGCAACCTTCGTGGCGTCGAGACCGAGACCGCGCATTTCCTGCGCTGCCTTCGCCGAAGGATTCGAGAGCTGGCCGATTGTCTGTCGGAGGTAGGTGGCGGCAACTCGCGCGTCCGAACCCTGCGCTGTCATGGTCGCCATAGCGCCGAGAACTTCATTCATGCCGACCTTAGCGGCGGCCGAAACCGGCAGGATGCCGGACATCGATCCGGCTAGCGCTTCTAGGTTGGTCTTGCCGTTCGCCTCGGTCGCAATCAGCGCATTCATGACCGCCGTAGAATCCTTAGCAGTCAGGTTGTACGCGTTGAGCGCTGTGGTCATAGCGTCGGCAACGGGCGGAAGTTCAGCCGAACCGACCT
>Ga0207696_1000405_pt1 | contig 40190 bp, 33 predicted proteins | sample KBSS54metaG_FD_184403 | JGI IMG/M metagenome (GOLD analysis project Ga0207696, IMG submission 184403) | Switchgrass rhizosphere microbial communities from Kellogg Biological Station, Michigan, USA - KBS S5-4 metaG (SPAdes) (version 2) | ecosystem: Host-associated > Plants > Roots > Rhizosphere >... | reverse complement strand
CCCGTGCCGGCCATGCTTGCGCAGCAGCGCAGTAGCACCGGCGAGCAACGACGCTTCCAGCTCGATGACGGCAGCCTTGTCCAGCTCAATAGCGATAGCGCCGTCGACAGCGATTTTGACGAGCAGCGGCGCCTGCTCATCTTGCGCCGGGGGGAAATCATCGTGAATGTCGGCGCGGATCAACATTCGCCTCAGGCACGACCGTTCTGGGTGCAGACACGCGACGGGGTCATGCGCGCCCAGAGTCGTCGCTTTCTGGCACGCGAACGTGACGATGGCACGCTGGTCGCGGCGCAGGAAGGATCTGTCACGGTGTTCCCCGGCTCCAGTCAAATGCCTGGTAGCCGCAATGTCCAGGCAGGCAATCAATTGCTGTTCACATCAAGCGGCGCCCGGGCGTTCACGGACAACGGCCTTGATCTATGGAGCTGGGGTGACGGGGTGATCAGTGCGCGCAATATGCGCCTCAGTGATTTCATCGTGGAGTTGTCGCGTTATCGCCCAGGGGTACTGCGCTGCGCCGAAGAGGTCGCTGATCGTCGCGTTTCGGGCACATTCCAGCTCGCCGACAACGATCAAGTCCTGGCATTGATCGCGCAGTCACTGCGATTGCACGTTGATTATCGAACCCGTTATTGGGTGACCGTTACCGCAGCCACCTGAGTCCATCAGAGCCTTGCGTCACCTGAAAAATAATGAGGTGGTTTCTCATTCTCGTTCGACCTCTTAGGAAGGCCGGAATACAGGCCAGTCTGTCGATGTCCCTTCTTGGAGCGAGAAAATGAGTTCGTCCCCGGTTTCACAGCGCCATCCACTCAATCGTGCCTTACAGGGTGCGATGTTGAGTTTGATCGTGAGCAGCTACGCATTGCCGTCGCTGGCGCAAACGTCGAGTGTTGACCACAGCAACCCAGTCAAACAGTGGAACATCGCTGGCGGCCCACTGGCGCCGGCGCTTGACCAATTTGCGCGAGAGGCTGGCATCAGTCTTTCCTTCGACGCATCAAGCGTAGTGAACCGCACCACGGGCGGCGTGAATGGCACGCACGATACATCGGCAGCCCTGTCATCGTTGTTGCAAGGGAGCGAATTGCAGATCGAACAGCAAGGCCCGAATGCCTACCTGCTGGTTCCTCAAGCAAAGCCCGCCGGCCCGCTGGAACTCGACGCAACGGCTGTCGAGGACTACCGCCTTGCACCCCTCATCATCAATGCCAAGGTCAGGGTCAGTGCCGACGACGACACCAACTCGGTGGTCGCCAAGGAGCTCTGGGTTGGCGGCAAGGTGGCAACCAGTATTCTCAACACACCGGCATCGGTGTCGGTTGTTACCAACAAGGAAATGCAGCAACGCAGCGTCAGTACCACGGAAGAGGCACTGCAATACACACCGGGCGTAGTCAGTGATTTCTATGGTACGGATGACCGCAACGACTATTTCCAGATCCGCGGCTTCCAGGCCACCACCTACCGTGATGGCTTGACCCTGAGTTCGATGCGCGGTGTACGCGAAGATCCATTCGCCTATGAACGTATCGAGATTCTGCGTGGCGCCAACTCCACACTGTTTGGCCCGGCCGACCCGGGTGGCTCGGTGAACTTCGTGACCAAACAGCCGCGCTTCGAGCAGTTCGGCCAGGGCTATGTGACCTACGGCTCCTTTGACCATGTCGAGACTGGCATCGATGTGGGCGATGCTCTGAACGACGAAAAAACCCTGGCTGGCCGCTTCACTGCCAAAGGCCAAAACAGCGACCGCGAGTACGACCACTCGCAGGACGACAACCGCTTGGTGATGGGTGGCCTCACCTGGGCACCGACAGATTACACGTCGGCCACCATGATTCTGGACTATCTGAAAACCGACAGTTCGCCCAACAGTGGCGGATATCCGCTGGACAAGGAATACGACCGCAGCAAGTTTTATGGTGAGCCCAGCTACAACTTTCACAATGTCGAGCGCACCAGCCTCAGCGGCAACATCACCCATGACTTCGACAACGGCTTTGTACTGCGCAGCAACCTGCGTTACAGCAAGTTGACCGATGATTTTGGCTACGTGTACCTCAGCGACAGTGCCGCACGTGTTGGGACTACGGTTGACCGCTTTCTCTTTGGAACTGACACCGAAGCCGACCAGTTCAACGGCAATCTGATGCTGCAATACGATGCCCGCTTCGAGAACATCGACAGCAGCAGCCTGGTGGGCGTGGAGTACCTCGATTCGACCACCAAGGAAAGCTCGGTCTACGCCCCGACCACCTCAATTGACATTGCAAACCCCGTATTTACCGGCGTTTCCCGCTCGATTGCGCCGTATGCCGTCAACAAACGGGACGCGACCACCAAGGCCGTATTTCTTCAGCAGAACCTGTCGTTCTACGAGCGTTTCATCGTCACCGGTGGTGTGCGCAACGACTCCATGGATCTGACCAGCAAAGGCTTACAGTCCAGTGAGAAAGACAACTTCTCCGAAACCTCCTATCGCGGTGCGCTGACTTACATCGTCAACGATGAAGTGTCCACCTACGTGAGCATGGTGGAGTCCGTCTCGCCACCGCAGGTAGGCGTAACCCCGCAGACGGGCCGACAGTACGAAGTGGGCGTGAAGTATGCGCCGATGGGGATGGACGCCCTGTTCTCCGCAGCCGTTTATGACCTGACCCAGGAAAACGTCACCATCGCCGTGGTGCTCCCGAGCGGCATCATTGAGCAGCAGACAGTGGGCGAATCGCGGGCGCGTGGCCTCGACCTTGAGGCCAAAGCGCAGGTGACACAGAACCTCAGCCTGATCGGCGGCTATTCCTACATGGAGTCCGAGGTCCTGCGCGGTTCGTTGTACGACGGCAGCTCCCTCAAGGGTAATGAGTTCACCACGGCACCCAAGCATTCCGCTTCGCTTTGGAGCTACTACGACGTGCCCGGCACTGACGTAAGCCTGGGTTTGGGTGCGCGCTACGTCGGCGCGTATTACTTCGATGCAGCCAACACCGGCAAGAGCGATGGCACCACGCTGTTCGACGCCGCCTTCAACTACAAGATCGCCAAGGGCACCGACCTTGCGGTGAACGTCAGCAACCTGCTGGATGAGCAACACGTGGTCGGCTCCGGCACGGCGAACTTCTATAACCCGGGCCGCGAGATTACCGCCAAAGTGAGTTACAACTGGTAAGCCGGTGTGTAAGCCTTTTCCCATATAGTAGGCGGTACCCGCTTTGCCGCGGGCACCGTCAACTTGGCCACCAGTAGGCGAAGAAAAAATCAAGGTGTTCGATCTTCTCTATTCTCGTTCGTGGGTAACGTCCACCAAGGGAATGGGCTCAATCGCCCAAGCGCGAACATGACGACGTTCGGGGCCGGGAACCGCGCACGCCATACGCCCCGTAAACGTGCGCGCAAGACGCTCTTCATCGATACGCCAGCCGCGCTGCTCCAGTTCCAGCACGCCTCTGCGAAAGGCAATCTGCAGTGCATCGGATTTCAATGAAACCTCTTGCTGAAACGAGTCCGGCACGCGCTCGGGCCGCACGTTTTTCAGCACAGCGTGATCTTGTTCGAAGATTCGGATATTGCTGGCAACGAACCGGCGATCCAGCAGTCGGGAGCGCAGGAATGTTCTGCCCATCATCCACCAGGTTCGCGTGCGATTGGCGTCAATCGGAACATGCGCCGAGACGATGTAGATCCTCCATCCATTCGGCAATTCAAGCTCCAGCGTTGTACACGGGCCAGACCAATGAAACCCCGGCACAGTGACCACACTGACAAACTCGGTGGACGATTTGCGCCGCAACAGCCCTTTGCGCGCAGGCCTGCGCATAAGCATTTGTGCGCTGCCGCTCCACATATCGCTTTCGACTTCAAACGATTCAATCTCGGGGTGATCCGGATCGCCGAAGGTTGAGCCATGAACAAACGGCGCATGCGCAAAATCAAGACCGTTTTCAATAATCCGGTCCCAACTGGCCTCCCAGTCAAAATGGCCCGATACCACCTGCACGGCAGGATCGTCGATCCAGTCAAGTGCGGGTAGCGGCGGACGCTCAGGCTCAGGCAGGTCTCCTAGAAATGCCCAGATCCAGCCGTAACGCTCCAGCGTCGGATAAGCGTCAACGCGGGCCTTGGCCGGAATTCGCAGGTCCGGCTGCGCAGGTATATGCGTGCAAACCCCATCCGCCCCAAATCGCCAGCCGTGATAGGGGCATTGCACACTGTTGCCCACCCTTCTGCCGCCCGACAACGATCCGCCGCGATGCACGCAAACATCCGAAAGCACGTGAGCGACGCCAGCGTCATCACGGAACGCAACAAAAGGCTGTCCGAGCAAACGAACCGGCATCAGTCCGTCAGTCAGCTGCGACGATGGAAGAACGACGTACCAGAGGTTGGTGAGCATGAGTGCGTGCGACCTGTCAGGTTGGAAAGATAAAACAGAGACAACGTCAGCCCCTGAGATACAGCAGATTATCCCTTGCCGACTTCAAGAACGGCATATTTCGACTGAGCCCTTTTGTTAGCTTATTCAAACCACAGGGCACCGCATGTACCGGTGCCCTGGCGCCGCTCTGCCCTCCCTCCTCCTGCTGTTAGCAGCCCCCATCAGTCCTTTAAGGAGCTAGTTGGATGACAACACAATCTTCGAATACCTACGCCGTGGATTCGCATACGTTTCAACAGTTTTATATCAATGGTGGCTGGTGTTCGCCGGCAACGCCTGGCAGTTTGCCCGTGGTCAATCCGGCGACTGAAAGCGTAGTTGCAGAGGTTGCCAGCGGATCGGCCGAAGACGTTGATCGGGCCGTCGCTGCAGCGCGTGCGGCGTTTCCTCGCTGGTCTGCGACTTCCGCCGAAGCGCGCGCGGGTTTTCTTGGGAAGATTTACGACCTGATCCTTGAACGAAAAGAGTCGCTTGCGCAGGCGCTCTCTCTGGAAATGGGTGCTGCCATCGGTTTCGCCCGAGCGATGCAAGTGCCTTTGGCGGCCGAACACGTTCGGATTGCCCGTGATCTGCTGTCCACCTATCGCTTCCAGACGGTTGAAGGCGGCACGGCGATTGAACGCGAACCCATCGGCGTCTGCGGGCTCATCACCCCCTGGAACTGGCCGCTTTATCAAATCACCGCCAAGGTGGCTCCGGCAATTGCGGCCGGATGCACAGTGGTGCTGAAACCCAGCGAACTGTCACCGCTGAGCGCCCTTCTTTTCGCCCAACTGGTACATGACGCCGGCCTGCCACCGGGTGTCTTCAATCTGGTGAATGGCACGGGCTCCGAGGTCGGCGGCGCCATGGCTGCGCACCCGGATATCGATATGATTTCGATCACCGGTTCAAACCGTGCAGGCGCGCTGGTCGCACAGGCGGCCGCCCCTACGGTGAAACGCGTCACTCAGGAACTGGGCGGCAAGTCCCCCAACGTGCTGCTGCCCGATGCCGACTTCGCCAACGTCGTGCCACTGGGCGTGATGACGGCATTTCGCAATGTCGGGCAATCCTGCAGCGCCCCGACCAGAATGATCGTACCAAGGGACCGGCTGGCGGAAGTCGAGGCACTGGCCGCCGCAACCGCCAACGCGATCATCGTGGGGGATCCGCAATCGGAAGAGACGGTACTCGGTCCGATAGCCAATGAGGCTCAGTTCAAGCGTGTGCAAGCCATGATCGAATCGGGCCTGAGTGAAGGGGCCAAACTCGTCTGCGGCGGACCAGGACGGATGCCCGGTCATGAAACGGGCTTCTATGCCCGACCGACTGTATTTTCCGAGGTTGATTCGAACATGCGCATTGCCCAGGAGGAAATCTTCGGGCCCGTGCTGTGCATCATTGCCTATGAAACGCTCGATGAGGCTGTCGCGATCGCCAACGACACGGTGTATGGACTGAGCGCCCACGTTCAATCCCGCGACCTTGATCATGCACGTGCCGTTGCCTCACGCATCCGCGCAGGACAAGTGCTGCTCAACCACCCGGCCTGGAATCCCATGGCCCCGTTCGGTGGCTACAAACGATCGGGCAATGGTCGTGAATTTGGTGTCTACGGCTTTGAGGAATATCTGGAAACCAAAGCCATCGTCGGCTTTGGTGGCTAGCACACAATGGGGGACAGTCAGCTGTCCCCCCTGTTTGCGCCTGATGGATGTAGTGAGCTTCAGTGCCGCAACAACTTGCGCAACGGCACACCGTCCTTGAGCACTGGGGACTTGATAACGATGTAGCTGAAGTACTTGGAAATGCCGATGTTTTTATCCAGCAGGCTTTCAATCACTTCCTGATAGTGCTGAATACTGCGCGTCATGAAGCGCACCAGATAATCGTAGCCACCACTGATCAAATGGCACTCGAGCACCTCATCCACCAACCTAATGTTCGACTCGAACTTGGCGAAGTCTTCGCGCTTGTGGTCACTCAGGGTGATTTCGGTGAAGACCGTTACCGATTCGGTGATCTTCGCCAGGTTCAGGTGTGCCTTGTAGCTGGAAATGTACCCGGCCGATTCCAGCCGCTTGACCCGTTGCAGACAGGGGCTGGCCGACAATCCCACGGCGTCGGCCAGGCTGACATTGGTCATGCGCCCGTCCTTCTGCAACTCAACCAGGATACTGATGTCGATGCGGTCCAGTTTGACTAAACCTTCCATTGCGAACCTCTTGACTGCCATTTGTAGGACAATCTACTAGCAAAATCAGCGCCGTAAAGACAGCTGATGTTGTGCGACCAGGTCAGCCATGCTGTTGATGCAATAATCCGCAGCGCAGGGGGTCGGTTGTTTGCCCCGTTCGCGACCGATCAGACACACATCGGTCAGCGCCGGGCCGCGGGCGGCGGGTCGGGTTACCCGCAGAATGTGTACCGGCTTCAGCTCGTTGGCATTCAACCATTCCTCGTCCCGCAGCGGATCGCTGGCCAGCGAAATAAAGTCATCGGCCACAATCCCCAGATGCTCGCACAACACGGCGCGATCCTCGGCATCCCGGTCGCCCACCACCAACAGGCGATAAAACTTGCGCAAGTACAGCATCGCTCCCGGTGCGTCTTCGAACAATGACCAGTTGGCAGCAGAACGCGCGAAACTCATGCCCTCCTCCCAACTGGCTTTCAGGCTCCAGCGCTCGGCCAATTGGCGATGGGCGAAACACAGCAATCCACTGAAGCCCAGTTCGGCAAAGCGGGGATAGAGCCCCTGCACCACCTCGCGAAACTCGCCCAGCACCTGTTCCTTGTCCGGGCGCCCGCCCCGGCTGTCGAGCAACGGCTGCAGCGCTGCCCAGACACCCGAATCGCGGTCAACCAGGACTTCGTCGCAATCGATGAGCAGTGCTCGATATTCAGTCAGCCCCATGGTGTACACAGCCTCCGATGATGCGTTTCATCAATCCGTGCGCCAAAAAGGTTCAGCGACGCTGGCCAGCGACCGCGCGGCTGAACCCGGCGGACATCAGTTCAATACCCGTGCCAATGCAGCCTGCAGAATCTGCAACGCTTCATCGATCTGCGCTTCGGTCGTCACCAATGGCGCGAGGAAACGCAAGACGTTGCGATAGACGCCGCACTTGATCACCAGCAAGCCACCTTTGCGCGCTTCATCGATCACACGCTGGTTCAGATCCGCATCCGGGGAGCGCGCTTCATCATTCTTGACCAGCTCGATGGCCAGCATGAAACCGGTGCCGCGTACGTCACCGATCTGCGGGTGACGGCGCTGCAACTGCAGCAGACCTTCACGCAGGCGCTTGCCCAATGCATCGCCACGTTCGAGCAGTTTCTCTTCTTCGTAAGCGTCGATCACCGCCAGGGCCGCGGCGCAGGACAGTGCATTGCCGCCGTAGGTGCCGCCGAGGCCTCCGGGCAACGGCGAATCCATGATTTCAGCTCTGCCGACCACGCCCGACAACGGCAGCCCCCCGGCCAGACTCTTGGCGACGGTGACCAGGTCAGGCTGGATGCCGGCGTGCTGGAAACCGAACCACTTGCCGGTGCGGCCGAATCCGGTCTGGATTTCATCGAGGATCAGCACGATGCCGTGCTTGTGGGTCAACTCGCGCAATGCCTGAAGGAACTGTGCCGGCGCCGCAAGGAAGCCACCGTCGCCCTGCACCGGTTCAATGATGATCGCCGCAACCCGCTCCGGCGCAACCTGAGTGGCGAGCAACTCGTCCAGCGCCTTGAGCGCCATTTCGCTGGTAACGCCGCGATAGGCATTTGGATATGGCGTGTGAAATACCTCCGGCGCGAATGGCCCGAAGTTCTGTTTGTAGGGCTGGCTCATGCCGGTCAGCGTGGTGCCGAGCAAGGTGCGTCCATGGAAACCGCCGCGGAAGGAGATCACCGCAGAGCGGTTGGTGTGAGCGCGGGCGATTTTCACCGCGTTCTCCACGGCTTCGGCGCCGGAGGTGAAGAACGCTGCTTTGTAATGTTCCTCGCCACCTATCATTTCGCACAAACGCTGGGCCAGATCCAGATACGGCTTGTAGGCCACCACCTGAAAGCAGGCGTGCGAGACTTTTTGCAATTGGGCCTGCACCGCTGCAACCACTTTAGGATGGTTATGGCCGATGTTCAGCACGCCGATGCCGCCGACGAAATCCAGGTAACGCTGGCCGTCCACGTCCCACAATTCAGCCCCTTGGGCGCGATCAATCACCAGTGGATGAGCGGTGACCAGTCCGCGTGGCACGAACTGATCACGCTGACGGAGTAAATGAGGCGTTTGGTCGACTTGGCTGTTCATGGCATTTCCCTTCGTGAATCCGGCAGCCCGGAGTGAATGCAGGAGGTGGTTACACAGGGTCTTAAGATTAAGACTTGTGCGGAACGAACTACGCCGAACTTGGCCCCTGAGAAATCCGGATCGACTGTTTTCACCCTGCCAAACGGCAGATTCCTTCAGGCCGCCGAATCTGCCGGGCGCGTGCGTATATGAGGTGACGCGCAGTGTTCGCAGCGCTGCTTTCGACAGATCCTGCTCTGGCGTTGGGCGATCATGGGAGCACCTTCAACCTCATCAGGAATTGACCATGGCCCTGCTCTACAAAGCTGACCCCGTGCGCGGCGAACGGTGGAAAGCACTGTTCGCCGAACATGCCCCGGACATCGAATGGCGCGCCTGGCCGGACATCGGCGATCCCACAGATATCAAGTACCTGGCGGCGTGGCAGGCGCCGGAAGATCTGCAGACGGTGTTGCCGAATCTGCAGGTGTTGTTTGCATTGTCGGCCGGCGTCGATCAACTGGATCTGAGCCGCATACCGCCGAGTCTTCCAGTGGTGCGCCTGCTCGATCCCGGGATCACTCAAGGCATGTGCGAGTACGCCAGTTTTGCCGTGCTCGCTTTGCACCGGGACATGTTGCGCTATCGCCAGCAGCAGATGGCGCGGTGCTGGCAGGCGCACCTGTTGCAGCCGGCGCATCAGCGTCGGGTGGGGGTGATGGGCCTCGGTACTCAGGCGCAGCAGATTCTCGCCACCTTGCAGCCCTTGGGCTTTGCCCTCAAGGGCTGGGCGCGCAGTGCGCATCGGATTGCCGGCGTCGAGTGCTTTGCCGGTCGCGAGCAACTGCCGGCGTTTCTGAGCCAGTGCGACATTGTGATGTGCGTATTGCCGCTGACCGAGCAGACCCGTGGCATTCTCAATCGTGAGTTTTTTCGCCAATTACCGCGTGGCGCGGCCCTGATCAACATGGGGCGCGGTGGGCATCTGGTGGAAGAAGACTTGCTCGAAGCGCTGGACAGCGGGCAACTCAGCGGCGCGGTGCTGGATGTGGTGCAGAACGAACCGGCGCCGGCGGATCATCCTTTCTGGGGCCACCCGCAGATTCTGCTGACGCCGCATATCGCGGCAATGACCCAGCCGGATAGTGCATTTGCTGTCCTGCTGGAAAATATCCGCAGCTTCGAACGCGGCGAGTCCATGAGCGGTCAGATCGACCGCGACAAAGGTTACTGATTCAGACCCTCTGCACGAGCGAGCAGGCTCACTCATGCAGAGGATGACGATGCTTCAGAGGAACTCGGCGATGGCCCTGCCGACATCCTGAGTCGAGCCCTTCCCGCCCAGGTCCGGGGTAATCGGTCCCTCGGCGATCACCCGCTCGATTGCCTGCAGGATCCCGTCGTGTGCTGCGCGATAACGCTCGTCACCGTTGCCCAGGAAATCGAGCATCAGCGCCCCGGACCAGATCATCGCAATCGGGTTGGCGATGTTCTGCCCATAGATGTCCGGCGCCGAACCATGCACCGGCTCGAACAGCGAGGGAAAGCGTCGCTGCGGATCAAGATTGGCCGACGGCGCAATGCCGATGGTTCCTGCACACGCCGGCCCCAGGTCGGAGAGGATGTCGCCGAACAGGTTGGACGCCACCACCACATCGAACCGATCCGGTTGCAGAACGAAGCGCGCGCACAAGATATCGATGTGCTGCTTGTCCCACGTCACTTCCGGGTACTGCGCAGCCATCAGCGCGGTGCGCTCGTCCCAGTACGGCATGCTGATCGAAATGCCGTTGGACTTGGTCGCTGCGGTCAAGCGCTTGCGTGGCCGGGTCTGGGCCAGGTCGAAGGCAAACTTGAGAATCCGGTCGACACCCCGGCGGGTGAAGACCGATTCCTGCAGCACGAACTCATGCTCGGTGCCTTCGAACATCTTGCCGCCGACCGATGAATACTCGCCTTCGGTGTTCTCGCGAATCACCACGAAATCGATGTCCCCCGGTTCTCGCCCGGCCAACGGGCATGGCACTCCGGGGAACAAGCGCACCGGGCGGATATTCACGTACTGGTCGAAGTCGCGACGGAATTTCAGCAGCGCCCCCCACAGGGAAATATGGTCCGGCACTTTCTCCGGCCAGCCCACGGCGCCGAAGTAAATCGCGTCGAAGCCTTTGAGCTGTTCGAACCAGTCCTCGGGCATCATCTGCCCGTGTTCCAGGTAATAATCGCAATGCGCCCAGTCGAGCACTTCAATGCTCAAGTCCAGCTGCCATTTTTTCGCGGCCTGCTCCAGAACCCGCAGCCCCTCGGGCAGCACTTCCTTGCCAATCCCGTCGCCGGCAATCGCGGCGATCTTGAAGACCTTGCTCATCAGTTGTGGCTCCCCGTTGTTGTGAAGTTACAAGCCGCCGATGTGGAAGGCTTTGACTTCAAGGTATTCGTCAAGACCGTATTTGCTGCCTTCACGGCCCAGCCCCGATTGCTTGATGCCGCCGAACGGCGCGACTTCCATGGAGATGATTCCGGTGTTGAGGCCAACCATGCCGAATTCCAGCGCTTCGCCGAAACGCCATGAGCGACGCAAGTCTTGAGTGAAGTAATAGGCGCCGAGGCCAAACGGCGTGGCGTTGGCCAGGGCCAAGGCTTCGGCTTCGTCGGTGAACCGCATCAGCGGCGCGACCGGGCCGAAGGTTTCTTCGTTGGCCAGGAGCATGCCGGCGTGGGCATCGCCAAGCACCGTCGGTTGCACAAATTGACTGTCGCCCTGCGGAACGCCGCCGCAAAGCAGCTGCGCGCCCTGACTCAAGGCATCATCGATGTGGCGGGCCACCTTGCTCACGGCCGCCTTGTTGATCAGCGGGCCGATGGTCACGTTGTCCTGCAGGCCATTGCCGACCTTGAGCTTGCCGACTTCCTCGACCAGACGCTGGGCAAAACGCGGGTAAATGCCGTTCTGTACCAGAATCCGATTGGCGCAGACGCAGGTCTGCCCGGCGTTGCGAAACTTGCTCAGCATGATCCCGGTAATCGCCTGCTCAAGATCAGCGTCGTCAAACACAATGAACGGTGCGTTGCCGCCGAGTTCTAGGCTCAATCGCTTGATGTGTTCGGCACTCTGGCGCATCAGCAAACGGCCCACCGCTGTGGAACCGGTGAAAGAAATCTTGCGCACCGTCGGGTTGCCGGTCAGCTCTTCGCCAATCCCGGCGGGCATGCCGGTCAGCACATTGAACACCCCGGCCGGAATGCCGACGCGCTCAGCCAACACCGCCAATGCGAGCGCTGACAGCGGCGTCAGATCCGACGGTTTGACGATGATCGGGCACCCTGCCGCCAGGGCCGGTGCACACTTGCGGGTAATCATTGCGTTGGGGAAGTTCCAGGGCGTGATCGCCGCGCAGACACCCACCGGTTGCTTGAGGGTCAACAGTCGGCGGTCGCCGCTGGGCGCCGGCATGGTTTCGCCGTAAACCCGCCGTGCCTCTTCGGCAAACCATTTGACGAAACCCGCGCCGTAGCGGATTTCACCTTTGGCTTCATTCAGCGGCTTGCCTTGTTCGCAGGTCATGATCAGCGCCAGATCGTCGAGGTTGTCGATCATCGCCTGATACCAACGCTCCAGCAGCGCCGCACGTTCGGCGGCCGGTCGTGCTCGCCAGGCGGGCCAGGCCCGTTCGGCGGCATCGATGGCGCGTCGGGTCTCCACGCCTTGCATGGCGGGCACGCGGCCGATCAATTCGCCGCTGGCCGGGTCGACGACATCCAGGGTCGCGCGGTCATCTGCGCCGATCCACTGGCCGTTCACATAAGCGAGTTCTGCGAGAAGACCGGGGTCTTTCAAACGATTCTTGAGCATGGTCGAGTCCTGATCCGAGACAGATTCCAGTCTAGGGAGACTCGACGGATGAGGATGCTGAAAGCGCGTAGCGGACAGTGTCGGCTGCTGAAATTGGCGGTGGAACAGCAGAACTGCTGTTTTCTATCGTTTCAGCGAACCGAGCAAACCCTCCAGAAAGCGCTCCCCCGCCTCCATCTGACTGATCTCGATAAACTCGTCGGGCTTGTGCGCCTGCTCGATCGAACCTGGCCCGCAGACAACCACCGGCACATCCAGACGCTGCTTGAACAACCCGCCTTCCGTACCGAACGAAACCTTGGACGTCGCGGTATCCGGCGCCGCGAAATTTTTCAGGAACCGTACCGCTTCGACGCTCGGGTGGGTGTCCAGTCCGGGATAGACGTTGACCGTTTCAATCTCGATGGCCGCCACGCTCGAGAGCTTCTGCGCCTCGCGCACGATCACCTCGGCACGCTCCTGCATCTGCGCGAGGATCTGTTCCAGATCATCGGCCGGCAAATTGCGCACTTCAAAATCCACCGTGCACAGATTCGGCACGATATTCAGCGCCCGGCCACCGCCGATCTGGCCCACGTGCACGGTGGTGTAAGGCACGTCGTAATCGGCATCCCGGGCGCCCTGCTCCTGCAGTTGACGCTGGGATTCACGCAACGCTGCAATGAAATCGCAGGCCACGTGGATTGCGTTGACCGAGCGCGGCGCCAGCGAAGAATGCGCCTCCAGCCCCCGACAATAGGTACGGTACGAGCCCTTGCCCTTGTGCCCCAGCACAAACTGCATGTTGGTCGGTTCGCCGATCAGGCACAGAAACGGCCGCACCGGCGCCAGGTGCAGCACATCGAGCAAACGCCGCACGCCAACGCAGCCGATTTCCTCGTCGTGTGACAGCGCCAGCTGCAGCGGACGGCTGAGGGAATGTTCAGCAGCCTCAAGCATCGCGTCGATGGCCAGCGCGATAAAGCCTTTCATGTCGCAACTGCCGCGCCCGTAAATCCGCCCGTTCTGCTCCGTCACCTGAAACGGTGGAACCGTCCACGCCTGCCCCGCTGCTGGCACCACGTCGGTGTGCCCGGACAGCAGAATGCCCGGTTGGTCTTTCGGACCGGTACTGGCAAACAGATTGGCCTTCTTGCCGCTTTCGTCCTTGACGATCAGCGACTCGATGCCCTTGCTCAGCAGCAACTCGCGAACGTACTCGATCAACGCCATGTTCGATTCCGACGACACGGTATCGAACGCAATCAATCGTTTGAGAATCTCCAGTACACGGGGTTTCATGAGGCTTTGCTCCGTTGTTCGGCCAAGGGGGCGAACCGGCGTATGGAAAAGGGTTCGATCAACGTGGAAGTGCTGCCGGTGCTGATCAGCTCAGCCATGACGTCACCGACGCCCGGCCCCAACTGGAAGCCATGACCACAGAAGCCGAACGCGTAATACAGGCCATCGACCGTACCGCTTGGCCCCATGATCGGCAGCGAGTCCGGCAGATAGCTTTCGATGCCGCTCCAGACCCGGATGATGTTCAGATTGCCGACACCCGGCAGCAGTCGGCGCATTTGCCGGATCTGGTTGAGGATGCTGCGCGGCTCGACATAAGCGCGGCGATTGAGCATGTCCGGTTTGCTGCGATAGCCGCCGCCAATGATGATGTTGCCGCGCGGAATCTGCCGGAAATAAATGACTTCCTCAGGGATTTTGGTGAACACCCCAATCACCGTCGGCAAGGCGTACGGCACCGGTTCCGTCACCGCCATCTGCGGGCCATGGGTGTCCAGCGGAACCGGTTCGCCGAACTGCGCGGACAGTTTCTCGCCCCAGGCGCCGGCAGTGATCAGCAGTTGTGCGGCGCGATATTGCCGGCCATCGGTGGTGGTGACGCTGAACTCGCCTGCGGTTTTCTGCACCTGGGCCACTTCGGTCTGTTCTTCGATACGCGCACCGATCCGCCGCGCCGCCCGGGCAAATGCCGGCGCCGCCAGACGCGGGTTGGCGTGACCGTCATGCGGTGCGTAAGAGCCCCCCTTCACGTCCGGCCCCAGAAACGGAAAGCGCCGATGCAGTTCAGCGCCGCGATAGACCTGCAGATCCAGTTGCGCCGCTTCCGGTGCAGCGGCATACGCTTCGAGCTCGGCAATTTCGTCTTCGCGGTAACACACGCGCATGTGGCCGCTGGCGATGAACTCCAGATCGTCGTCAATCAGCTCCGGCAAGCGCTTCCACAGCGCAAACGAACGGTTGGCCAATTCCAGTTGCCCCAGATAACGGCCCTGACGCCGTACGTTGCCGAAATTGACGCCGCTGGCGTATTGGCCAATCTGGTCGCGCTCGAGCAGGGTCACGGAGTGCCCACGCTGGCGCAGAAAAAACGCTGACGCCGCACCCATGATGCCGCCGCCGATAATCAATACATCACTTTTCTGCGGGTTCATGTCGGTTCCTCGATGATGACCATCGGCAACGGTTTGACGGGGGCCTGACCGCGTTGGCGGCCGACTTGCTGAACACTGACGCCGGCCGCGGCGGCAATCACTTCGGCGCCGGCCTGCGAGCAGTAGCGGCCCTGGCAACGGCCCATGCCGACCCGACTGAAGGCCTTGGCCCGATTGACTTCACACGCGCCCTTTTCACTGACCGTACGGCGCAGTTCGCCCGCGCTGATCATCTCGCAGCGACAGACGATCGCCGAATCCGGCAAGGCCCCGGCCTGTTCGGCGGGCCAGGGAAATGCCTGCGCCAGACCGACGCGGAACTGATCCATCACCGCCAGTGCACGCCGTTGCTCTGCGCGCAAACCGGCATCCACCGGTTGTTGCTGATCCTCCAGCAGCGCCATCGCCACCAGACGTCCGGCATGTTCAGCCGCATCGGCACCGCGAATCTTTGCGCCGTCGCCGGCGGCATACACACCGCTGACCGAAGTGCGGCCCTCTTCATCAAGCGCCAGCCACCATTGGCCGGACGCTTCATCAAAACGCATGCGGCACCCGGCCAGATCGGCCAGCTGGGTTTCCGGACGCAAGTGATACCCCAGGGCCACAGCATCGCAATCGATGTCCAGGGTTTCGCCCTTGGCTGAGCGCACGCGCACGCCACTGACGCCGTGGGTGGCATCTCCCGATATCAGCTCCGGCTTGATCCCCAGATGCACCGGTATTTTCGCCTGATACAACTGCGCCAACAGCTTCATCCCGGTGAGCAACACCCCGGGCCGCGCGAGCATCTTCGGCAGCGCAACGATGCGCTTGCTCATCGGCGATGTATCAAGCACCGCGGCGACGTTGGCGCCGGCCTTCACGTACTGGCTGGCCACCAGATACAGCAGTGGACCACTGCCCATGAACACCACGCGATGGCCGATGGAAACCGCCTGCGACTTGAGCGCGATCTGCGCCCCGCCGAGGCTGTAGGTGCCCGCCAGCTGCCAGCCTTCAATGGGCATCAAACGGTCCGTGGCGCCGGTGCACAGGATCAACGCGTCGAAGTCCACCGTCGTATGGTGACCCTGACTGACGCAGCTCAACTGCCTGGGCACCAGATTCCACACCAGCGTGTCGGGGCGGTAATCGATGTGTGGGCGCAAGCGCTCGAAACTCTCGTGCAGGTCGCGCGCCTTGGCCGCTTCAGTGCCGTACAGCGCGCGATAGTCGCGGGTAAAACCTTCGGGTTGGCGCCGATAGATCTGGCCGCCGTCGCGGCGATTTTCATCGATCAGGACCGGTTTGAAGCCGGCCTTCACCAACGTCTCGGCGCAGCGAATCCCCGCAGGGCCGGCGCCGACGATAACTACCCGTGCAGTGGCCATGTTGCCTCCGGTTGTGTGGTGACGAGATCCAGCCCTTCACGGACTTCATTGGAGCACGCACGCAGACGTTCGCCGCTGCGCGTCCACACCCAGCAATCCTGGCAGGCGCCCATCAGGCAGAACCCGGCACGTCGACCGGAATCGAATTCCGACTGGCGCAACGCATTGCCCTGAGTGAGCAATGCGACCATCAGTGTGTCGCCCTGCAACGCCTTGATGGGCACGCCATCCACGGTCAACCCGACGGTCACCCGGCCCTGCTCGGCCAGTCTCACAAAACGAGCACTCATGCATAGGCTCCCTGATTCAAGGTGGTCACGTCCCGCTGGGTTTTCAGCAGTTCTACGCTGTCGTGGTGGCAGAGAATTTCACTGCCACCGTCGATGATTCGGCGCTCGGGTGCCGTACGGTTGCACAGGCCATCGACGCGCACCGGGCAGCGATTGAGGAAGGTGCACAGCTCGGCGACATTGGCTTTGGGCCCGATGGGCGGCAGTTCACCGCAAGTCGTCCCGCAGGTTTCCAGCCAGCCCTGGCGCAGCTCCGGCACCGAGTGAATCAACAGATCGGTGTAAGGATGGTACGGTGCCTGCGCAAATGACTGGCGGCTGCCGGCCTGAACCTTGTGGCCGCTGTACATCACCACCACGTCATCGCACAGCGCGCGTACGGTGGAGATGTCATGACTGATGAACAGGTAGGACACGCCGAGCTGCTGACGCAAATCGCGGAGCAATTCAAGAATCGCTGCACCGACCACGGTGTCCAGCGCCGAGGTCACTTCATCGCAGAGGATCAGATCGGGTTTGGCCGCCAGGGCCCGCGCCAGGTTCACCCGCTGCTTTTGCCCGCCGGACAACTCGTTCGGACGACGTTCGGCCAGGGCTCGCGGCAGGCGCACCAGATCCAGCAATTCGCCGATGCGCTCGCGCAACGCCGCGCCTTTGAGGTTGAAATACATCTTCAGCGGCCGACTCAGAATCGTGCTGATGGTATGCATCGGATTGAGCGCCGTGTCGGCGTTCTGGAACACCATCTGGATCCGCCGGAATTGCTCGTCGGTGCGTTCGGACAGACAACCGCCCAGCGGTTGCCCGTCGAAGGTCAGCCCGCCCAATGCTGGCGTGAGCAAGCCGGCCACCACGCGGGCCAGTGTTGACTTGCCCGAACCCGACTCGCCGATCACGCCAATCGCCTGGCCCCGGCGCACGGTCAGATCAATGTCTTCCAGTACACGAATGGCCGGCATGCCCTGGGTGTTCTTGTTGCCGTAACCGGCGGTCAGTCCGCGAATGGTCAGCAGCGGAGTTTCTTCGGCAATTCCGCAAGGTGGACGGATGGTCGTGTCCGGCCGCGCGGCCGCCAGCAGACTGCGCGTGTATTCATGACTCGGGCCTTTGAGCAGCGCCGCCGTGGCGCTTTGCTCGAAGATCTGGCCGCCATTGAGCACGACGATCTGATCGGCCATTTGCGCCACCACGGCCAGGTCATGGGACACATACACCGCTGTCGCGCCACGGTCACGTACCACGCGCTTGAACGCACGCAACACGTCGATCTGGGTCGTCACATCGAGCGCCGTGGTCGGCTCGTCGAGGATGACCAGCAACGGATCACTGATCAGCGCCATTGCCGCCATCACCCGCTGCAATTGCCCCCCGGACACCTGGTGCGGGTAACGCTGACCGATGTGATCCGGGTCTGGCAGGGCCAGATCGCGGAACAGCTCAATGGCCTTGGCCTCAAGGGTGGCGCGGGTGCCGAGGCCGTGAATCAAGGCGCCCTCCACCACTTGGTCGATCAGCTTCTTCGCCGGGTTGAAAGCCGCCGCAGCGCTCTGCGCGATATACGACACCCGATTACCGCGCAGGCCCTGCAATTGCTGCTCGCTGAGCGCGAGCATGTCGTGCTCGCCGACCTGCACCACGCCGCCGGACAACCGACAGCCCCGTCGGGCATACCCCAACAGAGCGAGGGCGATGGTGGTCTTGCCCGAGCCCGATTCGCCGATCAACGCCAGTACTTCACCTTCTTCCAAGGCAAAGCTCACGCCTTTGACGATCTCCGTTTCTCCATGCTCGCCGCAAGCGACCACGCGCAGGTCTTCAACTCGAATCAATTGGGTCATTTCAATGGCCTCCCGTGCGGCGACTACGTCGCGACGACAATCTGTCGATAAACAGATTCACGCCGATGGTCAGGGTGCCGATGGCCAGCGCCGGGATGACGATGGCCGGGGCGCCCTGATTGAGGCCGCCGATGTTTTCCCGCACCAGCGAACCGAGGTCGGCATCCGGCGGTTGCACGCCCAGCCCGAGAAAACTCATGCCGCTGAGCAGCAACACGATGAAACCAAACCGCAAGCCCAGGTCAGTGAGCACCGGGTTGAGCATGTTCGGCAGGATCTCCACGCAGGCGATGTACAAACGCCGCTCGCCACGGGTTCGGGCGACCTGCACATACTCCAGCGCTTCGATGTTCACCGCCATGCTGCGGGCGATACGGAACGCGCCCGGGGCGAAGCTCAACACCGCCGTGCTGATCAGCAGGGTCACTGAAGAGCCGAACGCCGAAACCATGATCAACGCGAGCATCTTGCTCGGGATCGAGATAAAGGCGTCCATCAAGCGGCTGATCACTTCGTCCAGCCACTTCGGCGACACCACCGACAGCAGCGCACAACCGGTGCCCAGCGCACTGGCCAGCACCGCCGCAATCAACGCCAGGCCCACGGTGAAGCGCGCGCCGACGAGCACCCGGCTGAGCATGTCGCGGCCCAGATAATCAGTGCCGAACGGGTACACCGCGCTGATGTTGTCGAACACGTTGCCCGAGACCACTTCGCCGACCGGATGCGGCGCCAGCCACGGGCCGAATAATGCAACCAGCAACCAGATAACGCAGATGGCCGCACCGATGAGTCCCAGCCATACGGGTCCGTGAGACACCTTGCCGGCTGACAGATCGGGGGCTGCGGGCGTCGATTTCACAATGAGATTGTTCATTGGTTTCTCAGCCTCGGATTGGACAGAATCGCGCACAGGTCGGCAATCAGCACCAGACCCAGATAAGCCGTACAGAACAACATGGTGCAGGCCTGCACCAGTGCCATGTCACGGTTGGTCACGGCATCGACCATCAGGCTGGCGATGCCGGGATAGTTGAAGATGGTTTCGACAATCACCACCCCGCCGAGCAGATACGACAGGCTCAGCGCAATCGCATTGGCGATCGGCCCGATGGCATTGGGCAACGCGTGACGCAGCACGATGCGCATCGGACTGACGCCTTTGAGCCGGGCCATTTCCACGTAGGGGCTATCGAGCTGGTCGATCACTGCCGCGCGTGTCATCCGCGCCATTTGCGCAACGATCACGCAGCACAGCGTCATCACCGGCAAGGCGTAAGTGCGCATGAATTGCCAAGGTGAAGTGATGTCACTGGCATAGGACAGCGCCGACAACCAGCCCAGGTTTACCGCAAAGATCAGCACCGCGAGGGTCGCCACCAGAAACTCTGGCACCGCGACCATGGCCAGGGTGGTGAAACTCAAGACACTGTCGATCCGCCCGCCCCGGCCCATCGCCGAGCCGATGCCCAGAACCAGCGCCACCGGCACCGACACCAGCGCCGTGGCGGCCGCCAGCATCAAGGTGTTGGGCACGCGCCCGGCCATCAGCTCGACAACCGGCATCGCGTTCGATACCGACACGCCCATATCGCCACTGAGCAGGCTCATCAACCAGTGCAGGTAACGCACCACACCGGGTTGATCGAGCCCCAGTTTCAGGCGCAGCGCTGCCACCTGTTCCGGGGTGGCAAACTGGCCAAGGGATTGTTGTGCCGCGTCTCCAGGCAGTACCGCCGTGATCGCAAACACGACCATCGATACGATCAACAAAGTCACGATCGCGGCGCCCAGCCGCCGTCCGATCAACCACAGTGTGTTGCTATTCATCGCCTACCCTCCTGCAACCTGGCTTGCCGTTCATTTCGACGGCTCTGTTCAAGCGTCCAGCCAGACCTGCTCGGCGAACATGTAACCCATGAAGCCGCCGAGCGGGTTGCTGCCGTAGCCCTTGATCCGTTGATCGACGCCGTCGATGTTGCTGATGAACACCGGTATGCCGATGCCACAGTGGTCGTGCACCAGGGTCTGCATGTCCGCGTACATCTTGCCGCGCTTGGCATCGTCGGTTTCGCCGCGGGCGAGCATCAGCAACTGATCGAACTGCTCGTTCTTCCAGCCGGACTCGTTCCACGGCGCCTTCGACTGGAAGAACTGCGAGAACATCACGTCGGCGTTCGGACGTGGGTTGATGTTGCCGAAGCTGATCGGGTGCTTCATCCAGTGGTTGGACCAGTAGCCGTCGCTCGGCAGGCGCTTGACGTCGAGTTTGAGCCCGGCCTGTTTGGCCGACTGCTGCAACAGCACTGCGATATCGACGGAACCCGTTGCGGCAGGCGACGCAAACAGCTCCATGCTGATGTTTTCCATGCCCGCTTTTTTCAGCAGGAACTTGGCTTTTTCCGGGTCGTAGACCGTTTGCGGCAGGTCGCTGTTGTAGTAGCGCGAGCCGGGCGCGATCGGATGATCGTTGCCGACCACGGCAAAGCCGCGAAACACCGCCGACTTGATCTGTTCGCGATCGAGCAGGTACTTCATCGCTTGGGTGAAATCGGCGTTCTGACCCGGCAACTGATCCTGACGGATGATCAAATCAGTGTAGTTGCCCGATGGCGCATCAACGACCCGGTGTTTGGCGCTGGCCTTGATCCGGTCGGTGGAGCGCGGGTTGACCTCGTTGATCATGTGCACGTCGCCGGACAGCAGCGCGTTGACCCGCGACGGCTCGTCGCCGATGGCAATGAATTCGATTTCGTCGAGGTACGGCAGGCCAGGCTTCCAGTAGCCGGTGTTGCGTGCGGCCACCGAACGTACGCCCGGTTTGAACTCCTTGACCTTGAACGGTCCGGTGCCAATGCCCTGGTTGAAGTCGGTGGTGCCTTCGGGAACGATCAGCAGATGCGAGACGGCCAGAATCGACGGCAATTCGGCGTTCGGTGCAGTCAGGCGAATCTGTACTTCGTTGGCCCCCGTGGCCTTGATTTCGGCGAACTGCTCCATCAGCGGCATGACTTTGGAGCCGGTCAGCGGATCCTTGTGTCGTGACAGCGAGAACACCACGTCGGCCGCGCTGAGGGTTTTGCCGTTGTGGAAAGTCACGTCCTTGCGCAGGGTGATCGTCCACAGGGTCGCGTCGGTGTTGTCGATGCGTTCGGCCAGCTCCAGTTGCGGCACCAGGTGCGCGTCAAAACGGGTCAGGCCGTTGTAGAACATGTAGTGCCGCACATAATCGGTGGACAGCGCGCCTTTGGCCGGATCGAGGGTGTCGGCGGTGGAGCTGGACATGCCGGCGACACGTATCCGCCCACCCGGCTTGCCTTTGCCCGGCGTCGCCGTATCGTCGGCCAACAGTTTGCCGGCAGCACCAAACAGGCTGCCGGCGCCGGCAGCCGCTACGCCGGCCACACCGAGCATTTGTAACGCGTGACGGCGTGACATGCCGCGATTGAGGCCTTCGAATACCCGCAGGCTTGCTTCGCCTGAGATCAATGGTGAGTCGTTCTTGTGATCAGTCATTTCAGTGCTACCTGTCGAAATTAAGAAGGCTCAAGTGTTCCGGTTGGCCGGAACGTCCTGGAAACGCAAACGACGGTAAAGCCACAACATCAGCTCAATGCAAATAGTCCTGAAAGCGGTAGTAGGCGCCCACGAAAGGCAGGAACCACGGCTTGCCGAAATGCCCGGGGATCGCCGGCCAGTCGAGTTCACGCCAGGGGTTGGCCTCGGCATTGCCGGCCATCACATCGGCCATCACCTGCCCCATGTGCACCGACATCTGCACGCCGTGGCCGCTGTAACCCATCGAGTGGAACACGCCGCCGTGCTGGCCGGCTCGCGGCAAACGGTCGGAGGTCATGTCTACCAGGCCGCCCCAGCAGTAATCGATCCTGACGCCGGCCAGTTGCGGGAACATCTGGACCATCGCCGCCTGCAGCACCTTGCCGCTCTTGGCATCGTTGACACTGTCGGACATGGCAAACCGCGCGCGCCCGCCAAACAGCAAACGGTTATCCGGGGTCAGGCGGAAGTAGTTACCGATCATTCGGCTGGTGACATAAGCGCGGCGCCCCGGCAGCAACTGATCGATCAACGCCCGTGGCAGGACCTCGGTGGCAATCACGAAACTGCCCACCGGCACGATTCTCCGCCGATACCAGCCCAGACCACCGTGCTGACAGGCACCGGTCGCCAGCAGAACCTGCCCGGCGTGCAGCGAACCCTTGCTGGTGTTGACCTGATAACCGCCGGCCCGCGCTTTCCAGTCGAGCACCGAGGTACCCTCATGGATCAGCGCGCCGTGACGCACCGCCGCTTCTGCCAGACCGATGCCGAAACGCCCGACGTGCATCTGTACGCCATTGCGCTGCAACAGGCCGCCATGAAACTGCGCAGAGTTGACCTCGGTGCGGGTCTGTTCGGCCGACAGCAATTCAACATCGGCATCGACTTCGTTGCGGATCAGCTCGCAGGTGCGGGCCAGGCCTTCGTAGTGCAGCGGTTTTGCCGCCAGTTTCAGCTTGCCGTTGCGCAGCAGGTCACAGGCGATCTGCTCCTGCTCGACCAGCGACACAACGCTTTGCACGGCACTTTCGTAAGCCTGGTAATAGGCTTTCGCCCGGTCGGCACCGAGACTGGCGCTGAGGCTGGCGTAATCCTGCGCCACCCCCGTGTTGCACTGCCCGCCATTGCGTCCCGAAGCCTCGCCGATCACGCGCCCGGCTTCCAGCACCACCACACTGGCGCCCTTGAGCGCCAGGGCCCGGGCCGCCGCCAGCCCGGTGAAACCGCCACCGACGATGGCCACATCGACTTGCCCGGGCAAACCGCCGAGCTGTGCGCCGGTGAAGGCCGGTGCGCTGTCGAGCCAGTAGGATTCACTGCCCATGTTCAATCCCGCCTTTGCCAATGAGGATGTCGTTACAGGCCGACCAGTCCGGCCAGACCGCCGATGTCCGGGATCTGGTGGTAGCTGTAGAAGGCGTTGCCCGGTACTTCGTGACCACGGGCGACGAAGGCCTTGTTCTTGATCTTCATGTCGTGGGCCGGCATCAGGTCGTAACGGAAGCTGGAGGACACATGCAAGATGTCTTCCGGGCCGCAGTTGAGGTTGTCGAGCATGTACTCGAACGCCGCCAGACGAGGTTTGTAGGCTTGTGCCTGTTCGGCAGTGAAGACTTTGTGAAAAGGTGCGCCGAGTTTTTCGACGTTGGACATGATCTGGCTGTTGCTGGCGTTGGAGAAAATCACCAAGGGAATCTTGTCGGCGATTTTCGACAGGCCGGCCGGTACGTCCGGGTGCGGGCCCCAGGTCGGAACAGCGTCGTAATACAGCTGGCCTTCGTCGCGGTATTCGATTCCCCAACGCTTGCAGGTACGCGCCAGAGCGGTCTTGAGAATCTCGTCATACGGCATCCAGTCGCCCATGACCTGGTCCAGGCGATAGGCCGAGAAATCCTTGACGAACTGATCCATCTGCTCAGCGGGAACGCGATCGGCGAAGAGTTCGCGGGTCATTGTGCCCATGTGGAAATTGGTCAGCGTTCCGTAGCAGTCGAAGGTAATGAATTTGGGGCGAAGAAAGCTCATTGAGTGCGTTCCTGAAGTTCGTTGAGGTCAATGGCGCTACAAGCATTTGCCTGGTTTGCGCAGTAGCGATGCAACGCTGCAGCACACCGTCATTACAACACCGTGAAATCAGCAGATGGCGTTAAAAGCGACCTCCGTTCGATACAAATCACCGTTTTGGTCATTCCACTCAGCAGACTTTGCGGTGCGCTCCAGCCTTGGGCAAAGCCCCTGTTTATGCGCACTTATGGGCCTTTATCTGGCGCTTTTGATTTCCGACAGCGACTTTGCCCGCAGAAACTGCGCCCCATCGCAGCCTTGGCATCAGTTGCTGCGGCGCCTGTCAGCCCGGTTCTGAATTGAGGCGATTGAACCTACATCCTGCGCCTGAGCGACGAGACTCGGTACAAGCCTTTTATAGGGTAAAAAGGCCCAAGCATTTGCTGCCGACACAAGGCCCGGATTAAGTAGTAAGTGTGGTCTTCGGGACCGTGCTTCGCGGAATCTGCCGAATATTCCCTGCCCCCTTGTCAGGCTTTCATCCAGATGGGATACAGGCTTCACCTCGCCGCAAAACCCGGCGCCAGCGCACACTCTTGATCGGAGAATCGCCATGTCCACCCCGCTCCCTTCCTACGTCTATCGGCCGATGACTGCCGACGACCTGCCCAAGGCCCATGCACTGTCCGTGCAATTGAAGTGGCCTCATCGACTTGACGACTGGGCCATGCTGCAACGGGTCAGCAAGGGCTTTGTCGTACTCGATGGAGAGCGTTTGATCGGCACTGCGTTCGCCTGTCCACAAGGTGATTTCACGACCATCGGCCTGGTCATTGTCAGTGACGATTACCAGGGCCAGGGCATCGGGCGAAAGCTCATGAACCACGCGCTGCAGGCTTGTCAGTCGAGCACGGCGATGTTGAATGCAACCGTGGCCGGCGCACCGCTGTATGCCAGTCAGGGTTTTGTCGAGTTTGGCCGGATTCAGCAGCACCAGGGCCAGGCGCAAGCCCCTTTGCCCGGGCCATTGGCAGACGGTGAAGAATGCCGCCCACTGCGCGAGTCGGATCATGCGCGGGTGCTGGAACTGGCCAATGCCGGGAGCGGACTGGATCGGCGAGCGGTGCTCAGCGATCTGTTCTCTGTCGTCGAGCAATCGGTGGGCATTGTGCGTGACGGTCAGTTGCACGCCTTCGCCCTGCTGCGCCCGTTCGGTCGCGGCCGTTGCATCGGCCCGCTGATCGCCGAAAACCTTGAGCAAGCCCAACACCTGATCGCCACATTGCTGGCCGGGAAACCGGATGCCTTTGTGCGCATTGATATTCCAGCGGATTGTGGCCTTTCCGACTGGCTGGAAGCCGCCGGCCTGAAGAAGGTCGACACCGTGGCACAAATGTCTCGCGGTGCAGCACCGCAAGCAAACAATGGCGTTCGGCAGTTTGCCCTGGTCACTCAAGCTATCGGCTGACTATCGCGCTGGCGCTTGCCGCCCCTCAATAAATCCTCTCAATACCTGGAGCGTCACCCGTATGTCCGAACCTTGCATCATGCTGCTGGCTCGTGCCGATGGCAGTCGCGTCGACACCCCTTTCAAGCAGCAATCCTTGAACGCTGCAGACCCCTTCTCGAGCGGACGTCAGATCGCCTGGTCAGGGAGCGACGGCATATCCGCAGGCATCGTCGAAGCAGGCGAAAGCCTTGATATCAAGGACTTCCCGCACACAGAGGTGATCGTGGTTCATGCGGGGCACGTGACGTTGAAATCCCGGGAGCGGACACTGCAACTGGCCGTCGGCGCCAGCGCGGTCATCGGCCGGGGCACGGACGTGCGGATCGAAGCACAGACCGGCACCCGGTGGGCGTTTTGCGCCATGGCCACCAAAGCCGCGACGCCCGGCCTGACCCCGCTCGACCCGCTGGCACACCTGTCCCCCTCCGCCGCGCCGGAGCAACAGATTCTGATCGGTGCAACACCGCAATGCCGGTCAGGTAATGCCTTCGAAGATGCCACGACCGATCTGCGTGTCGGCGTGTGGGACTCCACACCCTACGAACGTCACGGTCGCCCGCACAAGCTCAATGAGCTGATGTACCTGATCGAAGGCAGCGTAACGTTGCAGACACCCGAGGGCTCGAGCGTGACCGTCAATACCGGTGACAGCGTGTTTGTTGCGCTCGGTGCGCCGTGCGCGTGGAAAAGCACGCGCTATGTACGCAAAGTGTATGCGGTCAAATAGCGTCAGCCATAAAGCGCCTTGTCGAAGCGGAACGAAGCCCCATAAGCCGAGCCAGGCAGGTGGCTGGACTGATCTGCCCGCAACCGCGAGCGGAAAGTGCCACTCTGCGGTTGAGTACGGTACAGCCCACGCTTTTGCAGTTCGGGAATAACCAGTTCGACAAAGTCCTCAAGGCTGCCCGGGCTGATCAACGGGTTGAGCATGTAGCCGCTGGTGCCGGAAATTCGCGCGTGTTCTTCGATGCGATCGGCGACTTGCTGCGGTGTACCGACGAGAATCAGGTCGCTGCCACGGGTGACGCTGGCGAAGCGCTTTTTCACGTCACCCGCCGTCAGCGGCTGACCACTGCCATCGGGGCGCATCACGTAAGAGGTCAGGCCTTCGGTGTGCGTCGATAGCGCATCGCTGTCGGCGTAGCGGCTGATGTCGATGCCGGTGTCGCCCGCGTAACTGACCAGTTGTGCCTGCAAGTGATAGTTGCTTTGCAACTCGTCGTATTTGCGCTGGGCTTCGATTTCGGTTTTCGCCGTGACGATGCGCAACACCGTCAACGATTTCACGTCTTCACGTTGACGCCCCCGCGCCTCAGCCTGGGCCCAGATGTCTTCCAGGCCCTGACGGATTTCCTGCGGGTTGGATTTGGCGATGAAGATCAGCTCCGCGTGCTTGGCGGCGAACTCTCGACCGCGTCCCGACCAGCCCGCCTGAATCAGCAACGGTGTGCGCTGCGGGGACGGTGCGGTCAGATGCGGCCCGGCCACGCGATAGTGCGCACCCTCGTGATTGATCGGTCGCACCCGGTCGCCTCTGGCATACAGCTGGCGGGCCTTGTCGGCAACCACGGCGTCGTCGGCCCAACTGCCTTCCCAGAGTTTGTACACCACATCGAGAAACTCTTCGGCGCGCTCATAGCGATCGTCATGCTTGATCATTTGCTCCAGCCCGAAATTGCGGGCGGCGCTGGACAGGTAAGAGGTGACGATGTTCCAGCCCACTCGCCCATTGGTGAGGTGATCAAGCGTGCTGAAGCGCCGGGCGTGGGTAAACGGGTGCTCATAACTGGTGGTCACCGTGACACCAAACGCCAGGTTTTCCGTCACGGCCGCCAACGCCGGAATGATCATCAACGGATCGTTGGCCGGCGCTTCCACCGCCCATTTCACCGCCGCATCGGCGTTGCCACCCAGCACATCGTAAAAGCCCAGCACATCACCAAAGAACAGCATATCGAGGTGCGCCTGATCGGCAATCCGCGCCAGGTTGGACCAGTAGCCCAGCGAGTTGATCGCCAGGCGTTCGTCAGCCGGGTGCGTCCAGAGGCTCGGCGCACCGCCGCAGCCGACGCTGGCTTGTTCATAGAGTGCAAACAGCAGAGGTTTAGGATCGGACATCGTGGTTCCTGCAAGAAATCATTCAACGGAATGGCTCAGCGCTGATGCTTGAAGCCTCTGCCGTAATGGCGTTCGAGGCGATGCTGGATCAGTTCGAGACCGATGGATAACAGCCAATAGATGGCGGCTGCGGTGGTCAGCATTTCAATGTAACGGTAGGACGAACGCCCGTACGACTGCGCCAGAAACATCACTTCCCAAACCCCCATGACCGAAATCAGGGAAGAGTCCTTGAGCATCGAAATGAACTGGCTGGTGGTCGGCGGAATGATCGTGCGCATGGCTTGCGGCAGGATGATATGGATAAACGTCGCGGCCGGTCTCAGGCCCAGTGCGGCGGCTGCTTCGCGCTGACCCGGGGCAACCGCGAGGATGCCCGCACGAAAAATCTCACTGAGATAAGCCCCGTAGTTGAGCGACAGCGCGATGATCCCGGCGCTGATTGCACCTGGCACCACGCCCAGCTGCGGCAGCCCCAGATAGATCAACAGGATCTGGATCAACAACGGCGTGCCGCGAAAGAACGAGGCGTAGAAGCTGGCGATACCAAACGCCACGGCGCTGCTCGACAGCCTGGCCAACGCGGTGACAAAGCCCAGCAATAACGAAAACCAGATCGAGCAGAAACACAGGAATATCGTCAGCGCGGCGCCCTGCAAGAATCCGTTCGGCCCCAGATGCAGGCCGACCAGGTTTGGCCACTTTTCCAGAATGATCGAAAACTTCAGATCGAAGCGCATGAAAAACCACACGCCCAGACCCGACAGCGCCGCCCACGTCAGATACAGGCGCGTGCGAAAACCGAATAGCTGACGTGTCAGTGGCGGCTGCTTTTGCGGGCTGACAGCCGCTTTGGCCGGATGCGGGTTGATGGCTGTCATTGGCTGATATCAGAACCGATCCACTTGCGGGATATTTTGCTCAGCGTGCCGTCAGTCTTGAGTTGTGCGATGACCTCGGTGACTTTCGCATTCCATTGCGGATCGCCTTTTTCGACCGCCACGACGTTCGGTTCGGCATACAGTGGCTCTCCGGCAATCTTGAAGCGCGGATCCTGAGCGATGCGTTCACGCGCGGTGATCAGGTTGGTGACCATGGCGTCCAGACGCACGCCGGTCCCCAGTGCGAGGTCCTGGAAGGCGACGGTTTCGTTGTCGTAAGGCGCGATCTGGACATTGTCGAACGGATAGCTCAACGGTTTGTCCTCGGCGCCTTCAATGACCAGATCCTTGTTCAGATAGGCCTCATAGGTCGACGCACTGATCACACCGACTTTTTTGCCGGACAAATCTTTGCCAGTGGCGATGTCCTTGTCTTTCGCATTGACCACGATCACCGCCGGTGACTGGTAATACTCCACGGGGAAGTCGAACACTTCGGCCCGCGCCTTGCTCGGTGTCATCGAGCACACGCAGATGTCGTATCGACCGTTCCAGTGCCCGGCGGCAATCACGTCCCAGGAAGGCGTTTCAAGTTTCAACTTGACCCCAAGGCGCTCGGCCACAGCTTTAGCGACATCCACATCGAAGCCGTCGAGCTGGTTCTGGTCATTGAGAAAAGAGAACGGCGGGTAACTCTCCATCAGGACACCGGTGAGCTCACCTTTTTGCGTCACGCGATCAAGGGTGGGCCCCGCGAATGCAGCAGCGCAACTGACGGCGAGCGCCAGGCCAAGTGTCAAATGTGTCGGGATCTTCAAGTGCGAATGCTCCAATCAGGAAAAGCCTGTTTAGATTAAAACGCACTATAAAATTAATATGAACTTCGTTTTATGCATAAAAAGCTTCGCTTAGGCTATATGGATTCCACCACCATTAAGCGAAGGCCTTCATCCCCAAGCCCGACCAGAGCTGGATAACAATTCACTTGTACGATGTCCTATCACAGGCTATTACTGCGTCTCCAAAAAAAAAATAAAACCACGGAGATCGCTACATGGACTCATCCCTGTCCGCCAAGCCTGACAACCTCGAACAGGTAAAAGGCAATACACGCCGCAGCTTCCTGAAGAAGTCCCTCGCTGTTTCCGCCACGCTCGCCACCGGCAGCGCCTTGCTGCCCAGTCTCTCTGAAGCTGCCGAACCATTGAGTCAACGCTACCCGGATCCACTGATTCATATCCTCGACGACAGCTTCCTCGACCTGCGTATTTTCAACGCCAGCGTTGAAAAACTCGCCACCGGCATGCGCTGGGCCGAAGGACCGGTCTGGGTCGGTGACGGCCGCTATTTGCTGGTCAGCGACATCCCCAATAATCGCATCATGCGTTGGGACGAAATCACCGAGACCTTCACCGTGTACCGTGAACACTCGAACTTCTCCAACGGGATGTGCCGGGATCGCCAAGGGCGTCTTATCGTCTGCGAAGGCTCTACCACCACCAGCGAAGGCCGCCGCGTCACACGCACCGAATACAACGGCACGATCACCGTGCTGGCCGACATCTTTGAGGGCAAGCCCTTCAACTCGCCCAACGACATCGTCTGCAAAAGTGACGGATCGATCTGGTTTACCGACCCGCCATTCCAGACCGCCAACAACTACGAAGGCCACAAAATCACCCCGAGCCAACCCCACGCCGTTTACCGCATTGACGGCGAGAGCAGAAAGGTCACTCGGGTGATCGACGACCTTAACGGCCCTAATGGCCTGTGCTTCAGTCCCGACGAAAAAACCCTGTATGTCGTCGAAGGCCGCGCCAAACCCAATCGCTTGATCTGGGCCATTGCCGTGAAGGAAGACGGCACACTGGGCGAGCGCCGCAAGCACATCGAGGGGCTGGACTACGCGGCAATCGACGGTATCAAGTGCGACGAAGCGGGCAACCTGTGGTGCGGCTGGGGCGGCAATGGCGATCCCAGGGCCGACCTGGAAAAACTCGACGGCGTGCGTGTTTTCAATCCACAGGGCAAGGCCATCGGCCATATTTCGCTGCCAGAGCGCTGCCCGAACCTGTGCTTTGGGGGGCGCGAAGGGAACAGGCTGTTCATGGCAAGTAGTCACTCGATCTACTCGCTTTTTGTGAATACTCGCGGGACTACGTTTGCTGTGTAAAAACGCCGTTCATCTCGCGATCGCTTCGTGAGTATCGGAACAAAATCTCGCCGCGCAGCCAGGGATGCGCGGCATTCAGTCCGGTGCCGTGCAACTGGCTTAAGCCACCGGCGAATGGAGTCTTCAAGGAATGTCGGGAAAATCATTCTGACAATGCACCCGGAAGATTCGCCGTAGCACAACAGCAGCGTTCAAGGATGAACATTCATTCATCGAAAACAGGCTTCGATGCGTCTAGTCTGCGGGTTACGACATAGTGACTACAGGAGTAACCCACCATGTTCTCGCACGAAAGCCTCCCGCTGATCATCCTCTTCATCATCCTGCTGATTGGCGTACTGACCGCCATCCTCCATCCCGTACATGCGTTCCATAGCTGGCTTCAGAGACGCCGGAAAAGATCATCCGCCGAAGTTGTCAGCAAGGCGGATTCACGCTGACGTGCAAAACTGGCCCGGATGAATCCGGGCCTTTTTCTGCGTGCAGGCAATGGCGCCAGAAAGCGCAATGATCAATATTCGCCTCTATCCCCTCTACTCAAGAAAAGCCTCACGCTGTGAAGTGAGTCTTTCTCTCTACACGAAAAAATGCCGCTTCATTGTCAGCTGGCATTTTTCCGCCTATCTTGATTAAAACCTATACAAACTCATTAGCTGCGTACAATTTCTTTTACTACGGATACGCTCCCACGCGAGACTCCGTCGCGAGATACCTTAATGGAGACGCCCATAACCCTGTACGCGCCCCTCACTGCGTACAAGAAAATGCATCGAACGTTCTCCCTCAACACCTGCGATCAGGGAGCAAGGCAATGACTCGATTACTGCTGTTACTGGCACTGATGCTCAACCTCGCAAGCTGCAGCAACGTGGATGTCACACGTTATGCCGATCAACAACCGGCACTGAGTCTGGAGCGCTTTTTCAGCCAGCCCGTCAAAGCCTGGGGGATATTCCAGAAGCCCGGCGGCGAAGTGACCAAGCGTTTTGAAGTCACGATCGTCAGCCGTCGCGAAGGCAACAACCTGATTCTCGACGAGCGCTTCCTGTACAGCGACGGCACCCGCCAGCACCGCGTCTGGACATTGACGCCCGAGGGCCAGGGACGCTGGAGCGGTCGCGCCGGCGATGTGATCGGCGCTGCCCAGGGCCAGGTTGCCGGGAACGCCGTGCACTGGGTTTATCGCCTGAACCTGGCGGTCGACGATTCGACCTATGAAGTGAGCATGGACGACTGGATGTACCTGATGGACGAGGACACGTTGATCAACCGCACCAGCATGTCCAAGTTCGGGGTGGAAGTCGGTCAGGTGACTTTGTTCTTTCGCCGCCAGGGCACCGAAGCAAGCCAATGAACCGCACAACCCAGAGTTTGATTGAATGAACGTTACCCGCCGCTTGTGCCTGGTACTGGGCGACCAGTTGTCGTTCGACCTGGCTTCCTTACAAGCACTCGATGCCGAGCGCGACACGGTGTTGCTGGTTGAGGTCATGGAAGAAGCCAGCCACGTGCCCCACCATCCACAGAAGATTGCCCTGGTCTTCAGTGCCATGCGCCATTTCGCCCAGTCGCTGCAAGACCAGGGTGTACGCGTTGAATACGTCAGGCTGGATGATCCGGAAAACAGCGGTTCGGTGCCGGGTGAATTGCATCGCTGGCAAGCGCTGTTGCAGGCCGAGGAAGTGCACGTCACCGAGTGTGGCGACTGGCGGCTGGAGCACTCGATGAAGGAATGCGGCTTGCCGATTCACTGGCACGCCGATACGCGTTTTCTGTGCAGTCGCGAAGAGTTCGCCGCCTGGGCCGAGGGCAAGAAACAGCTGCGCATGGAGTTTTTCTACCGGGAGATGCGCCGCAAGAGCCGGTTGTTGCTCAATGGCGATGGCTCGCCGGTGGGTGGCGCGTGGAATTTCGATGCCGACAATCGCAAGGCCCTGCCCAAAAACGTCAAAGCCCCCTACCCGGCACGCTTCAGTAATGACGCCATCACCGCCGAAGTATTGGCACTGGTCAAAGCGCGCTTCAGCCAGCACTACGGCGCGCTCGATGACTTCAACTATCCCGTCACCCATGCCGATGCGCAGGCTCTTTGGGCGTACTTTCTCGATTACGGTCTGGCCGGGTTTGGCGATTACCAGGACGCCATGGCCAGTGATGAGCCGTTCCTGTTTCATGCGCGCATCAGTGCCGCGCTCAACATCGGCCTGCTGGATCTGCGCCAGCTGTGCAGCGACGTGGAGTCGGCGTACTGGTCCGGCAGTGTTGCGCTCAATGCCGCCGAAGGTTTCATTCGGCAACTGATTGGCTGGCGTGAATACGTGCGGGGCGTGTACTGGCTGAAAATGCCTGATTACGCGCTGGGCAACTCGTTCGGCAACACTCGGCCTCTGCCCGAGTTCTACTGGACCGGCGACACGCAAATGAACTGCATGCGCCACGCCATCGGTCAAAGCTTGCAGCACGCCTACGCGCATCACATTCAGCGGCTGATGGTCACCGGCAACTTCGCCCTGCTCGCCGGCATCGCACCGAGCCAAATCTGCGAGTGGTATCTGGCGATCTACATGGACGCCTTCGACTGGGTCGAGCTGCCCAACACGCTGGGCATGGTCATGCACGCCGATGGCGGTTATCTCGGTTCCAAACCCTATTGCGCCAGCGGCCAGTACATCAATCGCATGTCTGATTACTGCCGCGGTTGCGCGTACAAGGTCAGCGAAAGCACGGCGGACAATGCCTGCCCGTTCAATTCACTCTACTGGCATTTCCTGATGCGCCACGGCGAGCTGCTGCGCGGCAATCAGCGCATGGCCATGATGTACAAGAACCTCGACCGCATGCCTCAGGCCAAGCAAGAGGCACTTTGGCAACGCGGCCAGATGCTGCTGGCCCGCCTGGATAACGGGGAGTCGATCTGAAATCAGCGTCCGCGCGGAGCCATCCGTGAAACTTACCGACGACGCCACCGGTCAACGAATGAACAACCATCCAGCCAGACCGCTTCGAGATGACCACTGCCCCAGTCCGGCCTGTCCGCCCCATGAATCCGGCCCCTGAAAAACCTGACAAAGCAGGTGAAATGGATACCCTCAAACACCTTGATCGCGAAGCACTTGAGTCCGAGGTAAAGCGATTACGCGCCGCGCTGCTGAGCAATGAAGTCGACACTGAGCAAAATGTGGCGGCCCAACTGCAGGCCAGCAGAGCTGCGCTCGCCCGCAGTGAGGAACGCTTCAGCACGATTCTGGAAACCATCGAATCGGCGTTTGCCATCGTCAAAGTCAAATTCGACGCCAACGACGAGCCTGTCGACTATTACTTCGTCGAGGCCAACCCGGCGTTCGAGCGCCAGTGCGGGGTCAACCTGCGCGGCAAATGGGTGACCGAATTCGCGCCCAATCTGGAACGCTTCTGGTTCGAAACCTACGGCCACGTGGCCAAGACCGGGGAACCGGCGAACTTCGAGAATTACGCCAATACCTTTGAACGCTGGTTCGATGTGCGCGCCGTGCGGGTCGGCGATCCGGCCGACCGGCAGATCGCGATCCTGTTCAACGACGTCACCGAACGGCGCGACGCCGAGGAGCGCTTGCGCGCCAGTGAGGCGATTGCCCGGGAGAACGTCGAACGTGTGCAACTGGCCCTCGCCGCCGGCGCGATTATCGGCACCTGGCATTGGGATCTGCTGACCGATCGTTTTGCCATCGACGAAGGCTTCGCTCAGGTGTTCAACCTCGCCCCGAGTCTGGGGCGCGAAGGCCTCAGCCTCGAACAGGTGATCACCAGCGTGCACCCCGACGACCGGGACGGGCTGACCACGGCGATCGACGAAGCCATTGGCCGCGGTGGCGCCTATTCCCATCAGTACCGTGTGCGCCGCGCGGACGGCAGGTACCAGTGGATCGAAGCCAACGGCCGCGTTGAGTGGGCCGATGACAACAAACCACTGCGCTTCCCTGGCGTACTGATTGACGTCGAGGAACGCCGCACCGTCGAGGCAGAGCGCGACGGGGCTATCGCCGCCTTGCGTGCGCTCAACGACACACTGGAACAGCGGGTGTCAGCGCGCACCGCCGAGTTGATGCAAGCGGAGGAAAAACTGCGTCAGTCGCAGAAGATGGAAGCGGTCGGCCAACTGACGGGGGGCCTCGCTCATGACTTCAACAATTTGCTGGCCGGCGTTTCCGGCGCGCTGGAATTGATGGGGACGCGGATCAGTCAGGGCCGGTTGAGCGAAGTCGACAAATACATGGTCACCGCACAGGGCGCGGTCAAGCGTGCCGCCGCCCTCACCCACCGCCTGCTGGCGTTCTCCAGACGCCAGACCCTCGATCCGCGGCCCACCGACGTCAACATGCTGATGACCGGCATGACCGAACTGATCCAGCGCACCGTGGGCCCGAGCATTCTTCTGGAAACCATTGGCTCGCCGCAGCTCTGGCCGACACTGGTGGATGCCAGTCAGCTGGAAAACGCATTGCTCAACCTGTGCATCAACGCCCGCGATGCGATGCCCGATGGCGGACGCATCACCATCGAGACCGCCAATCGCACCATGGATGCCGAAACCGCCAGCACGCTGGAGATTCCCGGCGGAGAGTATGTGTGTCTGTGCGTCAGCGATACCGGCACCGGCATGTCGGCGGATGTCATCGCCAAGGCCTTCGACCCGTTCTTTACCACCAAGCCGCTGGGCCAGGGCACGGGGCTCGGGCTGTCGATGATCTACGGATTCGCCAAGCAGTCCGGCGGCCAGGTGCGCGTGCACTCGCAAGTCGACCGGGGCACCACGATGTGCATCTACCTGCCGCGTCACTGTGGCGAACCCGTGCAAAGTCCCGATGACCAGCACATCGCACCGGCCGTAGCCCCCAAGGCCAACGAGACCATTCTGGTGGTGGACGATGAACCGACCGTGCGCGCCTTGTTGACCGAAGTGCTTGGCGATCTCGGCTACAACCTGCTCGAAGCAGGCGACAGCGTTGCCGGGCTTAAGGTGTTGCAATCGAACGTGCATATTGACTTGCTGATCACCGACGTCGGCCTGCCGGGTGGCATGAACGGCCGGCAACTGGCCGACGCCGGCCGGGAGATCCGGCCGAACCTGACGACACTTTTCATTACCGGATACGCAGAAAACGCAGTGATCGGCGCCGGCCAACTCGGCCCCGGCATGCAGGTGCTGACCAAGCCCTTCGCAGTCGACACGCTGGTGGCGCGGGTGATTGACCTGATGTCATCGAGAGCCAAATAGCAACCCAAGCAGACTGGCTGCGGCCAAGGAGTGATAAATGGTGACTTTCCTGATTTTCCTGATCGCCTGCGGTGCAGCCGCAACCACCGGCATGGTCTTCAAGCCCGGCCAATGGTACGCGCAGCTCAACAAACCGAAATTCACGCCACCCAACTGGGTGTTTCCGGTGGCCTGGACGACGATCTATCTGCTGCTGGCCTGGGTTGGCTACCGTTTGACGATGATTCCCGGCAGCGAAATGGTCCTGGCGTTGTGGGCGGCGCAGATTGCCCTGAACACGCTGTGGACGCCGGTGTTTTTCGGTGCGCAGCGGATCGTTGCGGCGATGGTCATTCTCGTGCTGCTGTGGCTGGTCGTCGCGGCGATGGTAGTCCTGGCCTTGCGCCTGGATGTGATCACCGGGTTGATCCTGTTTCCCTATCTGGCCTGGCTGTGTGTCGCTGCGGCGTTGAATTTCTCGATCATGCGCAATAACAGGGCAGGATTCGGCTCATGACCGGACGCCATCGGACCGAGAGCACGAGCCGGTGCTCAAATCCGATAATACTGGCGATACCAACTCACAAACTGCGCCACGCCCTCTTCAACTTCCACCTGGGGAGAAAACCCGATCCATTGCGCCAGTGCTGAAACATCAGCCCAGGTCTTGATGACATCGCCGGCCTGCATCGGTAACAAGTTGCGTTGGGCCTTGATGCCCAATGCCTGCTCGAGGCAGTCGACGAAATCCAGTAACGCTACCGGTTTGCCGCGCCCCAGGTTGAAAATCCGGTTGACGCCCTGCGCCTCCTTGTCCGGTTCTGGAGGCTTTGGGCACAGCCGGACGATGCTTTCGACAATGTCATCGACGTAAGTGAAGTCCCGCGCCATCTGACCCTGGTTGTAGATGTCGATCGGTCGTCCCTGAAGAATGGCTTCGGTAAATTTGAACAGCGCCATATCCGGCCTGCCCCAGGGCCCGTAAACCGTGAAAAAGCGCAGGCCGCTGGCCTTCAAGCCGTAAAGATGGCAGTAGCTGTCGGCGAGTAGCTCATTGGCTCGCTTGGTGGCGGCATACAGCGAGACAGGGTGCTCGACCGCATCATCGACGCTGTATGGCAACTTGCTGTTGGCCCCATATACCGAGCTGCTCGACGCGTAGACCAGATGCGCGGGCGGATAATGTCGGCAGGCTTCCAGCACATTCAGAAACCCCACCAGGTTCGATTGCGCATAGGCATCCGGGTTGTCGAGCGAATAGCGCACACCCGCCTGAGCAGCCAGATGCACAACCTCGGTGAAATCATGCGTTTTGAACAACGCCATCAAGGCAGGCTTGTCGACAATATCCAGTGTTTCAAAGTTGAAACCCCGCAGACCACTCAACTGTTCAAGTCGCGCCCGTTTGAGATCCACGCTGTAGTAATCATTGAGGTTGTCGATACCGACAACTTCCTGTCCTTGGAGGCTCAGTCGTTTGACCGTGTGATACCCGATGAAGCCCGCAGCACCTGTAACAAGAATGGTCATAATCCCTGCTCCACTTAAGCCGACAGGCGATTAGTTATAGCCTCGGTCGACTTATTGAGTCCAGCCTTTATAACAACACCCAATATTGGGGATAGTTTCTGATCTAAATGACAGCCTCGACCGTAGTAACCAGAAAAAGTTTCTGCCATTCAGACAAAAGGAAAAACCATTGGAAAACAATAAGTTGAATACTGGCAAATTCATTACTGGATGGATGGCGTGTTTTTTGACTGGTAACGTTTGACAGACCGCAAAGTCTGGCCGATAACTACCAAGGTTGATTTTTTACAGGGCGCGAGCAATCACTTACTCGCGCCCTGTCGCTTCAGGGGCAACTACTTAGTTACCTAACCTTAAGGCTGCGACGAACAGACCGTGCGGTAGCTTTGTCTTCTAAAAAGTTAAGCCGACAATGACCCGAAGACGCCGCATAACAGGGCACAACTTCACCGCGCGATGTACACCAATGAAACACTTATGATTCATGATTGAAACACTTCACTCCCCCCAACAATAAGAAATGCACTTTCACAGCCTGCCATTACTTAGCCTTCGTTAGAGCTTCTGCCTGCCATAAACTTTCGATCATCAAAGAGTTTACAAGCATGCCAGTCATCAGCTCGGACCAACCTAATTGGTACCTTTTACAATGCAAGCCACGTCAGGATGAGCGTGCCCACCTCAACCTGCTTCAACAGAACTACGTGGTCTTTCACCCCCAACTCGTCAGTGAGCGCGTCATTCGCGGGAAACGACAGCGAGTCCAGGAATCCCTCTTCCCTGGGTACTTGTTCATCCAACTCAGTCGTGACGACAACTGGGCACCCTTGCGTTCCACTCGAGGGGTCAGTCGCTTTGTCGAATTCAATCATGGTCCCGCGACAGTGGCGGAGCACGTCATCGAGCATCTGCGTGCACGTTGCCTTGAATCAACGATGTCGGAGCCGGACGAAGCGCTGAAACCCGGAGAGAACCTGCAGATCGTCAGCGGTCCGCTCGCGCCACTGGAAGGCGTGTTTCTGGGGTTGCACGGTACCGACCGCGTCATGATCCTTCTGCAGTTTCTTAACCGTGAGCAGCCTGTCTGTTTGCCACTCAGCGTGATTGAACGTCAACAAGCCGGTGTTCACACCTATAACTAACGACTTTGCCTTACATGCCTTTGCTCAGGAGCTCTAACATGGCTTTAAAGTCACGATGCCCTGTCGCACTGATGATGGCCTGCCTCTATCCGGAAATGGCCTGGAGCATCAATCCGCAAGCCATTGATGTTTACGGATTCGACTTCACGCCATCCTTCCTGTTTTCAGAAAGTTATGACGACAACTTTCGCGAGTTGGAAAACAGCAAGCAGTCCTCCATGGTCACCAAGTTGGCGCCCTCTTTCGAGCTCAAGGCCGAGGATCGCAACAGCGCCACCCGGCTGATCTGGCAACCTACTCGCTACATTTATCACGATGAGTCGGATGCCTCGAACACGGCACAACGCGTGCGAGCGGACAGCATCATGGAGTTTACCGACCGGCATCGCCTGAAGCTTGATGCCGAGTACCGGAAATGGGAGCGCACTGAATCGACGGCGGTCGAAGGCATCAACGACAAGCTCAACAACAAACGCGTGGGGGGGCTCTACACCTTCGGGGCGAAAAGCGCTGACAATCAAATCGATCTCGGGGCCAGTTACGCCCAACTGCGCTACGACAACGCTGATGGCATCAACGACGACAAGGAACGCAATACCACTGCCCTCACCAGCACCTGGTATCACCGCATCGGCAGCAATACCCGGGGTCTGGTGGAATATAACCACACCGACTTTGATTACCAGCAGGCCAACAGCCCGCGCAGCAGTAAATCCGACGCCGTCATGGCCGGTGCCGTATGGGATTTCACGGCACGCACGACGGGTAAAGTCCGCGTCGGTTACGAGAAAAAGAACTTCGACAACAGCGAATCAAAGGACCTCGATAACCCGACCTGGCAAGTGGACTTGCAATGGAAACCGCGAACCTATTCGACGTTTACCTTCGTCGCTCGCCAGGCCCTCGCCGAGGGTGACGATGGCGCTGATGCCGTGAAGTCGACGTTCACCCAGGTCGGCTGGCGTCACGGCTGGACCGAACGGATCACCACGGTGGCCCAGGCCGGTTACGGGCGTTATGTCTACGAAGGCCAAAGCCGTACCGACAATCTTCAGGACTACAACCTGGCCGTGGTGTACGCCATGCGCCGTTGGCTGGATATCGAACTGGGTTATCGATATCGCGACAACGATTCCGATGCCGACAATGAAAGCTTCACCCGCAACGTGTTCCAGATCAGCTTCAACGTCAGCCTTTAAGAGGGTTTCGACATGAACGCTCGCATGGTTTTTCTTTTGTTCGCGTTGTTTCTCATACCTCATACCTACGCGGCAGATCCCGACACGCAATACAAACTGGCTGCCGGCGACGTGTTACGAATCATCGTTTTCGGTGAGCCGGAATTAAGCATGAAAAAGATCCGGCTCAGTGACGCCGGCACCTTTTCCTATCCGTTCCTGGGCGAGATTTCCGCCAAGGGACTGACTCCCGGCCAGGTCGAGAAAATCATCGTCGACGGGCTCAAGCAGGGTTATCTGATCGACCCGAAAGTCAGTCTCAGCCAGATCGAATACCGCTCGTTCTACATCAATGGCGAAGTGAAAAAG
>Ga0207696_1000403_pt1 | contig 40327 bp, 55 predicted proteins | sample KBSS54metaG_FD_184403 | JGI IMG/M metagenome (GOLD analysis project Ga0207696, IMG submission 184403) | Switchgrass rhizosphere microbial communities from Kellogg Biological Station, Michigan, USA - KBS S5-4 metaG (SPAdes) (version 2) | ecosystem: Host-associated > Plants > Roots > Rhizosphere >... | reverse complement strand
GGACTGTTTCACGTCAGAAGCGTGGGCCGGGAGTTATCAGGGAGTCCGGTATTGTTGACGGCGTAGAAGTTACGGTCGAGCGTAGAGTCGAAGACGCGCTTCAGTACAAGCTTGTTAATGATGAGTTGGTGCCAGAGATTGAAGAAGTGGAAGAGACAGTGATGATTCCAGTTCGAAAGTCAGCCGGGCTACGCCTCGGGCTGCGTTACGTTGAGTGCCTTATTTTTGAAGCAGCTTACCAAAGAGAGATGCGCGCTGACATTATGGCCCGACTTTCAGCACTGGAAAAAATATAAAATTGGGATAGACGATCCTTCTTTGATCTTTTTCTTGTCAATTCCAGGGGGTTAGGGGAAGATAACTGGCCGTCTGGAATGATGACGGCCGATGAGTAACCGTTATCCGGTTGATTGTGATCAAAGATTTTCGCCGTTTTGGAGACATCCGGCGTAATGTGTGCTTCAATCAGCGCAGTCAGATCGTAACGTGTTACTTCATTTGGGGGCCTTGAATCGGACCCTCCAGAAACGCAAAAACCCCGCCGAAGCGGGGTTGTTGCGGAAATCTGAGAAACCAAAACAGGAATCAAAGACCCTCGACAAGTCCGATTCTATGTTGGTTCTCAGTTTTTCGCAAGAAAAAACAGGACCAACATAAAAATTATGGGCATTGGACTATCCATTAAAAATCCGTACCCGGATTTTAAACCGGGTAAACCGGCAGAACTGGCGATAATCCGCCGGATGATGAAAGCGGCGGGAGGCGTTTACAGCTCCTGGCGTTTTGATTACGTCATAGCGATGGCCCGTCGTGATGGCCGGATAAAGCGTCGTCCCTCCCCTGCAAGTGTCCGCGTTCTTGAAGCTCTCACACAATGCGCCTGTTATTATTGGGATATTGTGGCCGATAAGGTCACGATCACGGCCCATAAAATGGCTATAGATACTGGTACAGCTACAGAATCGGCCGCCGGTAACTTTTCAGTGTCCCGCGTGGATCGTCATTTACGTCTAATGGATCGCCTGGGCTTGGTGAAGCTAACCCGCACTAGCTACCGGGGAGACCTGGGATGTTATGAGCCGGTCAACTTTACGTTCACGCCTCTGTTCTTTGATTTGATCGATATACCGGCGGCCGCCATCGAGAAGGCCAGAAATAGCCGGGTTGCGTGGGAAAACAAGAAGCGCAGGCAGATAGGTGAACCGATATTAACGGCCGTCGAGCTGGCAGCGGAGCGCGTTAAAAAATGGATTGCACGCTTTGCTGAAATCGTATTAACCCGTAAGCGACAGGGTGAGTTAAGACACCAACGCCGTCTGGATTTGGAGCGTAAGCGCTCCGATATTTACCGCATTGAATATCAGGCGGCATTAGCCAGAGTCAATGCCGGTACATTCTCCCCGCGTTCTACGGCTGAGTTTAGAGCTGAAGTCGAGCAACGAACCAACCGGCGAATGACAACACGTAAACTACATACCCGACTTTCTACGGTTTAACCCCTCTCCTGATAACCCGGCCAGCGCCGGGGGCCTCGTCACGTCCGCAATAAATTAACGCTCAAAAAACGCACAGATAAAGCCTGTAAACGAGGTAGCGACGTCTGCCGGAAATTGTTTTTGTCTCGATCTCCTCAATTCTCCGGTCGTTTTTTTGACCTCTTTTTAGTTATCCACATTAAACCGCGTCGGACCTCTTATTTATTACGCGAACAAGCTCTCTTAAAATAAGCGTGAAGTCTTTTTTAAATCTTGGGTTGTTAATCTTTTTAAAGAATTAAACCTGTACGCCCCACAGGTGGGGATAAATGACCGCCCTTGCAGAGAGCTAACGCTCTCGCCGGTTCGGTAGTCGCTACGCTCTATAGGTAGCTCCTCCAGCTTTTGGCTGGAGGCAGGGTGAGGCTGAAAGGACAGGAACAAAACGGCACGTTTTGTAATAAGCTCCCGTATCGCTGATGACCCGTAAAAAAACCGGCTTTGCAGGATGGAGGGGGCGATCTGCATCAGGGATGAAAAATTATGCACTTTTTCAGCCACTGACGGCCACATACTGAAAATTAGCCGTACTTGTTCGCCTGTGAGAGAAGATTGCTTAAAACGGCCGTTTGGGGCCTTAAATGCGCTCAAATCAAAAACCTGATTTTGTTAACAAATCAATAACACAAAAAAGGCGTTTTTTTGGTGGGGATCGCTGGTTGTTTTACCGGTTACGGTTCAGTTTCATGTTGAACCTCGATCCGCTGATTCGCAAAACGTACAATATGTTAAATACCCCCCGAAATCGGCAAAAATTAGCTCTTGCGCTAAGTTAGTGTATAGGCTAATATTGTAGCTATGGGAGGGAACACGATGTTCACCGTAATTTTTCATGAAGAAGCTGAATCCGAGTTATCGGATTTACCCGCGCCACTCCGGGCAAAGATGGTCAGGCAGTTACAGAAGCTGGAACATAACCCACAGCAGCTCCGGGAGCCGGATACAAAGCCAATCGGCGACGGATTATTTGAGATAAGAGCAAAGGCGGGAGATATAGCGCGCGGGTTGTGGGTGTATCAAGTCGGGAAAAAGATTTATCTGTTGAGGATCTTTATCAAGAAAACGACAAAGACACCGCCGGAAGAGATCGCCCTGGCGTGGGCCAGGCTGGAGGAGATGAAAGACGATGGCTAAAAAATCGATAACGCTTGCTCAGGTTCATGAAGGATTTATGCGCGATCAGGAGTATCGCGCCGCTTATGAGGCTGAGTTAGAGCAAGAGCGTCTCCAGGAGACGCTAACAGCCTGGAGAAAAGGCGCGGGGCTAACGTCCGCGCAGGTGGCCGAACGGATGGGAATCAAGCCGCCCACAGTCTCCCGGATGGAAAAGAATGCAACGAAAATGAGTTATGAGACGTTGCGCCGGTATGCTAATGCATGTGGAGTGCATTTTAAGCTACAGCAAATTTAAACAAAAAAAGCCAGCTAATAAGCTGGCTTTTTATTATCTGAAGTTTATTTTTTAACTATGCTTTCGCTTGTACTCAGTGAAGCTGTTAATTAATAAATCTTTCATTGAAAGATTATTCATTGCGGCAAATGTTTTAAACTCCTGAAAAAATTCAGGGTCAACATTAAAATGCATCGGCTTTCCTCCAGCGCTTTCTCTTGCTCCTCTGGACGTAGTTTGGATTGCGGTTGCTGTTTCATCCAGTCCCGGCGCTTTACGGTTTTTTTTCGGTTTGTTAGATGGTGCTGCCATTTTAAATGTCTCCTGTCAGGCTTTCAAATTTCGCAATTATGCCCTGAATTACATGATCCGCTTTCGCGCGTGGTCCTGGGAATGTACATTCAATAATACTTCTTCCTACGTCCTGGGCTTCCCTTAATGATGGAAGTCTTGGAATGTAACCATTTATAACTTCATATGGAAGCGGTGAAAAGTAATCACAGGATTTTTCGTAATCCTTATCACGTGCCGTCTGTGTTTTCTTTTCATCGATGCCAGAAAATACAATGCAAATTTTGTCAGGGCTTATCCCTTGTAGAACAAGAGAATTTGCAAAATTAGCTGTACTTTCCATGTCGTCAATGGAAAAGCCTGTCGGGAGAACTACCAAATCGGCTATCAATGCTGTATCGATAGCTGATTTTGTTGCAAATGCCGGACAGTCAATAATAATTAGATCGTTATTTCCTGTCTTTAACTCTCTTTCAACAAGAGAAACCGCGCCAAATGATTTAACATTCAGTGCCGGTAAAATTCCAGCCTCTTCCCGTCTTGATACAAATTTCCTGGATGTGGCTTGCCCCTGTTCCATGTCTGCAATGAGGGTATCCCATTCCGCCACCGTGTACGCAACGGACAACGCGCGTACTATAGTTGACTTTGTGATCCCTCCTTTACTACCCATAACCGCGATACTTTGAGTCATAGCCTTTGCCCGTAATGAGTGAATGTGATGAACCGTTACAGGCTAGACTAGCAGATAAGAGGCAAGGAATAAACAAATATATATTTATATAAAACAACATTTACACATTGTTGTTTACCCGCTCAAGATCCGCCGCTTGTTCTACTAGTTCTTTGATGCGGGTCAGGGCGGAGGCTTGTTCGATACAGAGGGTTTTTGCACTATTGATTAATGAGTCTATGGCGATTAATTCAGATTCAGCAGCATTAGAAATACTGGATAGTGCTGCGTTCAAATAATATACATTGGTTACAGCAATGTTGAATGTTTCATCATATTTTTCAGTATTTGATTTATATACCAACCAGTGATTTTCCATTTTTTCAAGATGTATTTCTTGTAATTCAGATAAAAATTTTATTGCGTTGAGGTTTTCGTGCGTAAGTTTTTTTTCATATTCATAAATCAACGACCTAATTGCAATGTTTAATCCTTCAAGTGTAATAACGATGTTTTTTACATCATGCATGTTATGGCTCCTCTCACTAGCTTTATGTAAAACTGCCGTTAGAATTTAATCCAATTCTTAGGTTACTTAATTTAATAAATATTAAAAAATAGTGCAGCAATGCCGCACTATTTTGCATGGTTATCGAAAGCGCGTTAATCCAATAACTAAACCTACAACTTCGATATTTTCAGAATTGTCATCTACGAAAATTGGTGGGAAGTGTGATTCATTGTTTGTTGCATAAACAGTAAACCCATTACCGCCAAATTCTCGCCGCGCCCATCTAAATATATACCGTCCTGTTTTATCCTTCATGCAATAAATATTAACGCTATCAACTTTTTTTCTGCCTGTATCTACCAATACATCATCATCAGGAAGGATATCAGGGACCATAAAATTGTCATTGGCTCTAATAACCCTAATATTTCCAGGGTATGAACCTATCCTTTTTAAATGATGAATTGAATACATTGCATAATCAGATGATTGAAGGGATTTTTCTGGTGATGAAGGGTTTACGAGGTGATATGAATAATCCTCGTTTTCGTCAACATGTTCTGAATATGTCGCAAGCCATGCCGGAGAACACCCTAAAACCCCCGCTAAGTGTCTAATTGTGGCTAAGGATGGCTGTCTGTTCCCTGCTTCATAGTTCTGAAGGGCAGAACGTGACAGGCCAGTTCTACGGGCAAACTCACTTATTGAAATATTCTGCGTTTGTCTAAGCGTTTGTATCCGCTTCCCCACGTTTTTCATGATCTCTGTGTCTTGGTCTCGCATAGGCTCTCTGTTTTCCTCTTATAAAAGTTATGGGAGGCCAGATTGTCACATGTTGAATCTGAGTAGTCTCATGCGAATGCAAAAATATTGCTTACAGTCAAGGAAAATAGTTCTCACCTGAAGTTAATATGCGTCTAAACTGAAGTTTTACGTTATTCAATTTGAAGTGATAGGGTGCGAATTGTGGTTGATATCAGTTTGCAGGAATGGGTGAAAAAGATCGGCTCACTACGTGCGGCCGCTGAGATTTTAGGTATCCCCATATCAACGCTAGGGGCATATTGCCGGGGGGCTAGATATCCGCACCCGCTGATAATGCGCCAGCTCAAACAACGGATCGGAGATATTGTCGATTTAGATCGTATTTCTGAATCATGGGCCGCTCAGAGAACTACCCGCCGCCACCCTTCCCGCCTGATGCGTGGGAATGTTTTGATCAACAACCTGGATAAGTTAACGCGCCTTTATGAAGAGGCCGGGTTATCTCGTTCAGGCCTCCATAACGCCTCCCACTTTCTGGAGCGCTGGAACACAACCAACGTCACCGCAAAAGAAGTCAGAACCGCGATCAGCTATTTACGGGCAGAGAAAAAAGACCCGGCCAGCGTTCGCCTTATTCATGAATCAATAGGCGCAGCGCGCCGTAAATGCCTGGGGGAGTTAGCTAAATGATGATCATGGCCTTTTTGGGTTCGGCACGATCTGAACAGTTGAAATTTATTGAGCGGTTAGCGCAAGAAATAGCGCCGGACTACCGCGTTAAGATGGTCAATTTTGCAGGTTTACCGGTCGCACAACGGATAAATACAATTCGTCGTTGTTGCGCTGAAGGCATCCCCCCTTATGCGGTTCTTGCATTCACCGGGATCACGACAGAAGAGGAAATTATTTTTCTTCAGAAGCGGCGCGCGTCGTTCGTTGTCATGCCAGGTTCGCTCCCTCGCGTTCTAATGACCGGCAGCATCGAAATTGACCATTCTTTCATCTTTGCGCACATCGATCCGCAGACGTTAGACACTGAAGCAAAGCGGCGCACCTATCAGGACCCTGAAACCGCTTTTTCATCCTGCCTGTTAGCTGAAATGAAACGTAACAGGGGGACCGTGAATGCAATTTGTTAAGGGTTCGGCGCTGATGTGCGCGCGGCCGTCATTCCAGCGCTATCTGTCTACAAAAGTTCGTTACGCGGTCACTTCTCCAGAACTGGCGGCCGCAGCGCTCCGGGAGCTGGTGGGGATCACGTCACGCCGTGAGCTGGCAACTAATACGGCCGCGCGTATCCGTTATCAATCGTTAATTGCAGCGTTTAACGCCTGGGCCAACGCACAGGAGCGCGCGTGAACGGGAGAACGCCGACAAAGAAAGAGCGCCTGTATATAACGGCGTGTCTTTCTTATGTGGGATGCATCGCGTGTCGTCTCGATGGCCGCGATATTGAAAATCCGGAAGCCTGGACAGAGTTTCATCATGATCCCGATTACGGGAGCACAGATGAACATTGTCATTTTCATGGGTTCGGATTGTGCGCCGTACATCATAGGGGCGTTTTTCCTGCCGGTTGCGTACCGGACAGAAGCATAGCGATACGGCATCCCCAGCAAAGCAACACAGCGCGATTCATGCAGGTCTACGGGCCTGATGAGTTGTTGTGTCTGTATGTGTGGGAACTGATACCGGCGCACATAAAACAGGAGATAGGTTTTGACTTCTCAACGACTTAAATTCCGGGGGTTTAAAGGTCCCCGCGTATCTAAATACGGAAGCCGCCGGTGTGAGTATGACGGCCAGAAATTCGACTCTATGAAAGAGTGTGATTATTACAAGCGTCTGAAGCTTTTACAGCGCGCCGGGGACGTTCTTATGTTTCTGAGACAAGTCCCCTTTCATATTCCCGGCGATGTTAAGTACCTGGTAGATTTCCAAATTTTTTGGGCCTCCGGGGAGGTTGGTTTTGTCGATGTTAAGGGCTTTAAAACGGCTGAATATAAGCTCAAAAAAAAGCTGGTAGAGCATCATTACCCGATTGTTATCGAGGAAGCGTGACAGATGGTCCGGGATTTAGATCGCCTCCTGGATTTGTGGGCCGCGTGGGTGATTAACGGCCATATGCTCTCGAGTGGCCGGGGGTTTATGCCTGAATCGTGCGGTGGTGGTGCTGGTGGAGGTGGTGGAGCTGTAATGGCTAATGATGTGATTGAAACGCGGATAGAGGTCATTGTGTCGGAGCTGGGCCAACGGGATAAGCGCGCCGAAATCGTGTTACGGGTTGAATTTGGGATTATTGCGGCCGCTGGCTGGCGATCCTCTCCCCGCCGTCAGCTTGATAAGGCGATACGTCTTGGAATCAATCTGAATCAATACCGGCGCGCTCTTACGAGGGCCAGAGCGCATGTTATGAAGTGCCTGGAAGCCTTCTGGGGGGTGCCCGTTTCATGACCTGAATCAAATAAATGATTAAATGTATAAATATATAAATGTTTAAATGTTTATTTATACATTTAGGTTTCGTATAGTCACCCCATACCAACAAGGGGGACGGAAAATGAACACATTAAGCATTCAGAATTTAGGCCATATCACCGCAGTAGCTAAGACAGCTAGCGCAATGGCGCAGCGCACAACGTTGAAAGAAGCGCGCGCGTATATCGAATTTCAGACCGGCCGTGAATGGGTAGAGTGTGCGGCCGTTTTTGAGCAGGTCCTGAAGGTCCGGACCAAAAAAGAGTTTTTGTCTTTGTTATGCGCCATCGAGGAGAGTCACGAAGAAGCTCAACGCCTGGCTGTCATTGCCCGTAAAGCGCGCCGCCTGGTTGAAGTTGCCGCCGGTAAAGGCATTGCGTTAACAGAGGAAGCGGCGCGCGGATACATGGCGAAAACGGGATCAGTCGCTACCGGATTAGCGATGGCGATTGATGATATTGAACCGGCACACATTGAAGCACTGAAAGAAAACAACCGTTTCGACTGGCTGGCTAATCGCTGGGGGTTGTTCTGGGGAGCCTGTGACAATTCCACGCGCCGCACAATGATCGAGGCCGCCCACGCGGAAGCCATCAGGATTAACCAGTCAGATTCTGGATTAAAGGGAAAAGCCTGGAGAACGGCTGAAGCTGGTTTCCAGGCGGCGGCCGAGAGTGGCAATTGCTACGAGATCAAAAGCGAGCTGTTAGCGGCGCTGGTGGGTGAGCTGAAAAGCCAGGGGACCACGTTTGAGATCCGAAGCTATGAATACATTGTTGTCATGTGTGCTGGTTTACGCGGCGACTTTGAGCCGGAGCGGGGCGTAATTATTGCAAATACAAATGACCGTCAAAAAACGGATGTAGTGAGTAAGCGGATCAGAAAGCTGGTGGCTAACTGCCAGGTAAAACAATCAATTTTTGAGAAGGTTAAGAGCATGGCTAGAAGAGTTGTTAGTGGTGAATCTTTGCCGTTTTCTTTCTCTGGTGTGTCCGGACACATTGAGCGCGAAAAGAATAATTTTGTTGTGTTCTGGTGCGGTCAGCGCCGCTATCTGGCGACGTTATCTGATGCGATGAGAGAACACGTAATAACAGTGATAAGCCGCGCCGGTTGGCTGAGTGGTGGCGGCATTGTCAGACCGTAAAGCGGCCCAGCGCCAGCGGGATAAGGCTGGCGGTTTTGTGCGCTTAGAGTTGCGCATTGAAGGGGCGGAGCTTGCGTTACTCGATGAGCTATGCGCCGCGTTGCGGCCGGGAAAAGCAGCATATACCCGGCCGGAGCTGGTGGCCCTGGCTATCAGGAAGATTAGCAACGATTACCGGCGCAAGCTGGCAAAGAATCAGACGTGTAAGAAATGCGGAGAAGCCGCGCCGGTTGTGGAGTGTATATGCGCCGGTGATTCTGAATGTTGGTTGAATTGGGCACGCCGCAATCTACAAATGAATATTTAATTATTTAAATAAATAATTATTTATATATGCGCGTAAGCGCCTGGAGGGTACATGGAACAGGTTACAAAAATTGGTCCGGAGCCGGTGGAACGTTCGCCGGAGGGCTGGTGGGTTCATCCCGCCTTTTCTGCGTTTCTCGATGGCCGTGAGTGGGTAACAACCGCTGATTTTCACGACTGGTTAAACCGTAACGGCTTGCGCTGTTATACGACTTATTTTGATGTGGATGAAGATTCGCCGGTGGCGCGGGAGTGGTCCGCGTCTGGATCATTCGCTGGATGGGAACCGGAGCGCCCGGACGGAGAAGGCTGGTTTATTGGTTCAATCCATGAAAGCGAGGATGAAGGGCCGTTGTGCGTCTGGTTTCGTCAAAAGGAGGGGTAACAGTATGCGCATAAATTGCTGGATCACTCAAAACAACCGGACCGCATTAAGCGATCTGATAACCGCAGTGAATATAAAACGCGCCGAAATGGGGTTGTGTGAGGTAAGCCAGGCGCATGTGTTGAATGAATTCTTCAGCGCGCCGCAGAAATGAGCACTATCAATCTGTGTGGTGTGTTTCTTGTGAAGCAATCCCGCGCGGAGTGTGAGCGGGTGGGGGTTAAGAGGGAATGAATAAATTAACTAAAACCAGATTCACCAAAGAGCAGTTAATAACGCATATCACGCGGCATAGCGACGAAATAAACAGGCTTATAAAGCAGCAATCACATCACGATAACGAGTACAGGAAAAAGCTGTTAGCTGTTAATGAAATCGCACTAGCAGCGCTAACCGCAGAGCCTGCAAAGTGCGGACATATCAACTTGGATTGCGACGATGGCAAAGCGGTGTGCCTGTCGTGTGGAAAGGTGTGGGAGGTTTAAATAATGGCATTCACCAAAGAACAGTTGATCGCGCACGCAGAAGGGACCATTGAATCACAGCGGCAGTGCATTCCGGGCGCGAATGACCCTGAAAACGTACGCACCTACGAGATGGATATTGCAGTTTTGGAAATCGCGCTGGCATCGCTTACCGCTAACCCGGTGGCGTGGACAGATAAACAGGAGTTATCCCATACCCGCTCGCGTTGCAAAAGCGAGGGAGCAATGGGGCATCCGGTAGTCATGGAGCCTAACGCGCTGGAAATGATACTTGATGCGGCAGAGTGCCAGGAACGCCACGCTGAAGAGGGTGAAGCGCAAGCCACGCTAAAGCGCCTGGCGATAATTATGGCCGGTAGTGATTCTGGTGGCGAGTTGGCCGCGTTAACGGTAACGGCGCAATCGCTGGTGGATCGCTGTAAGGCGTTAGCGGCCGCGCGTGAAGGTTTATGTAATACCCCTTTGCCTAAGTCAGCGTGTGATGTACTGAAGGAACGCAACCGGCAAATCACGGTTAAGGGTTATTCCACCGATCAGGATGATACTTATATTGAGGGAGAATTAGCGGCAGCGGCGATCAGTTACATAGAGCCGATGGAAGCGGAAAATTATTGGCCTGCTGGTTGGCTTGATGACAGTTTTAAGCCGTCAGACTATCGCCGGAATCTGGTTAAGGCCTGCGCGCTACTTTTTGCAGAGATAGAGCGTTTTGACCGTCAGGAGGCCCGACAATGAGCAAATCACCAAAAGAAATGTATGCAGTTCCGGACTGGATGCGTCAATTTCTCCCGCTATTCCAGAACACCGGCGGAAATGATGTGGAGGCGCTTCTACATGATGAAGACACAAACATGTTCGCGAATAGCATTCGTTTCATGTTTATTGTTTCGGCGCGCTCTCAGTTCGGAATTTTAATGGAAATGCATCGCAACGGGTTTATTGAGAATGTTAAAGGCGGTGCAGCATGACCGACAAACAGGCGCTGCGTCTGCGCAACTATCTCGACACGGCACATAAATCCGGGGTTAAGCTTTTACACCTTTCGTCTGATGAGCTTGAAGGCCTGTTGAATGAACTGGAAGCCAAAGACAAACTCAACGCCGAGCTTATGGAAAAACAGCGCCTGATAGATATCTGCCAGGGGCAAGGGCTGGAGCATCGCATAGCGGCAGAGAAACGGGCAGAGGCCGCAGAGAGTCGCATAGCAGAACTGGAGGCGCGAACTATAACTGTGAAGTTTGAGCCAATCCCTATGGAAGAACTTGGCAACCGTCGAGACGGTAAAAAGCACCCGTATATGTTTGGGGCTGGCTATAACAGCGCTGTAGTTCACTGTGAAAGCGTAATGCATCAGGCATGTGCCGCCGCTGGCATTGGCGTGAAGGGGGAGTGATGGGAGTCGTTGAGGGTTACAGCGCAGACCTTTACTGTGATTGTGATAGTTGTCAAAGCGGTGAGGAATGCATACCGAAATCAGTGGATTTATCCGGGGATAGCAAGGCCAGCATAGACCGCCAGATAAAATTGCTGGGCTGGACTATCACAAAAGACCGGATGAATTGCTACGCGCCAGGGCATAAGCCGAAAGGGGGTAGCGGTGGATAATGATTACGATAATGTCATTCCGTTAGTTCAGCCTAAATTAGATGAGGAGAGGCTTTTAGACGTTGTAATAACAGATCAAAAAGACTTAGGGCATAAAATCTGTAACCACTGGAAAACTCAAATTTCAGAAATAAACAGAACGTTGGTTTGTTTGCAGTGTGGTTTAACACTCGATCCGTTTGATGTGATTTTAGAAAGGTCAAGGAACGGAGAGAACATCATAAAAGATATTAAGGAGCTTTATAAAAGGCGTGATGAATTACGTGAATCTGTAGCCAATCTTGAGAGAGAAGAGAAGAACGCTAAGGCCCGGCTACGTTCAGCGCGTACAGCGATTCTTTTTGCTGAAAATGATCTCAAAAACATGGAGGAAAAGTGATGGCCGCAGAGAATGGAAAGCTGACAGCACCGGCGGAGCCGTGGGAGAGTGAGGGGATGTTTTCGAGCTGGGAACCGGCATTCATTGAGATCCCATTTGAACCGCGAAGCGGAAGGACCACGGCCGCGCTATCGATCATCAAGAAAGCGAACAAAGCAGGCAAAACAGCGATGTTAGCGACTACGCATGATCAGGGGCGATGGTTGGAGAGGGTAATGTGTTTTCCGCGTGTCTGGATAGCGCATATTGGCGATTTAGACACATTATCGCGCGCTGGTGTGCTGGTGGTTGATGATGCGGAGTTAATGGAGGTTGTATTCAGTAAAATTTACCCGCGTTCTGGTAGCTTGCGCGCACATCTGGCTAAATTGGCAAACGCGCGCATATACTGGCTTACTAGAAGTGTATAAATATTTAATTAAACATTTATACATTATTGCTTGCATGAGGACCAACGGTCCGGTATATTACACACATAGGCCCGGCACATCGCAAGGGCCTCTTACCGGAAACGATGAAAATGATTACAATCCGCCGCAACGCATTCAAAAAAATCTCCTCCATCCTCGCCACTTCTAAAGGCGTTCTGTTTTGTTCTTCCTCTATGCGTATCGATGATGCTTACGATACTGATTATCGTGTTTCAACCGCTGAAGAGGCTTTAGAGTGGCTGAAAGAAAACCAGTCTGAGGCGCGTGTGTACCTGGACGGAAATAAACTGGTGATCAGTGGCCCTTACTACTTCTGTGATCACATTACCGCTTATCTCGATGAGGCTGATTTTATCGCTGAAGCGGCGCGCCTGGTTGAAGGTTTTGAAGTTTCCGCGCCGGTGGCCGTTGAGGTATCCGCGCCGGTTGTTGAAGTTGCGGCCGTTGAAACTGTTCAGGATTCCCCGGCGCTGGTGGCTGCTAATGATGATAGCTACGAGCTGAAGGGCGCTAATGATGATGTTTACGAAATTGAGCGTGATCCGGAGCCGAAAGTAACGGCCCCACGTTCACCAAAAAAGGCCGCGCCGGTGGCGATGATCTCCGCTCTCCCTGATGGTGGATTTTACCTGGAGTCACGCGGCCACAAAATGACACTTACTTTTGACAACAATTTAAACCTGTGGGAAATGCACACAGACAACGCCTCTTCTCGTGCCTGGCGTGGTCTTGGGGTTCGGTTCTTTGATTCTCTGGAAGAGGTAGAGCGTTCTTACAAGAGCTGGCGTGGTGTCTCACAGTTAACGGAAGGAACAGAAAATAATGCTCACTAAAGCACAGGAGGCGGCCCGAATTGCCGCCATCGATGCCGGTTTAAATCCTGGTACTTTGAAGGCGTTCCCGGATGGTTGGGAACAGCCTACCGGCGCGGAGGTTCGGTTAGTTCTCCAGTTGGCAAATTTAACCGGGTCGAAAGCTGGTGATCTGACTGGTACAGACTCGCGGAGCGTTCGCCGGTGGGTATCGGATGATAGAAAAATTTCGTTTGCGGCGTGGGCGGTTCTGTTGGCCGGTGCAGGGCTGGGTAATATTTGGGAAGGTGTAGCCGTTCCCGCGCCAGCTCCCGCGCGTAAGAAAGGTTGTACGGTGTCCGATCTGCATAAAGCGCGTACATTAGCCGCTCAAGCCTTCAAAAACGATGTTTATGGTCCTGGCGGTTTTGTTGTTGTGCTTAACGGTGCTGTGAGCGGTTGGGTTGCATCATTAGATCATCCGGAAGGGTGGGAGCCTGGTTGTATTGCTGTTGATGATGTGGGGCGCGTCTGGCTGGCGTTCGGTGGTAGTCAGTATGACGGCGCGGAGAGCTGGGAGCCGTTACAGGACGTTGAGCCAGAAACGCGCGCCGGTGGTGGCGAGTCTCGATCTAAGCTCGATGATTTGCGAACGGCGGCTAAAGCCTACCTTGCAACGCTTGAAAGACGGCCGCGCGCTGGTTACGTGATAATGCCTACAGAGGGAGAGGCGTTTAAGTGTTCGGCGGTTAAGCCTAAGCCGTGGGGTCAATTTCCGGGCTGTGTCGCTTACAGTATTGGTGATGGATCGCTATATGTAGCGGTTGGGGATCATGAGGAGTTTAGAGGCATGGCGGAGCGCTGGGAGCCGTTATTGTAGGTGGGGCGTGACGGGTCGCGGCCCGTCATGATCACTTATTTTTGCTTTGTAGTTCGTCCGTTTAGCCAAAAGAGGTGATGATAAAAAAATTTATCAAACACATGGAAAATACAATGAAAAAAATCTGTGTTTTTTTATGTTTCCTGGCGTTGATCGGATGTAAGCCGAAAGGAAAGCAATTAGAGCAGATCGATAGCGATAAAGGGTCTGATTTTTTAACTTTCTCACAGCGTGTGGTGCTAGGTGAGCGGATTGTAAAACGTCATTTAGGGGCAAGATACCGCAATCCTGTTTTCGATTCTTTCTATCATTCTATTGGTGAAAATGATGGCTATGTCTGTGGAAAAATTCAGTGGAATGATGCGCGCTCACAGACGACAAAAGAAAACAGTTATTTTGTATATGTGTCTTTTACTGGTTCTAAGGTTGCAAGCAATTCACAGCCTACATTGTTCGAAAACGGCCAGGATTGGGCGCGGGAAAAGTATCGATTATTATGTTTTGATTAAATATATATTTATATAAATGTATATTTAAAGTTTATTTTTAAATCAATTTGATGGCGACAAGTAAAGGACGTTAAGTCTGATGATATGGAGCGCTATCGGAGCATTTGTGGTTAGAAAGTCTGTTTTATTGACTTGATGTGATACCGGGCGCTATAGTCCCCACGCGGCCGCAAAATCGGCCGCCGGGGTTAGCGTCCCGGATAACCAAACGAACGCAGACCGCGTGAGCGGTTTTTTTATGCGTACAGTTCTGCCGTACATACGAATTATGGCGGGCTGTGTGGGGGCGGAGAAATCCGCGCCGGGTTTCGTTTGTCCGGTAACGCTAACTCTACACAGTTCGCCACCCGCTTTAGCGTTGCTGGTGGTGATAACTCAAAATCAAACGAGGTATCACATGAAAAGCACACAATTAGCCACGCTTCCGATCTCCCCGGACACCTTATCCCCGATCATCTATAACGGCGTTAGAGTTGTTACAACTGGTTTGCTAGCCTTACTTTATGGCGCAAGCGTTAAGCGTGTTCAAAATAACTATTTACGAAATGAAAGCCGCTTTGAGATGGGAAAACATTATTTCAAGCTGGAGGGGGGAGAGCTGAAGGAGTTTAAGAACCGGCCCTCTTTAAGAGGGTCAGTAGGACCGAGAACAACGGCTCTTTTGCTCTGGACAGAACGCGGCGCGGCCCGTCATGCGAAGATGTTAGAGACGGATTTAGCCTGGGAAGTATTCGAACGTCTGGAAGATAGTTATTTTAACGTTGCGCCGGTGGCCGATGATGATTTTACGTCTGAGGGTTTCCCGTCAGTAGCTGGGGCGCGTGTTTCCGCCTGGAGTTATGCGGATCGTATTTTGCGGCAGTGTAACCAGTACGCTGAGAGGCGGGGGATTGATATTGACCGCTGGGAGTCGGTAGACGCTCAAAAGATGGCTGACGGGCTTTTAATGGACATTCTTTCGCGTCATAGAGTCGTGTTAAAGCTAAATCATCGTTTTGAGCTGGTGGCCTCGATGGAGAACGCCGGAGATTTGCTTGTATCCCCTGGCAATGCGGCCAGCGTAATTAACCTGGTATCGCGCATCGATGATAGCGACGTATTAGCGGAAATGTTACGCGCCGGGGTTGATCATTTGGCGGCATTGAAAAAGCCAGTGTGACCGGACACGCGCATAATTGAGATAAGCCTGGGCCTAATGCCTGGGCTTTTTTGTGCTCGATGCCAGCGCATCCAGACAGCGCATTTTATGCAGATTGAATAATGCTTGTTTTATAACTACTGCAAAATGAATAAGTTACTTCAAAATGAATAAATATATTGTCAAAAATCTGATTCAAGTCAACTTAATCCAAATTGAAGTTAAAAATGCTTCCTTTTGTGGTTGTGTGCCGCGATTTTTGCCTCTATGCTTTTTATAACGTGGTGTTGCTGCGTTGGTGTGGTTAGGTAAGACTCTGTTTTTCCTTCTTATTTATATTTTTATTTTTCCTCGACAAATTAGCCCCGCGTGATGGGGCTTTTTTTTGGCTGAGATTAATCAAGATAGTTACAACATTAAGAATATTGTTTTTGTTCTGGTGCAGTCCTTTTTCATTTTTGCCCCTTAGATAAACCGGCGCGGCGTTCCCGTCTCTCTGTTTTGTTTTTCCCGCCGCGCCGGTTTATCTAAGTGCCAAAAACGATAATCAATTTTTTTGATTGGCATGGCGCGCGATCGGAGGTTGGCCAGTCAGCTGCGTGGCGCCGGCGCCGAAATTGAAAAACAGTTAAATCATTAACTTACATAAAACACGTCTAAAAAAACTCATTCATTATTATTGAATGAAAACGGCGTTATGATGGGGGGTAACGATGGATAACAACCACTTTTCACAGGCTACAGGATGCCACTTGAGCACAGCAAAAGTATGGCGGCCGGTGCTGGTGGCTGAAATGGAAAAGGCAGGGATAAGGGAACGCCTGGATGTTTGCATGTTGCTAGCATTGAGTGCGGCCAACACGGAGGAGTTTAGCCGTGTGTCTGAAGAGTTTAATTACAGCTCTGGAGAGTTGCGCCGGTTGTTTCCTGGTAAGTTCTCTCCCTATCAGGCGTCAATGTTGGGGTATCAGATGTTAGAGAAGGAGATCCCGATCTCCAGACAGCGCGCTATAGCAAATCTTTCCTACGGTGGCCGCGCCGGTAACACTGATAAAGAGGATGGCTGGAATTTTCGATCACGTGGTTTGCTACCGGTACGCGGACGGCGCGCATATAGTGAGCTATCGGGGCTGGTGGCTGTTGATTTGATAGCTAACCCGGATGAGTTGTTAGAGCCTGAGATAGCGGCCAGGGCTGCATGTGCGCTATTTGTGGCGCGTGGTGGGGCTGGTGTGCGTAATGCTTCCGTTGCGGCGTGTCTTTTCGGTCTGAGTGATGATGCGCACTCTGTAGTACAGGCAAATTATCGGAGAGCGCGCGCGGCGCTGTGATGTATAAATAAATATTTAAACATTTATACATTTAACGCTTGATGCAGGACCAACGGTCCGGTATATTAAACGCATAGGCCCAGCACACAGCAAGGGCCTCATACCGGGGGAACCGATGAACAAGAAAGAGAGCGCGTTTAAAATTGGTTATGAAGCGGCAAAGGCTAAGACGGCCACGCCGTTCTGTCATAACGTTGAGGCTTCCGCACTTCTGAAGGGAAACAAGCCAGGAGATCCGGAGAATGTCGAGGTGATGAGCGCTTATTATGATGGCATTGATAAAGCCGCTGAAGAGGAGTTGTTAGAGCTGATGCGCGCCGACTCCTGACAGTTTGAAGCCTCGCCGGGTGGCGGGGCTTTGTCATGTATAAATATTTATTTAAACATTTATACATTTAACGCTTGATATAGGACCAACGGTCCGGTATATTACACACATAGGCCCAGCACATAGCAAGGGCCTGATACCGGAGAAAACCGATGAAAGCAAAAATGTCTCAAGCCCAGCAAAACTACATTACCGCTCTTGCTCTCTACGATGCAGAGTTTAACAGTGAATCTATGGACATGACCGCGTTTGAGAACGCCCTGGAGCTGGTGGATTTACGTGAGCGTGAGTTGTTCGCGTGGGGCCGTGACAATGCGCGCCAGTTCTGCAAAGCATTCAATAAAAGCGCTGATGAGTCTGAAGCCATCAATCAGATGTTTGAAAAGCTGATTGCCGGTGACTACGTTCACGCAGGACAGAAAGACAAGATCATAAAGCTGTGTTTAAAACTCGCAGCGTAGAATTGAGGCCCCCAGAAATGGGGGCATAAGAGGACAGCACACTACAGCGTTTTATCCGACTAATCAGGGGTGGTTTGTTGGGTAGTGTGTTGCCCTGTTATTAAGTGACCGCCTCCAGAGGGCGGTTTTTTTATGCCTGAAATCTGGAGCGATTATGCCTAGCAATATTCCCCCCGGCTGGTGGGGTGCGGTACTTCATTTTTTGCATGAAAACAGATTGCCAATTCAAGGAGCTATAACAGCGTTTTGGATCGCAATCTGTTTTTCATTATGGGATGGGGTCGCTTGGAGACGTTCTATTAACGCCGGTTTTATATGTGCGCTGGTGGCTTTAGCGGTTGCTAGTGCGTTCGAACAATTGGGCGTTTCCGATCTCGATTGGTCGTTTGTCATTGGTGTGTCTGTTGGCGCTGCTGGTGTTGATCGTTGCCGTTCTCTGATTAATTCGGCCGTCACATTGTTTGCAAATAAGAAGGGGGTTAATGATGGTAAAAGTTAATATTTTTTGTCTGGTGGCAAGGAGGAAATATGAATCTTGAACAATTTAAAAATGCCGCCGGTGTTAGCAGTGAATTAGCCGCTCGATGGTTCCCGTACATCGATAAAGCGATGAGCGCATTTAATATCATCCAACCGGTGGATCAGGCGATGTTTATCGCTCAAATGGGGCATGAAAGCACAGGTTATAGCCGCGTTGTTGAGTCTTTTAATTATTCACCTGAAGGCCTGACAAATACCTTCAAGAAACATCGTATAACTCCAGAGTGTGCCGCTAAGATTGGCAGAACGGCCACTCATCCGGCAAATCAGCAAGCTATAGCAAATCAGATCTACGGTGGCGCATGGGGTCGGGAGAACCTGGGGAATACAGAGCCGGGAGACGGCTGGAAGTATCGTGGGCGTGGTCTACCGCAAATCACCGGCCGTCGCAACTATAAACGCTGTGGTGAGGCTTTAGGGCTTGATTTGATCAACTACCCGGAATTACTGGAGATAGACGAATACGCAGCCATGAGTGCGGCGTGGTTTTATTCATCCAGTGGCTGTCTTAATTACTCTGGCAACGTAGCGCGGATCACTCGCATTATTAACGGTGGGGAGAATGGTTTAAAGGACCGACAATCCCGCTTTGAAAAAGCGTTAGGGGTGCTGGTTAAATAACTCAATACGGCGCGTCAATTATGAATAGATTCAAATTGCTAAAGCCACTGGTGCTAATTGCGCTGGTGGCTTTTTTAATGCGCTGGAGTTTCACCGAGGGCGTTAAAAGAACAGATGCGGACTGGTCTATCAAGTGGGCTTTGCGTGATGTATCTGACTTAACAGTAGCGTTACAGCGTGAAGTGTCAGAACGCGCAGAGGAGCGCCGCAGACAGACCGCCGTTGATGAGGAGAGGAAACGGGGTGAGTTTAAACAAAAAGAGCTGGCGGCGGCTGCTGCTAATGCTGGTCGTGCTGCTGATGGGTTGCGCTCAGAACTCGACGAACTATCCCGGCATCTCGCAAGAAGTGAATCCGGCCGCCTTTCCGCAGTTGCCGCAGCAAGCGCGGCAAAAGCAGAGGCCGCCGCAGTGCTCTCCGAGTTGCTTGGAGAGCTTGACGAACTGGCGGGAGCGTTCGCGCTTGAAGCTGATGAAGCTTACCAGTCCGGAGAAAGTTGCGAGCGAATATATAACAGAGTGATACAAGGAAATATCTATGAGTAATCCTATTGATCCACATGTCGCGATAGCTCGCGATATTGCAAAATTGTTGTGCCAAGACTCTGAGATCGTGAAAGAAATTGCGGCGCGATTGGGGAATGGTGATATTTATTGCGCAGAAGCCACCGCAGCTCCCGGTGCTGGTTGGTCTATTACTAACGCAAGTATTGAAAGTAATAATTTCGCGAAAAATCCGCTCGCGGCATTATTTAAATATGCATTGGGGGCTGATGTTAAGTTGCGTCTAAGTGGTGAGCGTGGGGTAATTAAGGGCCGCGCTGACTTTTCCACCGGAGCAGAAAATAGCTATTTCGTCGTTTATAAAGATGCAACAGGCCGACAGGTCCAGTCATGGTGTGATGAATCTGATTTGTTGCCTGCTATCGACGTTTTATTGATTTAACAACGATTGATTCTTGATCATCCGATTGCATCGCGGGTCCTCCTGGCGGGGGACCTCGCCACGGGGCGGCGCACTCGCGGAAATCGGCTAGTTTTCGATTTTTATGGCATCATCATCATGTGTCTAACACTTTGATTTTTATAAACGTGATTTTGTAAAGATGTCGAATTGATTAAAAAGTGTTCACCATCATAGGCATTTTATGGATCAAGAAATCGCGTCTCTAAAACTCAATATAAATCAGCTCGCAGCGATTACAGATGTACACAGGCAAACGGTAGCGGCCAGGTTGAAAAATGTCCCTCTTGCGCCCGGTAGCAATGCGAAATTAAAGCTGTATTTAATTACTGATGTGTTGAGTGAATTAATGATACCCAGCGCTATTCCTGGAGACGATCCTAGCTCGATGATACCGGCTGACCGGTTAGCCCATTGGAAGGCTGAGAATGAGCGGATCAAATTTGAACAGGAAACAGGCCAGTTAATACCGGCCGCAGAAGTAGCGCGCGAATTTTCGTTACTGGTTAAATCTGTTGTTATGGTTCTGGAAACTCTCCCGGATGTTCTGGAGCGCGATTGCGCATTAACACCGGCGGCCGTTACACGCGTTCAGGAGGTGATTGATGATTTACGTGATCAAATGTCACTGGAGGTTGTAGAGGCGGCAGCCGCAGAGGAAGAGGGGGAAGAAACAGAGGAGGATTAATGGCGAAGGCTTCAGCAAGAAATATCCGCCGTGACGTTGCCGGAATACTGAAGGCCCCGCGCCGGATTGTTGTTGCTGATGCGGTTAGGGATTATATGAAAGTCCCTTTAGGCGCTGGTAATGCTGTTGCGTGGGACCCTAATTTAACGCCTTATATTTGCGAGCCGATGAATTGCCTTTCATCGCGGGAATATGATGCTGTTGTATTTGTTGGCCCCGCACGAACGGGTAAGACAATTGGCCTTATAGATGGCTGGATTGTTTATAATATTACGTGTGATCCTTCTGATATGCTAGTTATTCAAATTAGTGAGGAAAAAGCACGTGAACACAGCAAAAAAAGATTAGACAGGACTTTTAGATGTAGTCCGGAAGTAAAGAAAAGATTAAGCCCAAGAAGAAATGATAATAACGTTCACGATAAAACATTTCGTGCTGGTAATTATTTAAAATTAGGATGGCCGTCAGTAAATATAATGTCATCATCGGATTATAAGTGTGTTGCTCTAACTGATTATGACCGAATGCCAAATGATATTGACGGAGAGGGGGACGGTTTTTCACTGGCGTCTAAGCGTACAACAACATTTATGTCGTCAGGAATGACACTGGTTGAAAGTTCCCCAGGCCGTGATGTTACGGATGTGAAATGGCGGCCAGTCTCAGAACATGAAGCGCCACCAACTACCGGCATATTGGCTTTATATAACCGAGGCGATCGCCGCCGGTGGTATTGGCCTTGCCCCCATTGCGGGGAATATTTTCAGCCAAATTATGATGCTGTAACTGGTTACAGAGAGATAGCCGATCCGGTTAAAGCGTCAGAAAGCGCCTTTATTGAGTGCTCGTTCTGCCATGAAAAAATCACGGCGGATATGAAACGCTCTCTCAATATGCGCGGTGTCTGGCTGATTGAGGGCCAGAAGATTGATCGCAATGGGCGGATCACTGGTGAGGCCAGGCGCTCACGTATCGCGTCGTTTTGGATGGAAGGGCCAGCGGCCGCGTACCAGTCGTGGGCGCAACTAGTTTATAAGCTGTTAACTGCTGAAATTGATTACCAGACTACGGGCAGTGAGGAAACGCTAAAGACGGTTATAAATACCGACTGGGGGCGGCCATATTTGCCACGCTCCAGCATTGAACAGCGAAAGGGGGAAGTATTACAGGCGCGCGCTGAAAAGGTTGAAAAACGCCGTGTACCGGCTGGAGTTTGCTTTCTCGTTGCAACGGTTGACGTCCAGGCAGGTAAAAACCGGCGTTTTGTAGTTCAGGTTACAGGCTACGGCGCACAGGGTGAGCGTTGGATCGTTGACCGGTACAACATAAAGCAATCAATGCGCGCCGGTCCTGATGGTGAAAGTAAATCTATCGATCCTTCAAGTTACCCGGAAGACTGGAATTTACTGATAAGCGATGTGTTAGAGAAAAGATGGAAAGTTGAAGGACAGCCGGGGCGCGTCATGCGCGTCATGTCAATGGCCGTCGATTCCGGCGGTGAGGATGGTGTAACGGATCAGGCCTATGCGTTCTGGCGGCGTTGCCGTCGCGATGGATACGGTAAGCGCGTCTATCTGTTTAAGGGGGCCAGTCAGCCGAGCGCAAAACTGATAAATAGAACGTTTCCGGATAACACGGACCGCTCTACCCGTAAGGCAAAGGCGCGCGGTGACGTTCCGTTATACATACTTCAGACAAATGCACTTAAAGACCGTGTAAACAATGCATTGTGGAGAGAATCACCTGGGCCTGGTTATATTCATTTCCCGTCCTGGTTGGGTGAGTGGTTTTATGAAGAAATCACGTATGAAGAACGATCAGCGGACGGCAAATGGAAAAAACCAGGCAAAGGCGCTAACGAGGCATTTGATTTATTAGTCTATGCAGATGCGCTAATTATCCTGAAAGGGTACGAAAAAATAAAATGGCCTGATGCGCCAGAGTGGGCGCGCCGGGAAACATGGATTGATATTGTCGATCCAGATGATGATTCACCGCCGGTAATGGTTGAATTTTCACCCCCCGCGCAAAGTAAACCAAAGAAAGTAAAAAGACCAAAGGCCCACCGTGAAAGCGCGTGGGCTTCATCGTCTGGATCAGGTGGAGGCTGGGTTTAAATGGGTAAAGCCGAAATATTGCAAATGATTCAGCTTTATATAGAGGCTGAAAAAAATGTTTTAGCGGGTAAGTCTATAACTTTTAACGGTCAGCAAATGTCTATGGAGAATCTTTCTGACATTATAAAAGGTCGTAAAGAGTGGGAACGCCGTTTAAATTCATTAAATAGTGGCAAGCGTGTGAACGCGCCATATAAATTAGCGAGGTTTAAAACATGTCGCTAATTGATCGTGTTATAGGGGTGTTTTCTCCTGAAATTGAGTTAAAACGTGTTAAGGCGAGACATCAAATAAGGGCATATGAAGCGGCAAGGCCAGATCGTACACATAGAGCAAACAGGGAGCGCCGTACAGCAAATGATTTAACGAAAGTCGCGGCCGTGTCATTACGTGAACAGGCCAGATATTTAGACAATAACAATGATATCGTTATTGGTGTTCTGGATAAGTTAGAAGAAAGGGTAATAGGTCCGAAGGGTATTATTGTTGATCCACAGCCATTATTTAATGATGGAAAAATAGCGACAGAGTTTGCTGATGAAATCCGTTCTAAATGGCGGGAGTGGTCTGTTTCACCTGATGTTACAGGACAATATACAAGGCCTATCCTTGAGCGCTTGATGTTGCGTACATGGTTAAGGGATGGGGAAGTATTTGTACACCTTGTAAAAGGTCGCGCAAGTGGATTAAAACCCGTTGCTGGTGTTAATTTCTGGATTGAAGCGCTTGAACCTGATTTTGTACCGCTTGACAGAAACGATGATAACAGCATGTTGAAACAAGGCATTTTTCATGACAAATGGTCTAGGCCTATAGGGTATATGGTCTATGAAATTTTACCATCAATAGGCCTTAAAACTGGTAAAACAAAGAGAGTTTCCTCTGACAATATGCTGCATATTAAGCATGTAAGGAGATTGCATCAAGTTAGAGGACACTCATTATTAGCAGGTGTATTAAAACGTTTAGCCTCTTTAAAAGATTATGAAGAGTATGAATTAGTTGCTGCTAAAATTGCTGCTGCTCTTGGGATGTATATTAAAAAGGGGACTAATGAAGATTACGATCCAAATGACAAGGCAGACTCTAGAGAGTTGGATATTGAACCAGGGATAATATTTGATGATCTCCTTCCCGGTGAAGATATCGGGATGATTAAAAGTGATCGGCCAAATCCAAATTTAGAAAACTTCCGTAATGGTCAGTTAAGAGCCGCATCTGGAGGGGTGCGAGTAAGTTATTCGGCTATGTCACGTAATTACGATGGAACATATAGTTCACAACGTCAGGAGCTTGTAGAAGCTACAGACGGATATTTTATTTTACAGGATTACTTTATTGGTACATGTACGCGTCCGATGTATAGGCAGTTTTTACAAATGGCTATTCTATCAGGCCGGATAGCTGTTCCTGGTAATATTGATAAAACAACGTTATTTAATGCTGTTTATTCAGGACCAGTCATGCCGTGGATTAATCCATTACATGAGGCGCAAGCATGGAATAAAAGGATTCGGGGTGGCGCAGCTACGGAAGCCGATTGGATAACGGCTAGTGGGGGCAGTCCAGCAGAGGTAAAACGCAAGCGTAAGACAGAAGTTGATGAAAATAAAGAGTTAGGCCTTATTTTTGATACGGACCCGGCAAACGACAAAGGGGGTAATAATAGTGCATCATTCAGCGATGATGAACAGGCCGAAAATGACGGCAAAAAACGGCCCAGCAAATAGCTGGTTTAGAATGAAGGCGAATGATGAAAAGTATGAAGCTGAAATTTATATTTATGATGAAATTGGCTATTGGGGGGTGACAGCTAAACAATTTGTAAAAGATTTGCAAGGGCTTGGCGACGTCAAAAATATAAAATTGCACATCAATTCGCCTGGTGGTGATGTTTTTGATGGTATCGCTATATATAACGCCCTTAGAAATCACGGTGCGGCTATCACTGTTTATATTGATGGGTTAGCCGCGTCTATGGCTTCAATTATCGCAATGGTTGGCAATCCTGTAATTATGCCAGAAAACACAATGCTGATGATTCATAAGCCGTGGGGGTTTGCTGGTGGTGATGCGAATGATATGCGGGATTATGCCGATCTACTGGATAAAGTAGAAACTGTATTAATTCCCGCGTATGCGCAAAAGACAGGGATGGACCCGGCGAAAATTGCCGAAATGCTGGAGGATGAAACCTGGCTTGATGGCAATGAATGTCTTGCTCTTGGTTTTGCCGATCAGGTTATTCCGTCATTACAGGCGATGGCTTGTATTAATTCTAAACGTTTAGAGGATTTTGAAAAAATGCCGCAGTCACTTAAAAATAGTCTTACCCGCAATCCACGCGCACAGGCCGCACAGGCCCCACAGCCGGTACAACAACCGGCAGCGCCGCAGGATAATGATCAGAGTCCGGAAGCGATTATTGCGCGGGAACGGAAGCACCAGAAAGCGCGTGCATCAGGTATCAATGATATTTTTGCGATGTTCGGCAATCGCCATCAAGAATTGCTAACCGAATGCCTGGCGGATATCGATTGCACTGTTGATATGGCGAAAGATAAGTTATTGAATGCGCTGGGCCGGGATGCAACTCCATCAAATACCGCCAATGCACATATTCACGCCGGTAACGGTAATATTGTTGGTGATGGTATCAAACAGGCATTAATGGCCCGCGCAGGTTATGAAAACAGCGAAAATGACAACGCCTACAATACTTATACTTTGCGTGAAATGGCGCGCGCGTCCCTGGTGGAACGCGGGATCGGTATTGCAGGGCAAAACCTGCTGCAAATGGTGGGCCTCGCGTTTACTCATAGCTCATCTGATTTTGGCAATATCCTGCTGGATGTTACCAATAAATCATTGTTGGAGGGCTGGGATGCGGCGGAAGAAACTTTCCATTTATGGACAAAAGAGGGCCGCCTCAGTGATTTTAAAACGGCTCATCGCGTAGGAATGGGGGAATTTCCAACACTTGATAAAGTGCGTGAAGGTGCAGAATATAAATATATTACTACCGGGAATCATGGTGAGCCGATTGCGCTGGCTACATACGGTAATATTTTCTCTATTACCCGTCAGGCAATTGTGAACGATGATTTATCCGTGTTAACCAGTGTTCCGTTTAAAATGGGGGAAGCGGCAAAAGCGACGATCGGCGATCTGGTTTACGCCGTGTTGATCAAAAACCCGGCAATGTCGGATAAGAAACAAGTTTTTCATAAAGATCACGGAAACCTTGTAAGCGCTGATGTGAGCGTCGAAGGTTTCGACGCAGCGCGTCAGGCAATGCGTTTACAACGCGCGGCCGCTGGCAAAGATGCCGCAGGCAAAGAGCAAGAAGGGCGCACGTTGAATATCCGTCCTGCCTTTGCGCTTGTGCCGGTTGCCCTGGAAACCCAGGCAACGCAAACAATCAAATCGGCCAGTGTTAAAGGCGCAGATGTTAATTCCGGCGTAAATAACCCGATCCGCGATTTTGCAACGGTTATTGCAGAGCCGCGCCTTGATTTACACAGTGCTGATGAGTGGTATCTGACGGCGGCTAAAGGTCGCGATACAATCGAGGTGGCATATCTCGACGGTATCACCGTCCCATTCATTGATCAGATGGAAGGCTTTACCACTGACGGTATCGCAACGAAGGTCCGCATCGATGCCGGTGTTGCTCCTCTCGATTATCGCGGCATGGTTAAATCAACCGGCAAATAATCGCATCGTTGTAACTCTCCGCCCGTAAGGGCTTTTTTTATGTCTAAATTCAGGCCCCAGCCGGGGCCGTCAGGAGTGATCATGGCTAAAAACATGCTTCAGGATGGGAAAACAATTGAGATTGAAAACACGACCGACAAAGTGATCGAGAGCGGCGCGCCGGTGGCAATTGGTGAGCTGTTGGCCGTAGCGATTACCGACATTCCCGCCGGTGAAGTTGGGGACGGTTTTACTGAAGGTGTTTTCTATCTGCCGAAAGCTAGCGCCGCTGAAATCGAGCGCGGCGCGCGCGTGTACTTTGATACAGAAATCCAGGCAGAAGAAGCGGGGATCGCGGCGGGTATCGCCTGGGAAGATGCCGGGAACGGTGAAACCGTCATTGCGGTAAAAATCAATGTCTAACCCGTTCTACAGTATGGCCGCGCGTATGGACGCGGCCACGGTAAAACGGATGGGAAAGACGATCACCATTAACGGCCGGAATTATTCGGCCGTTCCCGCTGAATATCTGGCAGATCTGGGACCTGTTACCGGTGATGGCGTGTCCCTTGTTGTGTTCTCTGATGAATACCGGCCAGCGCGTAACGATGCAGTGTCTTACGACGCCGAGGAGTTCTGTGTAAGCCGGTATGAGAAATACAATGGTAAATGGCGGATCTGGATTGAGTAAGGGGGTTTTATGGCTGTTAAGGGGCTGGATAAGGCTTTACAGAACCTTGAAGCATTAGATCAAAAAGTTGTTCCGCGCGCTTCCGTTCAGGCGATTAATCGTGTAGCTGGTCGGGCTATATCGAAAAGTACGCGTGAGGTTTCCGGCAGTTCCCGCGTACCGCGTAAGCTCGTTAATCAGCGCGCAAAGCTTACCAGGGCCACTCTACGTAAGCCACGCGCCACGATTCAGGTTAACCGGGGGAATTTACCGGCCATTAAGTTAGGTGTTGCCAGCGTTCGCCTGAATCGTCGTAAGGGCATGAGCAAAGGTGGAGCCGTTCTTCAGGTTGGCCGCTTCAAATTTCCGGGGGCATTTATTCAACAATTGGCAAATGGGCGCTGGCATGTATTGCAGAGAACAACTAAGGCCCGTTATCCGGTGGAGGTGGTAAGCATTCCTTTAGCTATCCCGTTAACTACTGCGTTTAACAAAAACGTTAAGAGCATGGCTGAAGATGATATGTCGAAAGAATTTGCGGCCGCTCTTAAAAATCAACTGAGGATTATTAGTACCAGATGAAAAATCCCGCTATACGTGCGGCGGTTATAACTCATTTGAAAGAAAATATATCTGATGTTTTGACCTGGTTCGATGGTAGACCGGGGAATATTGATGTAAGCGAGTTACCCGCTATAGCTGTTTATGTGACTGATACAAGAAAAACGGCAGATTATCTTGATGAAGTATCATGGTCCGCTGTTTTACATGTTGAGCTTTTTTTAAAAGCTAAAGCCACTGATACAGAATTAGATAAATTTATTGAAACGGAGGTGATCCCTTTTATGGATTCAATACCGGCTTTAGATGAATTATTAGAAAGCCGGGATGTTATTGGATATGACTATCAGCGCGACGATGAAATGATGTATTGGGGTTCCGCTGATTATCAAGTGAGTATTTCATATTTAACTGACAAGTGAGGTTTTAAATGGCTGGCGAGAAATTACCAACCGAGCCGACTAAAGGCGCAGGAACAACGCTATGGATTTTTACCGCTTCTGATAAGCCTGATGCTTCAGAAGTTATTGAAAAAGCGCGTGATGAAAGCGCTTGGACGCGCCTTGCTAAAATCAGAGAGTTAACCCCAGGTGCATTAACTGCTGAAGCGGAGGACGATAATTATCTTGATGATCCGGATGCAGACTGGAAGCAAACAACGCCGGGTGAAAAATCAGCGGGTGAAACTAACTTAACGCTTGCATGGAAACCAGGCGAAGAAGGGCAGCAGCAATTAGTGTCATGGTTTGATGGTAATAAAGTGCTTTATTATAAAGTGCTTTATCCAAATGGCGTATTTGATATTTTCCGTGGCTGGATTAGCTCGCTTGGTAAAACAGTTGTCTCTAAAGAAATCATGACGCGGACACTCACTGTAAATAACACCGGCCGCCCACCGGTACTGGCAGAAGATGAGCTGGCGAGCGGTGGCGATGGCGGTAATGGTGGCGAAAAAGCCACAATCACTATCACCACGCAGCCGCAGGGCGATGCGCTGGATGCTGGCGATAAGCTAGAGCTAAGCGTAACGGCCTCCGCCTCTGACGGTTCCGCGCTCCAGTACCAGTGGAAGAAAGACGGCAATAACATTGCTGGTGCGACCGCAGCCGCTTATAGCAAAAGTGCGGTAACAGAAGGTGATTCCGGTAGCTATACCTGTGTCATTTCATCCACCACGGCGGCCAGCGTAACAACGGATGCGGCCGAAATCGTAGTAGCTTAATTTATATGGGGGCTTAGGCCCCCTTTTTATATAAGGAAATCACATGGCGTTAAAAACTAAAGAATCAAAGCATATTCCCGGCCTTAAACTTAGCGAGTTGAACGGATTGCAGCGCTTAGAATATCTGGAATATATTTCAGATTTAGAAAATGAGTTAGAAGAAAAACAAAAGACGGTATCACCCGCTAAAATTACAGCTGTTATTGCTTCAATTAATATTAAAGCCGCAGCGCGAATGTTTGCCTTGTCATTATCTAACTTTGATGCTGACAAGGATGTTAGTATTGAAGATGTTCAAGATATGATTTTAAAAGAATACGGGTTGAGTGATATTAATGCGGCGTCTTTTGAAATTCGTGAGCTTTCAAATATGATTGCGAAACCTTCAAATAATGAGAGTGACGATGATAATTCAAACTCTCAATCTGAGCCAGTAACAGCGGGAAAGCAGTAGCCGCCTATAAAAAATTCGGAATGAGGCTGGCGAAGGACAATAACCGCATTGATTGGCGCTCCATGCTGGCCGGTGCATCATCTACCGAAATAACAGAATGGGCGGAGTTTTACGAAGAGAATTTCTTTAAAGATGATTTTATAGATGCGCAATTTGCCGCTCTATCTTATCAAATTCTTTCTTTTGTATATCCGAAACATACACGCGATATTTCGACATTTAGCCTTTTACGCTCATTCAAGAAAGTTAATTCTGAGAATGAAACGCCAGGCGAAATGACCGACGATCAAATGATGATGGCCGCAGCTGGCGCGGCCGGGGGGTTACGTTTTGAATCAGAGAGTAGGTGATTTAGTCGTAAATCTCGACTTAAACAGCGCTCGTTTTAACAATGACATAGCCGCCGCGCGCACCGAGTTACGCGGGTTTGGGACCGATGCGGCCAGTGCCACTAACTATCTTGCAGACATGAAGCGCGCCGCGCTGAGCGTTACGGGAATTTTAGCCGGTGGATTTACTGTCGGGTCCCTGATTAAGACGGCCGACGATTGGGGCCAGCTAAGCTCCCGCATGGCGATGGCTACGGGTTCGGCGGAGGAGTTGACCGAAGCACAGCGCCGCCTGATGGAAATCAGCGACCGCACATACAAGCCAATCGAGGAGCAAAGCGAGCTTTTCATCCGTAACGCCAGCTCGATGCGGGAGCTGGGTTACAGCACGGCCGAGACGATGGACTATATCGATTCGATCTCCAGCCTGTTAACCATTAACGCGGCCAGCGCACAGAAAGCGGAAAGCGCCATTAACGCGCTTTCAAAGGCCAGTCTTAATGGGAAGGTGAGCGGCCAGAACTGGCATACCGTGTTAGAGACGATGCCAACAATCACAGCTGACCTTGCGCGGCATTTGGGTATTACGGAAACGGCCGTTAAGCAGTTGGCCGCAGCCGGTAAACTGTCGTTTAAAGACTTCTCCGAGGCCATCATAGCCGCGCGAGAGGAAAACGCGCGCCTGGCTGATGAAATGCCTAATACCGTTGGCGATGCGCTCACAAAGCTAACTAACCACTGGAAAGCCTACATAGGGGAGGCAAACGCCGCCAGCGGCGCTACGGCCACGCTGGTTAGCGGCATTGGGTTACTGGCGGACAATTTGGATCTCGTCGTAGAGATTGGACAGGCGCTTGCGCTGGGGATTGGCGCTAAGTATTTGCTGACTATGGCGGATAATGCGCGCGTAGCCGGTAAAGAAATTCTGGCTCTACGCTCCCGTGAGGTGTCGTTAGCAGCCTCGCAGCTCCAGACCGCACAAACTACGCAGTATAAAGCCACTATGGCGCGTCGTTTGGCCGAAGCTGAGGCCGTGGCCGCGCTTAACACCGAAAAGGCCACAGCAGCGGCTATAGCGGCCGCACAGGCGCGCCAGCGTGAAGCAGTAGCCATTAACGCTGTTACGGCCGCACAGGCCCGTTTAAACAGCGTCAGCAGCCTGGCGAGCCGTGCCGGTTCGGCTCTGGTTAGCGTCATGGGTGGTTTGCCGGGGATCATTGCTCTGGGTGGCGCGGCGCTTTACGGGCTTTATCAGCACCAGGAAAACACCCGTAAATCTGCGCAGGAGTACGGCGAGAAGATAGACGAGATCGCCGCCAAAATTAAGGACATGAAACTTCCGGAGACTTGGGATAGCGAGGAGAAATCCCGTAAGGCTCTGGACGAACAAAACCGCCTGGTAGCTGAGCAACAAAGCAAGGTTAGGGACTTACAGACGGAGATCGAGGGGCTACAGCGCATTATCGCTAACCCTGGCCCTTCAATTGGTGGTTTCCTCGTTAATCACCTTATGAGTCTGGACAGTGCGACACAGCAGCTTGAGGACACCACGACACAGCTTGCAGTAGAGCAAAAACGCTTATCAGACGAACAGGGAAAGGCAGCACGGATTCAGCAAGTTTTGGAGGATCTGGAATTTAAACGCGTGTCACTGATACGTGAGGAGGCGGCCGAGCAAAACAAGGTTTATCAGTCTCAATTGCTGATGAATGGGGCCTATGCCGCTTTTAACGGTGTGCTGTCAGCCGGTAATAATCTTTTGCGCGACCGTAGCAATATCCGCGCGCCTTTGATCCTCCCCCAAAATGAGCTTAACGACGCGCAACAAAAAGCGCTCGATGCGGCCGCGCGTAACAAAGAGCTGGCCGGATTGAAAGGCGCAGACCGCGCACGTCGTCAGGCGGAGTTTAACGCTGATGATTTAGGGCTTACGGGGCTAGAAAACTGGAAAGCCAGACAGCAGCTAATTAACGACACCGTTAAAGCTACTGAGCTACAGACCGAGCTGAAAGAGTCCGTGAAAAAGACGGCGGATCCTTACGGCGACATTATCAAAAGTCAGTCACGCCAGCTGGAGCTATACGGCACTACTACCGAGCTTGCGAAAATGCAGTATGAGACGACAAAAGGCGAATTAGCCGGGTTAACCGCGTCTCAAAAAGCGGCCGTTTTACGTAATGCTACCGAACTGGACCGCCTGGCGGCGATGGAGCGTTATAAATCACTCACTGAGGAGTTACGGACACCGGAAGAAAACGCGCTGGCTGTTGCGCGCGAGCGTGTGAAGGTGCTTAAAGAGGCCAACGTAAGCGCCGAGGAGTATGCGGAAGCGATGAAGCGTATCACCAAAGATATGATGACCGACGCGCCAAAATTTAGCGGCATCGATGCGTCTATTGGCGGCGCTGGTGGTGAGATGTTCAAAATAGCCGAAGCTGAAAAAGAACTTGAAGAATGGCACACCAAACAGCTGGAAATGTGGGAGGAGTTCTACGCCGAGCATGAGGATATGGAGCAGGAGCACGCCGACCGCATAGCGCAAATTAACGAGCAGTTGGCAAAGCGCCAGGAGCAAATCCAGTATGCCACGACGCGCGCCATGTTGACGGCCTATAGCGATTTTACAGGCGGTGCGGTGGATTTACTGTCAGCTATGGGGCTGGAGTCCAGCGCTATTTACAAGGCGATGTTTATTGCGAATAAAGCGGCGGCCGTGGCTAATGCGATTGTCAGCGCCCACGTAGCCTCCGCAAAAGCGTTAGAAATGGGACCGGTAATGGGTATTCCTATGTCAAAAGTGCTTCTTGGGCTGGGATATGCCAATGCCTCGCTCATCGCCAGCACGGCTCTGGTAGGGATGGCGCATGATGGTATTGATAATATTCCGACAGATGGAACATGGTTTCTTCAAAAGGGGGAGCGTGTTCTAGATTCTAGGACAAATACAGATTTAAAAAATTACCTTTCAAATGCAAGTGATGAGGGGGCGTTATCACAACCTTTTGTCAGTTACTCCCCTGTATTTAATATAAATGGAGATGCTACTGAGCGACAATTAGCACAATTTAAAGAGTTAGCCAGTGCTGAGGGGGAGCGTTTTTATCGCCGAGCCGTTTCAGAAGTTATGAATGGAAACGGAAGCATGGGTAATGCGCTTAAAAGTAAATGGAATAATGGGAGGAAAATTGGATAATGACTGATGTTTTTTACCCTCATGATTTTTTACCAACTCCGACAAGGCGTAGTGGTTATGGACTTAAGCCTGTAAGTCCTTTGATACGTACTACAATGACATCGGGAAGATCTCGTTTACGCAGGAAATATATATCAACGCCAACGATCGCAAATGTTGTATGGATATTCAGAAAAGAAGAACAGGCACAACTTTTTGAAGCGTGGTATCGGGATTCTATTATTGATGGTTCTGCATGGTTTATGATGCGCTTGCGTACTCCAATAGGAGTCGATTTTTATAAGTGTAGATTTGTTGATATTTATGATGGCCCTGTTTTAGTTCCGGTTAATAGTTGGCAATTTACCGCTAACGTTGAGTTATGGGAGAGGCCATTAGTAAGTGATGGATGGGGGTTGTATCCTGAATTTATCATTGGTTCAGAGCTTATTGATATAGCTTTAAATAAGGAGTGGCCGAAAGGATGACGATTTTAAATCGGCTTTATGCCAGTAATGGAGTTGAGGTAATATTAGGAACGCTGGAGATTAATATTGGAAGTCAGAAACATTATATATGCGAGGGTTTTGATGATGTAGATGCTATTACTGAGACAGGCGAGTATGTGACTTTTAAAGCATGTTCCATTGACTTTTCACTTCCAGCAAGAAATGAAGATGGTACGCAAGATTTAAAATTCACCCTTTGCAATGTTGATGGCGTTGTATCCACGGCTATTCGCTCAGCAATAAATGATTTAGATGGTTCAACTATTGTTTTTAGGAAGTATATTTCCACTAATTTAAAATCTCCGGCTGAGCCACCTTATATAATGCCGGTTAAAGGTGGATCATGGAAAGATCTCACGGTAAATATAACGGCAGGATTCAGAAATGTATTAGATTTTGCATGGCCGCGTAATCGCTTTACACTGCCATATTTCCCAGGTCTTCGTTACGTATAATTGGATTGTTATGCTTGATATAGATAAATATATGTTTGTAAAGTGGAGTATGGGCGGTCGTGTATATCCAGTTTTAGATTGTTATGGGGTTGTACATGAGGTCAGGCGTGATCTTGGGTTATCTCAGTGGCCTGTATTCGAAGGAGTAATAAAAGAAGGGCTGGGAATAGGGGGGGTTTGCGAAGAATTCAAACAAAAAATAACACGCTGTGAACCATGTGAAGGTGCAGTGGCTGCTTGTTATATAGCTGGAATGATTGGTCATTTGGGGGTTGTTGTTGAGATTGAGAAATTACTTTATGTCATGGAATGTAACCCCCGCCGTAATGTAACTATTCTACCGCTTGCGCGTTTTGAACATCAATATTTAAAAGTGGAGTATTACCGGTGACTATTCGTATTTATCCATCTCGTTTGCCAGGTGAACCACTGGAAACACATAACCATTATGACATTACGATAAATGAATGGATGATAGCAAATGTTGAAAATTACACTCTAGATAAACCGCAACATGTAGCTTTTGAGGTTGACGGGGTTCTGGTTCCGGTTAACCGCTGGTTGGAATATATAATTAAACAAGATGATGATGTACGAGTATATCCGATTCCCGGTGAGGGAATGAGTGCGGCAGCTATCGCTTCATGGATAAGTGCTGGTATAGCTGCCGCATCTGCAATTTATGCAATTGTTATGATGTCAGGTATGGATAAGGGGGGGTACTCTTCATCCACAGGAAACGGTCTTGAATTAAACCCGGCTAAGGCTAATACGGCACGTTTAGGCGATCCTATTCGTGAAGTTTTCGGGCGTATGCGGATTTATCCTGATTACATTTTACAGCCCGTTACCCGATTTAATCCAGAAGACCCAACAAAAATGACAACTGAAATGCTGTTGTGTTTGGGAATGGGAAAATTTGCATTCACTGAAGGAGATATGCGGATTGGATCAACGCCAATTTCATCATTAGGTGAGGGGGTTAAATATACTGTTTATCCTCCCGGAGCTGATGTGTCTGAAGATCGGAGAAGTGAAAATTGGTTTAACTCTACAGAAGTCGGGGGTACTTCATCTGGAACGGGGTTAGATATGGCCCAGACAGCACCAGATGTGACAGATATCAATGCATATAGTATGACGGTGAGCGGAGTAACGACGACGTTTAATGGGCTGATAAATTCACAAGAGGAGGGTGAAAACGCGCTGCCTGAAAACTGGATAGAGGGAATGATTATCAACATTATAGCCCCTGCTAATTTTCTGGTTACTTCCTCCTCTGGATACAGTGTCTTGATGAGTGACGCCTTAGCGGAGTTAAAACCGTCACCAGGAATGCCGGTAACGCTGGAGTATAGCGGGGCTGATTATCAGTTATTTATTTCCGATTTTACTCCAGGGAAAGAGGCTGTGCCGGGAACGGGCGGACGCGCAGCTAGTTTACGTGCCAGCGCCGCGCCGGTAACGTATGATTTTTCACGAAACGATCAAACATTTTTTATTGAGTGGCAGGGCAGAAATTACATTATTTCTCTTGATGCTGATTATCTGAATATGTCCGGGTTACTGGTAGCTATTAATCGTGGTTTGTTTAATTCAGGTCTTATTGCAAGTGATATCGGTGGCGCTATACATATTAGTGACCAAAGCCCTTTTTCTGATGGCCGCATCTCCTGTTCTGATTTACCAGTTTCAATTTTTGGTATCAATCCAGTTTTTACAGATGGTATTGCGTCCAACGGAGGACAAACGGCTGTTATGGCTAGTGTTAAACTCGCTTATGACAGCGCTAGTGGTACTGCGTTTACCGGTATTCCTGAAGGTATGCAAAGGCTATCACTGACACACAGAGGCAGCGAATATCAACTAATCGATATTGATGGGACTACTATCACAGTCGGGCGGATAATTGATGGTGTGCTTGATCGTACTTGGCCTGGATTCGTTCCGCGTACAATTGTCGATTTTTCCGTGACCGGAATTAATGATAATGATGCTTGGATGGGACCATTTCTCGCGTGCCCAGAAAACGAAATTATTGATGCATTTGAAGTGAATTTTTCTTTCCCTAGTGGTATTTGCGGTTTTAACAATAAGGGTAAAAAAAGGGTTCGTTCTGTTGAATGGGAAATTCAATACCGTGTGTACGGTTCAGGAGCTGGCTGGACGTCTTATACGGGAACATACAATTTATGTAACGTTAACGGGCTTGGATTCACTGAAATAATTAATCTGGAATCGCCTGGGCTTGTGGAGGTTCGTTGTAGGCGGACTAATGAGCAGGGGAGTAATAATGCAAGGGATAGTATGTACTGGCAAGCGCTACGCGGCCGTTTACTAACGCGGCCGCGTAGCTATGCAGGTGTTTCTCTTATTGGTGTGACTGTTGAAACGGGGGGAAAGTTGGCGGCGCAGTCAGATAGACGGGTGAATGTTGTTTTAACCCGGATTTATGACAATGGAAAAGAGCGGACTATATCAGGTGCGTTTTATCATGTTGGGCAGTCGTTAGGTTTGCAAATGGATATTGCGGCGATTGAATCCCTAGAGGAGTTTTACTGGACTCCACGAGGAGAAACGTTTGATCATGCAACCGTGGACAGTATATCGACACTGGAAATGTTGCAGAAAATAACAGGCTCTGGGAAGTCTTATTTTTTAATTAACAAGGAAGGGCTGGCGTCAATTGGCCGAGAAGGTGTTAAGCCGTGGGTTGGTGCTATTACTCCGCATGAAATGGTTGAGAGCTTACAGACCGATTTTATAGCACCAAATGACGATGATTATGATGCGGTTGATGTTACTTATATCAATGGCGTAACTTGGGCTGAAGAAACAGTACATTGCCGGATACCCGGTAATCAAACCCCCCGAAAAATTGAAGCGGTTAGATCTGAAGGAATTCTGGATGAGGATCGTGCTTATCAATTTGGTATGCGTCGTCTAATGAAACATATATTTCAACGATTGACTCATAAAACCACTACAGAGATGCACGCACTTTGTTATGATTTAGGTGATCGAATTATTCTTACCGATGATATACCTGGTAATAATACGTTGTCATGCCTCATCATAGATATGATAACGATAGGTGAAGGTGTTAGCAGAAAAACTATATTTACAATAACAGAGAATCCAGATTGGACCTTTAATAACCCTAGAGTAATTATTAAATACCAGGATGGAGGAACCTCAAAATTACTTGAGGTTGATAGAGTTGATGACTTTAAGTTGTCTGTAGATTATCAAAGTGATTTTTCTGACATCAATTTAAATGATCCTGTAATTGAGCCACCTACATTAATTTTTTGTAGTTCGGAAAAGGACGTTTATCATGCGATTATTCGGGATATATCTCCGCAGTCAGACGGAAAAACAGAAGTAATCGCTATTCAGTATATGGATGGTTTGTATCAATTTGATGATGAACCTTATCCAGGGGAATTATCTTAATCAATTAGCTATTAAAAAACGCTTCGGCGATTTCTATGGAGAAACAAATGAGCGAACCGTTAGGATCAAAGTCACCGGCTGTACTTCTTGAAAATACTAAGAATATGGATCACCTGATGAATGACTTGGTGAATAAGAAGCGAAATGACCGCTTCGGACATTCCCGTAAAACCTGGTACGGGATGGAATCCGCCTATGAAGAATTGATGGCGCATTTCGCGTCTGAATTTCAAAACTTTCTTATTAAGTCAGGTTATACATTTCTTGGTGATTATGAAGATGGGCCGTTAACATTTTCTGCCAGAAATCAAACTATTCGTTATCAAAAACAATTCTGGAAACTGAATAAAGATACTGACATTGAATTTACAACAACTGGAAATGATGCATCAAGCTGGGTAGAAGATGTCACTCATCTAGTTTTAATGGATGCTGACACACTGCGTCAGGAACTGGCGCTTCCGGATGGAGCCTGGCTGGTAGGACTGGGTGATTTTACGCTGGGTGAGATACTGGCTCAGAAAATTTTCATTATTGTCATTACTGGACAGTCGAATGCAGTCGGTGCAAATAGCGGGGGGCCTAATCCGGCAAGCGATAAAATCGTTATCTGGGATGGTGCTACGGGCGATTGGGGAAGCAGTGATTATACCCGGCCACCTTTATCACGTTCCAGCCCGAACGGGAACGGCGGTAACAATAATATCGCTCTGGCGTTCGCACATCGCCTGGTTGATGAGTATAAAGCCGAAAAGGTTTACATCATCTACGATGCCGCTGGTGGTCGTTCGATTGAAGATTGGACTAGCGATGGCGTTAATTCTGTTCGCTATGCTGCGATTAAAAGTAAAGTTGAATCGGCATTCATGTCACCTGAAATTATAGCCACAGGAAAAACTGATATTGATTTTCTGGTATTTGCACAGGGTGAAGCGAATGGCCTGACGGATACCGTTACGGATTATCGAACAAAACTTGCGACACTGGATAAACAATTTCGTGCAGAAAGCTGGATGTCTGATACCACACCGATGTTTATCATGGGTATGAGCGGATTACACATGCGCTACCAGGTCTGGCAAGCGCAGGTTGACTACTGCGAAAATTACAATCGCAACTGCATCTATGTGAACTCTGCAGGACTAAAGACACAATACGACGTTGATGGTGCGGGAGATTACACGCACTGGCTGGGTACATCCCTTTGGGAACATGGCTATTATCGAATCTGGCAAGCACTGCATGAACGCGGGGTCACACACCGCCATACTCTTGCAGCGTTCTCTGCCCGGGGGGCGGGTCCGTGGAGTGGTGAGGCCGTCGCGCTGGCAAAATTTTCGAGCCTGGTAAGTGCAGGCTCCACGACGGGTGATTTTCCGGCAAACGGCCCTGCTGCGTCGCACGCTATTCACTGGGGTTATCAATGTACAGCTGCAAATAATGCGCTTGCTGGAGGGTATCAGGTAACGATGGAGTCCGGTGCGAATTATTCTATAGCATGGGGCCGCCTGAATATGTTTGCTGCCCAGGCGCAAAACTCAGCAGCTTTCGGTTACGGCAATACCATTAATGCTCCCTACGCTTTTGCCGGAGGGAGAGGACATACAATCGCAGATCCTTACTGCGCGGCACTTGGCGGATTCTCTGAATACAAATCCTCGCTGGCAGATCCTGTAAGGTTCCAGGTTGGCATCGGTAAGGCTGAGGCTTCGCCAAAAACCGGTTTTGCCGTCTTTGAATCAGGGCGCGCTCTGTTTTCAGGTAACATCGATTTCAGGACAGACAATGCTTTCTCTGTTGGAACGCCAGGCGCCCGCGCGTCAGTTATCTATGCGGGTACTGCTGCAATCAACACCTCTGATATAACGACGAAAAAATTACGTGGAGTATTAACCGATGCTGAATTACGGGCATGGGCTAAAGTGCCGCCGACAATTTATCAGATACTGGAATCACTGAATGAAAAAGGTGAGGACGCGCGGCTACACGCAGGGCTGATTGCACAGGATGTTGCTACGGCGTTTGAATCTGAGGGGCTGGATCCGCGCCGTTACGCGTTGTTCTGTGAAGACGAAATATTCGAAGAAGTATTCGAACCTCAAATCAGGACTGTTTCACGTCAGAAGCGTGGGCCGGGAGTTATCAGGGAGTCCGGTATTGTTGACGGCGTAGAAGTTACGGTCGAGCGTAGAGTCGAAGACGCGCTTCAGTACAAGCTTGTTAATGATGAGTTCGTGCCCGAGATTGAAGAAGTGGAAGAGACAGTGATGATTCCGGTTCGAAAGTCAGCCGGGCTACGCCTCGGTCTGCGTTATACAGAATGCCTTATTTTTGAAGCGGCTTATCAGCGCTCTGTCAGCACTAAGCTGGCGGCTCGCCTTGATGAGCTTGAGATAGGGAGGGCGTCCTTAAATCAGTAAAAGACCATCTGTTCCCGCACCTTACTCAGCCAGGTGCGGGAACAGTGATAGCTAAAATCCAACCTGAGAATGGTCGGGAACTACTCAGAAAGCAGCCACATATCAGCCTCTTCAAACATTTCCTGAACAGTACGGCTTATCTGTTCTTTCTCATGCTTGCTGGCGTCAGTGTTGATAGCCGGCAGTGTCATCATCGGTTTAACCCGAACATCAGCATCGGGGAAGATCCGGTGAACCCTCTTGGTCAATTCGCCCAGAATGATATCTTTTGCACCGGGCAGGCCATCAAAATTCCTTTTGTCATAAACGAGTTCCACGAACATTGCTTATTGCCTCTTTACTGGATGGGTATACAGTATTTATACTGTGTTTTTATCCAGTATTCAAGAGGGGCTAATGATGCCACGACGTAGCGATATTGAAATAGCCTGGCATGCTTCGATACAGCGAGAACCGAATGGCCGGAAGACTGTCACCACACAGCGGTTTGTCCAGGAACTGGGTAAGGTTAACTGGCACTGGACGCTGAAGCAGGCCAACGATTGGATAGAATGTTATGTGACAACATTCCGCGATGTCTCCACGCAGGAAGGCGAGAACCGAACCTTTCAGCTGTTCAATCCAAACGGAGGACT